>Ga0066686_10001173_pt1 | contig 10376 bp, 8 predicted proteins | sample GraSoiAngelo_135_FD_65627 | JGI IMG/M metagenome (GOLD analysis project Ga0066686, IMG submission 65627) | Grasslands soil microbial communities from the Angelo Coastal Reserve, California, USA - 14_0929_05_40cm | ecosystem: Environmental > Terrestrial > Soil > Grasslands | place: USA...
CGGGCGTTGCCGTGCGATCGCCGCTCTGCCAGGGTCCGGCCCGTTGACAAGCACGCCGTTCCGCCCGATATTGCAACCGACAAAGGACATTCCTGTCCGGTTGGAGAGGTTCACCTCCACAAAAAACTGCCCTGCGGGGGAACGGGAAGCCCTTGAGAGCCAAGACGATCCTGGTCGCGGAGGACAGCAGCACCATCATGGCCATGATCCGCGACGAGTTGGAGGAGGCTGGCCATGCCGTGCTTGCGGCCGAGAATGGAAAGGTGGCGCTCCAGATCCTCTCGGAAGGCGGTGTGGATCTCGTGATCACCGACCTCGTCATGCCGGAGGTGGACGGGCTAGAGCTGCTCGAATCCGCACGGAAAAGCCATCCCGATGTTCCGGTCATCCTGATGAGCGGCATCGAGAAGTCGGCCGACGCCGCCGTGACGGCCATCCGGCAGGGGGCGGCCGACTACCTCATCAAGCCCCTCAAGGAGGGGGAGGTGCGCTTCGCGGCGGAAAGCGCCCTTCACCAGGTCGAGCTGGAGGAGCAGGTCCGCTACCTCTCCCGGGAGGTCAGAGAGCGGAACTCCTTCAGCAACATCGTCGGCGGCAACCACCGGATGCGCGAGATCTTCCAGACGATTGAAATCCTCGCGGACACTGACGCGACGGTGCTGATTACAGGAGAGACCGGGACGGGCAAGGAAATGGTGGCGCGGGCGATTCACTTCAACAGCCCCCGGAAGGAGCGGCGTTTTGTCCCGATCAACTGCGGAGCGCTGCCGGCCGAGCTGCTGGAATCCGAGCTGTTCGGCCACGAGAAGGGGGCGTTCACGGGTGCCAGCCGGACCCGGATCGGCAAGTTCGAGTACGCCGACGGGGGAACGGTCTTCCTCGACGAGATCGGGGAGATCCCGCCCGCCATCCAGGTGAAAATTCTGCGGATCCTGCAGGACAAGGAGTTCGAGCGGGTGGGAGGGAATCAGCTCCTCCGAGCGGATGTGCGCGTTATCGCAGCGACGAACAAGGATCTGCCCCAGGCAATCTCCCGGGGGGAATTCCGCGAGGACCTCTTCTACCGCCTCAACGTCGTCCCCCTGCACATGCCTCCGCTGCGCGAACGCAAGGAGGATCTACCTCTTCTCGCCCGGCATTTTCTCGAAAAGGCGAACCAGAAACTCAAGAAGCAGGTCGAGACGATCAGCGCCGAGGCCCTCGGGCGGATCATGCTGTATCACTGGCCCGGCAACGTTCGCGAGCTGGAGAACGTCATCGAGCGGGCGGTCATCATGGAGCGGGGACCGATGATCGCGCGAATCGAGCTTCCCTCGGTCCCCGCCGACCACCTCCCTGCCAACGGAGGCGAAGCGCTCGCCGATCAGCTCGTGATGCTTCCTCTCGAAAGAGCGGTGGACGGCTTCGAGAGGCTCTACCTGTCGAGGGTGCTGGACCGTTTCTCCGGCAACATCGGCGAATCCGCCCACCACGCCGGCATCAACCCGCGCACTCTCAACCGAAAGATGACCCGCCACGAGCTGGACAAGAAGCAGTTCAAGAAGGCTTGACCCGCATAGCACGCCTCCTCTTCCTGGACCTCGGGTAGCTGCGGGCGGTAAGCTCTGCTCGCCGCCGATGAAAGCAAAGCTCTCGCGCCTGCTGTCCAGCATCCGGGCCGCCGGGCACGTGAGGGGGCCGCGTGGTGCGGGAGAGGTCCCGCGGGAGGACGACCTTCAAGGATTGAGGGTCGAGGAGCTGCTGGGGCGGGACCGCGTGGATCTGAACCTTGCCGTGGTTTCCTCCACCCTTGCCGGCAAGCGCGTTCTGGTCACGGGTGCAGGGGGCTCGATCGGCTCCGAGCTGTGCCGGCAGATCCTCCCGTTCCAGCCGGCGGAGCTGCTGCTGTTCGGTCGCGGAGAGAACTCCATCTTCGCGATCCATGAGGAGCTGGCCGCCGAGTGCGGTTCTGTTCCATTCCGCCAGATCCTCGGCGATGTCATCAACCGGCGGAAGCTGGCAGGGATCTTCCACCGGCACCGTCCGGAAATCGTCTTTCATGCAGGGGCGGACAAGCACGTCCCCCTGATGGAGCTGAACCCCGATGAGGCCGTGCTCAACAACATCCTCGGGACGTTCAACCTTCTGCATGTGGCGGGCGAGCACGAGGCGGAGCGGGTCGTCTGCATCTCGACGGACAAGGCCGTGAATCCGGCCTCGGTGATGGGCTGCTGCAAGAGGGTGGCCGAGCTGCTGGTTCAGAGGCGGGTTTGTCCAGGGACGAACGCCGTTGCCGTCCGCTTTGGCAACGTCCTCGGAAGCCGCGGAAGCGTCGTTCCAGTCCTCCGCCGGCAGATCGATCGCGGTGGGCCGGTGAGGATCACGCACCCGGAGATCAGGCGTTTCTTCATGACCATCCGAGAGGCCGCGCGGCTCGTGATCCAGGCGGGGGCCATGGGCGAGCCCGGGGACCTGTTCGTCCTGGACATGGGGGAGCCGGTACGCATCCTCGACCTCGCTCGCGAGATGATCAGGCAGGCGGGATACGAGCCGGACCTCGACCTTCGGATCAGCTTCACGGGCCTGCGGCCGGGCGAGAAGATCAGCGAGGAGCTGGTGCTGCCATCGGAGTCGTGCGAGCCGACGCCGAACGAGAATATCCTGCGAGTCCGCCCCGACGGGGGGCCCCCAGCGGACGAGCTGGCGCGTGAGGTGGCGAGGCTCGCCGAGCTGGCGGTCGAGATGGACTTTCCCGGGATCTTGGCGGCGCTGAAGCGTCTCGTGCCGGAATTCGCTCCGGCGGATCCTCGTCCTGAAACGACGGATGCACCAACAGGGGCCAGGAATCCCGATGGCCTCCGCCGGGCCGGGGCGACCCCTCAGGTCCGCCGCTGAACAGAGGGTTCGCCCGCCCGACGATTCTCCTTCGCATCGCCGCCCCGCGTTCTTGACCGACCCCGTGCCGGGAACTACTTTTTCGATATCACCATGCGCGACGATTTCCACCGAGGCATCGTCGAAGGAATGTCCTGCGGTGTGCTCACCAGCGATACCGAAGGACGGATCCTGACGGTCAATGAGCTGGCCAGGCAGATCCTCGAGATCGACGGGACCGTCGAGGGGCGGTCGTGCGGCGAGGTCCTCCAGCACCATGCTCGGCTCTGGGAGGTGATGCGCGGCTCCTTTGGGCTTTCCACCCTGCCGAGCCGCGCCGAGCTGGAGCTGAGGACGCGCGACGACAGAGGCCGGACGATCGGCTTCTCGATTTCTCGCATCCGGGGCTCCGACGGGGCCGAACTGGGCCTGGCTCTGTTCTTCAAGGATTTGACGCAGGTCGAAAAGCAGGAGGAGCAGGAGCGCTTGCGCGACCGTCTGGTGGTGCTTGGGGAGATGGCCGCGCAGATGGCGCACGAGATCCGCAATCCCATCGCTTCCATCGACGTCACCGCCCAGCTCGTGAGACGGCGGCTGATCAGCGCCGGAGCCAGCGCCGAGCCGGTGGACCGGATCAGCCGCGAAGTCGGGAGGATCGAGAGGACCATCGCGAGCTGCCTGGAATACGTCCGGCCCGTGAGCCTCACTCTCCGGCCTCAGTCGCTACCGCGCCTGCTCGAGCAGGCCCTCGAGGAAGCGCGCCGGCACGAGAAGGCGGGCGGTGTTCTGCTGGAGCTGGATTGCGGGTCGGGACTCGATCCCTTTCCCTGTGACGGGCCGATGCTGAGGCAGGTCTTCTACAACCTTCTCCTCAACTCGATCGAGGCGATGGGCGGGAAAGGGCGCGTTCGTCTCCGGGCCTGGGCAGCGGAGTCCTCCGGCGCCGGGGCCGTTATCGACGAGGCCTGCGTCAATGGAGCCTCCGGGGCGGGAACCGCTGTCTGTCTGGCGCCCCGCGCCCCAAACGGGGAGAGTTACGCCTTCATCCAGGTGAGCGACACGGGACCGGGCATACCTGAGGCGCTGAGAGACCGTGTCTTCCTTCCCTTCTACACGACGAAGACGAAAGGAACGGGAATCGGCCTCGCGATGGCCCGAAAGATCGCCGAGCTGCATCGGGGAGTGATCGACGTGTCGAGCAAGCCTGGTGAGGGGACCACCTTTACCATCAAGCTGCCCTTCGCGGGGGTCTGATCCGGCTGTCCACTATCCAAGGGCGCTTCACGCGGCTCCAAACCAATCAAACCAGCGTGTCAGTGCGACACAAGGCCATTTCTATTCCAAAACTGTAATTGAACAAGAACAGAATCCTGGCCTCTTTGTTGGATTCTGGGCCTCCGAGCTTTGCGCAAGAATGAGGCTCTTCCTTGACGTTGCGTTGAGGGGAACTTAAGTTTCCGATTCGTAATGACAAAGGCAGGAGCGAGATGAAGAAGATCCTGCTCGCTGAGGACGAGACGACCTTGCGTGAGGGGATCGCAGAGGCGCTTCGCGCGAGAGATTACGAAGTTGTCGAAGCTCCGGATGGCAACTCTGCCATTCAAAAGCTCGAAGAGGAAGCGATTTTCGATCTCGTCATTACCGACATGAAGATGCCGGGCGCCAGCGGCGTGGATGTGGTTCGCCGGGCAAGGATGGTCAATGAAGGGACCATCGCCCTCGTCATGACCGCCTACGGCACCGTCGAGGGGGCTGTCGAAGCGATGCAGGCGGGAGCGTTCGATTACGTCCCCAAGCCTTTCAGTCTGGAGGCGCTCGAGATCAAGGTCCGCACGGCCCTCGAGCACGGCAGGCTGGTCCGGAAGCTCCAGATCTATCAGCCTCGGATCGCTCACGGCTCCTTCGATAACATCGTCGGCGAAAGCCTCCGTATGAAGGAGATCTTCCGCACGATCGAGAAGGTTGCTCCCTCCGGCGCGACGATCCTCGTCCTCGGAGAGACCGGCACCGGCAAGGAGCTGATCGCCGAGGCGATCCATCACAACAGCGAGCGGAAAGATGGACCCTTCGTCAAGATGAACTGCGCCGCCCTGCACGAAAGCCTTCTCGAGTCGGAGCTGTTCGGCCACGAGCGGGGGGCCTTCACGGGCGCAGACCGGCAGCGGATGGGGCGGTTCGAGCTGGCGGACGAGGGGACCCTCTTCCTCGACGAGATCGGAAACATGTCCCTCTCGACGCAGGCCAAGGTATTGAGAGTGCTCCAGGAAAGGGAGTTCGAGAGACTGGGAGGGACGAAGACGGTGAAGGTGGACGTCAGGCTCATCGCGGCGACGAACAAGGACCTCGAGGATGCGATCAAACTCAAAGAGTTCCGCGAGGACCTCTATTACCGTCTCAATGTCGTGACGATCCAAGTCCCGCCGCTGAGAGAACGCAAGGAAGACATCATTCCCCTCGCGAGTCATTTCCTGAACAAGTTCTGCATGGATCTGAAGAAGCCCATCCGCGGTTTCACCCGCAGCGCCGTGCGAGCCCTGACCCGGCACCACTGGCCGGGGAACATCCGCGAGCTCGAGAACACGATAGAGCGGGCAGCGCTCATGTGCGAGGGGAAGGAGGTCGATGTCAAGGACCTGAATGTGCCCGGTCTGGATATCACCGGTGTCTCCGCGGCGACCGGGACGCTGAAGCTCCCGCCGGAGGGGATGTCGCTCGACGAGCTGGAGCGCCAGGCGATCCTCGAGGCCCTGCGGTTGAACAACTGGGTCCAGAAGGAGGCGGCGCGTTTCCTGCGTATCTCCAGCCGGGTGATGAACTACAAAGTCCAGAAATACGACATCAAGTGGCCCCGGTGGGCCAAGAACAGGCCAGCGTCGAACTTCTGATCCGGGTAAGGGCGGGCCCAGGAGAGCTTCCTCAGGGAGCTTTCCGCAGCGACCCCTCCAGCGTGCTCGCCACGAAATCGATCTCCTCGAGCGTCAGGCGGTTGTGGAAGGGCAGGGCGATCGTGCGCGCGGAGATCGACTCCGCAACGGGGAAGTCCCCTTCGCGGAAACCGAAGCGCTCTCTGTAGAACGGCTGCAGGTGGATCGGCACGAAGTAATTACGGCATTCGATGCCGGTGGATCCCAGGCGCGAAAGGACCGCGTCGCGGTCGGCACGGGAGATTCCGTCCGAGAGCCTGATGACGTATGCGAACCAGGAGATCCTCTCCCCGGGCCGAGGAGGGTCGGGGAGAGTGACTCCGGGGATTCCAGCGAGCCGCCGGCCATAAGCGCCGAAGAGGCTCTCGCGGGCGGCGATGGATCGCTCGATGCGGGAGAGCTGGGAGGCTCCCAGGGCGCAGAGGATGTCGGAAAGCCGGTAGTTGTATCCCAGCCGCTCGTGCTCCACCCATCCCGAGGCCCCCGCACCGGAGCGGCCCTGATTTCTCAGGCTCCGGCATAGCGCGGCGAGCCGGCCGTCGCTGGTGACGATCATCCCTCCTTCGCCCGTGGTCACCTGCTTGTTCGGGTAGAAGGCGTAAACACCGCCCTGGCCGAAAGTGCCGGTGTGCTCGCCTCCCGCGGTCGTTCCGAGCGCCTCGCAGGCATCCTCGAGGAGAAGCAGACCGCGTTTCCGGGCCAGTTCGCGCATCTCCGAGATGCGGCAGGGCCGACCGAATACGTGCACCGCGAGGATGGCGCGAGTTGCCGGAGTGATCACTGCCTCGACAGCGGCCGGATCAAGGCCGTATCCCTGCGGATCGATATCCGCGAAGACAGGACGTGCCCCCTCGTACAGCAGCGCGTTCGCTGAGGCGATGAACGAGAAGGGCGTGGTGACCACGTCGTCTCCCTCGCCGATCCCCATGGCCCTGACGAGGCAGTGGAGTCCGGCGGTCCCGGAGGAAACCGCGACGGCGTGCTCCGCTCCGACATAGCTCGCTACGGCGCTCTCGAAGACCGCTGTGGCCGGGCCGAGCGAGAGGTGAGGCGTCTTCAAGACGGCGAGCACCGCCTCGATGTCTTCGGAAGCAATGTCGGGGCGAGAGAGGGGGATCTTCATCTGAGCTGCTGGTCCTCGGGAATCGCCGGCGGCTCGGCGGAGAGAGTCTATGACGGGCCAGAGGTTCGGCGCCGGCTCGATCGCACGGGTCGCAGCTCTCGGAGGGACTGCCTCAGGCCGGCTGCCTCCGCGGCCATTTCCGTCCGCGCGTGGCCGCATCGCGGGAGCAGCAGGCCGGCGCGAGCGCTTCTGTTTGCGAGAGCGGCTTCCCGGCGATTCTTCGTATCTCCTCGCCGGCCTGTGTGAGAAGGACCTGTTTCACAATCGAATCCTTCACCTCCACTCCGTCGAGGAAGACGAGCGTTTTCCCGCAGCCGGCCACCGTCACGCTCAGCGTGCGCGTGGTGGAGAGGGGACGAAGATTCCCGCCGTGCCCGCCAGGGCTGAAGAGCGTGACGAGGGACAGCAGGGTGCCGGCGGCCATGCCGAGGGCTCCGAGCCCCTTCAATACCAGAAGAGCTTTCATGGCATCTCCCTCCTAATGAAGATAACGTCCGGGGCGGGCGCGGAGTTGAGGGCCAAATGGGCGGATGCTAGACTCGCTGCGGCATTTACGCAGCGGCAAGACCGCACCCGCGGATTGGGGGCGGTGGAGCCTCAGGGAGCTGCCTGATGGGTCTACGGGTTGGCTGGAACGAGTATTTCATGAACATCGCGCAGCAGGCAGCGACCCGATCCACCTGCGACCGCAAGCATGTCGGCGCCGTCATCGTCCGCAACAGGACGATCCTTTCCACCGGCTACAACGGCTCGATCCGGGGGATGCCACACTGCGACGATGTCGGACACGAGATGGAGAACGGCCATTGCGTAGCCACGATCCACGCGGAGGCGAACGCGCTGATCCAGGCCGCGCGGAACGGGGTCAACATCGAAGGAGCCGAGCTTTACACGACGGCCAGCCCGTGCTGGTTCTGCTTCAAGCTGATGGCCAACGCCGGAATTCGCCGGATCTACTTCGGCGAGTTCTACAGGGACGAGAAGTCGATTCGGGTCGCTCGCCAGCTCGGCCTGGAACTGATGGATCTTTCCGCCATTCGAGACAAGCAGTTGTCGCCGGGGCGAGAAAACAAGTGAGGGGGCAGGATCGCTCCTGCCCCCTCGGCGTATCTCTTCTGTTTCTGACGGCTCTGGAAGAGCCGATTCTACTTCTTCTTCGACGATTTCTTCGCCGTGGTCTTCTTCTTCGACGTCTTCTTCTTCATCGGCATCTGTTCACTCACCTCCTTCCTCATCTAGCCCATCGGCTCGGAGCCCAATATGTAGTTGACACCGGCCGTCGAACCCCATTATATGGAGGCTCATGGCACTGTCAAGAGGGAATTGACGCTTACTGCCCATGCTCAGAGGAAGAGAAAGCCCAAGCCACCGGTTCAGGGTGAGGGCGCTCGCAGGGGGTCGGGGAAGTCTCTAATATAATCATGCGTTCAGAAAGAAACGAAGATGCTGCGAGCATTCGAGGAGAGACGAATGAAGCTTCTGATTTCATCATGCATGCTGGCTCTACTGGCGGTGTCGTCATTGCTTGCCCTCGCTGGGCAGGGTAGATCCGAAGAGACCAAGCGCAGCGAAGCGAAGCCCGCGGAGGCGAAGAGCGGGGAGGCCAAGCCAGCCAGGTCAAAGCCCGCAGGGGCCCCGAACCCCATCGTGGTCATCGAGACGTCCCTGGGCGATGTCAAGGCGGAGCTGTACGCGGACAAGGCGCCGATCACGGTGAAAAGCTTCCTTTCCTATGTCCAGAAGGGGCATTACAACGGGACGATCTTCCACCGGGTCATTCCGGGCTTCATGATCCAGGGAGGCGGTTTCGAGATGGACGGAACCGAGAAGCCGACCGACCCGCCGATCAAGAACGAGTCCGGCAACGGCCTGCGTAACGAGCGGGGGACCCTGGCGATGGCCCGGACTTCCGCCCCGGACAGCGCCGCGGCACAGTTCTTCATCAACGTGGTCGACAACCGCTCTCTGGACAAAGATGGAGCCAGAGACGGGGTCGGCTACGCCGTCTTCGGCAAGGTGACAGATGGGATGGACGTGGTGGACAAGATCAAGTTGGTTCAGACAGCCACCAAGAACGACATGGCGGACTGGCCCGTCCAGCCGGTCGTGATCAAGACGATTCGCAAGGTGAATTGAGAACTTTCAGGACTGTATGAAGGAATCCAGGACCATCGCACCCGCCGAGGCAGTCGCTGCCCTCCAGGACCGCCAGCGGCTGCTCGTCGAACTGTTCGAGAAGATGCTGACCGTCTACTACATCGAGGAGCGGGTCAAGAAGTTCGTCCGTCAGAACAAGTGCTCGTTCCACGCCAGCAGCCGCGGTCATGAGAAGGTCCAGATCGCCATGGCGATGTTGCTGAGGTCGGGCTACGACTGGTTCTTCCCGTACTACAGGGAGAAGGCGCTCATGGTCGGGCTCGGCGCGCCGCTGGTGGACATCTTCCGCCACATGCTCTCCCGCGCGACGGATCCCTCGGGAGGCGGCAGGAACATGTCGGAGCATTTCTCCTCCCCCGCTCTCCATGTCGTCTCGCCGACCGCCTGCACGGGCACCCAGTTTCTCCCCGCCGTGGGCATGGCGAAGGCGATCAAGGCGGACGGAGGGGATCGGGTCGTCTACGTCTCCTCGGGCGAGGGCGCCGCGAGTGAGGGGGAGTTCTTCGAGGCGCTCAACTACGCGATGCGCGAGCAGCTACCGGTGCTGTTCCTGATACAGAACAACGGCTACGCGATCAGCGTCCCGCAGACAGTCCAGACGGGGTCCCACCTGGAGGACATCTCCCGCGGGTTCAGGATGAGCGCCATCCATGTTGACGGCACAAGGTTCACCCGCATGTACGAGGATCTCAAGCCGATCATCGCAGGCATGAGGAAGGGGAGCGGTCCATGCCTCGTCGAGGCCCACGTCGTTCGCCTGGACTCCCATTCCTCTTCAGATGACCAGGCGAAATACCGCTCCCCCGAGGAACTGGAGAGGATCCGCAGGGAAGATCCGCTCGCCCACACCGCAGGCCGGTTGCTGCAGGGCGGGGTGTTGGATGAGGAGAAGATCCGCGCGATGCACGAGCGAATCAAGGCCGACGTGGACGCGGCGGCCGACGAGGCGGACTCGGAACCTGAGCCGCACCCCGCCACGGCGACGCTGAACATCGTCTCGGGGGCCATGCCTGTAGATGTGGAACCGGAGCCCGTACCCCTCTCCGCCACTCCCGTGACGATGCTGGACACACTGAGCCACGCCCTGAAGGAGGAGATGGAGCGGAACCCGAAGGTCGTGATGTGGGGCGAGGACATCGCGGATCCGAAGGGAGGGGTCTTCGGGGTCACTCGCGGGCTCAGCACGCTCTTTCCGGAAAGGGTGATGAACTCCCCTCTCGCCGAAGCCTCGATCGTCGGTGTGGCCCAGGGGATGGCCATCGGGGGCTACCGGCCGGTCGTCGAGATCCAGTTTGCCGACTACTCCTTCCCGGGCTATA
>Ga0066686_10001180_pt1 | contig 10358 bp, 8 predicted proteins | sample GraSoiAngelo_135_FD_65627 | JGI IMG/M metagenome (GOLD analysis project Ga0066686, IMG submission 65627) | Grasslands soil microbial communities from the Angelo Coastal Reserve, California, USA - 14_0929_05_40cm | ecosystem: Environmental > Terrestrial > Soil > Grasslands | place: USA...
GTCGTATGACATGCGGTGATCATCGGGTACAACGTCGTAGAGGTCGGCGGCGTCGACCGGGGTGCTCGTGCCGGCCGAGCCCCAGCCCGCCTGCGCTGGAAGCATCGCCACGAGCTCGCGCAGCTTCCGGATGCAGGCGACGTCGTCATCGACGGCGAAGTGGGCGACGCCACTGATCTCGGTGTGCGTCGCGGCACCGCCGAGCGTTTCGGCATCGATCGTTTGTCCAGTCGCGCCCTTCACGAGGTTCGGACCGCCGAGCCCCATGAACGAGGTGCCCTTTACCATGATGATCAGGTCGGAGAGCGCAGGGAGATACGCGCCGCCCGCAATGCAAGGACCCATGACCGCGGCGAGCTGCGGAATGCGCAGATATCGCCGCATGACGGAGTTGTAGTAGAAGATTCGTGAGGCGCCGTATTGGCCGGGAAAGACACCGCCCTGATACGGGAGGTTCACCCCGGACGAGTCGACGAGGTAGATGATGGGGATGCGGCAGCGCATCGCAATCTCCTGCGCGCGCAGCATCTTCTTGATGGTCTCGGGCCACCACGAACCGGCCTTCACCGTCGCGTCGTTGGCGACGATCACGACCGCGCGCTGCTCGACGATGCCGACCCCCGTGACGACGCCGGCGCCGGGCGCTTCGCCTTCGTATTCGTCGTACGCGACGAGCAGTCCGATTTCAAGAAATCGACTGCCGTCGTCACAGAGGCGCGCGATGCGCTCCCGAGCGGTGAGCTTCCCCTGCTTGTGCTGTCGCGCGATGCGATCTGCACCACCGCCCAAACGGAGCCGATCCTCGAGCTCTCGAACGGCGGCAACTAGCTCACGCAGTCGAGTGTGCGCGCGGGGGGAAGCTGCCTTCTTGCCGGTACCGGTCACGCTTCTTGGCGCTCGCGTTCTGCGAACCAGCCGCGGATGTATTCGACGAGCTCGGTGGTTGGGGTGCCGGGTCCGAACAGCCTACCGATGCCGGCGCGGCGCAGTTCGTCCATGTCCTCCTTCGGAATGATGCCGCCGCCGGTGATGAGAATATCGTCGCGAGCCTCGGCGTGGAGCAGGTCGCGGACGCGCGGAAACAAAGTCATGTGAGCGCCGCTGAGGAGCGACAGTCCGACGACGTCCACGTCCTCCTGGATCGCTGCGCTCGCGATCATCTCGGGCGTTTGATGCAGGCCGGTATAGACGACCTCCATGCCGGCGTCCCGCAGCGCGGCGGCCACGACCTTGGCGCCGCGGTCGTGGCCGTCGAGACCGGGTTTGGCAACGAGCACGCGGATGGGACGCATCGAACGGTTGTCGGGTGGCTTGATGTCAGTTGCTGGTGGCTCGTCGCGCACTCGCGCTCCAAAGCTAGCTGTGGCGCGCGCGGGGCGGCAACTTGCGCCGCGCAGTGCGCTTCCGTGCGACGAGCAGCATCTCGCTCGACCGACGACGGAGCGGACGGTCCAGCCAGCCGTCGTACGCCTCCTCGACGATGAGCCCCGCATCGGCGCAGAGCTCGGCGAGGCGTGTCGCCGTGTACAGCCGGATCCGGTGCGCCCGCTTGCCGCCGCGATGTTTGCGCGACCAACGCGACTCGACGGTGAGTACGCCCGAGAGCGGGTCGAAGCTGCGCTCCTGACCAACCATCGTGCCGTCGCGCGACACCCACCAGTCACGCGCGAGGAAGCGGGACATCACACCGTCTCGACTGGCTCCGTGCCACAGCAGGGTCCCATCGTGCCGCAGCACCCGCGCGAACTCGTGCATGACCGTTCGATCGTCCGCTGGATCGGCGAAGAATCCGAAGGAGCTGAAGAGGTTCAGCACCGCATCGAACTGCCCGGTCCATCGCGCCGGGAGTTGCCGCATGTCTCCGCGGATGTAGTGCAGCATGGGTCCGGTGCCTCGCCTGCGGGCGCGACTGAGCAGCTGCCTCGAGTAGTCGAAGCCGTCAACGCGAAACCCTGTTGCGCCGAGGAGATGCGCGTGTCGTCCCTGGCCACAGGGTACGTCGAGAATGCGCGAGCCCGCCGGGAGGCCGAGCAGCTCCATGACGCGGGCGACCTCACGCCGGTCGCGCTCGAGCGAGAAGAGCGGCTCATATTCGCGGAGATACTGAGCGTCGAAGTACTGCGCCCACCACTCGTGCGCTCCCGAGCGGGAGTTCGACCGACGCATCGTTGCAGCGATCCGCGATCAGATGTCAGCGATCGGAAGCGAGATGGCGTGGCTAAAAGAAAACCGGCTCTCGGTACGCTCCGAATACGCTCTCCATGGCGGCGCGGATCTCATAGAGCGTGCAGTAGCGTCGTGCGCACTCGAGGATGAACGGCATGGTGTTCGCAGTGCCGCGCGCGGCGTCGCGGAGTGCATTCAGCGCTTCACGACAGGCGTTGTCATCGCGATCGCGACGCAGCGTCGCCAACCGCTCATGCTGCGAGCGTTCGGTATCCTCGCCAACCTTGAGCAATGTGATGGTGAGCTCGGGCTCGTCAGTGACGAACTCGTTCACACCCACGATCACGCGGCGATGCTGCTCGATCTCCCACTGCTGCCGCGCCGCCGACTCGGCGATCTTGCGCTGGAACCAGCCCTGTTCCAGGCCGCGCACGACACCACCGACGCGCTCGATCTCAGTGAAGAGTGATTCGGCTTCCTCCTCGAGCTGATTCGTGAGCGCCTCGACGTAGTACGATCCGCCGAGGGGATCGAGCACGTTCGGGATGCCTGTCTCGTACGCCAAGAGCTGCTGCGTGCGGAGAGCCACCTGCACTGCCTGCTCGGTAGGAAGCGCGAGCGTTTCATCCATCGAGTTCGTGTGCAGGGACTGCGTGCCGCCGAGCACCGCGGCGAGCGCCTGATACGCGACGCGAACCACGTTGTTCATCGGCTGCTGCGCCGTGAGCGTGACGCCCGCCGTCTGCGCGTGAAAGCGCATGATCCACGACCGCGGGTTGCGCGCACTGTAACGCTCCTTCAGATGGCGGGCCCAGATACGCCGCGCCGCCCGCAGCTTGGCGACCTCCTCGAAGAAGTCGTTGTGAATGTCCCAGAAAAAGGAGAGACGGTGCGCGAACTGGTCGACGCTCAGCCCGCGCGCCATGCCGCGCTCGACGTACGTGAAGCCGTCGGCGAGGGTGAACGCGAGCTCCTGTGCCGCGGTGGCGCCAGCCTCACGAATGTGGTAGCCCGAGATCGAGATGGTATTCCAGAGCGGCGCGTGTCGCGCGCCCCACTCGAAGCAGTCGACGATGAGACGAAGCGCAGGCTCGATCGGAAAGCACCATGCGTGCTGCGCCATGTACTCTTTGAGAATGTCGTTCTGGATCGTGCCACGCAGCTTCTCGGACGGAACGCCCTGCTTCTCGGCGGCAGCGACGTAGAATGCCCAGAGGATGATCGCCGGACCATTGATGGTCATCGACGTCGAGACCTGATCGAGCGGGATGCCGTCGAAGAGCATCTCCATGTCCGCGAGGCTCGAGATGGCGACGCCGGTCTTCCCGACTTCGCCCTCCGACCGCGGATGATCGGAGTCGTAGCCCATCAGCGTCGGAAAATCGAACGCGGTGGAGAGACCCGTCTGGCCGTGTTCGAGGAGGAACTTGAAGCGTTCGTTCGTATCGCGCGCGCTGCCAAAGCCGGCGAACTGCCGCATCGTCCAGAGCTTGCCGCGATAGCCGGTGGGATGAATGCCGCGCGTGAAGGGAAACGCGCCGGGAGTGCCGAGCGCGTCGGCGGTCGCCGACGGAACGTCGAGCGCCGTGTAGAGCGCTTCGACCTCCTTCTCGGAGTTGGCGAATCCAATCTCGCGCAGCTCGCCGGCCTCGTAACGGCGCCTCCACTCCGCAACTTCGGCGCGCAGGCGATCGAGCTCGCGCCGCTCGTCGCCGTCGCTCGCAATGCCTTTTTCCCGCAAGTCTCGCGTCGACGTCATCGCACCCCGCTCTTTGTCCGCGTCAACAGCTCCGCACTCCGCTCGAGCAGCTCGTCGGCGACGGCGAACGGATTAGTAGTGCCGTTCTCGAGGCGGCCGAGCTGCTGGTCCAACCAGCGGCCGGTGGCGTCGTCTTGCCAGAGCCGGCGGCGAACCGCGAGCTCCACGACGTCCACCACGCGCTGCCGAAGCCGTGCGCGCCGACGTTCGCGGAGCATGCCGCTGCGTTCAAGATAATGAAAATGCTTGTCGAGGGCCTGTGCGACGTCACCAATTCCCTCGCCCTCTGCCGCTACGGTGCGCAGGACGAGGGGCGTCCATGACTCGGGCATTTCGTCCCGCGCCGCCTCTCGCGCTGCTCGTCCGGGATTCATCGCGAGACGTTCCGCCCGCGTGAGCGCACGTCCGAGTGCCACCCCATGGTGCGAGGGCACGTTCTTCAGCGTGTTGCCGCCGCGGAGGCCGAGCATCAGCTCCAGCTCGTTGCGGAGTCGGTCCGCGCCGGGGCGATCCGACTTGTTGACGACGAAGATGTCGGCAATCTCCATCAATCCGGCTTTCAGCGTTTGAATGGAGTCTCCGGATTCGGGGACGAGGACGACGACGCTGCTATCGGCAATGCGGGCGATGTCCAGCTCAGTCTGGCCGACGCCGACCGTTTCAATGAGAATGCGATCAATGCCGAACGCGTCGAGCACGTCCGCTACCTCGCGCGTCGTCGACGCGAGGCCGCCGAGCGACCCGCGAGTTGCCATCGACCGGATGAAGACGCCGGGATCGAGCGCGACTGATTCCATCCGGATGCGATCCCCAAGCAGCGCACCACCGGTGAATGGAGACGTCGGGTCGACGGCAACGACGGCGACGGTGAGATTCGTTGCGCGGTACGCCGCCACGAGTGCGGTCGTGAGCGTACTCTTTCCCGCTCCGGGAGGTCCGGTGATGCCGATGCGCCGCGCTCGGCCAAGTCGCGGATGCAGCGTTGCAAGGAGACGGTCGAAGCCGGAACGGTGGTTCTCGACGATGCTGACAGCCCGCGCGAGCGCCGGCTTGCTCCCGGCGTCGAAATCGGCAAGAAGACGCTCGTGCGTCGCCTGGGACTCCGCCGTCACGCGCTGCCCCGCCCTGCCTGACTCGGACGCACGGGCTCCGGCTCGTCGTGCTCGTCGCGAATATCACCGACAAGCTCCTCGAGGAGGTCCTCGAGGGTAACGAGGCCGAGCGTCGCTCCTGCCGGATCGCGGACGATCGCGAGATGGAGGCGCTCCCGAAGCATGCGGAACAGCAGCTCGTTGCACGCCGAGTCGCGTGCGGCGGCGGCGACGGGCCGCAACGGGGGCATCAGGTCGGGCCCAGCTTTCAGCACGTCGAAGGCGTGAACCATCCCGCGCACGTCGTCCAGCGTGCCATGATAGATCGGGACGCGGCTGTATGCCGACTGGGCGATGCGCGCCGCCAGGGCGTGTGGCTCGGTCGTGTCTTCGAGGGCGAAGATCTCGGCGCGCGGCGTCATCGCGTCGGCCACTCGCTTCTCCCCGAACTCGACGACGCCACTGATGATCGCGATCTCGTCTCGCTGGCCGACGCCCTCGAGCTCTCCCTCGCGCAGGAGATCTTGTATGGCCTCACGCTCGACGTCGACAGATGCACGGCCTCGTTGGCGCTCGAAGGGCGCCGCCGCACGCCGGCCGAGGCCGACTATGGGCGAGACCAGAATGCCGGCGACGCGAAGAACGGGTACCACGATCGGCACGAGGCGGGTCGGCCACTGGCGCGCAATCGCTCGCGGCACGACCTGGCCGAACAGAATGACCAGTCCGGCGTAGAGGACGAAGTCGAGAACGAGGCCGACGTCGGTCTTCCGCAGGCCGAGGAGGACACCAGCGAGGACGAGCGTGAGCGCGACACCCGTGCTGGCGCCGATGAGCAGCCGGTGCGGCCGCTCGAGATAGGTCACCGCTGCGGCCGAACCGCGGAGTCGTCGCTCCGTCCAGTGGCGCAGCCAGATGCGGCTCACCGACCGCACCGCCATGGCGCCGGCGGTGAGCCACGCAACCACCAGGAGCGCGATGAAGAGCGGGTATTCGTGAAGGGCCGCGGGGAAGGTCATCGAGGGTGGATCTCCGCAGGCACGAGGCGCTCGAAGTACACGCGCTCGATCCGCCGTCTGCGTACCCGCTCGACGACGACCCGCACGCCGTCGCGCGTGATCGATTCACCGGCTCGCGGGACGCGGCCGAACAGCGCGTACACCAGACCGCCCACCGTCGTAACATCGTCGATGCCGAAGTCGCCTTCGAGCAATTCTGCCAGCTCGTCGAGCGTGAGGCGGCCGGAAACCCAGAACCGAGAATCCCCTTCGCGTTCGATCTCGGGTTGCTCGACGTCATACTCGTCGCGGATCTCGCCGACGATCTCCTCGAGGACGTCCTCGATGGTCACGAGGCCGGCCGTGCCGCCATATTCGTCGCTCACAATCGCGATGTGCGTGTGGCTCGATTTGAAGTCGCGCAACTGCGCGTCGATCGTCTTCGTCGTCGGGATGAATACCGCGCCGCGAACGAGCGTCAGCCAGCCGCCCGCCGGCTCCTCGTCGATCACGACAGCACTCAGAAGATCTTTGGCGTAGAGAACACCGATCACATTGTCGAGCGTGTCGTCGTAGACCGGGAAGCGCGCGTGCTCAGAGCTTCGTACGCGGTCCAGTGTCTCGGACCAGGGCGTCGTTGCGCCGATGCCGACGATGTCAACGCGCGGGACCATGATCTCGCGCACTTCGGTGTCGCCGAGTGAGAAGACGCCATGCAGCAACGCCGACTCGGCCGTCGAGACGTGGGCCTCGGCGGCGACAACCTGATGGAAGCGCTCGGCGCTCTCCTCCTGTTCGGCGCCATTGCCGGTGCCGCGCGGGAGGACTCGACCAAGTGCTCGCTCGAGCACTGCTCCCAGCCACACCACCGGTGCCAGCAGCAGGCTCATGAGGCGAACGAAGTCACGCAGCGCCGCGAACGCCCGCTCTCCAGAGCCGTAGCCGATCGAGCGCGCCATCCCTTCGGTGAACGCGACGAGCGTGATCGCGAACGCCACGGCGATCAGCGCGCGCTGGGCGAACGGCCGTGCCATCAGCGCCGTTCCCTGCGCGATCGCGGCACCTGCGGCCAGATGCGCGAGAACGCGAGTGGTGGAGAGAGCGCGGTGAGCGCGCTCGCGGTCGTGGATCGCGCCGCCGCTCTCGTGCGATGGCGTCGCGGTGGGATCGGAGGCGAGCAGCGCGCCGTCCGCAATCGAGCAGGCCGCGGCCACAACCGACGCGAGCCCGCAGGTGAGCCACGGAACGATGCTCACGCCGCCCTTGCCCGCCGCTTTCGTTCGCCGCCGACACGATGGGTGAGCCGCCGCAGGAGCGCCTCCTGGCGGCGCCACATCAGCGAAGCGATTCGTGCGGTGCCTTCGGGATGGTCGAACCCGAGGATGTGGAGGATTCCATGGACGACGAGGCGCGCCAGCTCTTCGCGCGTCGACACGCCGTTCTCGACCGCGTTCCGTCTGGCGACGTCGGGCGCGATGTAGATGTCGCCGACGACCGGGTCGCTCATTCCCCGGCGGGCGAAACCGAACGCGATCACATCCGTTGCGCCTCGCCGACCGAGATGCGTGCGGTTCAAGGCGATGATCCGTGGCGTCGTCACGAACGTCACGGAGATCATCGCCGAGTCAACGCCTTCGGCACGAAGCACCTCGCGCGCGATCGCCGCCGCCCGCCAGCGTGCGAGGGGAACGCGAATGCCGTCGGTCGCGACGTCGACGATGCGACTCATACCGATGCAAACTCCGACGTGACGCCGCCGCTCGACGTCGGGTAGTCGATCCGGTTGTGGTACATGCCGATGAGCACGCGCGAGAATTCTTCTTTGATGGTGTCGAGCTGCTTGAGCGTGAGCGGGGCGTCGCGCAGTTGCCCCTGCTCCATGCGCTGCCTGACGATGTGGTCGACGACCTCGCGAATCTTGTCGGGGGTGGGCTCGTTCAAGACGCGCGTCGCCGCCTCGACGCCGTCAGCGAGCATCACGACGGCGGTCTCGGCACTCTGCGGGAGTGGACCCGGATACGAGTACTCGGCAGGATTGGGGGCAGTGCCGTCGCGTTCCTTGGCCTTCTCGAAGAAGTAGCTGATTGCGCCGGTGCCGTGATGCTCGGTGATGAAGGCACGAAGTGCCCGCGGCAGCTTGTGCTCCTCGGCCAACTCGAGCCCCTCCCGCACGTGATTGCGGATGATCTGCGCGCTCGTCCCCGGCTTGAGCTTGTCGTGCGGATTGCGCCCTTTTGGCTGGTTCTCGACGAAGTACTGTGGCTTCGCAATCTTGCCGATGTCGTGGTAGTACGCCCCAACGCGCGCCAGTAGCGCATTGGCGCCGATCGCGCGCGCGGCCGCGTCCGCGAGGTTGGCGATGGCGATGGTGTGGGCATAGGTGCCGGGCGCCTCGAGGCTCAGGCGCTGCATGAGCGGGCGATTGAGATCGGACCACTCGAGCAGCGTCAGGTCGGTCTCGATGCCGGTGAAGTACTCCGCCATCGGCAGAATCAGCAGAGCGAGCAAGACCGACAACACCGCGTTGAGCGCGCCATACCCGGCGGAGCTCATGATATCGCGGGTGGCGAGATCGAGGGTCATGCCGATCGCGAGGGCGGTGAGGAAGTACGCGGCCGTGATGGCGATGATCCACCGATACAGCTGATTTCGCCGGCTGACGACGCGCACGCTGAATGCCGCCACGGCGCCGCCGACGAGGTTGATGAACAGCGCGTTGGTCCCGCGAAAGAGGCTCTGGCCACCGACGAGCGTCGCGATGACCATCGCCGCAATCATGCTGATGCGCTGATCGAAGAGCGCGCTGAGGAGCACTGCCGCGAGAGCCACCGGAATGAGCTCCGGATGCACCGGCCGTAGTCGGCCGACGACCGCGGCGCCAATGAGAACGAGCGCGGTCGCGCCGGCGAACATCAACAGCCAGCGATAGTTCCGGTACACGGCCGGCCGGAAAATGAGGATGGTGAGACCCAAGAGTGAAATGATGAGCCAGTTGAACAGAATCGCTCCCACGACTCGCCGCGCACCTCGGTCGGTCGCCCGGCGCTGATCGACGGCGTCGTGCAGGGCGCGCAGCTTGTCGTGCTCTTCGCGTCCGACGACCTCGTTCGCGCCGATGATCTTCTCGCCGACTCGCACCTCGTACTTCGACCTCGGCACGGATCGCCGGAGCTCCTCGCGCCGCGTCTCCGTCGCGACGCGGTCCGGAACCACCGTGGGATGGAAGAACGCACCGATGAGCCGGAAGTAGATCCCGTCGCCGACGGATGACGTGGGGTCGGGATGAATGAGTCGGGCTCGGCTGATGAGGCTCGAGAACGTCGCGATGCTGTCGGACGAGATCCGCCGCTCCTCCGTGCCGTTCCGAACGACGACGTCGCCGCGCACTTCGTCGAGGGAGCCTCGTGATGCCACCCCGGTGCCTAACCAGCGATCGAACACGCGATCGACCGCACCGAGCATGGCCGTCCGCCGCCGCTCCTGCGCGAGATACGCGGCCTCCGGGGCCGAGAGCGTCACGCCCTGCGAGGACGCCGCTTGCTGGATCCCGAGCACAACACCGCGTGGATCGGAGGCCGTAGCCGCCGCGCTGATCGCCTGCGCGAATGCAGCGCGCTGGCGTCGCGTCGAGTCGACTGCCGCGGGGACGAATTCGAACACCGGCTCGACGGTGCGCGACAACGCGTCCTGCTCCTTCGCGAGCTCAGCGTCCGTCTTCGGCACGCTGAAGGCGAACGGCGCGATGACGTTGTCGCTGGCTACCGACCCGACCTCGTAGATCGGGAAGTCGACGGCGGGCGAGGCCGGGAACAACAGGTAGGTGAAGATCGCGAGCGCAAGGGCGAGCGCGGCGCGAACGCCGTGGAATTCGAGACGTTCCCGTCGCGACGGCGGCTCTGCCGCGCTAGCGCGCTCGAGCTGCTCGCGCAGATTCATCCGAGCGCCTTTTCGGCGTCGGCTCGATCGTACGCGCGCACGATGTCGCGCACGAGACGATGCCGAACGACGTCGTTCTCGTCGAAGTAATGAATGCCGATCCCGTCGATCCCGGGAAGTAGACGCTCGACCTGGAAGAGCCCGGATTCGTCTCGGGTCGGCAGGTCCACCTGCGTCTTGTCGCCGGTGATGACCATCTTCGAGTTCACGCCGAGCCGCGTGAGCAGCATCTTCATTTGCATGGCCGTGGTGTTCTGTGCCTCGTCGACGATGACGAATGCGTCGCCGAGTGTGCGCCCGCGCATGAACGCGAGCGGCGCGATCTCGATCGTGCGTGTCTCGAGGGAGCGTTGAATGCGCTCGAACGGCATCATATCGTCGAGCGCATCGTACAGCGGTCGCAGATAC
>Ga0066686_10001181_pt1 | contig 10357 bp, 5 predicted proteins | sample GraSoiAngelo_135_FD_65627 | JGI IMG/M metagenome (GOLD analysis project Ga0066686, IMG submission 65627) | Grasslands soil microbial communities from the Angelo Coastal Reserve, California, USA - 14_0929_05_40cm | ecosystem: Environmental > Terrestrial > Soil > Grasslands | place: USA...
CGTGCTCGACGGCTCTCCGATGCTCCGCGACAGCCTCGCTAGGCGTGCGCGCGTCGTGACGAGCTCGGGTCCGCCCTGCTCGATACCCATCGCGCCGAACGTACCGTCGACACTGTGCAACTGCTGGCCGAGCAGCTTGACGTTGGCGATGATCTCGGGAAAGTGGCGTGAGGCGAGAGCGAACTCGGAGGCCATGCTCTCGACGTCCGTCTGTGGGAGCGATCGAATGGTGTCACCGGTCCGCGCCGACCGGCTCGCGCTCGTACCGATCGTCAAATAGACGACAGGAGCCCCGATGAGCGTGCCACCCGGACGTATCTGCGCGTACGAGTCCAGGCGAATGTTGTCCCGCGCGCTCTCGAGCACGTCCATGGAGACAAGAAGGCGACTCCGCGGATCGATCGCGGTCGGCAGAAAGCGAATGTCCTTTACGAGCCCGACCTTCTGTCCGCCGAGCCAGACCTCCGAGCCGCGGATCACGCCACGCGCCTCCCCGGTCTGCGCGTAGAGTCGGAACGATTTGCCGTGAAGCGTGCCGATTCTGGCGAACAAAAGGATGGCGAGCCCCGCTCCCGCGACCGCGGCAAGCGAGACGAGTCCGACAGTGAGCTCCTTCCAGGTGGTCCGGCGAGACATGGATGCGCGAAGTGGGGTTGAGGCGCATCAACCGAACTGGGCAAGGCTTGGACCAGCGCCGCCACCGCCGCGGCAACTGCATTTCCGCCGGAAATGGGCGCCGGGCGAAGATACGGCGCCCCGGTGGTCCTCGGGGGGGCCGGAAGGCGCGCGCGACAGGATTCGAACCTGTGACCTTCGGCTCCGGAGGCCGACGCTCTATCCAGCTGAGCTACGCGCGCAGAACGTCGCAGCTGCGCTCATCGCAATCACGACGAATGCGGAAAAGTTAGCGGTCGGCTCCGGACCGGTCAACGCGGGCGGCCGTCGACGATGGCCGGATCGCTGTGCGCCGCTCCCCGAGCCGACGTCGCTCGTTAGGCGCCGACGATGCAATCGACGAGCGAGAGCGCTCCTGCCCAGGTGTACGCCGACACGCTGCGAATCATCACCGGGCACCTAACGGTGGCGACCGGTGGAACAGGAAAGCCCGACCGCACCGCCTGCGGTCGGGCTTCCTATGTATGGTCGGGGCGACTGGATTTGAACCAGCGACCTCCTGCTCCCGAAGCAGGCGCTCTACCGGGCTAAGCTACGCCCCGCCGACCCGGCGCACTGATTCGCGTCGTGCGACGCGCCCGGAAGGACTCGAACCTCCAACCTTCTGATCCGTAGTCAGATGCTCTATCCAATTGAGCTACGGGCGCCAACTTCACGGCAACCGCCGAAGCGGCGCGGTGTCGCGCGAATCGCAGCAATAGCCAAACCATCGCTCGCCGCGTTTTCGCAGACACGGAAACTACCCGGGCTCCGAAAACCAGTCAAGCTGATCGCGCTCGCCACGGCGCGAAACGTGCGGCCACGTTCACGCTCTTCGATCTCCATTTCAGTCTCAGATACCGAGCTCGCGGATCGCTGCGCCGCTGGTCGTTCAATCTCAGCGACCAACAACAGAAAGGGGGATGACCCCGATCGCTCAGGTGACGCAGAAAATGATAGAGTGATTCTGCTCTGTCTCGCTTCTTCATCGCGAAATCTGAGTCATCCGCATCTGCCGTTGGGTATGCAGAGGGCCTAGCCACGTCGATGGAAGGCCGAGCCGAATGCCCTGGAAGAAACGCAAAAAAAGCAGCGCGAGATTCGCGCTGCGGAAATGGGCGGTACAAGACTCGAACTTGTGACCTCCACGATGTCAACGTGGCGCTCTAACCAACTGAGCTAACCGCCCAGAGCGAGGTTTGAGGTTTCAGTTTTGAGGTTTGAGGCCGGAGATCGAAATCTCGAAACGCACGCACAGGAACCTCGAACCTTACAACTCGAACCTCTCCTTTTCAGAGCGGGAAACGGGACTCGAACCCGCGACCCCAACCTTGGCAAGGTTGTGCTCTACCAACTGAGCTATTCCCGCGAATCTCATCCCGACCGCCGAATCCCGCGAGGCTCGAACCGTTTCCGAGGAACGGTGGCGGCGTGGCGCCTTCACTCGATTCAATCAGGGATGCCGACTACAACCGCGGTGATGGCAAGCTCCGCGGCGATGGAGGCGAGGGGGATCGAACCCCTGACCTCGTGAATGCCATTCACGCGCTCTCCCAACTGAGCTACGCCCCCGTTCACGACAGCGGCAACGGATGACCAGGTCGCCGAACTGGAACCGCGAAGTATAGCCGAGGGTATAGTCGCTGTCAACGAAATGGGACTGGCGAAAACGTCTGCGGCCAGTATTTTGCAGCGCCTTCCGGGAGCGCCGCCGCCCCTCGGAATTGTGTCGCGGATCATTGTCGATCGCGACCACTGACCGTAGAGATGCGACGCGGCACACGAACCCGTCGCCGCTCATAGATGCCGACCCCGAACGCGCCTGCAGCGCGAGGCAAAGCACCAATGACCGAACTCAAGCGTCGCCGCCGCCGCGCGGCCCCCGCTGGGATCGCTCCCACCGAACCGGAGCGCGATATCCTCGACCAGTACCTCTATGAGGTGAGCACCTATCCGCTCCTCAAGGGCACCGAGGAGATCGACCTCGCGAGGAAGATCCGTGCTGGCGATCAGGACGCACTGCAGGAGCTGGTGAAGCGCAACCTGCGCTTCGTCATCTCCGTCGCGAAGAAGTATCAGAACCGCGGACTCCCGCTCATCGACTTGATCGGTGAGGGGAACGTCGGCTTGCTCACCGCTGCGCGCAAGTTCGACCCTGATCAGGGCGTGAAGTTCATCTCGTACGCCGTGTGGTGGATTCGTCAGGCGATCCTCTCCGCGCTCGCCCGACAAGGCCGCACCGTCCGCGTTCCCCTCAATCGGACCGCGGACCTCTCGCGCATCATCAAGGCGTCCGAGATCCTTCGGCAGAAGCTCAATCGCGAGCCGAGTCCCGAAGAGCTCTCGCAACTCACTGGTCTCTCCGTCGACGTCGTCCAGTCGCTCGCGGCGCTCAACACCAGCGACGTGCGCCTCGACGCACCAATGGATCCTGAGGGCGACCGCTCGCTCATCGAGCGGTTCGTCGCCGATGAGATGCCCGACACCGAGGAGGAGGCGATGAATCGCTTCCTCAACGACGAGATCGAGGAAGCCCTCGGAACGCTGCCGCCGCGCGACGCTAAGGTCCTGCGGCTGTACTTCGGTCTCGAGGGTGGACGCGAGCACACGCTCGAGGAGATCGGCTCGATGCTCGGTGTGACCCGCGAGCGCGTCCGGCAGCTTCGTGACCGCGCCCTGAAGCGGCTGCGCGAAGGCGACGTGGGGCGCGCGCTGGGGAGCTTTGCTGCCTAAAACCCCGAGTAGGGATGAAGGCAAAGGCCGGCGCTTTTCGGGTGCCGGCCTTCTTGTTTCGTGTCGTCTGGGCGGTGGCGAGCAGCGGTCACTGGCGGTGACAGCCGTTAGGTACAGCGCGGCCGTTGTGCTGGCGGCGGCGGTGACCGTCGGCTGTGCGTCGCCGGACCTCTCGTGGCATCAGGAGTCCGGCGACCGCTGGCGGGCGCTCGCCGTGCCGACGCGCGGCAACTCTGGCTTCACGTTGCTCACGGCGTCCTCCACGGGGCTGAAGCACCGCAACGACGTCGCCGACGAGCACGCGCTCGCGAACCGGAATCTGCTCATCGGCGCCGGTGTCGCGCTCGGCGACGTGAACGGTGACGGACTCCCCGACGTCTTTCTCGCGTCCGTTGAGCGGCCGGCCGCGTTGTACCGCAACGACGGTGGGATGCACTTCACCGACATCACGGCCGAGAGCGGCGTCGATACCCGTGGCCTGGCAACCACCGGCGCCGTCTTCGCGGACGTCGATGGCGACGGGGATCTCGACCTCCTCGTCGGGACGTTAGGCGGTCCGCTCAAGCTGTGGCTCGGAGACGGCAACGGTCACTTCAAGGACGCGACGGCAGCGAGCGGCTTGGTGGGCGGCTACGCCGCGACGACGATCACGCTCGCCGATGTGGACGGCGACGGGGATCTGGATATGTACGTCGCGACCTACAAGACGAGGAACGCCCTCGACGCGTACCCGCCACCGCAACGCGCATTCGACCAGGTTGTGAAGAAGGTCGCGGGCAAGTACGTCGTCGCCGACGGCTGGGCTTCCGAGTACCGGATCGAGGACCGGCCGGATCTTGGCGGAATCATGCGGTCGCAGCGCGCCGATCCGGATCTCTTCTTTCTCAACGACGGTCACGGACATTTCACTCGCGTGCCCATCGCCGGACCTCGGTTCACGGACGAAGACGGAAAGCCTGTCACCCATGAGCCGGACTACTTCACGCTCGCGGCGCGGTTCTACGACGTGAACGGCGACGGCGCCCCTGACCTGTACGTCTGCAATGACTTCGAGGATCCCGACCAGTTCTGGATCAACGATGGCAAGGGGAACTTTCGGCTCATCCCTTGGCTCGCAATGCGGGAGACCAGCAACACATGTATGTCCGTCGACTTTGCCGACGTGAACCGCGACGGGCACGTCGATCTCTTCACGGCGGATATGATGAGTCCGAGCCTTGCCGCTCGGCAGCGACAGTTTCCAACACATTCGCCGCTGCCGAAGGCGGTCGGCCTCCCGAACGACCGCCAGCAATGGATGCGCAACATGTTGCACGTATCGCGCGGTGACGGCACGTGGGCGCAAGTGGCCGACTTTGCCGGCGTCGCGGCGACGGACTGGACGTGGGGCTCCGCCTTTCTCGACGTCGATCTCGATGGCTATGAGGACCTGCTCACGGCCAGCGGCCACCGGTGGGACATCCGGGACGCCGACACGTTCGAGCGCATTCGGAACAGCCTGCCTCGCGTTCCCTGGAACCGAGAGCAAGGGGAGTTTCCGCGTCTCGCCACCCACAGCATCGCGCTCCGCAACAATGGCGATCTCACTTTTCGAGACGCGAGCCGCCAGTGGCGGTTCGGAACCGACGAAGCCATCTCGCAGGCCATTGCGCTGGCCGATCTCGACGGCGATGGGGACCTTGACGTCGTCGTCACGCGTCTCGATGCCGCGCCGGTGATCTATCGCAACGAGAGCAGCGCGCCGCGCATCGCGGTGCAGCTCGCGGGCAAGGCACCGAACACCAGCGGGATCGGCGCGCAGCTGACCGTCCGCGCCTCGAGCCTGCCGGTGCAGTCACGAGAGATGACGGCCGGCGGGTATTATCTGTCCGGGAGCGACGCCGAGCTTACGTTTGCCAGCGGGCGTGATTCACTGGTGACGATCGAAGTGCGGTGGCGAAGTGGCAGCGTCAGCACCGTGCGCGCGGCACGGCCGAATCGCCTCTATGTGATCAGCGAGTCGTCTGCCGTCGCCGCACCACGCGCGCCGGTCGATTCCTCCGCCGGCCTCTTCGAAGATGCCTCGTCGCTTCTCGGGGCCCACACGCACATCGACTCCTTGTTCGACGATTTTCGCCGACAACCACTTCTGCCGAATCGCTTCAGCCAACTCGGACCGGGCGTGAGCTGGATCGACGTCGATGGCGACGGTCGCGAGGATCTGGTCGTCGGCAGCGGTCGCGGGGGAAGGCTCGCGGTCCTCCGCAACGCCGGTGTCCGCTTTTCAGTCCTCCCCGCGCCGGGTGGAGCGACGCGCTGGGATCTCACGGCGATCGTACCGATTCCGGACGGAGCCGGGGGCACGATGTTGCTCGCGGGACAGTCCAACTATGAATCGAGCTCGCCGGCCGAGGCCCTTTCGGTCCCCTCGGTCGTGGGCATTTCGCTCCGTCGCGGTGTGCCGCTCGCCGCGGTGCCGATCATGCCGGCGGACACGGCCAGCGTGGGTCCGCTGGCGTTAGGCGACGTCAATGGCGACGATCGGCTGGACCTCTTCGTCGGCGCACGCGTCATTCCCGGTGCGTGGCCACTCCCGGCGCCGTCACGTCTCTATCTCCGCACGCACGACGGCGGGTGGCTGCGCGATACGCTCAATGCTCGATTGCTCGCGTCGATCGGGTTGGTGTCGTCGGCGATCTTCACGGATCTCGATGGTGACGGCCGTCCGGATCTCGTTGTGACCTCCGAATGGGGGCCGATTAGGATATTGCGTAACGAATCGGGCCGCCTGAGGGATGTCACGCGGCAGTGGGGTTTGGCCGGCAGGACGAGTCGCTGGAATGGCGTCGCCGTGGGTGACTTCGATGGCGACGGCCGTCTCGATCTGGTGGTGACGAGTTGGGGCCGGAACATTCCATGGCGCGCATCGCCGAACAGCCCCTACGAACTGGTCGCTGGTAACTTCGGCGGCGCCGGCCTGGGCCTCGTGTTCGCGCAGAGCGATTCGGTGACCGGGCGCGAAATGCCGCTGGAATCGTTCGAGAGACTCAACATCGCGATTCCGGGGGTGCGAGAGCGGATGGCGACGTTCGCCGACTTCTCGAAGGCGACCGTGGACCAGGTGCTCGGCGACGCGCGTCGCTCCGCGGTACGCGTCGGCGCCACGACCTTCGATCACGCCGTCCTGCTGAATCGCGGTGATCATTTCGACCTCCGACCATTGCCAGCGGCCGCGCAGCTGGCACCCGCGTTCGCGCCCGTCGTGGCCGACTTCGACGGCGACGGACGGGAGGACCTCTTCCTCGCTCAGAATTTTTCCCCGACGGAGATCGGGACGCCGCGCTTCGACGCGGGGGCTGGTCTGCTCTTGCTGGGCGACGGCCGTGGCGGTTTTCGCGCCCTCAGCGAGCGGCAGTCGGGGATTCGTGTGCTGGGCGATCAACGCGGTGCAGCGGCGGCGGACTACGACGGCGACGGGCGCGTGGATCTCGCCGTGACGCAGAACGGCGCGGCGACCACCTTGTGGCGCAACCGCAATGGACATCCCGGGCTGCGCGTACGGCTCCAGGGACCGCCGGAGAATCCGCTCGCGTTAGGTGCTCGGATGCGCGTTCTTGCCGGCACAAGTGCGGGCCCCGTTCGCGAACTCCACGGCGGCGGTGGTTACTGGTCGATGGATGCGCCGACGACTGTTCTGGCGCTGCCTGCCGGCGCAACCGGCGTCTGGGTACGGTGGCCGGACGGCAAGGAGGAGACCGTTCCGCTCCGTGCCGGCCAACGCGAAGTGACCATTATCCGTTAGGCGTGGCGCGAAGAGGAGGCCCGGAGTCCCCGCCCGATCGCAGACAGCATGCGAACACGCGAGCCACAGGCCCGGGCATGTCAGGGACTCGATGGATCCTTCGATGGAACCTTCGATGGATCCTTCGATGGATCCTTCGACGGATCCTTTGGGATCACCTGAATGACGTAAGCATTACCCGCCGTGTGCGGCGATCGCGAATCGCCTGGCTTGAAAAGGCGTACTCTTTCGACGTCGCGTGCTTTGTAGTATCGCAACGTGGTGGTGTCTCCGTGCGACTGCGTCCTGACGTAGACGATAACCTGTGGAGACACTCCGCTGATTACCTGCTCACCCCGTGAAGCGCCAGGTAACGAAAAGAAACTGGGCCGAGCGCGTGGGACTACCTCAGCCAGGGTTGCCTGGCCGTACTCCTTGAGCTCTTCAGCTGTTATCTCGTACTGATCACGCTTCTCTCGCTTCTGCGCCTCTGCTGGCGAAGCGACCAGGAGGAAGAGCCCAACCATGAGAATGGCACGCACGATTGTCCCCGGTATCCGAACCTCGTCCATGATGTATGCTGGGCGGTGGTGGCACAAGATAACAAGAACCCCGGATTTCGCCGGGGTTCTTGGCTTTTCTTTCTACACACGCGTCAGGGCACCTCGGTGCCCTTCGGTGGCTGCGACCCACCAAAGGTGTAGAAGGCTTCCGCCTTAATTGCGAGCTCCTTCGCTGGAACGGGCATCTCGCGGGGCGTTCCCGGCAAGAGGCCCTGAACATAACGCGGGCCATTGAAGATCGTGTTCGCATTCGGCGAGCAGGGGCTCGTCCGGCACCCGGTCGCGCGCTCCCACCCTGTCGCCTTGACCAGCGGCAGGCGCCGCTGATTCCAGAATGGAGCCGGGCCCATCTGGAGCAGCTCGATCTCATACTCGTACAGCAGCATGGACCACAGTGTGCACGCGCTGCCGTTCTTCGCCAGCTTAGCATTTGACATGCACGGACCGTCGTCAGGCGAGCCGGGGCTGGCAACCGCGACCGCAGACGACGTCAGTCCACCACGGCCAACGCGCGTCTTGTCGATCAACGATGCCGCTCCGGCCGCGTCACCCTGCCGCAGCTTGGCCTCGGCCCAGAGTAGGTCATTCAACATCGGTGTCATCACCGGGCTGTAACCGTAACCCGCCCACTGCCCGCTGGGATCTTGCTTGCCGGACTCGTCCCAGCGAATGATGCCGATGTTCGACTGGTGATAGTATCCGCGGTCGGGACGATACACTTCACCGATCCCAGACCAGGCGAAGTCGGTGCCCGCATTGCCGGTCTTCGGAACGTTCTCGTAGACGTCCTTGAGGCTTGCGTCGCCAAACGAACCATCTCCCATTCGCTTGTCCGGGGAGTTGGGTTGCGGGTTGCCGATGCCGAGCGGATACGGATCGAGCTGCGTAGTCGGATCCACGAAGTGCGCCACGCGGGTGCTGATACGTCCCGTGCTGTAGTCGGTAAACCACGGCATCATCGCCTGGCACCACGCTGTACAGCCGTCGCCAATTATGGCGACGGTAACGGGGGTGCCCGTCGACATACCCTTGGACGCATAGGACGCCACCTTTACCCAGTCGACCACGCCGGACGCAGAGGTTTCGGTCGCGTCACGTGGATACCACGAAACCAACATCGCCGCCATCGTGTTCGCGATCCGCGCGATGTCATTGTTGCTGTAGGTCAAGTTCGACGAGTGCACCCAACCGGGCTCGGTCGTGAACGTGTTCGCGCTCGCGAGGGCGATGGCGGCGTCGAGCTTCTTGAGCGCGGAATCACGCAAAACCTTGCGCGAGACGCGCTGCAGCGTCGGCAGGTCCTCGGCCTTCGTCTTCTCGTCGAGGAAGTAACCTTGATCGTAGTTCAGAGCGAGCGTCATCAGCGAGGCACCCTGAATCAGCTGCGCGATGGTCTCGGCGCGTTTCGTCCGAGCGGCGCTGCCGATGACGACGTTCCCGACTCGGATCGCCTTGAGCGCATCATTCGCTGCGGAGAGAGCGGAGTAAATGCCGAACCACTCCACCTCGATGCTCGTGCGACCAGCAGCCGAAAGATCGTTCTGCCAGCTACGCGTGTTACGTGTCCAGGTCGACGGGTCCGCCGTCGTATCCGACGGGCTGATATCCACGCCCGAGTAGAAGTTCATGTTGCCGTTGTTCCATGACGAGGAGAGAGTCCTCGCCTGCACGCTCAATACCCCTGTGCCTTCTAGAACCGTGTAGGTGTTGAACCACGTGCGCAGCGTACCGGCCGCCACGGACTCGAGTACGTTCGGATCGGTTAGGATCGTGCTCGACGGCTCGTTCGGGTTTTCGATGTCGAGCGACTTACAACCACCAGCCGCGAGTGCGGCCAGAACACCAAGTCCGCGAGCCATGCTCGATTTTCGCATTGGTTTCATTCTCCAGGACATTGGTGATCAGTAGCCGATCTCGAGCATGGCCGTGATGGTCCGGTAGGTCGGATACGTGAAGTAATCCACGCGATAGGCGAAGGGATTACCACCGCCAGGACCGGTCACGTCGGGATCGTAACCGCTGTACTTCGTGCTGGTCCACAGGTTCCTACCGACGATGCCGATCCGCGCGCTCCGGAAATCAAGCGGCAGCCTGCTCGTCCAGCGCTGGGGAAGCGTCCAGTTGACCGCCAGCTCGCGCAGGCGGACGTACGAGCCGTTTTCGACGAAGAAGTCGTTCGCATCGAAGTTGTTGTAGAACGCGCTGTAGTAAGACGAGGGCTTCTTCCCGGTGGAATACGGGCAGGTTGGAGCCGACGTCTGCCAGTTGGCCGCGCAGGTTGTAGCCGGCTTGCTGCTCTGGTCGAAGATCTTGTCGCGCACCTCGTTGAACGGCCATTGGCGGGTGTAGTTGTAGATCTGACCACCTTTGACCCACACCAGCGTTCCGTTGAAGTTGAGCGACTTCCATTGAAGGGTTGAGTTGAGGCCGAGGTTGAAGTCGGGGTTCACGTCACCGATCTGAACAACGGACTGCGCCGTCGTGCACGTCCCAGTGGTGCTCCTCTTCTCGCAGATGAATGCTTTGAGCGGCACCTCGCTGATCGTGTGATACGCTGACTTGCTGACGTAGAACCCTTCTTCATTCAGCGTATAGTCGTTGACCGTACCACCTAACCGGCCGGCATCGATGGTCTCCTGCAACTGCG
>Ga0066686_10001193_pt1 | contig 10325 bp, 8 predicted proteins | sample GraSoiAngelo_135_FD_65627 | JGI IMG/M metagenome (GOLD analysis project Ga0066686, IMG submission 65627) | Grasslands soil microbial communities from the Angelo Coastal Reserve, California, USA - 14_0929_05_40cm | ecosystem: Environmental > Terrestrial > Soil > Grasslands | place: USA...
GCCCGGACGATTGTATGTAGCGGGCGCGTTGTTGCGCGTGGGCATGTTCTGCTGCGTGGCCAAGCGCTGACTCATGCCGCTGTTCACAGGCGCATTGCCAGAGCGGCCGGGAGTCAGACCGGCGCTGTTGACGGTATGAACGCGCATTTGGGATGTCCCTGCCGCCGGTGCGGTGCGCGCGATTACGGCGCGGTTCTGAACCGAGGCCGGGGGCCGGGCGACGTTCGATCGCATATTTACCGAGCCCAGCGCGCTGTGCGGCGTGGCATGGATACCGACTGAGTTGGTCACCTGGGCGCCGCGCAGTGCAGCCGGCGTGAGATGCGTGGCTCCACGGTTGATGGCCTGGCCGTTCATGAAGGCGTTGCGATTCGCGACGGTTACGGCATTCACGTTGTGGGCGTTCACAAAATTGACGTTACGAATGTTGGTGTTGAACACGTTCCTGTTGCGGATGAACGTGTTGCGCACATTGATTCGTTCAACGAAGTCATGACGGCAACGGAACCAGGGAAAGAACGGTTCGCCAAAGCCGAGCGGGAACCAGCCGACTCCGAAACCAAACCCACCGCCGAAAAAGCCGACAAACGCGGGGCCATAGACCGGATACCCAAAAGCCGGGCCCGGGCACCAGCCCCAGCGGCCACCGAAATAGTTCCAGCGGCCATAGTGGTACGGCGCAAAGCCCCACGGTGAATAGTCAACCCAGGTCCAGCCCCACGGGCCGACCCAGTTCCAATAACCGTAGCTGTAAGGAGCCCAGCCAATCGCAACTTCGCGCGGATACCAAACGTGGCCGTATTCCGGCTCATCGCGCCAGTCGCCATAGTCGTCGAGGTCGTCATAGCCGACCATATCGCGCGAAACGTATTTCGCGGAGACAGAATGGTCTTCCTTCAAGTCGCGCTCGGCTGCCCAGCGATCGAGGCCATCGGGACCAGGCGCCTTCTCAATACTGTATTGAATGTTTTCCGTGCCGTTAAATTCGGCGCGCTCACCGGGATGAACTTCGTAAGTCTTGCCACCGGCGGTGACTTCGCCTTCGCCGCGAATCACGGTCACGCGGGCGGAGTCGCCGTTTTCGTTCACGTCAACGCGAAAAGCGCCTGCTTCCTTGACGGTGAATGCAAGATTCGGAGCGTCCACTTCGTAGAGGTCGCCCTGGCGAAGTTCGCTAACGCGGAAATTGACGCTGCCTTCCGCGAGGCGCATTTGCGTGACGCCCTGGTCGAGATTGAGGAAGGAAAGAGCGGTCATGCTGCCCAAGTGGATGGAGGCCACACCAGCTTGCAATTCGGCGCGGGAGTCTTTGTCGACCCAGATCTTGTCGCCGATGGTCACGGGACGGTTTTTCGCGGCGCTGCCCCAATCACCTTGCCCACCGGGCTGCAGAGAAACGGAACCATCGACATAGCTGATGCGGGCGACGCGCGTGGGCGGGTCTTTTTCTTCGTCTGCTCGCGCCTTCGGAGCCGCAAAACTCAAGAGACCGGCGAAACACAGGAGCATGCTGAGGCTGCTTTTACCTGTGAATGTCTTTTTCATGACGAACCCTCGGTTCTCGGTCGGAACGCGGGCCGCTGTGGCCCTCTCTACTAATGAGACGTTCTAGCCGATGGGAGCGTAACATCGAATGGCTCCCATCAGGTATAACACCGCAATGGGAAAGAAGTTGCCCACGGGGACGGCCGGGCCCAGGCTGCGTTCGGTAAAGATGGCCAACGCTCCTGCCATTTATAAATCACTTAGAATCTGTATTTTAGAGCAGGCGTGGGCCAGCCCTGACGCTACCTTAGCGTCGAATAGAGGGCTTGCTTCCACCGCTTGTTGTCGATGGTCCAGTAGAGTTTGGTTTTCTTACCGCGTTCCAGGACCGGTGCCCAAACAGCACGATTGCGGTCGTTCCCAGCCACATTGAGGCGGTCCACCACGGTCATACCCAAGGTCAATTCGCTGGAAGTCTCCACGTCCACATAGTGGTCGCTTTGCTGCGTGACGATGGTTGGGTCCAGCGCGATGGACATGGCGACGGGGTCTGGCAATGAAATTCCGCGCTCGCCGGTCTGCTCAAAGTATGCTTCCTTGGCGCGGCTATTGCATTCAATCGCGAAGCGCGCTTGCGGCGTGCCAAAACTCAGCACGTGCTTGATGTCGTCTGGATTCAGGGCCGCTTCACCACGACAAAGATGCCATCCGACTAGCTCGACCGGAAGTCCGCTCCGGAGCACGATTCGCGCCGCTTCGGGATCGCACCAGATGTTGTACTCGGCAGCGGGAGTCACGTTGCCCTCGCAGCAGGGAGCGCCGCCCATGACGACACAGCGGCCGACCTTAGAGGCGATGCCGGGATTGCGCTGCAAAGCCAAAGCAGTGTTTGTCAGCGGTCCCAGCGTCACCAGCACGAGGCCGGGATTGGAATCGATGGTCTCGATGATGGCATCTGCTGCGTGGAGTTTTTCGCGCTCCTTCTTCGGGGCCGGGTAACCGTGGTCTCCCAGGCCATCGCGCCCATGGAACCAGTGGGCGCTCTGGTGCGGGCGATTCAGGGGCTTCTCCGCGCCCATGAAAACGGGAACGTTCGCGCGGCAAAGTTCCGCAGTGTACAGAGCGTTGCGCGTGGATTGCTGAACGGAAACATTTCCGGCAACGGTAGTAATGGCCAGCACGCGTACCAGGGGAGAGCGTAGCGCCATGATCAGGGCTACGGCGTCGTCGGAAGCGGTGTCGGTATCAATCAGGAAGAGTGGTTTCACGCGGCGTAGGATAGCAAACCCGGCGCGAGGCCGCGCTCAAAAACAATTTAGTCCGATGGCTCGATCACCTGGAGAATCGCCGTACGCTAAGGGATATGGGAAGTCCGACACAGAAGATATGTATGACCACGCCGATAATCATCATCTTCATGGAAAACGGACGCTTGGCGGCAGCGGAGAGTGGCACCACGATGCGGTTCATGAAGAAATAAACGGCCACGCCATAAAGAGCACCAAAAACGACTGCGTGCTCTATCAAGGGGCGAATAGCGCGGCTCGCTACAAAAAAGACCGTAGCCGCTCCATATGCGATGACGAAGTGACAAAGAAGCCCAAGCAGCGCCGTCACGAGTCCGCCGTCGAGCGCCTTCGGCCCGAGCAACCCGCTGGCAATTCCTTGCAGCAAGCGCATAGGCTTGAGGCCCAAGTATCCGTAGACGATGAGCGCAGCCGTAATGTCCAGGACGCCGCACGCAAACCCGGCCCACAGCACTGCAAGCATAGCGTTTGGGTCTTTCTCCAAGAAAACCTCCGTTGCTGTGTCACAAAATCTGCCCGCAAGCTTACACCACAGACTTCACTTTTCCGGTAACCGCGTCGCGGGTCCAAGTGAAGCTGGATGAATTCTGAACCATTCTCCTGTATGCCGCGTTGGGCGTAGACTATTTAAGGATTTCAAGCTATGGGGCTGTTTTTCTTTCTTGTGGCTATGCTTGGTTGGCCTGTCGAGCTTCGAGTAGAAGTCCGTAATTCCGAAGTGTGGGTGATCCGTGATGGAAATGGGTATCAGCTCACTCACGACGGAAAATCTAAATTGCAAGCGGAACTGTCACCCGGGAAGACCCGAATCGCCTACTATGAACAATGCATAGAAGCAGAACATTGCACGCCCACGGTTATCATCCTCGACCTCGAAGGGAAACCAATTGTTTCCTTCCAGCCGAAGCACGGGGCCGTTCCGCCAGTAGAACCTTGCTCTAACATTCTTTCCATTGCGTGGGTTGGGAACAACGCAGTTGCAGCCATCTGCCATATCAATCCATCCGTGAGCGAATACATCGAGACTGACCTATCCACTGAGCAAACGGTCAGCGACCTCATCGGATATGACTTCACGATCTCACCCAACGGCAAAGAGGTCGCGCATGTCGGCTGGATCCCTCACTTTGCGCCACCGTATGCCCAGAGCAACTATCTACAAGTTGATAACACGACTATTTATCCGCTTCCAAAGGGGACGAAACCTATCGAGCAGAAGGATCTGCGAGATCCGCCAGAAGTCGTTCTTCAAAAGGGCCTGACTTACAGCGGCATCCATGACTTTGTGCCAGGGATGTTCTGGGCGCCTGACTCTCAGCGGATTGCTCTAGTCGATTGCATCTATGACTGGAAGGCAAACCATCCTGGATCGCTAACAGCCGGAGATGGGGAAGACTCTAACCGCCGATGCTCGCTCGCTGTTGTTTCGAAGAATGGGGAGGCTGCATTGTTCCCTCTGAGTGACTTGTCCGTTGATGACATTCGAAAGATGTCCATGTCGTGGACCAGCCCGCACAAACTCTCGCTTAGCATGGGCAACGTAACTAAGGCCTTCACTGTCCGATAACGGGTTCTCCAGCACCAAAACATGTAATTCATGGAATAGCTGCAAAGCCTGACAAACGCCAGAGTTTCCCGGCATCTCATTGCAAATGCGAGTCAGCCCGAATTGATCTTAGTCTTAGTAAACCGGCGGTCGATCTTCTCGCTTTGTTAAGCGTGCTGGCCGTTTCCGCCGATCTGGTAGCCAACGCCGCGAATCGTTCGAATGAGGGCGCGCTCGTAGCCGGAATCCACTTTGCGGCGAAGATAGTTGATGTACACATCCACGACATTGGTCATGGTGTCAAAATTGAGTTTCCAAACCTGCTCGACAATGGCGCTGCGGGAAACGGGCTGGCCCTCGTGGCGCATCAGGAATTCCAGCAAGGCAAATTCCTTGGGGCTGAGATCGATGCTGCGGCTCCCGCGGCGCACGGTGTGGCTGACGCGGTCGACTTCGAGGTCTTCGACGTGGAGAATCGAGCGCGCTGGCCGGCTTCCCCTGCGGAGCACGGCCCGGATGCGCGCGGCAAGTTCGGCAAAGGCGAACGGTTTCGCGAGGTAATCGTCCGCCCCGGCTTCCAGTCCGCAAACACGCTCCTCCAGCATGCTGGAGTCGGTCACGATCACCACGGGCAAATCCGGGCGCTTGGAGCGGATTCCGCGCAGGACGTCCAGCCCGCCGATTCCCGGCAGATTTAGATCAAGGAGCACGAGATCGTACGCCGGGTCGGAAGCCAGTTGTTCGGCTTCTTTTCCGTTCGAAACGACATGCACGGCAAATTGCTCTTGCTGCAGCCGCTGGCGCAGAAATTCCGCTAGCGGCGCGTCAGCTTCAGCGACAAGAATGCGCATCGGCTCACACAAAACACTTAGATTTTGGAAGGGGGTGCATTCAGTTTGGGCGGAGTACGGAAGAGTGTCAAGACAATGCTGGCGTGCGTTAGCACAAAGCACATCACGGATGTGCAGCCGATTCAAATTGAATGGCGAAACAGGACATTTCGTTCCATTGTGGGAAGGAATCCGCCTCTGAAACCATTTTTCAACTTCCAGAACGTACCTGTTGTTTGTCTGCTACTAATTGCCTGAATTTGCTGGACTTTCGAGGGATAGAAACACGCCAAAAATGGTCTCCCGCGTGCACCTGCTTCCCTTTCTCTGAACAGGATAGAGGGAGTCGTGGCACGCTCGTGATAAGCAACGATGCAGAACGGCATTTGACCACCGGCCTAATTACTCCGGCTCATCCCGGCGTTCTTCGAGTGCTGATCGTGGACGACGAAGCTTCCGTCCGAAAAGTCATGGCAGCGGTACTTGCGCAGCTTGGGCTTCCCTGCGAAACGGCGGCCGGCGGCGAAGAAGCGCTCCATGTCCTGGAAACGCGCCAGATCGATGCGGTAATTTCCGACCTGCAAATGCCCGGAATGTCCGGACTGGAACTGCTAACGAAAGTGAGGCGGCTCCATCCGCAACTGGTGTTCCTGATGGTCACGGGAGTGGACGACGTCCGAGTCGGCGTGCAAGCGATGCAACAGGGCGCGGACGACTACATCGTCAAGCCTCTGCAGGTGGATGGAAATATCCTTTTGGCCAGCCTCGCGCGCGCAAGGCGCGTGAAGCGCCTGGAACAGGAAGTCGAAAACTACCGTCACCACCTGGAAGAAATCGTCGCTGAGCAAACCCAGCAGCTTCGAGACGCTTTGCGCCAAATCGAGCGCAGCTATGACCACACGCTCGAAGCCCTGGGCGCCGCCATCGATCTGCGGGATAGTCCCACGGCTGGGCACTCCCGGCGCGTGTTCCTTTATTCAGTGGAAATTGCCAAGACCATGGGCGGCCTGGAGGCGCAGATGAGAAATATCGGCATGGGCGCGTGGCTCCACGACATCGGCAAACTTGCCATCTCCGACGGCATCCTTCTCAAGCCCGGAGCTCTTACCGATGAGGAACGCCGCGTGATGCAGCAGCACGCGCAGATTGGGTACGACCTGGTAAAAGGCATCCCGTTTCTCGCGGAGGCCGCGGAAATTATTTACGCGCATCATGAGCGCTGGGACGGAAGCGGATATCCGAGAGGCTTAAAGACAGAGGAAATTCCCGTAGGCGCGAGAATTTTCGCCGTGGTGGATACGTTTGATGCCATGACCTCCGATCGACCTTATCGCAGGGCACTTCCATTCAAAGCATCACAAGAAGTGATAGAACGAGGAGCGGGAAAACAGTACGACACGCAGACAGCAGAGGCTTTCTTGAGTATTCCTGACAAAACCTGGGAAACGATACGCCGCGAAACAGCATCCAGCCACGCTTATGGAATGGCAACGGCAAGAGACATTCACGCGCTTAGCGGCATGATCAAACATGCGCTGATGTTGGGAATAATTTGGATCGGCAAAGGTGGTCTGGCAGTGACTTGCCGCGCGTGAAAAAGCTACTGCAAGACCCACGGCCCATTTTTTTCGGAGAAGCGGCACCCATAGCGGTAGAGTGGCGCCGCCTTGGCCTCTGCGTGCACGATTTCCGCTTTGCCCACGCGTTCGCCGCCGCGCGAAGTCATGTAGACGTCCACCATGGAGTGAATGGAGAGTTCCTTGTTGCACGTGCACGAAAACCCGGTAAGACTGACGTTTTCCGTTGTCGCAACCTCATCGAAATCATTCGCATGCGCATCTTTGCCTCGAAGCTTCAGCAGCACACGCAATCGTACCCGCACCTCGGTTCGGGAAACGTAGCGGGAGGTCTTAATGATTCCCTTGAGGCACGTTTTGAGAGCGTCAAAATCCACGGGCTTTTCAAAGTATGCCGCGGCGCCCAACTGCTTGCAGTGTTCCTTGGTCTGCGCGCCTCCTTCGCCGCTCACAATCACTACCGGAATCGGCTGCGTGCGGCTGAACGAGGTGAACGTCTGACATAGTTCATAGCCGGAATACTTGGGCATGCGCAAATCGAGAAGGATGGCGTCGGGCCGGTGCTCCAGGGCGAGAGCCAAGCCTTGTTCGGGTTCTCCGGTGCCAATGACTTCGTAGGTCTCGCTAAGTTCCAGGTGCATCAGCCGCCGCAGCGCTTGGTCATCATCAACAATCAGGAGCTTTCCCATTTATCAGCACCTCCTATCGGCGAGAAGGGGAACTGCTTCCCACGTGGTCTAACTCCGCTTTCGAAGCGGGCGGCGCTTTCTTGGCGCCATCCAGAACTTCGCGGACCTTACTTATCAGGACTTCTTCGGTGAACGGCTTATGCAAAAGGTTGGTTCCCTCCTGAAGGACTCCGTGTCCCGCGATGAAGCTATCGGTGTAGCCGGACATGAAGAGGACTTTCAGTCCGGGCTGGCGCATCGACAATTGCTCGGCTAGAACTCGGCCATTCATTCCAGGCATCACCACATCCGTGAGCAGGAGGTCGAAACTGCCGGAGTGACCGGCTGCAATCTCTAGAGCTGCTTCTCCACTGGAGGCTGACAACACGCGGAAGCCGTTTGATTCTAGAAAAGCCTGCGCCAATTTCCGAAGAGGATCCGCGTCTTCCACAAGAAGAATCATTTCTGATCCTTGTGGATTCTCTCTTGCTTCGGACTTGAGTTTGGCAACGGGATCCTGCTCGGCGTCCAGGTATCTCGGGAGGTAGATCTGAAATGTCGACCCTTTGCCCGGTGCGCTTTCCACCCAGATATATCCGTTGCTCTGCTTCACCACGCCGTATACGGTTGCGAGACCGAGGCCGGTGCCTTCTCCGACTTTCTTGGTGGTAAAAAACGGTTCGAAAATATGCGCGATGGTCTCGGGACTCATGCCCGTCCCAGAGTCCGCGATAGAGAGCATCACGTAACTTCCTGCCTTGGAGCCTGGGTGATCGCGTGTGAACGCATGGTCTATTTCCATGTTGGTGGTTTGGATGTGGAGATTCCCGCCCGAAGGCATGGCGTCCCTGGCATTCACCGCCAGATTCATGATCACCTGTTCGATCTGGCTCTGGTCGGCTTTGACGTTTCCAAGTTCCGGATTCAGAGACAAGGACACGTTGATATCCTCGCCAAGAAGGCGCGGAAGCATTTTCTCCATGTCCGATACCAGCGAATTCAAACTGAGGACGGAGGGCGACAGAACCTGTTGCCTGCTGAAAGCCAGCAACTGGCGCGTAAGCGAGGCAGCCCGCTGGCCCGCTTTTTCGATTTCCGTAGCAAATTCGTAGGTCGGCTGAGTCTTGTCCAGGGACTTTTTCAGGACGCCGCTGTACCCAATGATGACTCCAAGCAGATTGTTAAAGTCATGAGCGATCCCGCCCGAGAGCCTCCCGATGGCCTCCATCTTCTGGGCCATTCGCAGTTGGCGCTCCAGGGTTCGTCTTTCGGTCACGTCTTCCGCAAACACCTCAAAGTAATCAGGACCGCCGTCCTTGCTATCCACGCGGTGGCCCGAGCATCGTACGACGATAGGCTCGCCACTCCGCTGCTTCCATTCCAACTCGATGTCGTTCATGACGTTGGATTCAGCCAGGAGCTCATTCATTCGTTCATAATCCACCGAGTTGCGAAAGACTTGCGTCGCTAGATCCGCCTTGAACAGTTCTTGCAAGGTTTCGTACCCCAGCATTCTTTGAAGGGCCGGATTCACTTCCAGAAATTGGCCCGTCAATGTCGCCCGGTAAATTCCGTACGGCGCTCCCTCTACCAAAGCGCGGAAACTCCCTTCCGAACGCGACAATGCCTCCTGCGCCTTTTTGCGCTCCGTAATGTCGCGGTTCACAATCAGAAGTTTTTCCGGGTGGCCTCTTTCATTGCGGATGACACTGGCAACGGATTCCAGCACCATCCAATCGCCATTCTGGTGGCGAAAGCGATATTCCAGTATGGTTCCCGCTCCCGTCTCTCTGGCTTCCTTGGCGGCATTCCTGACCTTGTCGCGGTCTTCGGGATGAATCTGCTCAAATCCCGTTGACACTTGAAGTTCTTCAGGCGAATACCCCAGTATTCTTTGATAGGAAAGGCTGTTGAAAATCCTGCGGCCTTCCAGATCCACGACGGCAATCATGTCCGCCGCATTCTCGCTGATCAAATGAAAGAGCTCCTCTCGTTCGATCAGTTGCCGGCGAATGCGATGAATTTGCAAATGTTGATAGATGGTGTAGAGATCGAACAAGAAAACGAGGGCGACAAGACCACGCACAGCTTGCGGAAGAACATATAGGGAATGGAAGTCTGTTGAGGGCGACAGATTGGGGAGCAGAAACGAAGCCAGTGCGGCAGTGAGCAGTAATGTGATGATAGCTGCCGTTACCCACAACCACCATTCACGGCGCTCGATGACACGAAAGTTCGCTCTCAAGGCGTTAGCCCCTGCGTCTTGAGAACCGGGCGTTGTCTTGCCGTCTTTCATTTTCTCGATCTGCGATTACGAGTCGTATTGGCCTGGATCGCGAATCAGCAGGGCTTCCCCGTGAAAAGATGGTGCAAGTTGTGTGCCAAGGCCGGACCGGGGCCTTCGCGCACGATTCGACCGACTGCCCTCCCACACCGGCACGCGCTCTTCTTCAATTCGCTGATTCTCTTGGTTGTTTGCGATTCGCGGGCTTAGGAATCAGCTCGGCAAGATTGGAGTTCTCTAATCAAAACCGAAATGCGTCAATATCTTGGGTCTCAGAATTTGCAAAGGGTACCAGTTTGGGACAAAGCCGTCGTTTTTGAACCCGCCGATTTGCGCGTACTAAATTGACTTCATACCAGATGAGCGTATCTTTAGAGAATAAAGCTTTCCAGCCCGTGGAGGATTTAATGAACCGCCGTCTTCTTGCTCTACTATCGCTCTGTGCTTTTTCCATTGGCGCGGTGGTTGTGGGATGCCAAAAAGCAGCTGATCAGCAGTCCAGCCCGGACGCCAGCACTACCCCGTCTGTGACGGAAGCGGCAAAGACCGCCGTCAAGAAGGCCATCGAACCGAAACCTCTGGTCATCCCTGCTGACACTGTGATCTCCGTTGTTTTGGATCAAACCAT
>Ga0066686_10001201_pt1 | contig 10296 bp, 8 predicted proteins | sample GraSoiAngelo_135_FD_65627 | JGI IMG/M metagenome (GOLD analysis project Ga0066686, IMG submission 65627) | Grasslands soil microbial communities from the Angelo Coastal Reserve, California, USA - 14_0929_05_40cm | ecosystem: Environmental > Terrestrial > Soil > Grasslands | place: USA...
GCGTGGAACTTCACGCAGGAGTTCGAGCTCGCGGACTATACGCGGGAGGACCTGTACTACTCCGCGCCGGAGCTGAAGATGCCGGACGAGGAGAGCGACAAGAAGATCGTCCTCGTGAACCGAATCGGGGAAGAGCCGATCGTCGAGGTCGACGTCTGCATCGGCTGCCGGAAGTGCGAGCGGGAGTGCCCGACGCGGTGCATCGACATGATCGACGGCCCCAACCTCCGGAAGGGCAAGCCGATTGTGATCCCGGAATTCGACTACAACAAGTGCATCGGGTGCCAGCAGTGCGTGGACGTCTGCCCCGTGGACTGCCTCCACATGGAGGAGACGGAGCACAAGTCGATGGCGGATTTCGTCCACATCGACCGGGTGACGGCGGGCACACCGGTTATCCTCTTGGAAGAGGCCGTCGCGAAGAAGTAGCGCGGATTCGGTGGTTCGTGCACCTCCGTGCCGAATTGTTCCCCCATGGAACTATTCCGATACGCATAAACAAACCTTTAAACTATGAATGCAATGCCATGACCCTGCCAGGATGCACCTGAGGCCCTCCGATGGTTTCCACAACCGTGGTCGGTAGCTACCCAAGGATCGGAGACACCTCCGCGGAGCAACGACTCCGACGAGCCATCGCGAAATTCGACGAGCGCGGGATCTCGGAGGAGGAGTTGCGGACCGTCGAGCGATCGGTCGTGAAGGAGGTCATCGAGGAGCAGCGGGCGGCGGGGATCTCGCTCCCCACGGACGGCGAGGTGACGTGGAACGACAGCCAGAGCCATTTCGCCCGCCACTTCGACGGGATCGAGGTAGACGGGCTCGTCCGATACTTCGACACGAACACGTACTACCGCCAACCCGTCATCGTGGGGCCGATCCGATGGCGGGAGCCGGCCGTCCTCGACGAGTGGCGATTCGCATCGTCGGTGCGAGAGGCCCCGCTGAAGGCGGTGGTGACCGGACCGTACACCCTCGCGAGCCTCGCGAAGGGGGATGGTCGGCCGAAGCGCGAGATCGTCCATGAGTTCGCAAACGCGATCGCGGGGGAGGTCCGGGCCCTCCGCGCGGCAGGGGCCTCTCACATCCAAGTCGATGAGCCTGCGATTACCCGCAACCCTGCAGATGTGAAACTGCTCGCCGACGCCGTCGCGACGATTGCCGCGGAACGGGGAACGGCGTGGCTCTCCTTGTTCGTCTACTTCGGGGATGTGGCAAGCGCGCTCGGCACACTCACCTCGCTCCCGATCGACAACCTGGGGCTCGACCTCGTCCAGGGAGAACGAACCTGGAAGGCCCTTGCGAGCCAGGGAAGCGACATCCCGCTCACCCTGGGCCTCATCGACGCCCGCAACACCCGGCGGGACGATCCGGCCCGTGCGGCAAGGGCGGCCCTCACGTTGAAGGGGGAGCTCCCGCTGGGCGAGTCGTACGTGTCCCCTTCGAACGGGCTCGAGTTCCTCCCGCGGGCAAAGGCGCGAGAGAAGCTCGGACTCGTCGCCGAGACCGCGAGGCTCGTGGAGGCGGGATTGTGAGTCTCCTCACGACGAGCGTAGGAAGCTTCCCGAAGCCCCCGTACCTCACGAAGGCCCGCGCGCAGCACTCGAAGGGTGAGTTGCCGGACGAGGGATTGAAGGCCCTCGAGGAGCGCGCGACCCGGGAGTGGATCGCGTTCCAGGAGCGCATCGGGATTGACGTCCTCGTCGACGGCGAACAATACAGGGGCGACATGGCGACGTATTTCGCCGAGAACCTCGGCGGATGCGAGGTGAGCGGACTCGTCCGCTCGTACGGGAACCGGTACTACAAGAAACCCGTCGTCACGGGGGAGCTCGTCCGTGCGGGCCCCATCACAGTCGATTGGTGGTCATGGGCCCAGGGGCTGACGAAGCGACCGCTGAAAGGGATGCTCACGGGACCCTACACGATGATGGACTGGTCGTTCAACGAACACTACCCGTCCCGGGAGGACCTCGCCCTCGCGTTCGCGAAGGTGCTCCATGCGGAGGCCCGGGACCTCCAGCGCGCGGGGGCCCGCGTGATCCAGATCGACGAGCCCGCGCTCTCCGCGCGCACGGACGAACTCGACCTCGTCGTCAAGGCCCTCGGAGCGGTCACGCAGGGGCTCGACGCCAAGACGATCACGCACACGTGCTACGGGAATTACGATACCGTCTTCCCGTACTTCAACCGCCTCCCCGTGGACCAGCTGGACCTGGAGATGAGCAACAGCGGACTCGACCTGTTGGAGCGGTTCCAGCGGGAGCCGCTGAAGAAGGAGATCGCCTTCGGCGTCATCGACGTCCACAATCACGTCGTCGAATCGAAAGACCAGGTTCGGCGGCGCATCGAACAGGCCCTCGAGATCTTTCCGCCGGGCCAGTTGTACATCGACCCGGATTGCGGCCTCAAGACGAGGACCGTAGAGGAGGCGGAGGCGAAATTGCGCGTGATGGTCGAAGCGACCCGGGCAGTGAAGGAGTCCCGAGGGATTCGTTAGGGCACTTGCACAGTCTGGAGAAGGTTCTTAGAGATGGAGACGGTATGCGTCGGATGATCACAGATGGCCGCACCGTTCCTGCCAGCGGGGTTGGGGAGTGTAGGTGCGGAAGCGCTACCGGCGAAGACCCTTACGGTTGAGGAAGCGAATCGGCTTCTCCCCTCCATTGAGGCGATCTTCCAGGAGATGGACCGGCGGTCCATCCGCTTGCGGGAGGTCCTCGAACTGATCACCGACCTTGAGGAGTACTGGGGCGTACGGGTCGGTGATCTCGACCTTCCCGACCGCGCGATGCATCTCGGACTGCTCGGGGAGCGGGACGACTTGCAGGCCAGCCTCCACGACAGCATCGAGCGAATCCAGGCCTCGGGTGCCGTCCTCAAGGACTACCAGCAAGGCCTCGTGGACTTCTACGGGGTCGTGGATGGTCGCCTCGCGTTCCTCTGCTGGCAACGCGGCGAGCCGGCGGTGCGGTTCTACCATCCCCTCGAAGGCGGGTTCGCGGGCCGTCGACCCCTGACGTCCATCGCGCGGAAGTAGGCCGACAGGTTCTTAGGCAGGCACAGGTTCGTTGAGCTCGTGATGGTTTCATGGTGACCAAGGAAGAGGTCATCGGCGTCCTCAAGAAGTGCTACGACCCGGAGATCCCGATCAACATCTACGACCTCGGCCTCGTGTATCATATCGAGCTGAACGATGGTGAGGGCAAGGTCGCCGTCCGGATGACCCTCACGGCGCCCGGCTGTCCGGCCGCGGGATATCTCAACCAGGATGTGAAGCGGAAGATCGAGTCCCTCCCTGGGGTCAAGGAGGCGAACGTCAATATCGTCTGGGACCCGCCCTGGACTCCGGAGATGATGTCCGAAACGGCGAAGAAGCAGTTCGGCTGGGGCATCTGAGCGCCCGCCGAAGCCTCCCGCGAGAAATCTTGATAAGGGCCGGGCGGATTTCCACGCCTAGTCTGTATTCTGGTGGGCCGATTGTGACCGCCGACGAACTTCCCGAGGCGCCGCTTGCGGCGGTCCTCAAGCTGGAGCGCGACGGGGTCGCGTTCTTCCGGCGCGCGAATGCGGTCGCGGCGGACCCCCGCGTTCGCGAACTCTTCGAGCGTCTCGCTCGCAGCCGGGAGGAGAGCGCTCGGCTCCTCGAGGTCGCCGCCTCGAAGGCAGGGATCCACATCACCCCGAAGGGCCGCGCAACCCCGTATCCGTTCGAGGCCGTCGCTAAGGTCGAGTGCTATGCCTGCGGCTACGTCGCGGACGAGATCCCCGCCTCGTGTCCCCAGTGCGGAGCCGCACGGTACGCGTTCGAGAAGGAGTTCACGAAGGCGGCCGTATGGGGGACCGCCCTCTCCTCGGGAAGCGCGGTCGCACAGGCCGTCGAAGACGCGATCCCGCGCGCCGACGGGGACCTCCGCCTCGCCCTCGAGGACCTCCTGCAGCGGGAGCGGGCGTTGCTCAGGGAAGCGGAAGGGGAGCTCGCCGCCGCGAGGCCGTGAGGGGTCCGATGGCGGTCCGACTCACCGAGGCGCCTCCCATCCAAGAGGACCTCCACGCGTGCACGATGTGTGGGTACTGCGTCCCCGTGTGCCCCCCGTATCGGGAGCTCGGGTTCGAGTCCGCGGCGCCGAGGGGCAAGGTCTACCTCATGCGGGAGTTCGACAAACGGGGACTTGGGATCCTCGACTGGCTCCTCGGCCGGAAGACGGCCCCCGATGCGGAGTTCTCCAAGGCGGTCTTCGAGTGCACGGCGTGCGGCGCCTGCGAGAACGTGTGCATGGCGGATATTCCGTTCGACGGCCTGTGGCAGGAGGTCAAGGAGTGGATGGTCAACTCCGGCCTTGGGATGCCGGAGCACACGTCCGTCTTCGAGAACGTCTCGGAGACCCACAACATCTATGGCGAACCCCACCAGGCCCGTGGAGGATGGGTCCCGAAGGACGCCGTGCAGGACCCGGCCCCCGAGGTCGTGTACTGGGTCGGGTGCGCCGCGAGCTATCGGAAACGCCGGGTCGCGGAGTCGGTCGTGAAGATCCTGAACGCTGCGCGGGTGAAGTACCGGATCCTCGGGACGGACGAGTGGTGTTCCGGCGCCCCCCTCGCGAACATGGGGTACGGCTCCTACGTGAAGAAGGAGCTGATGCCCCGGAACATCCAGGCGGTCGCGCAGACGGGCGCGAAGGTCCTGGTGACCGCGTGCTCGGAGGACGTCCGGGCCTTCCTCGTCGACTATCGCCATTGGGGAGGGAATCCGCCGTTCAGCGTCCTCCACATCACGCAGTACGTGGAACGGCTCGTTTCCGAGAAGCGGCTCACCTTCACGAAGCCGCTGCAGGGCTTGAAGGCCGCGTTCCACGATTCGTGCGCCCAGGGCCGCGTGACCGGAATGTACGACGCCCCGAGGAACGCGATGAAGTTCCTGAAGGGCCTGGTTCCTCTGGAGATGTTCCCGAACAAGGCGGAAGCGCACTGCAGCGGGGCCGGCGCCGGCTTCCCCCTCGTGTTCCCGAATCAAGCGAATTCGATCGGCTCGAAGCGGTTGCAGAACGCCCTGGAGCTCGGGGCCTCTGCGGTAATCACGACCTGCCCCCACGCGGCGATGCACTTCGAGCAGGTCGCGGCGCGACAGAACATGCCCCTCCAGACCCTCGATATCGCCGAGGTCTTGGCGCAGGCCCTCTAGACGGTGAACGAGACGCCGCAGGAGCAGGCGCTCTTCGCATTCGGGTTCACGACCTTGAACCCGCCTCCTAGGAGGTCTTCCCAGTAGTCGAGGCTCGACCCCTTCACGTACGTGAGGGACTTCGGGTCGATGAACACCTTCACGTCGTCCGCATCGACGATCACGTCGGTCTGCCGTGCCGTCTCCGCGAAGTCGATGCGGTACTGCATCCCGCTGCATCCCCCGGCGATGATTCGGAGGCGGAGGCCGCCATCAGGCCTCTCGAACTTCCTCTTCAGGGTCCGGATCCGGTCGACCGCGGCGGGGCTGAGGGCCAAGGGCGCATGCGGTGCGGTCTCCTGACCCTGCATCGTGTCGAACGATACGGACCACGGGAATAAATCTTGTGCCCTGATTTGCGACGGTCGCGTCCCGAAATCATGTCCGGAGAGACTCACGCCCTCACACACGATAGGTGATACAGGAAGAGGCTGCGGAACCCGCTAGGGAAGGGCTTCACGATGCCAGAGAGCCAGGGCCGCGTTCTCTCACGTCAGAGGTTTCCCCGCTCGCGCGCGATACGCAGAGACAAGAATTCCGGCCACGAGGATTCCGAGGTCGATTGCGGTCCCCGCACCGAGGAGCGGCGGGATGACGAGGAGGCCGGTAAGGAGAGACACGAGGCCTGTCGCCGACTCTACGGCGACGAACGGCATGGCAGCGAGAGCGAACGCCCTCAGGCGACGGCGGGAACCCGTCGGCCAAGGGGCTCGGCGGGCAGACCACCCGCCAACGAGGAGGAGAACCGCGCCGAAGGCGGCCGCTATGAAGGGCTTCAGGTTCGCGGCCTCCGGTGGCGGAGGTTGCGGGGGGCCCTGGACGTGAACCGCTCGCGTGCGCTCCTGTTCGCGGTTGCCCAATCGATCAACCGAACGATAAGAGACGTTGTGGTCCCCTGCCGCCATCATGAAGCCAGTCGTGTACGGGCTCCACGCACCGCCGTCGATTCGGACTTCTGTTCCGCTTACGCCACTCCCGGCGTCCATGGCGAATGACGTGAAGCTCGTCGTCGGAGTGAACGGCCCCGTTTCGGGGGAGAGGGTCGTCGTTGGGGGCGTGTCGTCCAGTACGAGCGTCTCGTTGCGGAAAGCTTCCTGGTTCCCGAGGAGATCTTGCGAGCGATATTCCACATACCGGACACCGTCCACCCCCGCCAGCGTGAAAGGTGATCCATATACGGCCCACGCAGACCAGGCTCCGTTCCAGAGGCGGAGGGACAGGAAATCGGTGCCGACCGGCGTGACCCCGCCATCGGCGGCCGCCAACGCGAGCGGCGTGGACTCATTTACGAACGTCCCGCCGACGGCGGACTTCGGATCTCCAACGGACAGGAGGGTCGTCGGCGGAGTGTCGTCGACGCGCAGGCTCGCGTTCGCGATGGCCTCCACGTTCCCCGCGAAGTCCGTGCTGGACCACTCGACGCGATGCGCCCCCTCGCCCACCGACGAGAAGGGTCCGCTCGCGGTGTAGTTCACCCATCCCCCGCCATCGACGCGGTATGTCGTGTTCCGAATCCCCGTCCCGCTTTGATCGACGACGGAGAAGGAGAGCGTCGTGGCCGACGTCACGTACGGGACCGCCGCGATGACGTTCGGCTGCCCGAGGACGAGGTCCGTGATGGGGCCCGCGAGGACGTCGATGGTCCACGTGTACTCGTTGTTCGTCTCGTCCCCCTCCACCAGCTCGCTCCTGTAATCCACCTCCGCGACGACCTGGACCGCGCCGGGTGCGGAGGGGGACGTCCAGGACGCGGTGAAACGAGCGGACGTCTCAGAGGGGCTCAGGGGCGGCACGGCGAAGGTCGCGAAGGGGGCGGCGGGCGTCGACGCGTTGTACAACGCGAGGGTCGAAGCCGTGGCGGCGGTCGTGTTGCCCCGGTTCAGGACCTGCACAGAGAAGTTAAGGGGGGAGGAGAGCGCCGTCCGGGCGCTAGCCCCAGGCTGGGGCTGAGCGGGAACGTAGTCCGGTCGCGCAAGGACGACCACGTCCCACCGCTGCCAGTTGTCCCGGGAGGACCAAACGATCGCGTTCTCTGTCGCGCCGGACATCGAGAATTCACCCGGGTCGCCTGTGCCATGGCTCGTCGCATTGTCGACGGTCCCCTGGACCCCGGAGATTGTAGAGGCGTCAAACTCCACGAGGTACGGGTCCCCATTCGACCATTTCACGTCCTTCTGTGCCGCCGGGAGGACGATACTGTACGCGCCGGCTGATGTCAGGTACCACGCGGGCCATGCGGGGTACCGCCAAGCGGTCGACCAGCTCCCGTTGTGGTTCACGTACACCGCGAAGGACGTGTTGTTCGCCCACGCTGCCGCGGAGAGCGGAGATTCGTCCGCGAGGTACACGAGGCCCGTCAGGTTCTGATCGTCTGTGGCGGCACGGCCAGGGGTCGCCGCGAGCACGAGGGCCGCGAGCGCGACGAGCAGCGCGCTACACGCCCACGAACACGATCCGCGTCGGAGTCGTCGCATCGACCTGTACCCCCATGATCATCTCGAAGTCCGCATCGTACATCCCCGCCGGCATCCACGCCGCGTGGGCGACCCAGTCCCCCCGGGAGGGGTCGAGCCATTGGATGCCGGAGAACTCCGGGCGGGACAGGGAGGAAACTTGACGCGCGACGTACGTCCCGTTCTCGAACGGTTGCAACGGGAGGCCGATCGCGGTGTACCCGAGGTCAAGGGGCGTCGCGAGGACGCCGACACTGTACGTGCTCGCGCCCCGGAGGTACACAGCGCGGACCGGGACGACGAGGTAGTACCACGCGGGGCCCGCCCGCAGAGCGCTGACGTGCGTGTACCAGACGGTGGCTGCGGCCGTGGCAGGGACCGTCGCGAGGAGGTCGTCGTCGGTCCCCGGGTCCCCGCGGAGCACCCCGGGAGAGCGGGATGCGAAGACCCGGTACGTCCCGTTCCCCGGCGGGATGCCTGCGAGCGATGGCCACGTGAGGACCACGTCGTCGCCCGTGACCGTGGCGGCCAGTTCCCGCGCCGTCGTGGCGGCGTCGAACCCCGCCAAGGGGTAGGGAGGCCATGTCGCGTAGTCGATCATCGCGGCGGGCAGGCCCACGAAGTTCACCGACGCCCTGGCGGCAAAGTCTACCAGGTATCCCGCGCCAACCCGAAGCGTGCGGTTCGGATCGCCGTCGCCGGGCACAGACCTCCACCGCCCCGCCTCCATGTAGTAGAGGCCCTTGGCGCCGGTGAAGGTGAGGAACTCCCCCGCCGTGTCGACCCAGCCGGAGGCCGTGTAATCGATCCACGGGTACGCTGCTAGAGGGAGGGAAAACGTCGACACACCAGCGGGGAACTCCTTCGTCCATGCGCCGGCGGTGTTGCTCGTCGCCCCGGTGCGTCCGACCGTCGTGTTGTGGGCGCGGACGACGTAGTAGTGCGCCCCCGGTGCCCTCGAACCGAAGTCCGTCCACGCCGTCACGTTGGGGAGGCGCATGGGAACGCCGAAGTCGAACCCCGTGGGGGTGCGCGCGGTGTACAGCTCGTACGAGTCGGCCATGGGGGCCGCCCGCCACGTCAGCCGGACGAGGCCACCGATGGGCGCGGTTGCCGTGAGCTCTTCTGGGATTCCAGGGGCAGGCACGGAGTAGAACGGGTATCGGTCCTGGCTGTCCGCGTCAATCGCGTACGGGGCGTCGCCGATGCCGTCCGGCCCGGGGATGCTTTGGAGCGGCCCGCTGTACACGTCGTTGTCCGCGTAGTCGGACCACCAGTTGCCGCCGGACGGGTAGCCATCGTCCCATGAATTTCCTGGGAATGTGTCCCGCGCTTGCGCGGTATTGAATTCGAGGTGATTGTGATCGACCTGGTTCGACCCGCCCCGCAACTCAACGCCAACCGTGTTTCCGCGGAGGGTGTTCCCGCGGATGAGCCCCTGCGCCTGCTCGGACAGGATTCCTGCTCCCGATTCGCTCACGAAGTTCCCCAGGACCGTGCTCCCATATGCGGGCTGGGAACCGGCGCCCAGCGAGATTCCGGAAACGCGTCCCCCGGTCACTCGGTTGTTCCGGATCAGCGCACCCGCGGTGGGGTACACGCTGATGCCGAAATCGCGCGGGTTCTCGACCACGTTTCCCTCGATTACGATTCCAGTCCCGCCGGCGCCGATGGCAAAGTCTCCCGCCTCCACATGGTTGCCCCGGATAACATTCCGGTCCCCGTATGCTGCGATCTGCTCGTGGGAGCCTGGAGCGAGAAAGTGGAGATTGAGGATCGCGGAGTCCCTCCCGGATAGCTCGACCCCCTTGTTGGCGGACGTTGACAGCCCGATAAAGGTGCCGTTGGCAATCCGGCATCCGTCGCATCGTCCGGCGGAGACCCCGCCGGACATCCCTTCGATCGAGAACGTGTCCAGGATGAGTCCGGGCGTGTCGAGTGCCTCCACCCCCCAGGTTGTCACCGCGGACCCCCCGTCAATCGCTACATCGCGCAGGGTGACCTTCGAGAATGCTCCGGCTTCGATGGCGGCGTCACACGCAAGAACCGTGCATCGCACGGTCAGCCCGTCCGCCTCAAGTTCGGTTAGGTTAGCAATCACTCGCCCGTTGTCAAGCACTGCATGACGGAAGCTGACGATTGCGCTGCTGCCCCGAACCACGAATTGACTCTGCATGCCCGTCCGATTCTGGCGGAACGTGACCGGATTTCCTAGCTCGCCTTGCGCCCGCAGTGTGCCGTTCACCGCCATCCTCCACACACCCTCGAAGCGCACCTCCACCCCCGCCAAGATCGTCAGAGACGCCCGTGCGTCGACGTATGCGTCGTGCGTTACGATGTACGGACTGCCCAAGGGGTCCCACGTCACGTCTCCCGTAATGAGGTCGGGGACGAGCGTTCCCTCAGGGAGGATCGGATTCGGAGCGCCCCATCGACCCGACTTCAAGGCATCTGGGCTCGCAATCGAGAGGACCGCCAAAACCGAAAGTAGAACGACGAGTGCGATGGTTCGACCCGCGCCAAGCGACATCTCCTCCTCCCGTTGCCTGAACGACCGATACGCGATAAAGATTGTCGGACCACGTGTAGGTACTCCGGCTTTCGGCCTCTTTCGCCAAACCT
>Ga0066686_10001202_pt1 | contig 10296 bp, 8 predicted proteins | sample GraSoiAngelo_135_FD_65627 | JGI IMG/M metagenome (GOLD analysis project Ga0066686, IMG submission 65627) | Grasslands soil microbial communities from the Angelo Coastal Reserve, California, USA - 14_0929_05_40cm | ecosystem: Environmental > Terrestrial > Soil > Grasslands | place: USA...
GTGTCTTCGTAGTCGGCCAGGTGGATGATCCCGGAGCGCTCGCGGTGGCGTCGATAGTACTCGGCCATGTCGGGCGCCATCGCGACGTGTCGCCACGGCAGCGCAAAGAAATCCGCCTCGCCCTCCGTGTTCGCGCGCCAGGGGTGCGGGCGGTAGAGCACCGAGCAGTTCCGAAGCTCCCCCCGCTCGATCGCTCCCTCGAGCCCGCGCAGATGGGCGGTCTCGTCGAGCCCCTTGCTCGAGCCGGCGTACAGGAGAAGCCGACGCCCCGCCGGAACGCCGAGCCGCGCGCGGTACGCCGCCGGTGTCTCGCGGGCCGGTCGGCGATAGACATCGAACTGAGCGGCCCCGAACGTGGGCAGATGCTCGAGCGGGACGCCGAGCCGTTTGTGGGCCACCTGCTTCGAGTGCTCGCCCCACACGACGAGGCGGTCGGGCGCGCCGACCGCGACCGCCTTCACGGCAGGGTTGTCCCACGAGTTCATGAGGTAGACGGTCGGCACGCCGTGCGCCCGACCCCAGCGGATGAGATCGGACACGAACAGGCCTTCCAGGACCGTGGGATGCACGAGGACGTCCGGCTTCTCCTCCTCGAGGAGCGCATCGAGCGCCGGATCGTCGCCGATGCGAGCGAGCATCCGTCGTCGATACCAGTGATAGGTGCCCGGCCACGACCAGCACCAGCTCGTCCAGAAGCCGCGCCGGCCGAGCATCTCGCGCCAAAACGCGAAGATCGGACGCTTGTCCCGGCTGCCTCGGAGGCGGCGGAGAACGGTCGCATGGTAGAGCCGGCGATAGCCGTTGAGACGCGCCTCCGAGACCGTGACCGTCCGATACCGCCCGAGCGAGAGCGTGGCGGGATCGATCGTCACCCGGCGGTGGCGGGCCGGGAAGACCCAGACCACCTCGTGCTCCGCCTCGAGCGCCGGCAGGACGCCGCTCAGCAAGAAATGGCGCAGGACGATGTCGTGGTCGATGAAGACGGCGATCTTCGCCATGCCGCTCAGCTCTTCACACCGAAGCCGTAGAGGTAGTCGGCCCGCCCGTTCGCCTCGAGCAGACCGCGAAAGACCTCGGAGGCGCCGTCGGGGACGGGGAGCGCGCCCACCCCGGTCGGACGCTTGTCGCGGAGCCAGAGGATCGCGTTCGACAGGTCGAAACGATGATGATACGAAATCGCGACATCGGAGAAGCCGGCGGTCCGCAGCAGCCACCCGACGGACTCGGCCTCGAAGTACCAGAGGTGCACGATGCGATAGAAAAACGCCGCATACTCCGTCGGGAGAATCTCGAGCAGCCAGTCCCGCCGATTGGGTGTGCTCATGAGCAGCCGCCCGCCGGGCTTGAGCAACCGCCGGATGTCGCGCAGGAGCTCGAGCGGATCCTCGACGTGCTCGACCAGGCTGAACGCCACCGCGACGTCGGCGCATCCGACCCACGCGTCGGGGACGTCGGCGCAGTACGGGAAAGTCCGATGCCCCTTCTTCTCCGCTGCCGCGCGCAGCGTGGGGGTCGGCTCGATTCCGATCGTGGTTCGACAGTAGCCCTTGACGAGATCGAGGAACGATCCGGCGCCGCACCCAACGTCGACGAGCACCGTGTCGCGCAAGTCGGCGGTCCCGAGCGCACGGAGCTTCTCCGGCTGCTCGGGATCGTGCAGTCGATGAAAGTCGTCGGCCCGGTCACTGCCGTCCACCAGCCGACGATACTCCGACGACTCGTACTCGACGCTCGCGACCGGCAGATGCGCGGCGCCGCATCCGACGCACCGCCACACCGTGCGCGACTCGGCGGTGACGCAGCCGTACCGTCCGGCGCGGACGGGTCCGTGATAGTGCACGACGTGCTCTTCGCCTCCGCAGATCTTGCAGCGCGGCGTCATAGCGCCTTCCCGATCTCGTAGCCCTCGTCCCCGGCCAGGGCGTAGTAGAGCGCCGGTCGTGGCGCGAGCGGGCGCGTGGCCAGGAACGCAGCACGGGCGAGCGCCAGGTCGCGGGACACGCGACGATGACAGCGCGCGTGCACGATGCGCTCGAGCCCCACCATCGCCAGCCAGGACTCGATGGCCCGCGCGGAGGGCAGGTGCGTGATGTTCATACTGACGTGATACTTGCGCTTCACCTTCTCGGAGGGCGGATACAGCACCTCGACGCAGTTCGCCGCGCGCAGGCGCGGTCGACGCGTCGTCGCCGACTCGAGCACGAGCACGCCGCCGGGCTTCAGGAGGTCGGAAAGTTTGCGCACCATGCGCAGCTGCTCAGGATTGTGGTAGAGGACGCCGGTGCACCACACGACGTCGAAGGGCTCGAGGCGGCTCACCACCGCACTGTACATGACGTTCGCGGAGACGTACTCGATCCGCGATGAGTCGATCCGTGACAGCCACGCCCGGTTCGACGCCTCGAGGCGAGGCAGGTCGAGGAGCGTCAGCAGCTTGGGATCGAGCCGAAGGAGCCGCTGCGTGTCCGCGCCGTCCTTCGGCCCGATCTCGAGGATGCGCGCGGGACGGCGCTCGCCGAGATAGGCGACCAGCTCCTCGAACAGGTACTCGCGATAGTCTCCGGGCGTCGATCCGCCCAGGAACCGACGCCTGACGCCTTGGAGCACCCGCAAGATCATGAGCGGCCCGTCCCGTTCAGCGCGCACAGACGCTGCAAGAGTCGGCCGTACTCCAGGCACATCCGATCTCCCGAGGGTGGATCGTCGAGCACCCGGGCGCGGAGCTCGCCGTACCGTGCGCGCGCCTCGACGATCGCGCTCCGCACGTCGTCGCGGAACGCAATGCCGTAACGGCGGCCGAGCTCCACGGCGCCGCCGCCCTCCTCGTGGTAGAGGACCGGGAGACCGCACTGCGCGCCCTCGATCGGATGCATCGGCCCGGGGTCGAAGCGAGAGGCCGTCAGGTACACGTGGCAGCGCCGGAGCAGCGCTCCGAGGGCATCACCCGCGGTCGGGCCGTGGGTCCTGGCGGCTCGCCAGCGGAGCTCTTTCGGCCAACGCCCGATGACCCAGAGCTCCGTGTCGGGGAGCCGATCGTCCGCGATGAGACGATCCACCTCCTGGTACACGTCGAAGCCCTTGTTCCAGTTGTCGGACCAGTGGTGCGTGACGAGCCGCAGCGGTTTGCCCGGCGCCCAGACGTCGGCGCCGAGGGGGTGAAAGACCGCCGGATCGGCTCCGTTGGCGACGACGACGTGCGGCCGGCCGACGTCGAACCAGCGGCTCGCGTGATACTCGCGGAGCCACTCCGAGACGAACACGGTGAAGTCGGCGGCCCGGTTCGCCTCGGCAAGGAGGCGGTCCACGACGTGGGTCCCCTTGCGCGCGTCACACTCGTTGACCCGATGGACGCAGTGGACCTCGGGGACCCGCTGTCGATACCGGGCGATGTCGTCGACGCCGAACTCGATCAGGCCGCCCACGCGCGGGTCGACGATGACGATGACGTCTGCGCGCTCCGCGAGGTCGAAGCGCACCGCGTAGCCTCGCGCCGACAGGTAGCGCACCATCTGCGCAAGCCACTGGTTTCCGCCGCCCCACGACGAAGCGGCCGGTCGCATGTTGAACACGACCGAGGCGAGGGGCGGCCCGGTAGCGGCGGCCACCCGGGGGCGCAGAGCCCAGCGTCGGAGGGCCCGCCTGATCGGCGAAAGCATCACAGGTGGGCCGCCACCAGCCCGTCGAGCATGCTCGCCATGCGGCGCTCCCCGAAGTGCTCGACAACGGTCTGGCGTGCGCGGGCGCCGATCGCCGAAGAGCGTCGGGGGTCGTCCCACAGGCCTCGGATCGCGTCGTGCAGCGCATCGACGCGGCCGGGCGGGACCAGCACGCAGTTCTCGCCGTCGCGCAGGTGCGTTTCACCCCACCATCCGCGCGTCCGGGTGAGGACGGTCGCCTTGCCGCACGCCATGGCCTGGAGGGCCGTGCTCTGACCGGACGGCTGGCTCCTGTCGTGGAGCGGGACCACCAGGAACCGAGAGCCCGAGTAGATGTCGCGAAGCTCGATCGTCGTGTGGGTCGTGGTGGTCGTGACGTTCGCGCGCCCGTCGACGGCCAGGGGCAGCGTGGTGACGATGTGGAGCGGCAGGTCGTCGACGGCCGCGAGGAGCGTCCCGTAGTCACGTCCGGTGTCCGAGCCGACGCTCACGATCGGCCCGGCGGGCCGGTCGGGCGACGCGGTGTTCCTCCAGAAGTCGCAGTCCGCGCCGAACGGCAGGACGCGCACCCGCCCGGGTGGGACACCGAGCCAGCCGGCGAGGGACGCCTGGGCGCCGGTGCTGAGCGTCACCAGCTCCTCCACGCCGAGAAGGAGTCGACGGTAGCGGCGTGGCAGCCATCGATCGGCCCCGTACGTCGCGACGCGATCGCTCAGCCCCTGACTGATGTAGATGAGCGGCGTCTTCAGGAACCCCGCGGCCTTGAGAAACGCCAGCGGCAGCCCGCAGGCGTCGACAGTCGAAATGACGATCCGGGCGCGGTTGAGGCCCGCCAGATTCCGGAGCGCGAGGTCGAGCGCGAAGCCCATGCCGAGGCGGCGCGCGATCAGCCGCTCGAACGGATACCACGGGCGCGCCAAGGGTGCACGCCCCTCGTCCTCGACGAAGCCGACTCGGTAGCGGTCGCGCAGGGACAGGAGTCCGTAGAAGAACTCGCTCGAGCCCTCGCCCCGCTGCCACTCCTCGAGCCACTGCCGTCGGCGGCGCCGGTAGACCCAGACCACGTCGGCCGTCGACGCTCCGACCGTGCCATCCGAGCCGAGCACTCGGACCATCGGACCCATCACGCGTGCCGCTCGCGCCGGGTTTTCGTGGCGACGAGCCCCTGAGTCCAGAAGACGGACAGCGGGCTGCCGAGCCGATCCAGGAGCTCGATGCCTGTACACAGCCGGACCAGGTTGGCGAGGACGGCAACGGGACGGATCCGTCCGGCGCCGAAGCACATGAGGTCGATGAGCCATGCCGGATGCATTCGGACGATCTCGACGCTCTCGAAATAGCGACTCACCAGCGCCCGCAGCTCCTCGGGCCAGAACTCGTGCCGATGATGGACGTCCAGCGGGCGCTCGAGCAGCCGGATCGGAGTCGTCAGCACCAGGCGCCCCTGGACCGAGAGCAGGTCGACGACCCTCACGAGCATCGCCTCGGCGTCATCGAGGTGCTCGATGACCTCGGCCAGCACGACGGCATCGAAGCGCCGGTGCTCGACGGCGCGGAGATCGGTGAAGAACTCACCCCGCAAGCCCCGGTGCGCGAACATCCGATTCGCCAGCTCGACGGCCGTTGCGTCCAAGTCGACGCCGGCCACGGCCGAGCCGGCCTGCGCCAGGCGGGCGAGGAGCGCCCCGTCACCGCAGCCGATTTCCAGAATGGTTTGGCTCGTCGCGCACTGACGGACCACCCACGCCATGCGGGTGCGCGTGTACGGCCAGCCGTCGAGCGGATGAAGCGACGCTTCTCGCCAGTGATACGCGCGCCGCTCGCGATACTTCGCGAACGTGCCGGCCACATCGGCCGCGGGCGACGCCCCGGGCTCAGGACCCGTCGTGTCCACGGTCCCTCAGCAGCCGCTCGGCCTCGGCGAGATCCTCAAGTGTGTCGATGTTCACCAGGGGCGTCGTCACCACCAGTGCGCGCGGCTTGGGGCCGAACACCGAGTGATGCACGCGAAACATGGAGGTCCGGAAGACATAGACGGCGCCGTTCTGCACGAAGCTCGGACCGAGCTCCTGTCGCCGAACGGGCATGGGGACGTCGCGAAGGACTCGATGCGCATAGCCGTCCTCGTCGACGTGAAACTGCTTGAGCCAGTGGAAGCGACGCGGCGCCTCGGATACCGTGAAGACCGCGTCGGCGGCGTCGAGCGCCGCCACGGCCGCCCTGACCATGTCGGGTGTGCGCAGGGGCGAGCTCGGCTCCAGCAGCGCGACGACTGCCGGCGCGAAGCCGTGCTCCCCGGCGAGGACGTCGAGGGCGTGCGTGATCACGTCCGCCACGTCGGCCTCGTCGGACGCCAGCTCGGCCGGCCGCACGATGGTGTCGGCGCCCGCCGATCTGCCCTCGACCGCGATCTCTCCGCCGTCCGTCGAGACCACCACTCGCTCGAAGAGCCCGGCGGCCCACGCGCAGCGGACGGCCAGCGTCGTGAGGCTCACTCCGCCTATCCGGCGCAGGTTCTTGCCCGGTACGCCCTTGCTGCCCATCCGGGCCGGCACCAGCGCGAGTGCCGTTTCGCTAGGCATAGGCCAGACGCTTCTGGATTCGGATCTCGGCGGACGCGAGGACGTCGGCGATCCGCTTGCCCGCGAAGCCGTCGCCGAACAACGCCGAGCGCTCGTAGTGTCCGTGCTCGATCTGCCGCCGCGCCGCGGCTTCGATCTCCCTCGCGTCGTGGCCGACGTGGACGACGTTCCCCCCGTGCTCCCGCCCCTGCTGGCGCGTGCCGACATTCACCGCCGGGACGCCGAGAAATGCGCCTTCCCGGAGCGCCGAGCTCGAGTTGCCGATCACGCACGCGGCGTTGTGAATGAGCCGCGCCCAGTCCTCGACCGAGAAGTTCCGGTAGTAGTGGAGCTTCTTCGGGTTGTAGCGCTCGCGCCACATCCGCAGGCCCTTCGAGACGTCGTCCGATCCCGCGTCCACGTTTGGCCAGAGCCACACCGTCTGCATGTCGAGCGCCGTCACCGCCTTCAACGTCTCGTTGATCTGATCGAGGCCGCGCCCGTACTCCGTAGTCACCGGGTGTTGCAGCACCACGAGGTACGACTGGGTTGCGTCGATCGCGGCGCCGACACCGAGGTAGCGCGTGAAGATGTCCGGCGGCAGCGCGAGGTCGAGGTGCGCGATCACGTCGATCGACGGACAACCCAGGCAATGGACCGTCGCCGGGTTCTCGCCCATGCGAATCAGGTTCTCGGCCGCTCGCGCCGTAGCCGGGAAGTGGAGGTGCGAGAGCTTCGTGACCGCGTGCCGGACGCTCTCATCGATGGAGCCGGTGACTTCTCCGCCCTGCGTGTGGGCCACCGCGATGTTCATGTAGCTGGCGGCGATCGCGGTCGCGATCGTCTCGAAGCGGTCGGCGACGGTGAGGACGACGTCGGGTCTGAGATTCTCGAACAGCGTCGCCAGCTCGATGATAGCCAGACCTGTCGACTTCGCCATCGTCGTAGGTGTCTCACCCTCCACGATCGTGTAGACGGTCGCATTGGGGGCAAAGCCGTCGGCCTCGATGATCTGCTGGACGTTGCCGAACCGGTAGAGCAGGGCGGAGGCGCCGACGATCAGCTGGAGCTCGAGGTCGGGATGGGCCTGGACGGCCTTCAGGACCGACTTGATTCGGCCGTAGTTCGCGCGGCTGTTCACGACGACGCAGATCTTGCGTCTGGCCCTACGCCCCGCCATCCAGGTCCTCCCAGGTGAGCAGGTGGTCTCGCGTGACGTCGCGCCGGAGCGGGCGCCCGAGCACGCGTTCGACGCGCTCGGCCGGAATGCCCGTGCCCGGCTTCTTGAACGACAGGTGCTCCATGCGGAGCACGGTGCCCGCGGGCAAGTCCGTCCGCGCCACGACGCTCTTGGTGAAGAGCTTTCGCATCGCCGCCACGTCCTCCGCGGCCGCGTCCTTGTCCACCGGGCTCGCGCGCATGCGCTCGACGAAGCGCACCCCCTCGACCAGTTGCCGCAGCTCGGCGGTGGTGACGGACGCCGGCACGTCGGGGCCGAACATCTCGCGGCTCAGGGTGACGTGCACCTCCAGCACGTCACAGCCGAGCGTGGCGGCGGCGAGCCCGGCGAAGATGGTCCCGGAGTGATCGGACAGCCCGATCGGGCAGTGGTACCGCTCACGCAGGACCGGCAGTAGATTCACGCCGACGCGCTCGGGCGGACACGGGTACGCCGTCGTACATTGGAGCACCGCGATCGCCACCGCCGCGGCCTGCGCGCGGGCGACGGTCGCGTCGAGCTCCACCAGCGGGCTCATCCCGCTCGAGAGCAGGAGCGGGCGTCCAGTGGCGAGCAATCGCTCGAGGAGCGGCGTGTTCGAGACCTCGCCCGACGCGACCTTCCACGCGACCATGCCGATCCGCTCCAGCACATCGACCGCCTCGCCCGAGAACGGCGAGCTCAAGAACACGAGGCCGCGGTCCTCGGCGTGCCGCTTGAGACCGCGCCACTGCTCCTCGGAGAACTCCATCCGTCGCCAGTAGTCGTAGCGCGTCGAGTCTTGTTGACTGAACCGGACGCGCCACGGCTCGGCGGGAGTGCTCTCCGCCGCCGCGATGTGCGTCTGGAACTTGACCGCGCTCGCCCCGGCGTTCGCGATCGCGTCGACGAACGCGTGCGCGAAGCCGAGGCTTCCGTCGTGCGCCTGCGCCACCTCGGCGACGATCAGGCAGGGGTGGCCTGCGCCCACCCGGCAGGAACCGACATCGAAGCTGGGGGTCACCGGCCGGATCATGCGCTCGCCTCCGTCATGCGGCGGAACAACTCGTGATTGCCCTTGAGCTCCGCGTAACTGCCGACGCCGACCAGGCGTCCCTGCTCCAGCACGAAAATCTCGTCGGAGATGGCGACGGTCGAGAGCCGGTGGGCGATGGTGACGATCATGATCTGCCCGCGCAGGTTCTTCAGCGCCGCGAGGATCTCACCCTCGCTGAGCGTGTCTAGCGCACTGGTCGCCTCGTCGAGGACCAAGATCTCCGGCCGGTTGAACAGCGCGCGCGCGATCGCGACCCGCTGCCGCTGCCCGCCTGAGAGCCGGGAACCGCGCTCGCCCATGCGCGTGTCGAGACCACGCTCGAGCTCGTCGGGCAGATCGGCCAGGTTCGCCAGGCGCAGGCACTCGATGACCCGCCCCTCGTCCACGAGGGCGCGCGGCACGCCGAAGGCCACGTTCGCGCGGAGCGAATCGTCGGCGATGAACGGCGCCTGCGGCACGTAGCCGATCCGCCGCTGCCAGTCGCGCACGTCGAGGGCCGATATGGGCGTCGCGTCCACGCGCACGCGGCCCTCGGTGGGGTCGAGCAGCCCGACCAGGATGTCCACGAGCGTGCTCTTGCCCGCCGCCGAGCGCCCCACGATGCCGTAGGCGCCGGCTCGCCCGAGCTCCAGCGTGACGTCGCGCAGCGCCCACTCGGTGGAATCGGGATAGCGATAACCCACTCCCTCGAAGCCCACCCGCTGCCACTCGCCGACGGCCCGGCCGCCCCCGGTCGGCCGGCGCGCGTGGCTCGCCTCGCGCTCGATGCTGGCGAGCGTCTCACGAATCCCGCGCACGTGAGGGAGCGCGTTCAGCAGACTGCCGACCGCCGAGGACAGCGCGCTGACGGCCGGCACGACCTTCGTCGTGACCACGATCAGCAACGCGAGCTGGGTGGCGATCTGCCCGCCGCCCACGCCGGTCTTCCAGAACGCCAACGCCAGCACCACCAGCGTCACCAGCGCGAGAGTCCGCATGATCATGGCGGGCGTCTCCTGCCAGACGTTGAGCCCGGCGTGGGCGTCCGTCACGGTCGCGTAGGCGGCACGGAACAGCTCGCTGAAATAGCTTTCTCGGGAGCTCAGCTTGATGTCCTTGATACCGGTCAGCGCCTGGTTGGCCGTCAACAACGTCTCGTCGAGCGCCACCCGCTTGCGTTCCGCGAGTCGGGTGAGGAGGGGTCGCGTCAGGCGGACCGAGGCGGCGGCCAGCAGCGCGACCACCGTCAGGACGAGGAGCCCGGTGCGCCGCGACAGGGCCAGGACCAAAGCAACGCCCATGGCGATGACGAGGATGTCGTTGACCATCATCATCAGCCGCTGCACGAAGGCCCGGCTCCAGAACACCACGTCGTCGTAGACCAGCCGGGACAGCAACAGGGAGTTGCGGCCGAGGAACCACGAGTACGGCGCGTGGATGCAGCGGTCGAGCAGCTCCCGGGCCAGACGTGTCTGGCACGACGCGGCGAAACGGTTCTGCAGGTACAGAATGACCCAGGTACCGACCGCCGCAAGGACCATCAGGACGATGACCGTGAACCCGAGCAGGGCGATGAACTGCCCTTCGGGCGGGGAGCCGGCGCGTCGGTAGAGCTCGGCGAGCAGCCCCGGAGTGTGGATCGCCGTCGGCTGGATCACGACGTTCACGAAGGGCAGCACGGCAGTGACCGCCGCGATCTCGAGCGCGCTTGCCACGGCGATGGCGATGGTCAGCCCGACTGCGCGCTTCGCTTCGCGCGGAGACAGCAGGGCGAGACCTGACCGGATGGCGGAGACGATGGGCTGTCGGCCAGCCGGCGCAGCGCCCACGTCTTCGCTCGCCGAG
>Ga0066686_10001206_pt1 | contig 10287 bp, 7 predicted proteins | sample GraSoiAngelo_135_FD_65627 | JGI IMG/M metagenome (GOLD analysis project Ga0066686, IMG submission 65627) | Grasslands soil microbial communities from the Angelo Coastal Reserve, California, USA - 14_0929_05_40cm | ecosystem: Environmental > Terrestrial > Soil > Grasslands | place: USA...
ATGCCGCCCCCACCGCCCCGGCCCCGCCCCACCGCGCCCGCGTCCCTTCGAATAGAGCGAACGTCGTCCCGCCGCCCGCGCGCCGGTGTACGTCGTAGAGAGCGTAAGCCGGTCCGCCCATGACCTGGAATCGCAAGGCGCCTTTCCGATTGAACTGCACCACCAGGGGGACCACGAAGGTCGTGACGTTGAGACGGCCGGCGTCGATCGTGACTCCCTGATCGCCGCTCTTCGACTTGATTCGCAGCGGCGCGCGAGTCCATGTCCCTTCGAGCCGCACGGCGAGCCAGTCGTTGAGATGGCGTTCGACGTCGACCGCGGCACCGGCGCGAGTGGCCGCAGAAAGGCGAGACGTGGTAGTGGCCGAGCCCGTCTCGTTGTTGATCGTCACTGTCCGCTGCAAGAAGTGCCCGAAAATGAACGGACCTGTGGCGATGCCGAGACTCCATGCTTCACTGCGGGCGGTCGCAGACCAGATGGCGACGATCGCCAGAGCGAGAAATGTTTTCTGCATGGTGATGGTCAGAATTGCAACGGGGGCGCCAGACTTGAAAAAATTACCGCGAGCCAATCGTTCGTGACGTCCGCAGTCTACTTCCGTCGAGAAATCCCAAAAGTCGCCTGAAGCGTTGACTTTCTAGCAAACGGAACCGTCGCGGCGGCTTTCCGCAGGAACCTCGCCGAAGCCGCTGAGGATGCGTTATTTATGTTGGCTCGTTCTTCGCAGCGGGTAGGGCACGATGATACGGGTTTCGACAGATTCGAGACCTCGTTTGCGCGGGTCCCTTCTAAATCGCCCGCGCCCAGTGACCGCTGCGGGCTCCCTCCTAACTTATTGGACCGATTTTGGACGATTAATCACTTAGCTTCCTTGAATCCTACCAACTGGCCGCAGCGGTCCAGCCCCCTCAGTACCACGAACGGAGCCGAAAGGCTCCGTAAGTGTTTATGGCGAGTGCTGAGTGCCGAGTGCTGAGTCCTGAGTGAAGCCACTCAGCACTCAGCACTCAGGACTCAGGACTTTCTATAATCTGCGCCCCATGGCTGCAAAGCCGACGCTCTTCATCATCGACGGCTCCAACAACGTCTATCGTTCCTACTTCGCCATCCGCGGGTTGACCAACTCCGCCGGGCTGGCCACGAACGCGGTCTATGGCTTCACGCAGACCCTGAAGAAGCTGCTCAACGATCACAAGCCGGACTCTGTTGCCGTGGCCTTCGACATCGGATCGTCGAAGACGCGGCACGAAGCGTTCGCCGATTACAAGAAGGATCGGCGGCCGATGCCCGATGATCTGTCGGTGCAGTTGCCCTTCGTGAATGAAGTTCTGGAGGGGTTTCGCATTCCGGTGATCGGCGTCGAGGACTGGGAGGCGGATGATCTCATCGGCTCGCTCGCTTGCACGGCGCGTGATCGCGGTTACGACGTGGTGATCGCCACCTCTGACAAGGATTTCTTCCAGCTCGTCGGCGATGGAATCCGCCTCTATCACACCGGCCGCGAAGTCTTGTACGACGCCAAGGGAGTGGAAGAGGCGTTCGGCCTTCCGCCCGAGAAGGTCGTCGATGTCATGGCGATCTGGGGCGATGCGATCGACAACATTCCTGGCGTGCCTGGGATCGGCGAAAAGGGAGCGAAGTCGCTGATCCAGCAATTCGGCTCGCTCGACAGCATCTACGAACATCTCGATCAGCTCAAGCCGGCGCAGCGCAAGAAACTCGAAGAGAACCGCGACAAGGCCTACATGTCGCGGGAGCTGGCAAAACTCAAGTGCGATCTCGAAGTGACCATCGATTTCGAAACGCTGAAACGCGTTGAGCCCGATCGCGCGAAGCTGCACGATGTCTTCTCACGCCTCGAGTTCGCCTCGCTGATGCAGGAGTATCTGCCGGAGGCGCCGCCGGTGCCGCGCGACTATCGCGTGGCCACGAGTGCCGAGGACATTCGAACGCTGGTCGGGAAGTCCCCTCATCCGGCCCTGCGGGCCACCTTCACCCCGCCTTCCAGGGAGAAGGATCTCGTGCGAGAGCCCTCGCCCCGCGAAGCGGGGAGAGGGTGGCGCGAAGCGCCAGGTGAGGGGACCCACGCAGAGGTGGCCATATGGGTCGAACCGACAACACCTGACGGATTCGACGAGGTCCTCGCCGCCTCGCTCTCGGTGAAGCCGGCGGAATCGCTGATTGTTCCCGTCGCGCGCGCAATCGGAGGCACTGAAGAGCTGACATCAGAGCTTCGACGTCTGCTGGAATCCGATCGGCTCTTTGTGGCGCACGATGCAAAGGTCCAAAGCCGGCGGTTGTCGGCAAACGGATGGCCCGTACCGAAGCGTTTTGCAGACACGATGATCATGTCCTACGTCATCAATCCCGGGTTGCCGAGCCACGAGCTGCCGAACGTGGCGCGCGATCGGTTGAAGCTCGATGTACTTTCGCGCAAGGACGTGGCCAAGACCGCTCCGCTGTTCGCCCTCGATCACGAAATCGGCTCCTCCAGCGTCGGACCCTATCAGCAATACCTCGGCGAGAAATCCGACGTCGTCATTTCGCTGAAGGAAGTCCTCGAGCCGGAGCTGCGCCGCGACGCAGAACTGCTGAAGATTTACGAGTCGATCGAGATGCCGCTCATCCCCGTGCTGGCGCGAATGGAAGATCGTGGCATCCGCATCGATGTTCCGCTGCTGAAGCAGATGTCGAACGCCATGGGAGCGCAACTGGCGGAGCTGGAGCGGCGGATTTACGCCGAGTCGGGGACGGAGTTCAACATCAACTCTCCGCAGCAGCTCGGTCACGTTCTCTTCGAGAAACTGCAGTATCCCGCAGTCAAGAAGACCAAAGGAACGAAGGCCTATTCGACATCGGTGGACGTCCTGCAGGAATTGGCCAGTCACGGCTTTGCGGTGCCACAGCTCATCCTGCAGCATCGCGAGCTGCACAAACTCAAATCGACGTATGTCGACGCCTTGCCGCAGCTCGTCGGAAAAGATGGGCGGGTGCACACTTCGTTCAACCAGGCGGTCGCGGCAACCGGACGACTGTCCTCATCCGATCCAAACCTGCAGAACATTCCGATCCGGACAGAGCAGGGCCGCGAGATCCGCAAGGCATTCGTGGCCGAGGAAGGGAATGTACTGCTGGCGGCGGATTACTCCCAGGTCGAGCTGCGGATCCTGGCGCATATCTCCCAGGACGAGTCGCTCATCGAGACGTTTCGCCGCGGCGCGGACATCCATCGCGCCACGGCGTCGAAGATTTTCAACATTCCGGAGGATCAACTGGCTCCGGAACAGCGGCGTGCGGCAAAGACCATCAACTTCGGTGTGCTCTACGGCATGTCCGCGTTCCGATTGTCGAACGAGTTGAACATCTCCACGGCGCAAGCAAAGGAGTTCATCGAGGCCTACTTCGCGCGCTATCCGAAGATCCAGGAGTACCTCGATCGCACGCTGGAAGAAGCGCGCAAGACGGGGAAAGTCACCACGCTCTTCGGCCGCGTTCGATACATTCCTGAGATTCACAACCGGTCTTTCACCGTGCGAGGCAACGCAGAACGCATGGCCACCAACGCGCCGATTCAGGGAACAGCTGCGGACATCCTGAAGCTGGCCATGATCGCGCTCGACGCCAACCTGGGAAACGAAGGGGCTATGCTGTTGACGGTGCACGACGAGATCGTGATCGAAGTGCCGAAGAATCGCGTGGAGAAGGTGGCTGGAATCGTGAAGGAAACCATGGAGAACATCTATCCGCTCGCGGTTCCGCTGGCGGTCGATACGCGTTGGGGCAAGAGTTGGTACGAGGCCAAAGACTGAAGCGATGGGCGTGCGGGCTCCTGGTTGTGGTGGCGGCGTGCAAACCGGTGATCAAAGCGCCGGTCAAAGCGATCGTCGGCGTGGTTGAGCCCAAAATTCAGGCGACGGTCATTACCATCCAGACCACGCTTCAGCCGCAGAACAAGATCCTGTCGAATTCGATTGTCATCGGAAACGGCCTTGCGCGAAGCGACGACGAAGTGGACCACTGGCGGCTCTTCGATCTCGAACGGAACCGGGTGACGTACGTCGACGATGTGAACAGGACGTACTACACGGCGCGGCCCTCCGCGGCGAGCGAAGACGGCGCCCCACAGTTTGTTTCCACTGATGCGAAACGAGTTCTGCAAGGGGTCGAGGCGACGCAATACGTCGTTCGTCTCGGCGCCTATCAGCGCGAGTTGTGGATCGGCAACCCTCCATCAATTCCTGAAAAACTCTACGGAATGATGAACGCTTCGGATGACGGACTGTCGAAGGTGCGGGGCTTCCCACTCGTCGATCATGCCGAGCTGCCGTACGGCAAGTCGAAGCTCGTCGTCGACCGCACGGTGGTGAAAATCGAGAACCGCGACGTGCCGGAGTCGTTGCTGATCATCAGCAGCGATTACAAGGAGATCACAGCACCTGGCGCGCGTCGCCCACCCGCCGCGTCACCCCCTCCCGATCGAAATACTCCAGCAGTGGAATAGCGATTTTTCTCGAGAGCCCGAACAACTCCTTGAACTGCCCGACGTCGATCGTCTCGCCGCGTCGCGCTGTCATCCGCTGGCGCGCGGCATCGAGAATTCTCTGATGCACATAGACGCCGTCGGCGAGGCGCACCAGCGTGCCCTGCTTCACCAGGAAGCCGACGACCCCCTCGATGACCTTCGGCTTCTGATGGATGGTGTTGATCAGCTCCGAAACCGGCGGCGGCTGCAGCCCGGCGTCGGCGAAGCGCAGCTCGATCATCCGCGCCAGCTCCCCTTCAGCGCCACCGAGCTTCTTCGAGCGGCCGGGAATGTCGATGGCGTCGCCTTCGAGGGCGATGATTTTCTCTCGCGCAAGATCCTGCAGAAGGAAGTTGATCAGCGCGGGGTCGCCTCCGTGCGGGATCAGCTGCTGCACGAATTCGCCCTTGGGTACATTGATGGCCATCCGGTTTTCCTTGAAGTAGCGATCGAGGAACTCCATCGCATGCCGGCGGAAGTCAGCGATCGTGTCGAGATGGATCCATCGCCGGTCGCCGCTGTCGGCGAGATGCGGAAGGTTCTTCAACTCTTTGATCAGCGTCTCCACGCGAATTCCAGTACGCGCCTGCACTTCGCGTATGGTGAGGCCGCGCAGACCTTCCAGCCTGGCCATCAACTCGACGCGCTCGACCAGCGTCCCTTCGGCAAGCGTTCGAAGGAGTTCCGCCCGCGTGTTACGGCGGAGTTTGGGCAAGTGTGCGTCGATGATGGTGCCGCCGCCGATGGTGAATGCCGGGGAATAGCGACGGATGACAAATCGATCGCCGCTCACTGCCACTACTGGCGACTCGAGGCGGATCTGCACGAAGGCGCTGCCTCCCGGCCCTAACTCCGCTCCAGTTTCATCCACGAACCGAATGCTTCCGAGCAGCTCGTCCGCCAGGTGATGGAAACGAATCCGCGTCTGTTCCTTCAACGGCTTTGAATCGGGAAGAAGATCGAGACGCGCGGTGATGATCTGCGACGGCCGCAGGGTGTTCGGCGTCAGGACCTGCTGACCGCGGTGGAGCTGGTCCAGCTCGACGTCCGGCAGATTGACCGACGTCCGCTCGCCGGCGGACGCGAAATCGCGCGGCTCGCCGTGCACCTGAATGGATCGCGCGCGGCTGCGAAGCCCGCCGGGAAGAACTTCCACTTCGCTGTCGACGTTGAGCCGGCCGGAGAACGTGGTGCCGGTGATGACCGAACCGAAGCCTTTCATCGTGAAGACGCGATCGATGGGTAAGCGAAACACACGAGTTGTGGCGTCGCGATCGTCGACCTCCGCTACCGAGCCGAGGATGGCTTGGCGAAGATCATCCAGGCCGGCGCCGGTGACGCTGCTGACCGGAACGATCGGTTTTCCGGCGAGGAAGCTACCTGCGACCAGCTCCTCGATCTCCAGGCGAACGAGCTCGACCATCTCCCGATCGGCGAGATCGCTCTTCGTGATCGCCACCACGCCGCTGCGGATACCGAGGATCTTGCAGATGGCGAAGTGCTCGCGGGTTTGAGGCTTGATCGACTCGTCGGCGGCGATCACCAGCAGGACACTGTCAATTCCTCCCACGCCCGCGAGCATGTTCTTCACGAATCGCTCGTGCCCGGGGACATCGACGAAGCCGATCTGATACTCGTCGGTGAACCAGCTGGCGAAACCGAGGTCGATGGTGATGCCGCGGCGCTTCTCTTCGGGCAGACGATCGGTATCCACGCCCGTGAGCGCTTTGACCAGAGCCGTTTTTCCGTGATCGATGTGACCCGCGGTTCCGACCACACGTTTTTTGCGAGGCATCGCGGACGTAATGTACCAGCGGGCGGCGGGCAGCGGGCGGCGGGCGGGAGATCAGTTTCCCGCCCGCTGCCCGCCGCCCGCTGCCCGCTCCCCGTACGCTTCACGAAGCTGTGGTGGCATCTTGGCGCTCTGTCCGAGGGCCTCTTTCAGATCCGCGGCATTGACGATGGCCTGGCCGCGAAAGTGATTGTTCGTGATCACGTATGTCTCTTTCTTCTCCGCCATTCGCTGAATGCGATCGACCCAGGGCGCCAGCTCCTCTTTCGTGTAGAGATAGTTGTAGCGCTCCCACGACTCTTCGTGAGCGAACCACTTCCCATAGTTCCGCCCGTGAAGGCGCACGTAAGCAACCTTTCCAGTCACCGTATCCGACGGCTTGACCGATTCGTGAAACAGAGGCTGATCGACGTTCACCCAGGCGACATCCTGCTCATCGAGAAAACGAACGAATTCTTCATTCTGAAATGACGCATGCCGCACCTCGAGCGCCAGCGGATAGCCTTGAAACGCCTGAAAGAGTTTTTCCAGTTTTTCCTGGCTCTCGGGTGTGTTCTTGAAACTCCACGGGTATTGGAGAAGGACTGCGCCGAGCCGCCCGGCCTCCACCAGCGGATCGAGGTAGTTTCGAAAGGCTTTCACGTCATCGGCGACGAGTTGCGCTTTTTCGTGGGTGAAGCCGCGAAAGACTTTCGTAGTGAACTTGAAGTCGGGATTGCTTTCCACGCGACGAATCCAGCTCCTGGGATGTGTCGGCGGCGGGATGCGATAGAAGGGCGAATTGATCTCGATGGTGTCGAAAAACGAGGCCAGATAGGCGAGCGCATCGAAGCGCGATCCGTGCGGCGGATAGACAGTTCCCTCCCAGTCGCTGTAGCTCCAGCCGGCGGGACCGACGCGGATTGCAGGCTCACTCAAGGTCGTCAATAGCTTGACATTTTATTTTGATAATGTCGTATTTCATTGCGTTCACTAGACATCTATGTTAAAAGCGGCAAAACGAATCCAAGCGAGACGCTTCAGAAAAAGCAGCGCTTACGCGGGGGTTCGTGTGCATTTGTTTGGAAGGAGGCTGGTCACCAGGGATCATCGGTTGTAAACCATTTGGCGGGGTTGAGAGTCGCGGCACCCCGCACGTGTTCTGCGCTGCGGCATTATTCACTCGAAGGAAACTTAGGAGATCAAAGGTTCATGGATACGTTTAATGACAAGACCCTCAATTGTGCTGATTGCGGACAAGAGTTCGTGTTCAGCAAGAATGAACAGGCGTTCTACGCAGAACGTGGTTTTACAAACGAACCGAAGCGCTGCAAGAACTGCCGTGACAAGCGCAAGATGGCGCGCGAAGGCAACGGCGGATCCCGCGAGCGCACGATGGTCAGCGTCACCTGCGACAGCTGCGGCGTGACCACCGAGGTGCCGTTCACTCCGGTCAGTGGCAAGCCGGTCTACTGCCGCGATTGCTACAACCAGCGCCGCTCCCAGTCGCGCTCGACGAGCTGGGCATAAATCAACACACATTCATTTGTGAGACGGCGGGCGGTTCGCCCGCCGTTTTGTGTTGCACCCTGCTAGAATCCCCGCCGCTTTGCCGCGTCCCCTCCTGCCGCCGGTCACCAACATCCTCGATCTGATCGGCAACACTCCTATCGTCCAGTTGACGAACATCCCCGAACCCGACGACGCGGCGATTTTCGCCAAGCTCGAGTGTCTCCAACCCGGTGGTTCGGTGAAGGACCGCATCGGCGTGGGCATGATCGCTCGCGCGGAACGGGATGGCGTGCTGAAGCGCGGAGGAACGATCATCGAACCCACCGCCGGCAATACGGGGATCGCCCTGGCGCTCGTCGGCGTGCGGATGGGCTATCGCGTGATTCTCTGCGTGCCGGAGAATTTCTCCATCGAGAAGCGCGAAGTCATGAAGGCCCTCGGCGGCGAACTCGAGCTCACGCCGAAGGACGACGGCATGAAGGGCGCCATCGCGCGCGCGGAGGAGTTGGCTGCACAGATTCCCAATGCCTACATCCCCCAGCAATTCGTGAACCCGTACAACACTGAATCGCACTACGAGACCACCGGACCAGAGATCTATGAACAGATGGAAGGGCGGGTCGATGCGTTCGTCACTGGAGCGGGAACCGGCGGCACGTTCACCGGAGTGGTGAAATATCTTCGTGAGCGGATTCCCAGGGTCTATTGCGTGATCGTCGAGCCGCAGGGATCGATCCTCAAGGGTGGTGAAGCAGGCCCGCACGAGGTGGAAGGCATCGGTGCGTCGTCCTTCATCCCGCCGGTGCTGGACATGTCGCTGGCAGATGAGATCATTCAGATCGTCGATGAGCCAGCTTTCGCCATGGTGAAGCGCCTGGCTGCGGAGGAAGGAATCCTCGGTGGCTCTTCTGCCGGAGCCAACGTCGCCGCTGCTCTGCAGGTGGCACGGCGGCTCGGCCCCGGCAAGCGCGTGGTGACGCTGATTCCCGATGCGGCGGAGCGGTACATTTCGAAGGGGATTTTTTCAAAATGGAAATCATGAGGGCCACGGCCATGGGCTTTTCCACCGAGTGCATCCACGCCGGTCAGGAGCCGGAGCCGGTCACCGGCGCAGTGACGTATCCGATCTTCGCCACATCAACCTATGTGCAGCCGCGGCTCGGCGAGCACAAAGGTTATGAGTACGCGCGGACCAAGAACCCGACGCGCAGCGTGCTGGAGGCGAATCTGGCAGCGCTGGAGCGGGGCAAGCACGGCCACTGCTTCGCCTCGGGCATGTCGGCGATCGATGTGGTTTTTCGCATGCTCCAGTCCGGCGATCACGTCGTCGCCGGCGAAAACATGTACGGCGGATCGTACCGGCTCTTCAGCCGGGTGCTGGAGAAATTCGGCCTGCAGTTCAGCTACGTCGACACCTCGAGGGTCGAGGCAGTGCGCAACGCGATCAAGCCGAACACAAAGGTCGTCTTCCTGGAAACTCCAACCAATCCGATGATGACCCTCACCGACATCGCCGCGTGCGCGGACGTGGCGCATCAGCGGGGAGCGCTCGTGGTGGTGGACAACACATTCTGTTCGCCGTACTTACAGCGGCCGATCGAGCTCGGGGCGGATATCGTGGTGCACTCGACGACGAAGTTTCTCAACGGACACTCGGATTCCGTCGGCGGCGCGGTGATCTCCAACTCCGACGAGATCGCGGAGAAGATCGGATTCCTGCAGAACGCGATCGGCGCGATTCTTTCTCCATTCGACTGCTTTCTCGTGCTGCGCGGCGTGAAGACTCTGGCGGTGCGCATGAAGCGTCACGAGGAGAACGGCATCGCCATGGCCAGTTACCTCAGCCATCATCCAAAAGTGAAGAAAATCTATTACCCGGGTCTGCCCAATCATCCGCAGCACGCGCTGGCGAAGCGCCAGATGAACGGTTTCGGCGCGATGATTTCCTTCGAGCTGGGCTCGAAGGAGAACGCGGCGAAGTTCCTCAACCGCGTGCGACTCTGCTCGCTTGGTGAATCGCTTGGCGGCGTGGAGACGCTGATCTCGCATCCGGAAACGATGACCCACGCCTCCGTTCCCGTCGAGCAGCGCCAGCGTTTGGGCATCACGCCAGGTCTGGTGCGCATCTCCGTCGGCATCGAAGATGTCGAGGATCTGATCGCTGATCTGGAGAACGCCTTCGAGGGGATCTAGACTGTTGAGGTGCACGTCTCCGATGCGCTGCCCGGAGCTGATCTGATCCGCGAGGGACTCAACGATCTGGCTCGAGGCATCGAATCCGTTCCTGCACTGCTGGTCCTAGTTGGCGCCCCTCGCTTGCGACAACTGGGATTTGACCTCCCGGACACGCCGTACTTTCCCGAAGACCGCCTGTACGAGAAACTGGCAGCCGAGGATTCGGACTCCGCCCATTCGCGGTACAACGCGCTGATTCGAACGCTCGTCAGTTTCGAACGCGCTGCTGAATGCGTTCGCCCGTAGA
>Ga0066686_10001207_pt1 | contig 10285 bp, 8 predicted proteins | sample GraSoiAngelo_135_FD_65627 | JGI IMG/M metagenome (GOLD analysis project Ga0066686, IMG submission 65627) | Grasslands soil microbial communities from the Angelo Coastal Reserve, California, USA - 14_0929_05_40cm | ecosystem: Environmental > Terrestrial > Soil > Grasslands | place: USA...
GGGAGAGACAAGTCTCTACGGTGGGACCCGTGTGGGGAAGGAGAATCCGCGGGTGGAGGCGTATGGGGCAGTTGACGAGTTGAACTCGCAGGTCGGTCTTGTACGGGCTCTGCTGAGAAAGGGAAGAGTGGAGGATTGGCTCCGGGGGGTACAGCGGGACCTGTTCACGCTGGGGGGTGACTTGGCCTCAGAGCTTGTCAGCGCAAATGTTCCACGTGTAGATAGGGGGCACGTTGCCGGGCTGGAAAAGGTCCTGGAGGAGGTTCATGTGGGGTTGAGACCCTTGAAACGGTTCATCCTACCCACTGGAACTATTGCTGCTGCAGAATTGCACGTCGCGCGCAGCGTCTGCCGCCGTGCAGAACGACGTGTTGTGGCTCTTGCACGGGTTGAGTCGATCAACCCTGAGGCCATTCCGTACCTGAACCGGTTGTCCAGCCTATTATTTGACCTGGCGCGGCTGGTGAACAAGGAGGACGGCGGGGTGGAAGAGGAGTGGACCCACGACTAGCGCCCGGGGCTTGAGCAGGGCTCCTGAACCTGTCTTGTTCGGGCTAGGCCTAGGTCTTGTTCAGCTGGCGAGCAGGAGAATAGGACCTTAGGGGCTACAAAAGAATGTTCATCGAGTGTCCCGCGTGCTGGTGGGCGAAGGGGAGCCTTATTCTTCATTCTTGTGCGTAGGAAGCGTGCTCTGGCGCGCGAGATGCAAGGAGGGCCTGGGGGTCGAGAAGATTTCACGGAAAAAAAAGGGATTCGCCGCAAAAAGAATTTCGAAAAGATTTTCTTGGCAGTTCTCGCCGGTTTTGGGTTCTCGGGATAGAGGGAGTCTGTGTCTCGGGGATGCCGTACGATTACGAATTCTTCCAGAGACGGTTTCTGCCTGGCGGTGATATGGGGCGAGTTTCGCTTGATAGAGCGTGAATCTGGCGAATCCACGGTTTTCTGACCCCAGCATTTAGGGCGTTGTTCATAGTGGTTTAGCTGTGTCTCGAATTCACGGGTTCAAAACCGCGAAAGCGGCTAATTCTGGGCGATTTGATCAGGACTACGATCTGGAACTGCTATCTCTATTCGCATGCCGAGGTGAGGTTGCTTAAGGAATCATGGACATTGGGATTATTCTCAAGGGAATAGCTGCGAGGCAAGCCCAAAAGACCCCAAAGCCCGGGTTTAGCCTGATGTCACTTTTTCCGCGGCTCACGGCTAAGGGCGTTTTGCGCACTATTCTCATAGCCATATTCCCATGGCTCCCAGCTTACCTGTTTGAAAGAGTCGATTTCTGGTTCGGAGTGACCCTGAACGGAACCTGGTACGGCAAGCTGTCCGGGATACGACTGGAGGCAGACGTTGTCTCCTTCGCGTTGGGGGGAGTGCTCCTCGCCTACCTGCTACGGCCACGTTGGGCTGTGCTGCAGGTCTCCTTGAGCCTAGTTCTCATTTGGGTCCTGTTCTACGTGGTGTGTCCCACGTCCAGGTCACATGGGCTTCTACACTCAGAATGTTACCAGACAGGCCCTGATGGGCTGGCGGGGTTTCGGTTGAGCTTGATGATGTTCAGTTTCGGAACCCTGCCCCCTATTGTGAAAGCGGCGGAGAGACGTGGGTCCCTAAACTCGGCGCTGGCTCCTTTCATCGCACTGTTTGCTGGGATGGTTGTGACGGCCGTGATGACCTGGTTTCCGTTATCCGCGTGGTTCTCAGGAGTCACCTATCTTCCACCCTTTCCAGTGTTCCAAGCCCTGGTGCTGGTCGGTGTTCCGCAGATGGTGACCGGGATGCTAGCAGCGCGCATCAGCGGGTCAGTCAGGGTTGCGGGAGTTTCAGGAATAGCCTCGCTGGCATTCATCACCGGGACATTCTGGACGCTCCTTTGTCCCTCCTGTGACAGAAACCTGCTGCTTCCCCTTGCGCCGTTGTGGGCCCTGTTCGCTCTTCTCGGCGGGCTTCTAGAACTGGGTTCTCCTCGAAAATTAGCCTGGAAGCCTTCGTGGAACCGGAGAATCGGCCTTGAGGATGTTAGACGCTTCGCCATCGCGGTAGTCATCGTTGTGTGTCTTTGGGCTCCAATTGCCTACAGTTTCTGGGCTCCAAGCGTCCTCTACGCCTCCTCCATCTCACCAGGTCCAGGAGACCCGACTCTAGGATTGCCAAGCTATCCGTACGTGGCTGGCTTTTACAACTCCACGCAATATCGAATCTGCTGCCTCGAGATCGGCGTAAGCTTCGCTAAGGCCAACCTCGCCCTGCTTGCCCCAGAAAACTTTCTCATGGCGGGCATGGGTGTCCAATCCCCGAACTGCTGTATTGACGGGTGGGATTTTGGTTGGCGAGCCGACGCGTTTCTCATGCCGGACAGTAGCGTGGTGGTTTCAGGCTCAGCTTGGGGCACGTGTGATAGCAACGCAAACTGCGGTGGGATTTTCTGGCAGTACCTCAGATACCATGCCCAGATTGTTCTGCATCCGACGAACTTGTCGAGTCCAATTTTCTTGAGGATGGTGTGGGAACTGTCCACAATCAGTCCCTTGAACAGTCAGGTGAATTGGTACTACAACACTACAAGTGTTCCCTGGCAGAGATTCGGAAGCTTCGTCCCAGACTTTAGAGAAGGACCATATTTCGACATCGGTGTCGTAGGCACGGCGGACACGAACCTTCCGCAGGGAGCGGCGTACTTTTACCAGTTTGGTGTGGCCAGCAAGATTCCTGTTCAAGGGTGGAGTGTGCTTCTTTTGTTTCCATCATTCCAGCATCAAGGGTCTTGGAGAGTGATGGAACGCGCAAACATCATACAAGGAGATTATTCCTACTGGAAGGTAGCATATCGCTGGGGAGGACGACCCTACCCCGGGGTTACCGCGCAGGCAAATGCTATGGATACCTCACTCAAGCTCGGAATCCTCAAACTATCCTATACAGGTGGAGTGCTGAAGAACAACACTCCGCTATGGTGATTTTCAATGCCTAAGATGCCTTCACTCCGTCGGCTCCACTGATGTCCAATCAAACAAGTTTGAAGACGCATCGCCTCCCACATGGGAGTCGGGTTATTGGTGTCGACAGTGCTGACCCCTAGCATCTGGCGGAAGACCGCTCTATGTTCGGTTTGGGAAAATTCATAACGCAGAGCGAACCACTTCTTACCTAGTCATGTCTCGTAAGAGCGCAGTCCAACTGTGGAAGAAGTGTCCTAGCTGTCAAAGAGAGCTTTTCTCCTCGGACTATTTCTGCGTCGCGTGCGGTCAATGTGTTTACTGCTGCCAAGGAGCGCACTTGGTGCATGAGCCCAAGAAAGCAGCTCACTAACGGCAGTTTTTGCGGCTGAATGTGCTGGTCTTGCCTGTCTGTCCAGTGCTTCTATGGAAATCTTTTAATCGAGAGGAGAGATGCCAAGACTTGGTTTCGTGCGTCATTAGGAGCACGCTAGTAGTCTTGGTGATGGATCTTGCAGAAAGCGAAAAAGAAGGAGGAGTACGAATCACGGATAAAACAAGCACTAGGCGTGCTGAACGAAGTCTCGAACGATAACACGACACCACGCAATATTCGTCGAGCGGCAAAGGATGCGATGGACTCCTTGCAGGACAAGGCCCACAGCGTCGGGGTCCGGGCATCCAACGCCATATCAATGCTCGACGAGATCTCCCAAGACCCTAACATGCCACAGTACACTCGGGTCCGGCTCTGGAACGTGGCAAGTCTACTAGAAGCGATAAAAGACTAGATCTGGGCCACGGGAACTAGCGACTCTTCGGCTCATCCGACAACTACTTATTCACTGACTCCACTTTCTCTAAGGAAGCTTTCTCCCCATTGAAGGCAAAGCGCATCCTCCCTTACGTGGCAGCGTTGCTTTTCCTAGCATGGAGCCTAGGCACTCTTGCCCGTAGCGGACCGAGCAGCGGAGGGCTTCTGGTGAACTCGTACTGGCTCCTCTACGTGGTCTACCTCCTCCCGCTTGCAGGCTTGGTCGGCATGATTGTGATGGTTGTGATACTCGCTCTCGAGTGGAGAGTTATCTCGGACGCAATCGGAATGGGGCTTGCAGCCCGTCGTCGCAGCAAGACAGCGAAGAAGAGGCGGACAACGCTATCACTAGTAATAGCTGGAGCAGCTTGGGTCTTTGCCCTAATGACAGTTTACTATCGCTGCCCTGGCTTTCGCTGTCAAACCAACGCGACCCAGAATATTACGCAAGTCGTGGAACAGAATGTTTTCAATAACACAGGCCCGCCCCCAAGCCTGCCCTTCTCTGGCACCATAGCCAACTTGACAGGCTTCTTCTCCACGGACTGGTACGTTTTCCCCTTCCTGGCCCTAATCGTTATCGGCGGAATCATCTTGGCCCGCAGCGTGTGGGTCTCTGCAGACGAAACGCGGCGAGTCGCGTTATTGACACCGAGGGTCCAACAGGAGGGCCAGGTCGCGGTCCGGGAGGCGATGATGGCCCTCGTAGCGAGAGAGGAGGCTGACCCGGGAAGCCGCATCATTGCCTGCTACCAGCGAATGGTCAGGGCGGCCGCAAACCTGGGTGCCCCTATTGGGCCCGACCTCACCGCCAGAGAACTGGAAGTGGGGATCCGCGGCATGTTTCATCTCTCGGGGCCCGGAATCGGCGAGCTAACCCAACTGTTCGAAGAGGCGAGGTATAGTCTACACATGATGACAGAGGCTGATGGTCAGGAAGCACAGAGTTGCCTTGTAGAGATTGCTGCGGAGCTCGAGGCAAGCCCACTGGTAGACGAGCCGGGGCCGGAGGCCGTTAGAACCGGAGCTTGAAACGTAGCACATTATCGTTAATTCTCGTTGGCGCTGGGCTCTACTATGGGGTGGTATTCTTCGTTCGTGGATACTTACCGTCAGACTATTCGCCACCAGCATATTTCCTAGTTGCGCCCCTTGCCGCCTTCGTGTTGGTCCTCATCGCAGATCTCGCGTCGAGGGCCACTGTTCCGTCAGAAAACCCAGTGAGAAGGGTCCAGCGCCGTGTGCTGAGCCGAGAGGTCCGATTTCTGACTGATCAAATTGAGACAGCTACGCATGCGAGTCCTGAATACTTTGACAAGGTCCTCAGAGTGCGGTTGCGGAATATTCTCTCAGAGAGAGTCTCTCTGGAGACTGGGATGGATAGAGAACGCGTTCAGAGTGTCCTCGGAAACCCTGTGCTGGGACCAGGTCTTCTTCGTGACCGGCAGTTGTACGACTTGCTATATAGCCGCACTTTCGCTCGTGGCCAAGACCGGGTCAAAATGCTAAGGGAGGCCGTGACACGGGTCGAGGCGTGGAGGGCTTGAAACCCAGCGAGGCAGGACAGCTATGCCAGCAGGTTATCGGCCAGGTCCGCAAAGTGATTGTAGGCAAGGAGAAGGTTCTGGAGAAGGTCATGCTTGCTGTCTTGGCAGACTCCCATATCCTCTTCGAGGACTATCCTGGGCTCGCCAAGACGCTCTTGGCGCGAAGTTTCGCGATGAGTATGGGCTGTGACTTTTCGAGAATACAGTTCACACCTGACCTTCTGCCTGCCGACATTACAGGGACTTACATTTACAACGTAAAGTCTGGAGAGTTTGACCTGCGCAAGGGTCCAGTGTTCACGAATGTCTTGCTAGCCGACGAGATTAACCGCGCTCCTCCAAAGACACAGGCGGCTCTGCTGGAGGCGATGCAGGAACGCCAGACGACACTGGATGGGAAGACACATGTTCTCACCGATCCTTTCATAGTCATGGCGACCCAGAACCCGATAGAGTACGAAGGCGTATACCCCCTGCCCGAGGCACAATTGGACAGGTTCCTTGTCAAGCTGAGCCTAGGCTACCCTAACAGGGAGGAAGAGGTGGAGATCATGCGTCGGAGGATGCAACGCCAGAAAGAGGACATCACGCTCGAACCGGCCGTCAACGCCGAAAAAGTCCTCGACCTGCAACGCACCGTGGAGGGCATTCACGTCGATGATGATGTGTTGGGATACGTGGCGGATATTGTCCAAGCGACAAGGACGCAGCGGCAAGTAGAGATCGGCGCGAGCCCTCGCGGCTCCCTTGCAATCTTCAAGCTCGCCCGTGCGAGGGCGGTGTATTACAGCCGAGACTACGTCATACCCGATGACGTGAAAGACGTAGCAGGACCAGCGTTGGTACACCGCATGATTATGAAGTCGGAGTCCTGGGTGAAAGGAACAGAACCGAGAAGTGTGGTTGACGAGGTTCTGAAAAGCGTCCCGGTTCCACGGGTCAAGTAGCGTCCTTGTTCACCCGTAAGGCGATCGGCTACTTCACGCTAGCGACGTTTCTCCTGATGCTCGCACTACTCTTCCAGGATTTCCAGCTTGCGGTTTTGGTATTTCCAGTAGCCTCATTGTTCTTCCTTACCAACGTCTGGAGTTTCACTGAAAGAGTGGAGGTCGAGCTTGACAGGAGAATCGTGCCCTCAGAGAGTTTCGGAGAAGAAGACATTCTCGTCAGCCTGCGTGTAAAGAACAACGGCACCGAGACGCTGGGAAATGTCGAGGTGGAAGAGGTTCTTCCGAGACAAATCAAGCCGGAGAAAGGGACCAACGCCCTCCACGCGACTTTACGACCTGACGAGACGATCAACCTATCATTCGAGTTTCACAACCCAGGCCGCGGACACTACCCTATCGGTCCATTGACTGTACGAGTTAGCGACGTTTTTGGGCTGTACCTGACCGAGAAACGTCTAGGCCCTGACTTGTTGGCTGTCATGCCCAAAGCTGAGCGGGTTCGTGGAACTGAACTCCGACCGCGCCATTTAGGACCGTGGTCTGGAATTATACCGTCACGAACCAGTGGAATGGGGACCGAGTTCTACAGCCTGCGCGGCTACACTCCTGGCGACGACTTGAAGAGGATCAACTGGAAAGCCTCTGCCCGTGCCAACCGGCTGATCATAAACGAACTGGAGGCGGAACGGACAACTGACGTGATGGTCGCGTTGGATACGGACGTGACTTTCTACGAGTCTTCTGAGAAGGATCTGTTCGAACAGAGCATCAGCGGTGCAGCCTCGATGGGCAGCCTCCTCTTGAGACAGGGCAACCGTGTCGGGCTGATCCTGCAGGGGGAAGAGAGGGGTGTTGTGCCCCCTGGTTTTGGGAAGAGGCAGGAGCGGCGGATTCTCTACATGCTTGCAGCTGCCAAGCCCGGCAGGGCGGTAATCAGCACAGGTTACGTAATCAACATGCTAGCCCGGTTCATGCTCCCTGCGCGGGCTCAGATGGTGATCATATCGCCACTCTTGGACCCTACTGTGACAGATGGCATCAGGCAGCTTGTCACAGCTGGGTACAGTGTTTTTGTGCTGTCTCCACAGCCGCGCGTCCCTGAGAAGTTCCAGTCGGAGGCGGAGAGGCTCGCCTTTGACATTTCTAGTCTTGAAAGGGCGAACGTCCTACTTGCTGTTGAGAAAACATGTGCGGTAGTCCAGTGGCCAGTAGGTGCTTCCCTATCTAGAACGTTGAGAGGGGCGAGGCGGCTACGACTGCGCGTATAGGATTCGTTCTGAAGTCTGCCACGGTACTGGTGAGACTGCAGCATGTATTCCTCGCGCCTCTAGTGCTTCTGGTGATTCCCCCAGCCGCGCTGTTCCAACAACCACTGTTTTTTGTTCTCGCCGTTGCGCTTGTCGGATTGGCCGGAAATGTTTCGGGCCGTTCTTACCTCGCTACTACTAGTTCTCTTAGCCTTCTGATGCTTCTCATCTGGGGTAAGGCAAGTGAGAGCATTCTCAAAACAGGTGCACTAGACACGGCTGTCCTCCTAATCGAATTTAGTATGGTCCTTTTCTTCATGGAAGCATCTTCAACTGTTCTTACCTTCAACAGGGCCTTCGAGAGCCTCCGGAAGAAGGATGATGAAATCTCCCAAAAACAAAAGGGATGGCTTGTGAACTGGTTGAGGGGCTTGCTTTCCCGCCAGGGAAAAGTTTCGCTGGCCACCACAGCCTTGTCAATCGCACTGCTTCCACTCGCCGGGTTCACAAGCATAAGCAACAGCCAGCTCGTCGTCACTGCCACGATACTCTTCCTCGCAGTCGTGGTTCTCTTCTTCCTGCTGGTTTTCAGAAGAGAACCAGGGGAACGCGCTTAGTTTCATCGAGCACAGACATTTCATAAGACTGCTCCCGCTGGCTTCGTCGCGGACGACTTGTCTAACTATGAGGCGGGTAGAAGGTTGGAGTATAGAGTGCGGGATCTCTTCCGGAGACAGGGTTTTCTCGTAATTCGAGCAGCTCAGTCGAAGCCCATTGACCTAGTTTGCATCCGAAGAGGAAGGGCGTTTCTTATCGAGTGCAAGGCAGGGCGTTCTTGGCTCGGCAAGGATAGAAAAAGGGAGTTGCTAGGATTCGCTGAGCAAGCAGGCGCGCCCGTCATACTTGCAAGGCGAAGGAGACGAACCGTCGAACTAACAAACTTGGCTGATGGCCAATCGCTGGATCCGAAGAACCTACTGTCGACTATGCCTCTCTAAACGAGTCTTTGACCTTACGAAGCTTCTCAAGTGTCGACAACCAGCCGAACACAAGATTACTATATGCTTGTAACTTTTCCAGATCCTTCTCGGTCTTGAGAAACTCGTTGGTCTCAGAGATTTTTCCGACGAGGGTCTGTTCCAGTGACTCAAAGGAGTTGCCTGGGGAAATTGTCGCTGTAGGACCCGTCGCGCGTGCGTAAACGACTGGCTTGTTGCATTTTGCACAGAACACTTCCCCTTTGATACGAAACAGCGGGGACCCACATTCAGGGCAAATGTCGGAGAGCATGGTAGCTCCTGACTTGAGCAGATCAGCCATCCGTTTCACGTCGTCCGCCATATTCTGCGCACTCCTTCCATGTTCTAGACTCGCCCGGATAGTATAAAGCACACGCCACTGGGGCGAGTTTTCTAGTCGGTTTTTAGTAGTCTTCCATCGACGGAGACACATTTCTTGACGAACGCGACGTCAGGGTCTTGGTCGCTACCTTCCTTAATGAAATTGACAATGTTACCCTTGAGCTTTCGAGTTCCAAGGCCAGCTTCTTCTTTGACCTTTTTCCGCTATGATGTCACGCTCATTGTCAAAAGTGTGTTGCGGCACAGGTATGGCCCGGTTTTTGCAGAAATGTAGCGCCCACTGAAAGGCCTTGTACTCCCAGACATACTCTGTCTTTCCTTCCCAGGCTTTGTGTCCACTAGCGATGTGGCCCAGCTCGCGTAGGCCGGTGAAGAAGGAGGTGAAGCTGCGAGCTGTTGGGACATAGATTCTCCCGTTTCCTAGTGCGGCCCTTCCCCTATTGTGCTCCTCGGTTGTGATAAGAGACTCGAACCTTGTTCTTTGAAGCTTCTTCCTCCAATATCTTCTGCCACATCAACTCCGAGCCCCATAGGGGCTCAGGCCGTTGATAGGGATAGTCTCTCTCACGTCTCGAACGGCCCCGTTCGTACCCGGTCATTTTTTCAGGGACCATTTTCTGTCTGGCAACGAGAACAGGAGATTTCTAGCTGACAGGGCATAGAATGAGCGAGTCTAGAATTTTGAGATAGTAGGATCGTTAGTACTTTCCTTCAGGCTGTCAGGGTGGGCGTAAGTATTCGCAGACAGATTGCTTTTCAGGGCTGGGTTACGGGCCCGTCACGCAGGAGAGGATTTCGGATTACTAGCGTTTTGTAGGGCCCCTTGGTTCGGAGTTTAGACCTAAGGCGGAAGTGGGGCCACTGTCTACAGGCCCTGCTATTCTTCGTCTGGCTTCGGCCACTCTGGGGCCCGCGCCGAATGTTGCACGGTGGAATAGTCGGGCTTGAAAAGGGCCAGCCATCGAAGGCGTAGGGGTCTTATAGCCCGTAGCCATCGTGCCCGGTCGATTCTCGGACGCGTCTAAGGCGAAATACATGAGCAGCATTCCCAAGTCAAGGCCGTTGCTCCTAGCCGTAGCGGTTCTGCTTCTCGTAATCTCCCTCGGAGAACTCTACGCGCTTTTCACAGAGTACCAAAACAACTTTTTCCTCCGGGAGTACGTGTCAGAGAACTCTGCTTCGATTTCCATTCGTATACTCGGACTTCTCGTTCTGGGTCTCGGCGCTGGATCCCTCACTTACCTCTCAGCCCGAGCCAAGCCCACTAGCCGGGCAGGGCTGATGTCGCGGAGGATTCTGAGCTTTGCCCCGATCCTCGCTGTATTATTCGGACTCGCATTATGGTTCTCGGTTCTCAGCCCCGTCCTGGGCGGGTCGTTGCTGTACTTGGAACTGTACTTTGACTGGCTCCTACTCTCCACCTCGCTCGTTAT
>Ga0066686_10001209_pt1 | contig 10281 bp, 10 predicted proteins | sample GraSoiAngelo_135_FD_65627 | JGI IMG/M metagenome (GOLD analysis project Ga0066686, IMG submission 65627) | Grasslands soil microbial communities from the Angelo Coastal Reserve, California, USA - 14_0929_05_40cm | ecosystem: Environmental > Terrestrial > Soil > Grasslands | place: USA...
GTGCCGAGCAGCTCGGCGAACGGCTTGCCGGAGGTCGGCCAGACGCTCTCGGGCGCGTTGGCGGCGGTCGAGGCCGGCACCGGCAGCGCCGCGAACTCCGCGAGGTCGTGCGGGAACACCGCGGGCGCGCCGCCGGCCGCCGCCTCCTTCGTGAGCTTGGTCGTCAGCTTGCCGGTCGCCACCTCGGCGATCGCGAGGTGGTCGACGACTTCGCCGATGGACCATTCGCTCGGCGCCGGCCGCCACTCGCTCTGGCGCTGCGAGAGTCCCTCGACTTCGCGCACGAGCTCGCCGCGCGCGGCCTCGAGCTCACGCCACAGTGCCTCGACGGGCTTGGGCCACGACATGCGGTGGAGTATACATGAAGGCGTCATCATGCCCGACCCGCCGAACGACTGGGCGCGCGCCGCGTGGCGCACGCTGACCACTCGTCCCGTGTACGCCAACCGGTGGATCCGCGTGCGCGAGGACGTCGCCGAGCTGCCGGACGGCCGTACGACCCTCTATGGCGTCGTCGAGTGCGCGCCGGCCGTCGGCGTGCTGCCGTTTCTCGACGCGCACACCGTCGTCCTCGTCGGCCAGTGGCGCTACGTCGCGCGCGCGTTCCGCTGGGAGATCCCGACGGGTGGCGTCAAGCCCGGCGAGAGCGAGGAAGCGGCCGTGCAGCGCGAGCTGGCCGAGGAAGCCGGCTACACGGCGGCGCGGCTCGTCAAGCTCTGCACGTTCGACACGTCGAAATCCATCCTCGACGAGACGGCGCACCTCTACGCGGCGGAGGGCCTGCGCGCCGTCGCCCGCACGCCCGACGACACGGAGTTCATCGAGGTGCGCGCGTTCCCGTTCGACGAGGTCGTGCGGATGGTCGAGCGCTCGGAGATCGTGGACGCGATGACTGCGCTGGCCGTGCTGCACGCCGCGCGGCGGCGCTGACCGCGCTTCCGCGCTCGAGCCAGGCCGCCATCAGCCGCCCGCCGTAGTCGTAGCCGAGGATCCAGCGCTACCTCGCGACGCAGCAGTACTCCGTCCAGCTTCCCTCAGAGGAAGTTGTCCGGGTCGAGGAACATAGCACGCGCGTGGCGTGCGCAATCATGGCGTGCGGTTTGACAGGGTCGGGAGCGGTTCCTACACTAGCGCCCGCCATGGCCCCGGAGGCGCGCGTCCTCGGACTCCAGTGCCTCCGCTGCCACACGCGGTTCGAGGAGCCGCGCCTGTTCACGGGCTGCCCGCGCTGTCGCGCGCGGGGCGTCGCCGTCAACCTCACCGTCGCGTACGATCTGGCGCCACTCGCCGGGGTGACCGCCAACACGTTCGGCACCGGACCGCGCGGGCTGTGGCGCTTCCGCCACCTGCTGCCGGTGCGGCGGGTCGAGCCGATCTCGCTCGGCGAGGGCGCCACGCCGCTCGTCCATCTCGAGCGCCTCGGCCGGCGGCTCGGCCTGCCGCGCCTCTATGCGAAGGACGAGAGCCAGAATCCGACGTGGTCGTACAAGGACCGGCTGTGCGCGACCGCGGTGACCCACGCCGTCGCGACGGGCGCGCGCGTGATCACGATCTCGTCCACGGGCAATCACGGCGCCTCCACGGCCGCCTACGCCGCGCGCGCCGGCCTGCCGTGCGTCATCTTCACGCTCGCCTCGGTTCCCGAGACGATGAAGACGTTGATGCAGGCGTATGGTGCGGCGGTCGTCGCGTGCCCCACGTCGGAGTCGCGCTGGGAGCTGATGCGTCAGGGCATCGAGCGCTTCGGGTGGTATCCGACGAGCGGATTCGTCATGCCGCCCGTCGGATCGAATCCGTGGGGCGTCGAGGGGTACAAGACCATCGCGTACGAGGTCGCCGAGGATCTCGGCTGGACGGCGCCGGACGTCGTGGTGGTGCCGAGCGCGTACAGCGACGGCCTCTACGGGATCTGGAAAGGCTGGACGGAGCTGCAGGCGCTCGGGCTCGTGAAGCACGCGCCGCGTATGATCGCCGCCGAGCCGTTCGGTCCCCTCGCCCACGCGGTCGAGCGCGGGCTGCAGGCACCCGAGCCCGTCGAGGCGCCGGCGCCGTCCGTGGCGTTCTCGATCGCCTCGCGCTACGGCACGTGGCAGGGGCTCGCCGCGTTGCGCGAGTCGGGCGGCTCCGGCGTGCGCCTCACCGACGAGGGCGTGCTCGAAGCGCAGCGCGCGCTGGCCCGCGAAGAGGGCCTGTACGTCGAGCCCTCGTCGGCGGCGTCGCTGACGGCGGTCATGCAGCTCGTCGGCCGCGGCGCCCTCGACGCGGAGCAGACGATCGTCGTGGTGCTGACGTCCGGCGGTCTCAAGGACCCGGGCGCGAGCCGCGCGTGGCTGCCGCCCGTCCCGGCCGCCGACGGCGACTTCGATCGCCTCCTGAGCGTTCTCCGCGAGGCCTATGGACTGGCGCTGGACCGATAACCTCGGCGTCGCGCTGATGGGCCACGGCCTGCCCGGCCGCATCGGCGCCGTGGCGCGCGCCGCGGAGGGCGCCGGGCTCGGGAGCCTGTGGATCATCGAGGATTACTTCCATCCCGGTGCGTACACGATCGCCGCGGCGGCGGCCGCGGTCACCGAGCGCGTCGTGATCGGCCTCGGCGTGGTCAACCCGTACACGCGCCATCCAGCGCTGGTGGCCATGGAAACCGCCGCGCTGGCCGCGGTCGCGCCGGGCCGCGTCGTCCTCGGGCTGGGCAGCAGCAACCGGAAGTGGATCGAGGCGCAGATGGCGATTCCGTTCAAGACGCCGCTGCGTGGCCTGCGCGAGGGCGTCGAGATCGTGCGCCGGCTGCTCGGCGGTCAGCGGGTCACGTACACGGGCGAGGTCTTCGCCGTGCACGACGTGGCCCTCGAGGCCCCGCCGCCGGTGCCGGTGCCCATCCTGCTCGGCGTCAAGGGCCCGCGCGCGCTCGCGCTCGCCGCGGAGGTGGCGGACGGCGTGCACTGCTCCGTTCTCGCCTCGCCGGCCCACGTCCGACGCGTTCGCGCGAGCACCGCGTCGCGGCCGCGCGGCGACTTCACGGTCATCGCCTACGTTCCCATGGCCGTGTCCGACGACCGCGACGAGGCCCGCGCCTGGGTGCGCCCGCTCATCGCGCGCTATCTCGGCGCGCTCCACGGCCAGTCGATCCTCGCCGATGCGGGGGTCGTCCCGGAGCGCACGCAGCCGTTTCGCGACGCGCTCGCCGCCGGCCGCGCGGCCACCGACCTCGTCACCGACGATCTGGTGGACGCCTTCGCCATCGCCGGGACGCCGGGCGACTGCCGCGCCGCGCTCGGCCGCTGGGCGCAGGCCGGACTCGATGCCGCGGTGGCGGTGGTGCCCGGGAAGGCGGACCTCGCGCGGCAGCTCGAACGCCTCGGCCGAGAGGTCGCGCCCGCGTGGAAGGCGATGCGATGCCGCTGAGCTTCGGCGTCCACATTCCGACCTGCATCGAAGGCATGATGTACCCGGTGCCGTTCGCGAAGCCGGAGGACATCCTGCCGACCGCGCTGCTGGCCGAGCGCGTCGGCTTCGACTCGGTGTGGGGCAACGACCACATGACGACCCAGCGCTACGTGCAGCGCGAGTGGCCCGAGCCGCCGAATTTCTACGAGCCGCTCATCACGTTCACCTACGTGGCCGCGCGCACCGAGCGGATCCGGCTGGCCACCGGCATCATCGTGCTGCCGATGCGCACCATGCCCGTCCTCGCCAAGCAGGTCGCCACCCTCGACCAGCTCTCCGGCGGGCGCGTGATTCTCGGCGTCGGCACCGGCGCCTACCGCGAGGAGTACGAGGCCTTGTCTCCCGACGCGCGCGACGCGCGCCGGGGCGAGATCGTCGACGAAGGCATGCGCGCGCTGCGGCTGCTCTTCACCGAGCGCACGGCAACCTTCCGCGGCACGCACGTGCGCTTCCAGGACGTGGAGTGCTTTCCCAAGCCGCGGCAGACGCCGCTGCCGATGTACGCGGGCGGCAACCATCCCGAGGTGCGGCGCCGCGCCGGCGAGTACGGCGAGGGCTGGATGCCGGCCGTGCTCTCGCCGGAGGAGATCGCGCGCGGCGTGCAGGACGTCCACCGCGCGGCGGCCAAGGCCGGGCGCGACGGCGCCGCCATCGACATCGCGCCGCAGTTCGCCTGCTCGATCGGCCGCACCCACGACGAGGCGGTGAAACGTTTCCATGCCTCGCAGCTCTACAAGCACCTGGAGTCGCTGAAGCGCTCCACGCTGCGCGAGCAGACGGGCGGCTTCGAGCAGCGCAACCTCATCGGCAGCCCCGCGGAGATCTGCGAGCGCATCCGCGTCTACCAGCAGGCCGGCGTCACCACGCTCTCGGGCCTGCTCTTCGTGGCCAACACCGTGCCCGAGATGCAGGAGGCGATCGAGCTCTTCGGGCGCGAGGTCATTCCCAATTTCAGGTGAGAGCATGGACGCACACCGACGGCAGCGCCTGACCGCCGTGCTCGAGGCCGAGGGCCTCGACGCGCTGGTGGCCACCACGACCGAGAACGTCTACTACGTGAGCGGCCTGCGCTCGATCTCGCACGCGCTCTTCCGCGGGCTCGAGCTCTACGCCGTCTTCACGCGTCGCGGAACGGCACTGGTCATCCCCTTCATCGACACCACCGGGGTGGCCGCCGACCGGATCGAGGTGGACCACGTCGCGTGCTACGGCAAGTTCTTCTTCGAGTATGCGGAGGAGCCCGGCGAGATCGGCCGCAAGATCCGCGAGTGGACGCGCGCGCCCGCCGCGAGCCCCGCCGACGCGCTGGCCGGCGTCCTCGGCGACCTCGGCGTGCTCGGCCGCCGCGTGGGCCTCGACGAGGCCAACCTGTTCGCGCCGACCTGGAAACGCGTCGAAGAGCGGCTGGCGGGCACGACGCTCGTGCCGGCCTACCAGATGTTCCGCCAGGCCCGCATGGTGAAGGGGCCGGACGAGGTGGCGGCGCTGGAGCGCGCGGCGCTCGTCGCCGAGGACGGCATCGCTGCGGTGCTCGCCATGCTGAAGCCCGGCGTCACCGAGCGCGAGGCGGCCCGCGTGTACGAGCAGGAGGTGCTGCGCCGCGGCGCGCAGCCATTCTTCACGGTGGTCACCATCGGCGAGCGCGCGGCGCTCGCCGACGTCTATCCCTCTGAACGCGCGCTCCGGCCGGGGGATCTCGTCCGCTTCGACCTCGGCTGCCTCTGGGGCCCGTATCGCTCGGACATCTCGCGCACGGCCGTGCTGGGCGCGCCCACCGACAAGCAGGCGCGTTACTACGCGGCCATCCTCGCGGGCGAGCGCGCGGCGATCGCAACGATGAAGCCCGGCGTGCCGGTGAGCCGGCTCTTCGACCTCGCCGTGCGCGTCACGCGCGAGCACGGCATGCCGCACTACCAGCGCCACCACGTCGGCCACGGCATCGGGCTCGAGCCCTACGACCCGCCGACGATCAACGCCACCACGAGCACCGCGCTGGAAGCCGGCATGGTGTTCTGCGTCGAGACGCCCTACTACGAGCACGGCTGGGGCGGCGTTCAGGTCGAGGACGCCGTCGAGGTGACGTCGACCGGCGCGCGGACACTGACCCGCTCCAGCCAGGATCTCGCCGTTGTGGGTTAAGAGGAGACTCTCATGCGACGACTCGCTCTGACCCTCGTCAGCCTGCTGCTGGCGGCGCTGGCCGCCGGCGCGTGGTCCGCCGGCGCGCAGGCTCCGCCCATCCGCATCGGCTTCGCCTCCGCGATGAGCGGGCCCGCCGCCATCACGGGCGAGGGCGTGCGCTGGGGCGCCACGCTCGCCGTCGAGGAGATCAACGCGAAGGGCGGCATCATGGGCCGGAAGATCGAGGCGTTCTTCGCCGACAACAAGGCCCAGCCGGGCGAGGCGGTGAGCGCGGTGCGCAAGCTCGCCGACGTGGACCAGGTCGACGTCATCATCGGTCAGACGCACAGCGGCGCCTGCCTGGGCGCCATGCCCGTCGTGAAGGAGATCGGCGTCCCGATGGTGATCGAGGCCTGCTCGCACCCGCAGATCCGGGCGCTCTCGGGCAAGGGCGGCAACGAGTGGACCTTCCGCGTCGCCCTCGACGACGAGATCATGGCCTACACGTTCGCGCGCTACATGGCGCGCCAGGGCGTCAAGTCCTCCTCCGTGCTCGCGATGAACAACGACTTCGGCCGCGGGGCCGCCGTCGCCTACGACGCGGCGTTCAAGAAGGCCGGTATCTCGCTGCTCTCCACCGAGTTCTTCGACCCCGGCCAGCCGGACTACCGGCCCGTGCTGACGCGGCTCAAGCGCGCCACCCCCGAGACCATCCTCGCCGTCATCCTGGCCAGCGACGGCGCGCCGTTCATGCGGCAGTTCCGCGAGCTCGGGCTGACGCAGAAGATCTTCTCGCGCGGCAGCCTCGCATCCGCGGAGTTCCTGCACCAGGTGCGCGACAACCCGAAGATCGGCGACGGTGTCGTCGAGGCCAGCTACTGGGTGGTCGGCCTCGACCCGGATTGGGACAAGAAGTGGACGGAGCGTCACAAGATCCCGCCGCGCGTTCACGGCAGCCTGGCCGCCATCACGCTCAAGTGGGCGGTGGTGCCCGCCATCGAGATCGCGCTGAAGAAGCACGGCAAGGCCGACCGCCAGACCATCCGCGCGGCACTCAAGGAGGTCGACGTCAAGGACTCGCCGCTCGGCCCGATCAAGTTCGACGACAACCACCAGGCCTGGATCAACATGATCCTGCTCGAGATGCGCGACGGCCAGCTGCGGATCCTGGAAAAGCTGCAAACGAGCCCGGCGCTCCTGAACTAATGGACATGGGGGCCCCGACATGGCCCCCAAACCCCCAAACGCTCGGCGCGCCCCGGCGGAGTCGTGGCGCTCCTCGGGCACGCGCACAGGCACTCAGCTGATCGGCGACATTCTCGAGCAGGTACTGCACGGCCTCACCCTGGGCTCCATGTACGCCATGGTGGCCGCGGGGCTGGCGCTCATGCTGGGCGTGGCGCGCCTGATCAACTTCGCCCACGGCGAGTTCTTCATGCTCGGCGCCTACGCGTTCTGGCTCGCCTACAGCGAGCTCGGTCTGCCCTACCCCCTCGCCGCGCTGCTGGCGCCCGCGGTCATGGTGGCCTTCGGCGTTGCCTACCAGCGCACCGTGATCCGCGCGATCCTGCCGCGCTCCTGGCACGTGCAGCTGATCGCGACGCTGGCCACGTCGATCGTGCTGACGAACCTCGCCATCATCGTCCTCGGCACCCAACCCAAGGAGGTGCCGACGGCGCTGTCGTCACGCATCCTCGACGTGGGCGGCTTCCGCGTGGCGTGGCAGCGGGTCCTCGTGCTCGTGGCCGCGCTGGTGGTCTTCTGGGCGCTCCAGCGCTTCGTCGCGCGCACGCGCACCGGCCGCGCGATGCGCGCGATGTCGCAGAACCGCGAGGCGTGCGCGGTGGTGGGCGTGGACGTCCAGCGCGTGACGCTGGTGACGTTCGCGCTCTCCGCGGCCCTGGCCGCCCTGGCCGCCGCGCTCGTCTCGCCGCTGTTCAACATCTTCCCCGACATGGGCACCGCACTGACGCTGAAGGCGTTCGCGGCCGTGGTCGCGGGCGGCTTCGGCTACGTCAACGGCGCGATCGCGGCCAGCTTCCTGATCGGCCTCACGGAGGCGCTGGCCGGCAGCTACGTGTCCTACGCCTACAAGGACGCCATCGCGTTCCTGATCATGATCGCGGTGCTGCTGTGGCGACCGCAGGGCCTCTTCGGCCGCCGGATCGGGATCTGACGTGCCGCGCGCGGCCACGCTCGTGCTCGTCGGCCTCGTGGTGGCCGCGCCCTGGCTGGTGGCCGCCGCGGCGCCGCGCCAGCAGCGGTATGTCGTCCACGTGCTCATTTTCACCGCGCTCTTCGCCGCGCTCGCGCTGTCGTACGACCTCGTCGTCGGCCACGTCGGCAGCCTCTCGCTCGCCCATCCCGCCTTCTTCGGCGTCGGCGCCTATACGGCGGCGATCCTCGCCACGCGGGCGGGCTGGCCGTTCCTCGCCGACGTCCACGCCGCCGCGCTGGCCGCCGCCGTCGTGGCGGCGGTGGTCGGCGTGCCGCTCTTCCGGCTGACCGAGCACGCGTTCGCCGTCGGCACGCTCGGCCTCGGGCTCGTCGCCTGGATCGTCGCCAACAACTGGGTCGACGTCACGCGCGGACCACTCTGCATCACGGGCATCCCGAAGCCCGTGCTCGGCCTGCCCGGCGGGCCGGCGCTGGCCGTGACGACGCTGCCCGGATACTACTGGCTCGCGCTGGCCGCGCTCGCCGCCGTCGTGCTGCTCTACCGGCGCCTGACCACGTTCCGTCTGGGTCGCGCCTTTCACGCCGTGCGCGACAACGAGCCGCTGGCCGGCGCCGCCGGCATCGATCCGCTCAAGTACCGCCTGCTCGCGTTCACCATCGGCGCCGCCCTCGCCGGCGCCGTCGGCGCGCTCTACGCCCACTATCTGTCCGTGATGTGCCCCGAGGAGATGACCGTCGCCCTCACGGTGAACTTGCTGGTCATCGTCTTCCTTGGCGGCGTGGGCAGCCTTCGCGGCGTGCTGGTGGGGGCGGTCCTCTTCACCGCGCTTCCGGAGGCGCTGCGCCTGGCGCCGACGTGGCGCCTCGTGATCTACGGCGCGCTCCTGCTCCTGGTCGTCGTCCGCTCGCCGGAAGGCATCGAGAGCCTGCTGCGCCGCGCGAGCGGCGCGCGCCCCGGCCGCTGATGGCGCTGCTGGAGGTTCGCGGCCTCGTCAAGCATTTCATCGGCGTCACGGCCTTGGACCGGGTGGACCTCGCCGTCGAGCGCGGCGAGCTGGTGAGCCTGATCGGCCCGAACGGCTCGGGCAAGACCACGCTCTTCAACTGCATCACCGGGTACGTCGCCGCCGACGGCGGTCGAGCCATCTTCCGGGGCAACGACCTGACCAACGTCCCGCCCCACCGCGTGGCGCGCCTGGGGGTCGCTCGCACGTTCCAGCAGGTGAGCGTCTTCCCGCGTCTCAGCGTGCTCGAAAATCTTCTCGTCTTCCTGCAGCAGCACCAGGAAGAGCACCTGCTCGCGCGCCTGCTGCGCACCCGCCGCCTGCGGCGACTGGAGAGCGAGGCCCTCGAGCGCGCGCGCCGACTGCTCGACCTCGTCGGCCTCAGCGACAACGCGGACGACGCCGCCGGCAGCCTCTCCTACGGGCAGCGCAAGCTCCTCGCCTTCGCCGCCGCGCTCATGCCCGATCCCGATCTGCTGCTGCTCGACGAGCCCGCCGCCGCGGTGAATCCCACGATGATCAACCAGATGAAGGACCACATCCTCGCGCTGCACCGGCAGGGCAAGACCGTGCTCCTCGTCGAGCACAACATGGAGGTGGTCATGGACATCTCCCAGCGCGTCGTCGTGCTCGATCACGGCCAAAAGATCGCCGAAGGCCCGCCGGACGCCATCCGCCGGGACGCGCGGGTGATCGAGGCGTACTTTGGCCGCTGACGGCGATGGTGCGCTCCTCGAGCTGCGCGACGTCGTCGCCGGCTATGCGGAGGTCGAGGTGCTGCGCGGCGTCTCGCTCGCCGTGCGCGCGGGCGAGATCGTCTGCATCATCGGCGCCAACGGTGCCGGCAAGTCGACGCTCCTGCGCACGGTGTTCGGCATGGTGCAGCCGAGCGCGGGCGCGATCAGATTCGCCGGGGAGGACATCGGGCGCCGGTCATCGCTCGAGGTTCTCCGCCGCGGCATCGGCTATGTCCCGCAGGGGCGCTGCAACTTCCCGGCGATGAGCGTCGAGGAAAACCTGGAGATGGGCGCCTACCTGCGCCGCGACGCGCGGGTACGCGGCGACATCGAGGCGCTCCTCGCGCGCTTCCCGATGCTGGCCACCAAGCGCCGCGACCTGGCCGGCACGCTCTCCGGCGGGCAGCAGCAGATCCTCGAAATGGCGATCGCGCTGCTGCTCCATCCCCGACTGCTGATGGTCGATGAGCCGTCGCTGGGGCTCGACCCGCGCATGGTGGAGATCGTGTTCGACACGCTCCTGGCCATCAACCGCGAGGGCACCACCGTCCTCATGGTCGAGCAGAACGCAAAGAAGGCGCTGTCCGTGTCGCACCGCGGCTTCGTCCTGGACCTTGGTCGCAATCGCTTCGAGGGCACCGGCCGCGAGCTGCTCGACAACCCCGACGTGCGCCAGCACTACCTCGGAGGGTAGTTTGACACCTCGCGCCCTTTCGCCGACGATGCGCGACCGTGGAGCGTGACGCGGACGTCGTCGTCGTGGGGGCCGGCATCGTCGGCTGCGCCACCGCGTACTT
>Ga0066686_10001222_pt1 | contig 10261 bp, 10 predicted proteins | sample GraSoiAngelo_135_FD_65627 | JGI IMG/M metagenome (GOLD analysis project Ga0066686, IMG submission 65627) | Grasslands soil microbial communities from the Angelo Coastal Reserve, California, USA - 14_0929_05_40cm | ecosystem: Environmental > Terrestrial > Soil > Grasslands | place: USA...
GATGAAGGCGTATTCGCCGAGCGTGACGCCGCAGATGATCGTGGCGTTCGCGCCGATCGAGCTGCCGCGTTTGACGAGCGTGCGACGATACTCGTTCTTGCGCGGCACGTGACTCCGCGGGTTCATGACGTTCGTGAACACGCAGGATGGTCCACAGAAGACGTCGTCTTCGAGCTCGACCCCTTCGTAGATGGAGACGTTGTTCTGAATCTTGACGCTGTTGCCGATCCTGGTTCCCGGCATGACGACGACGTTCTGGCCGAGATTGCACCGTTCGCCGATCACAGCGCCCGGCATCACGTGGGAGAAGTGCCAGATCTTGGTGCCGTTCCCGATCACCGCTCCGTCGTCGATGTAGCTGGATTCGTGCGCGAAGTAGCCGGCCGAGGGCATCTAGACCCCGATGACCTTGCACTCGAGCTCCAACGTCACGCCCGTCTTCTTTGCCACAGTCTTGCGGATGTGGTCGATCACTTTGAGAACGTCACTTGCCGTCGCGGTTCCTTTATTGATGATATAGTTCGCGTGCTGCGTGGACACTTGCGCGCCGCCGATGGTGAAGCCTTTGAGGCCGCACTCATCGATCAACATTCCCGCGGTCTTGGTCCCGCTCGGATTGATGAACGTGGATCCGCAGCATGGCTGATCGAAGGGGGTGCCCGCTTTCCGCCAGCGGAACAGCTTGGCCTGAAGCTCCTTGAGTTTGGCCGGTGACTCCTCGCCGAGCCCGAGCTTCGCCTCGAGTACGATGCCCTCGATGTTGCTTGCCCGATACTTGAACGAGATTTGCTTGCGCGAGAGCTGCTTCACCTTGCCGCGGGCGTCCATCACGGTGACTTCCGTGACGACCTCCGAGAATTCGGCGCCGTGGCAGCCGGCATTCATGTAGATGCCGCCTCCGACCGTCCCCGGAATTCCGACGAAGCGTTCGATGCCGACGAAACCGGCGTCTGCGGTACGGCGCGCCAGAATCGGCGTCGGCATTCCGGCGCCCACAATCGCGGTGGCCCCTTTCATCTCGAACCGATCGAGGCCTTTACCCATCCGGATGACGACTCCCGGAAAGCCACCGTCCTTGACGAGCACGTTGGAGCCGAGCCCCAGGACAAGCCACGGAAGCCCGCGCTCCTGCGCCAGCTCGAGCGCGCGCACCACATCCTCGGTGTCGGCGGGCAGGGCGAGATAGCGCGCCGGCCCGCCGATCCGCCACGTCGTATAACGCGCGAGCGGCTCGTTCTCGAGCAGCTTGCCGTGGAATTTGACTTTGGGTGTGGGTGGCGCAGCGGGCGCCGGCTTCGGCGTCGGCTTGGCCGACGCCTTGACCTTCGCTACGCTCTTGCTGCCGCTCGCGGAGCCCCCGCCCCCCCCGCTCCCGCTCGTGCTTCGCGTGCCGCCTTTTCGCCGTTCGCTTTTTCGTGCCATTCCTGTAGGCTCCTGACGCTCCCAGTACGACTGCGGAGCGCAATGATCGCATCACACGCGGCGCTCGCCGCGGACATTGTCGTCGTGTACGGCACTCGGTGCACCAACGCGGCGCGCCGGATGGCGTAGTCATCAGCCTGCGTGAACTTCCCGAGAGGCGTGTTGATCAGCAGGTGCACCTCGCCCGACACGATCAGATCGATCGCATTCGGCCGCCCCTCATGCACCTTCAGCACTCGTTCCGCCGGAACGCCACGGCCGCGGAGATACCGTTCCGTGCCTTCCGTCGCCAGAATCCGGAACCCCAGCTCATGGAGGCGCCGGGCAATCGGCAGCACCGTCGGTTTGTCGTGATCGTTCACCGTCACGAACACGGCGCCTTCGAGCGGGAGGCTCCCCTCCACGGCGATCTGCGCTTTGGCGAACGCCATGCCGAAGCTGTCGGCCAGGCCCATCGCCTCCCCGGTGGACCGCATTTCTGGCCCCAACACGGTATCTACGCCGGGCAGTTTGGTGAAGGGGAAGACCGCCTCTTTGACCGCCACCCCGGCGACGGGAAGCTCATCGGGGAGGCCCAAATCGTCCAGGGTCCGCCCGGCGATCACGGCCGCCGCGAGCTTGGCGAGGGGTACCCCGGTGGCTTTGCTGACGAACGGCACCGTCCGTGACGCCCGTGGATTCACCTCCAGGACGTAGACCACACCATCCTTGATCGCGTACTGCACATTGATCAGTCCGATCACGCCCAGCGCCTTGGCGAAGGCCTGCGTATAGCGGCGCATTTCCTCGACCTGCCGATCGCCGATCAGATAGGGCGGCAGGACGCACGCAGAATCGCCGGAGTGCACACCGGCATCCTCGATGTGTTGCATCACGCCGCCGATCACGCAGCGCCCCCCCGGGCCGTCGGCGAGCGCGTCGACGTCCGCCTCGAACGCGTCTTCGAGGAAGCGATCGATCAATACCGGGTGTTCCGGGGCGACGCGCGCCGCTTTGACGAAATAGTCGCGCAGCGAGCCGTCGTCGTAGACGATTTCCATCGCCCGGCCGCCGAGCACGTAGGACGGCCGCACCAGGACCGGGTAGCCGATGCGCTGCGCCACGGCGACCGCTTCATCGACCGAGCGAGCGATCCCGTTGTTCGGTTGCGCGACGCCGAGTCGTCGCGCCAGCTCCCCGAAGCGCTCGCGATCTTCCGCCCGGTCGATGGCGTCGGGAGAGGTGCCGAGGATCGTCACCCCGGCCGCTTCGAGCGGTTTGGTGAGTTGCAGCGGCGTCTGACCGCCGAGCTGCACCACGACGCCCTTGGGCCGCTCCCAACGGACGATCTCCAACACGTCCTCCAACGTCAGCGGCTCGAAGTACAGCTTGTCTGAGATGTCGAAATCCGTTGAGACAGTCTCGGGGTTCGAGTTGATCATGATCGTCTTGAAGCCGAGCTCACGGAACGCGAGGCCGGCGCGGACGCAGCAATAATCGAACTCGACGCCCTGGCCGATGCGGTTGGGGCCGCTGCCGAGGATGACGATGCCCTGCTCCCCGAACGGCTCCGATTCGTTTTCTTCGTCGTAGGACGAGTAGAGGTACGGCGTCGCGGACGGGAATTCGCCGGCGCACGTATCCACGGTCTTGTACGCGGGATGAACATCGAGCTTCCACCGCTGCTCGCGGATCGCCGCTTCCGTGGTGTGGCGCAACGCGGCGAGCTGGCGGTCGGAGAAGCCGAGCCGCTTGATCCGCTTGAGCTCGGCGCGCCCGATCGAGGCGAGACCGGCGAACCACTCCTCGGCTTCTATCAGCTCCCGGAGCTGATACAGAAACCAGGGATCGATCCCCGACGCTTGGGCGATTTCCTCGACGCTGAGCCCGGCGATGAGCGCGCGCTTGATTTGGAAGATCCGTTCCGGCGTGGGCGTGCGCAGCGCGACGCGCAAATCCTCGGGCGACGTACTCGTGAGCCGATCGTCTCCCGGCGTCGCGCCCAGGACCCAGCCGGAGCGGCCGATTTCGAGCGCGCGCAGCCCTTTCTGGAACGCCTCCTTGAACGTGCGGCCGATCGCCATGGCTTCGCCCACCGACTTCATCTGCGTCGTGAGCCGGAAGTCGGCCGTGGGAAACTTCTCGAACGCGAAGCGCGGCACCTTCACCACGACGTAGTCGAGCACCGGCTCGAACGACGCGGGCGTGGTGCGCGTGATGTCGTTGGGCAATTCGTCCAGCGTGTACCCGACGGCGAGCTTCGTCCCGATGCGCGCGATGGGGAATCCGGTGGCTTTGGACGCGAGCGCCGAGGACCGCGAGACGCGGGGGTTCATCTCGATCACGAGCATCTCGCCGTCCGCCGGATTCACGGCGAACTGAATGTTGCAGCCACCCGCTTCCACGCCGATCTCGCGGATGATCGCGATCGCGGCGTCGCGCATACACTGGTATTCGCGGTCGGTGAGCGTCATCGCCGGCGCCACGGTGATCGAGTCGCCGGTGTGCACACCCATGGGATCGAGGTTCTCGATCGAGCAGACGATCACGACGTTGTCCCGGCCGTCGCGCATCACTTCGAGCTCGAATTCCTTCCAGCCGAGCACGCTGCGCTCGATCAGCGTCGAGTGCACGGGGGAAAGCTCCAGCGCGCGCTCGACCATCTCCTCGAGCTCGGCGCGATTATAGGCGACGCCGCCACCCGTCCCACCCAGCGTGTACGACGGCCGGATAATGGCGGGATAGCCGACCTCGACGGCGACGTCGAGCGCCGCGGCCACCGATGTGACCGTCCGACCAGCGGGCGTCGCGAGGCCGATGCGCCGCATCGCGGCGCTGAATTCGGCGCGATCTTCCGCCATGCGAATCGCCCGCGCGTTCGCACCGATCAGCTCGACGTTGTGTTTCTGCAGGGTCCCATCGTTCGCGAGCGCCATCGCGACGTTCAGCGCCGTCTGGCCGCCCATGGTAGGGAGCAGCGCATCCGGTTTTTCGCGCTCGATGACCTTGCGGACCCAATCCGGCGTGACCGGTTCGATGTAGGTGCGGTCGGCGAGCTCTGGATCCGTCATGATCGTCGCGGGATTCGAGTTCACCAGGATCACCGTGAAGCCCTCTTCTTTCAGCGCCTTCACCGCCTGCGTGCCCGAGTAGTCGAACTCCGCCGCCTGACCGATGACGATCGGCCCCGATCCGAGCAGCAGGATCCGGCGGAGATCAGTTCTTTTGGGCATCGAGTACGTCCCGCAGGATGTCGTCGAACGACCGGCGCGGACTCCAGCCCGTCACGGCGCGCAGCTTGGCGGAGTCACCGACCAGATGAGGAATATCGGCCGGCCGCATCAGCTGAGGATCGGCTTCCGGAATCGGACGCACGTCCAGCAGCTCCGCCATCCGAAACAGCACGTCTTCCAGGCTGGTCCCCTTTCCAGAGGCGACGTTATACACCTCTCCGGCATGGCCGTGAGCGAGCAGCCGAACGTACGCGTCGTCGACATCCTGCACATGAAGCAGGTCGCGAATCGGCTCCAGATTCCCGACCTTCACGACCGGCGCACCAATTTGCTTCGCATACTTGAGCCGTTGCGCGAACGCCGGGATGACGAAGTCGGTGGTCTGACCCGGCCCTGTGTGCGCGAAGGCGCGCGCCACGACGACCCTCAGACCGGACCGGCGCCACGCTTCGAGGGCGGCCTCTTCCGCGCCGAGCTTACTCGCCGCGTACGGCGAACAGGGCGCGGGGGGATCAGTTTCCTTCCGCGCCACCGACTGCCCGCGTCCATAGACCTCTCCTGTCGAGACGTGAAGGACAACCGGATCGGCCCGATCCTTCCGGCGGGCTTCCGCGAGCACATTCATCACGCGGGCGGTGCCGGCGGCGTTGACCTCCCAGGCCGCTCCAGGGTCGCGGAGCGCAGCAGCGCCCGACGCGATCGCCGCGAGATGCACGACCGCATCGTACGGCAGATCGAGGCACCGCCGCACCGATTCATTATCCGTGATTTCGAGCGGCAGCCAACGCACCTGCGCGCGCTCGTCGGCGGTCAGCCCGTCCTCCCGCTGCGGCTCGGAAGGACGGACGGCGCCGTAGACCTCCCGGCCATCATCGAGCAGCCGCCGGATCAGCCAGCGTCCCACGAAGCCGTCGGCGCCGGTGACGAGAACCTTCACGGCTCCCCCGCCCCCCCCGCCCTCCCCAGGCGCTCGAGATCGGCGTCCACCATCATCTGCACCAACTGCTCGAAGCTTACCTTCGGCGTCCAGCCCAGCTCCTTGCGCGCCCGGCTCGCATCGGCGCGCAGCACGTCGACCTCCGCCGGCCGGACGAATTTGGGATCGACCTTCACGTATTGCTGCCAGTCGAGCCCCGCGTGCGCAAACGCCGCTGCGCAGAGATCGCGGACCGTGTGCATCGTTCCGCTACCGACGACGTAGTCGATCGGCTGCTGCTGCTGCAGCATCCGCCACATCGCATCCACGTAGTCGCCGGCGAATCCCCAGTCGCGGCCGGAATCGAGATTGCCCAGCCGCAGCTCTTTTGCTTTGCCGAGCTTGATGCGGGCAACGCCGTCCGTGACTTTGCGTGTCACGAATTCGAGCCCGCGACGCGGCGACTCGTGGTTGAAGAGAATTCCGCTCACCGCATACAGCCCGTACGATTCGCGGTAGTTGACCGTGATCCAGTGGCCGTAGACCTTGGCGACGCCGTAGGGCGAGCGCGGATAAAAGGGCGTCGACTCGCGCTGCGGCGTCTCGACCACCCTGCCGAACATCTCCGACGAGCTGGCCTGGTAGAAACGCGCCTGCGGATGTGCGAGACGAATCGCCTCGAGCAGGCGCGTCACGCCGAGGGCGGTGAACTCGCCGGTCAGCACCGGCTGATTCCACGACGTGGGGACGAAGCTCTGGGCGGCGAGGTTGTACACTTCGTCCGGCTTGGCGTCGCGGATGACGGTCGTGAGGGAATGCTGGTCGAGGAGGTCGGCCGCCACGACGTGCACACGATCCAGCAGATGGCCGATGCGCTCGTACGAATCGTGCGACGTGCGGCGCACCACGCCGATCACCTCGTAGCCCTTCGACAGCAGCAGCTCGGCGAGGTAGGAGCCGTCCTGCCCCGTGACGCCGGTGATGACGGCCGTCTTCCGGCCCCCACCCGAGCGGGGTTGATGCGGCCCTGTGTCCAGTTTAGGTTTAGGCCTCTTTTCCGCGCCTGATTTACTCATTTTTTGTCGGACGGCATATGGCTCGAGTGTGTGAAATCTGTGGCAAGGGTCCCATCACGGGACACAATATCAGCCACGCGAACAACAAGACGCCCCGGCGCTGGTACCCCAACCTGCAGCACGCCCGCGTGGTCGTGGACGGCGTTGTCCGCCGCATCCGTGTCTGCACGCAGTGCATCAAGTCGAACCGGGTGGCGAAAGCTTCCTGACGCATACGAAAAGGGGGACCCGCCGGGTCCCCCTGTCTGTTTTCCGACTCTCCATTCACTCACTCAGCAGTTCGATCCTGGCCACGTCCGCGCCGTCGCCGACGCGATGGCCGAGTTTCACGATTCGCGTGTAGCCACCGGGACGGGCGGCAAAGCGCTTGCCGATTTCGGCAAACAGCTTGTGTGTCACGTCGCGGTCCTTGAGCCGCCGCTCCACGAGCCGGCGCGCATGCAGATCGCCCCGGCGCGCGAGGGTGATGAGCCGCTCCGCGAACGGACGGAGCTCTTTCGCCTTCGCCTCGGTGGTCTGGATGCCGCCGTGCAGGAAGAGGCTCGTCGCCATGTTGTTCAGGGTCGCCTTCTTATGGCTCGACGTGCGTGAGAGCTGGCGGCCCTTCGCGCGGTGGCGCATTACTCTTCCTCGCCGCCCGTCAGCTGCGCCTGCGGCGCGTTGCCGGGATCGACCACGCGGATCTCTCCACCAGGCACCTCTTCCAGCTGCATGCCGAAGTTCAGACCTTCGCGCCGCAGCAACTCGGCGATTTCGCCAAGCGCCTTCTCGCCCACGTTTTTGACCTTGAGCAGATCGTCCTCTTTGTAACGGACGAGGTCGCCCAGCGTGCGGATGTTGGAGTTCTTCAGCGAATTCACCGACCGCACCGACAAGCCGGCGTCATCGATCGCCCGGTTCAACACGTCGCGCAACCGACCACCCTCGGTCCCACCGTTGCCGGCGGGCTCGCCTGCAACGATCGGCACCTTGCCGAAGTCCACGAAGAAGCGGAAGTGCTCCTGCGCGAGCGCGGCGGCGTACGCGACCGCGTCCTCGGGCGAGATCGTGCCGTTGGTCTCGACGGTCAGCGTCAGCCGATCGTAGTCGGTGCGCTGTCCGACGCGCGTCTCGGCGACGGTGAAGTTCGCCCGCCGCACGGGATTGTAGATCGAGTCCACGCGCACGACGTCGACCGCCAATGTGCGATCGACCGGATGCTGCTCGGCCTCGACGTAGCCGCGGCCTTTGTTTACGTACAGCTCGCCCGAAATGTCGCGGTCGTCCTGGACCGTGAAGAGCAGCTGCTCCGGATTCACGATCGTGACTGAGCCCTGCTGCTCGAGGTCACGCGCGTACACGGGACCGGCTTTCTCGACCTTGAAGCGCAGCACGGCCTCGTCCACTTCGGGAACGAGCACCAGGGTGAGCTGCTTCAGGCGCTGAATGATCTGATGGACGTCTTCGACGACGCCCGGAATGGTCTGATGCTCATGCACGACGCCGTCGATGCGGAATGCCCAGACGGCGGCCCCGCGCAGCGACGACAGCAGCAGACGGCGCAGGGAATTGCCCAGCGTATAGCCATAGCCCCGCTCGAGCGGCTGCAGCCGGAACTCGGCGGAGTTCGGATTGTCCTCGCGCTTGGTCATTTCGACCAAATGCGGCCGGACCAGCCCTGTCAAATCAAGAGTGGTAATCACTTGGAATAGAGCTCGACGATTAACTGTTCTTGTGCCGCAATCGGAATGGCGTCGCGGGTGGGCCGCTCCGTCATTCTGCCCAGCACTTTGTCAGTATCCACCTGGATCCACGAAACCGGTTGTCCACGCCCGAACTGCTCGAGCGCCACCTTCACCAACACGAGCTCACGGCTCGCATCCGCCACGCGTACTTCTTCGCCGAGACGCACGCGATAGGACGGAATGTCCAGGACGCGGCCGTTGACGAGAATGTGGCGGTGCCGCACGAGCTGGCGCGCCTGTTTGCGCGAAGTCGCAAAGCCCATGCGGTACACCAGATTGTCCAGCCGGCTCTCGAGCGCGACGAGCAGCGCTTCGCCCGTGACGCCCGGCTCCTTCAGCACGCGCTCGAAGATGTTGCGGAACTGGCGCTCCGAGAGCCCGTAAATCCGCTTCACCTTCTGTTTCTCACGCAGCTGCTTGGCGTACTCGGACGCTTTGCGACGGCGGCCGGTCGACTGTCCATGCTGGCCCGGCGCGTACGCACGCCGCTCGACCGCGCACTTTTCCGTCAGGCAGCGCGTGCCTTTGAGAAACAGCTTGGTGCCTTCACGCCGGCACAGCCTGCACACCGGTCCTGTATAACGCGCCATGCGTTAGACCCGCCGTTTCTTCGGCGGACGACAGCCGTTGTGCGGGATCGGGGTCACGTCACGGATGGAACGGATCTGCAGGCCCGCGCTGGCGAGTGCCTGAATCGCGGACTCACGGCCGGAACCGGGACCCTGTACGCGCACGTGCACGCGCTTCACGCCGAGGTTCAGTGCTTCGCGGGCCGCCTGCTCGGCTGCCACGGTCGCCGCGAAGGGCGTCGACTTCTTGGAACCCTTGAAGCCGGCTTTCCCCGACGAGCCCCACGTGATCGCGTTGCCCTGCAGATCGGTGATCGTGATGAGCGTATTGTTGAACGTCGCGGTGACGTGCGCGATGCCCTCGGCCTCGACGACCTTCTTGGCGCGTTTCGCACCTGCCGCACGTGCTGGTGCCGGTTTCTTCTCGTCCGGTTTCTTCTCGTCCGGTTTCTTTTCGTCCGCTTTCTTTTCGTCCGCCATGTGCCTCTACTTTTTCAGCACGGGCTTTTTCTTGCCCGCGATGGCGCGCCGTGGGCCCTTCTTGGTGCGCGCGTTCGTGTGTGTGCGCTGGCCGCGCACCGGCAGATTCTTGCGATGGCGGCCGCCCCGATACGTCCCGATGTCCATCAACCGCTTGATGTTCATCGCGACCTCGGTCCGCAGCGCGCCTTCTACTTTATAGTCCCGCTCGATCACCTGACGGAGCCGCGCCACTTCCGCGTCGCGCAGATCGCGCACGCGGGCATCGGGACTGATGCCCGTCTCCGCGAGGATGCGAACCGAGTTGCTGGGACCGATGCCGAAGATGTACGGAAGTGCGTACTGGATTTTCTTGTCGCGCGGCAAATCCACGCCCGCAATACGAGCCATGCGTTAACCCTGCCGCTGTTTATGCTTGGGGTTGCGCTTACAGATCACACGAATCACGCCCCGGCGCGTCACGACTTTGCAGTGCTCGCAGATGGGGCGCACGCTCGAACGTACCTTCAACAGGCGGCTCCGAAAAAGTGGAACGTGTTCTGGTTGAGCCGTGAACAATAGACGGGGTCGTAAGTTCACGCAAGGGGCGGGATTACGGAGCGCTCCGAAGTTCGGCGAGACGCCATTCCCTGCTCTCTAAACGGTAGCCAAGAAACAACGTCTCGCGCCGCACCTCGGCGGTCCCCGACACGACGTAGCGACGGGTTAACTCCACGAACCCTTTTCCGGGCTCGACTTCGCGGATCGCCGTGATATCGAGGCCACGTTCCTCGGCGCCGCGGAGATACCGTCCGAGCAACTCGACGGCCTGGGCGCGGCCGAGCGGGGACGACGGATCGGCGCCGGGAATCTGCAGCAACAG
>Ga0066686_10001225_pt1 | contig 10253 bp, 9 predicted proteins | sample GraSoiAngelo_135_FD_65627 | JGI IMG/M metagenome (GOLD analysis project Ga0066686, IMG submission 65627) | Grasslands soil microbial communities from the Angelo Coastal Reserve, California, USA - 14_0929_05_40cm | ecosystem: Environmental > Terrestrial > Soil > Grasslands | place: USA...
CCTGCTATTTTGAACTTATGATTTTTTTTCTTCAATTGCAATCCGTAAACGTCTAAATATCTTTTTTTTAGCAAATACTTCATGACTGGTAGTGGAGGGAGTCCATTTAAGAAATGCATCAACCCCGCATGTAATCTCACTTATGAAATTAATAACAACATATTTGTATGCAAATGTGGTTCATTTCTGGATATTATTTATCAAAATAATTTTTCACGGGAATTGATTCAAGTTTTTTATGAACGTAGAAACCATGGAGGAAACATTTACAATGAAAGTGGAGTTTGGAGGTTTAGAGAATTACTAAACTTTGCGTACCTAGATACAGAAGATATTGAACAATGTTCAAAAATACTAGTTTCGCTTGACGGTTCGGAAGGTAGACAATCTAAACCTTACAGGATGAAAAAGGTTTCAGAATATTCTCTTATTCAGAATGATTCTCTTCTATTACAACCTGAAGGGTACAATCCCAGTGGTTCATTCAAGGACAACGGAATGTCAACTGCTGTTACACATGCAAAAATGATAGATATGAAAAGAATTATTTGCGCCTCAACAGGAAATACCTCGGCATCGGCTGCAATGTATGCGGCTAACGAAAACATTGACTGTGAAGTATTTGTCCCAAAGGGCGAAATAGCACCTGGCAAGCTTGCTCAATCATTTCAATTTGGTGCACAGGTGATTGAAATTGATGGCAACTTTGATGATGCTCTATCATATTCATTGAATGAAGCCCAACAATTAGGTGCGTATACTGTGAACTCTATCAATCCATTTAGGATTGAAGGCCAAAAGACAATCGTATACAGAGCATTAGAATTCCTGGATTGGAATCCCCCAGATTGGATAGTTTATCCAGGTGGTGCATTAGGAAACACATCTAGTTGTGGAAAGGCATTAATGGAACTTTATGATCTTGGTTGGATAAAAAAAATTCCAAGACTACTAGTTGTAAATGCTGAAGGTGCAAATACTTTTTACGAATTGACTAATGGGTTGTTTGGAGGGAAGATATTAACATGGAATAAAGGAAAACCTGACTTGGACCTAATTAAGGAATATTATTCTCAAAAGGATAAGAAAGGTATCAAACCTCATACGAAGGCTACTGCAATACAAATTGGTAAACCAGCAAATCTCGTGAAAGCGTTAAGATCAATAGAATTCACCAATGGTATTGTTATTCAGGTTTCCGATAAGGACATGAGCGATGGAATGGCAATAGTTGGATTAAACGGATTTGATTGTGAAATGGCATCAGGAGCAGTTCCTGCTGGAATAAGAAAGCTCAGAGAAGAGGAGATTATAAAAAAAGATGACCTTGTGGTCGGGATATTGACTGGAAAACAAAAAGATCCAAGACTTTCTATCGAATATCATTTGAACCGAAACAACACATTTTCAAAACCTCCGGTTGCAAAGTAGAGTAAAAATGTCAAAAGGTATTACGCACTTAAACTACGATAGAGTCATAGCAGAAATTACAAAATTTATTTCAAGACAAGTAAGAACGAGAAACAAGAATGGCGTAGTTATTGGACTTAGTGGTGGGCTTGACTCTTCTGTTTGTGCTGCATTAGCTTCCAGAGCGCTAGAAAAAAATAAGATAATCGGTTTGATAATGCCAGAAAAGGGAATTACGCCAAAAAAAGACACCGATAATGCTCGTTTGTTGGCAAAAAAGTTGAAAATAAGATATGAGGAAATTAGTATTGAGCAAGGAAAAAAAGTTTTGTTGCGTAATCTACCAAAGGACAAATTGTCCGGAGGCAATCTTTCAGCAAGATTAAGGATGGCTTTACTATACTACTTTGCAGGAATTAACAACCTGCTTGTATTAGGAACTGCCGACAAAAGTGAAATGATGATCGGTTACTTTACCAAGTTTGGTGACGCTGGAGCTGATATACTTCCAATGGGAGACTTGTACAAGAGCCAAGTCAGATTGTTGGGAAAGAAATTACGTTTGTTGGACCAGATTGTCCTACAACCAAGTAGTCCTAGATTTTGGAAAGGACATGTGGCAGAGGAAGAGATTGGGCTTTCATATGATGAGATAGATAGCATTTTACAATATCATCAAAATGGTAATATGGTCGCCTGTAAACTAGATCAGAAAAAGATAAATTTAGTCACGGATATGATTAGAAAATCCCAACATAAAAGGGAAGAAATACCAATTTGTAAGCTATAACTCAAACTCGATCCAATACTCATACAAAATTCAAGAAAAGTCAACCAAACAGAGTTTTTTCGTATTATTAGTTTAACTTTTATATAGATTAAATCTTTTGAATAAGGTTGCCAATATCAAAGAATAAGTTACAAATACTCTTTATCATTGCAACAATTATGGGAATTTTTGGTCTTTTTATTTTTGTTCAGACGAATTTACCAGTTTTCTTACTGACTTCAATTCCAAATTTAGGCTTGGCCGCTTTTTTTTGGTATAAATATTCTAAAAAAAGTAAATACATTGCATCCAAAAAGGGTAAAAAGTCGTAATGTTATCTAGGGTAGCAAGACGATCAATAGTGCAATTGACGCCAATGAAGCAAGAAGTATGATTGTGGCTTTCCACATTGACTTGGAAGCCTTTTCTCCGATGTCCCATATACCCCCGCCACCGTAAGTATTTTTTATTTTAGAATAGCTATAAACTTTATCAAAATCTGCTGAGGGTGTCCAGGAAAAATCAAACTTTATCTTGTCTTTTTTAATAGTATTTGACTCATCATAGTTTTTCTTGCGATTTAGATCGGATAAAGTTTCATATGCTTCAACAATTTTCATAAATTTCTCCTTGGACCCTGAGTCTTTATTTTTATCTGGATGATATTTTAATGCAAGGGTTCTAAATGATTTTCTTATTTCATCTAGTGAAGCGTTCTTTTTCACCCCAAGAACCAGGTAATAATCGTCCATGCATTATTTCACAATTATCAAATAAATAATCATTTCACATGCTCTATCTTCTTTTTAACGAGATTAAGCATGATTTGATATTCAAAAGTCCTTAAGTCATTTTCAAATATCTTACAATAAAAAGATAGGAAGCATCATATACACCAACAAAACATGATCAGGTTAGTCATGAGTGCAGGAAGTACTGATACAAAATTCGTCGTTCCTATAAAAGGTGTGGAAAAAAGTATCAAATTAGATGAAAGGGCAAAATCAGAATTACAAGCTGTAGGAATGATGGATGAAAAGGGAAAGCTGAAATTAAAAGGTGTGAGTCCAAAAATGTTAAAAAGAATGAAGCTAGAGGCTGTTGATTGTCCTGTTTTTAACAAAGAATTGGGATTTATACAATGTTACGTATGCAGTAACTTCCAAAGCAGGATTTCGGGTAAAGTCTACTGCAAGGGAGAACCTTTATCATAATTTCAGCGAACGAATTTTCGTAGTAATGCAATTTGACTAAAGAAATAGGCATAACAGTAAAAAAGTCATTTGATTTCAGTGATTGGTATACGCAATGCGTAGTCAAATCTGGCATAGCTGACTATTCGCCAGTCAAAGGGTTCGTCATTCTGCGTCCTTATGGATATGCAATATGGGAAATTATTAGAGAAATACTTGATAACGAATTAAAAAGAACCGGACATAAGAATGGATTTCTACCAGTATTAATTCCTGAAAGTCTCCTTACCAGAGAGAAGAATCATTTCCAAGGTTTTATGCCAGAGGTATTTTGGGTAACAAAATCTGGCAGTAATGATCTTCGTGAGAAACTAGCAGTTAGACCAACATCAGAGACGCTTGCATATTCTATGTTTTCAAAATGGATATCAAGCTACAGAGATTTGCCTCTAAAATTGAATTTTTGGAATAGTGCGTTGAGGGCAGAAATAAAATCTACTAAACCACTAATTAGGAATTCAGAATTTCTTTGGCAAGAGGGACATACTGCTCATTCTGATGAAAGTGAAGCCGATGATGAGGTTAGAACTATCCTTGATATCTATAGAAATTTGATAGAAGAATATCTTGCTATACCTACCATTTCTGGATTAAAGACTGATAAGGAGAAGTTTGTTGGTGCAAAATATACAACCTGTTTGGAATCACTAATGGCCGATGGTAAAGCATTGCAAATGGCTACTTCCCATCATCTAGGTCAAAATTTCTCAAAGCCATTTGAAATAAAATACCTGGATCGAGACACAAATGAACAGTATGTGTGGCAAACATCATGGGGAATTTCCTGGAGAATTATTGGTGCACTAATAATGGTTCACGGAGATGATAGGGGTCTAATACTCCCGCCTAACATTTCACCAGTACAGGTAATCATCGTTCCTATCTATAAGGATGATAGCAAAGCAACTGTGAAACAAAAGGCATATGACTTGGAAAAAAAATTAAAAGATTCGCACATACGTGTAAGTACTGATGATAGGGACGAATATACTTCTGGGTGGAAATTTAATGATTGGGAGATGAAGGGAGTACCACTAAGATTGAATATTGGATTGAGAGACATGGAACAAAATCAAGTTGAGTTGATTAGGAGGGATACTAGGGAGAGATTTTATATCAAAGAAAGAGAACTTGTTGACGAAACTTTGTCTACCCTGAAAAAAATACAATTAAATTTGTTAGATAGTGCAAAAAATCATCTTCAGAGTAACACAAGAACCGCTTCTAGTTTGGAGGATTTAATCTCAATACTTGATGCTTCCGGAGGATTTGTTGCCTGTAGTTGGTGCGGAAAAAGCGAATGTGAGGATGCGGTGAAAGAAAAGACAATGGCCGATATCAGAATTATTCCATTTGATGCAAAGAATAATGTTTCGCCATGCGTTGTTTGTGGAAACCAGCTAACAACTGAAGTATATTTTGGTAGAGCGTATTAGAAATGAAATTCAAGTTCTGACAACATTTGAATATTGATCAATTTTTTCCATTTTATGATGATTTTGGATATTTAGGTATATTGTTAATTAGCTTTGTTGGTAGCATAATTGTATTTGTCCCTATTCCATATTTTCCAGTGTTGATAACTGCGGCCTTTAACAATAATCTAGATCCCACTTTACTGTCACTCTCAAGTGCAATAGGCGCAGTAATTGCAAAATTAATTATTTTTTATGCAAGCTATTATGGCAGGACCATGCTTAGTCCAAAAATTAAAGTAAAGATGGTTCCTTTACAAAGATTACTAGGAAGATATGGAGGGATAGGTGCTTTCATCGCAGCTGTGAGTCCAATACCCGATGATATAGTGTATATTCCTTTAGGGCTTGCCAAATACAGTCCATGGAAATTTGCGATTGCTACATTTCTCGGAAAATTTATTTTTAACGAGATGTTAGTTTTAGGAGCAATATATTTTGGAAAACCATTTGTAAATAATCTTATATCAAACTCAATAAACACAGATTCCCTCATTGGAGTAACCATTGCAAGTGTTGCGGTATTGGGAATAATAGTTTATTTTGCATTAAAGATAGATTGGGCAAAAATTATTGGACATTGGTTTCCATGGACCCTGGATAAAGATCAAGGAAACGAGTAATTAGAATACTACTTATTTTTCTATTCCATAAGTGGGTAATAAAGATAAATATAGTTTTTCACTAAATTTTTTACATATGAGCACTCAGTTTTTTTTATTAGTAGAAATTATTGAATTTACTTATTCAAATTAATTGCACAATTTTCTTACAATATCATCTACCCAATTTTATTTATAATATAGAGTAAAATAATTAATGAGTTATGATTGCAAAAGTTATTTTGATTCCCTTAATACTATATCTAATTGGAATAATATTCAACAGTACAATTGCTGGTAACGCTTTCGCTGCCATAGATCCTTTTAATAATACAATAAATTTAGGCATAGATTCAAAACACAAAAATAACTGTGATGAAAATGGCACTGGTGTAAATAATGCATTTTGTCAAGATATAACCGGTACAACAACCGGCTCCATAAACATGCATGGCGAGAATAATAAATTATCTGCTGATTTCAATACGAACCAGATTCAAGAATGTGATGAAAGTGATGATGGAGATAACAACGCGGTATGTTCAAACAGTAGCATAAATTCTCTTGATTCAATAGACGTTTTTGGTAAAAATAACAAAGTTAACGTGGACGTAGAGACGAAGCAAACTAATGATTGTAATGAGAGAAGAATTGGAGATAATAATAGTGTGTGCATAAATGATTCACAAAATATCATTACCAATCTTGCTCTAACAGGCGATAATAACGATTTCAATCTTGGCATCTCACCGACAGAACAAAGCAATCATTGCGATGACAACAGTGATGGTGATAATATATCAAAATGTTCGAATATTTCACACCTAATTGTACCCTAACCTCTATTTGAAATCACAGAATACATAACTGATAATTTAGCACGAATATCCCTGCGGATATTAGTAAAATTATATATTTTGTACATTTTTTCTATTTATTCGCAACTGTGCGACACCAAGGAATGTTATTTGAACAATCATGGCAATAACTACAGATAGAGCAATACCATCAATTCCAAATTGTCTTCCAAGAATTATGATAAGGATTATTTGTGTTACTTGGTAAATAATTGAAGAGATTAGTACGAATCGAGTAAGTTTCATCGCCAAGAACTTTGAATTGAGTGTACTTGTTATCATCATTGGGATGATACCCATGCTTAGTATTCTTATAGAGTTAAGTGAATTTATATAATTTGGAAAGAAGACTTTGAGGATTACAGGTGCAAGAAGAAATACTAGTATAGTGATTATTATAGAAAGTGCAATTCCATATATTCTAAGCTTATTTCTTTTCCTTCCGCTTGACTCTTCAGGTATTAAATACTGATAAAAGCTGACTGAAATCATACTAAAAAACATCAGGAATTGAAACCCTAATTGATAATAACCTAAAACGGTGTAACCATAGATAGGTGCAATTATTAATTTATCAAGATATAATAATAATGCGTTCGAGAGGTTATAGGAATACAAATGTAACGATGTTTTGAACTCTTTTGTTATTTTGCCAAAGCTTTTACTAAATTGAGGTATTGTCTTAAAGTACGTTACACTAAAAGCAAAGAAAGCAATTACAAATCCAACGATAATTCCAAAAATTCCAAAAAAACCATAGAGTATTATTGATAAAACAAGTTGTAATGCCCTTGAACCAATAATATTAAGAGCATACTTCGAATATAGTTTTCTACTTAAAAGCTCGTAAGATGACATCATCCAAAAAGCCATCCCCAAAACAAAAAATCCGAGAATCCAATTAAATAGTGACGCAATAATGGCACAAACGGTCGCAGATATTAGGACCACTTGATTTGCCTGAATGTCTATTTTCTTATGGCCTTGTGGTACTAATGTTGTTACAGTAGTGTTAAGACCAAGTAATGAAATGCTCGAAGAGAGTGAACCAATCGCTACAACATAATTGATTAGACCATATTCATGTACGTTCTGAAACATAGCCAATATTAACCAAAATATTCCAGTAAGTGCTGCTCCAATAAAATTACCTAAAGTAATGTAGATTAATCCTTCGTGATGACGAACTGATTTGAAAATTTTGTTTCCTCTCCAACAATTGAGTTATTTATGGGTATTATTTGAATCATTGTAGATTCTGTGTGATTACCATTTTATGTTAAAACTAAGCCTTATTTTCAGTGGATTTGGAAATCATATCAAACCACGACCTTGTTTCACTTTTTACTACGTAACAACTAATTTCTGACAGAAATGAACGCAACAGTTTTTTTTCATCCTCCAATAATTCAAAAGCAGTTCTTCCTTTAATAGTAATATGCTTCAATATCTCAGAATAAGGTGGAAAAATAAATGCATCGTCACTATTTTCAACTGCAAGATCAAGTGCGGAAACAGTATCCAGTTGAATAAAGTCGTTCCTATCTCTTTGCAAGAAATACAAAGTATCTATTTTGGTATCTTTCTTTATTTTAGCATCTTGCAAGATTGAATTGATACTATATTTGGGCGGCTTAATTATCGATTGACCTATAGTATTTATTGTAAAAATAGGCACATTTAGTTTAGCTAATTTGTGCATAAAAGATCTACCTGATTTTGAGTGAACTAGACTTCGCAATCTCATACTACGATCAGTGTCATTAGTGTTAGAAACACTCACTGCAGTTCTAAAAGTGTGCGAACTGATTGTCATTGGTTTGGGAAAACACAATGCCTCATTAGGTAACTTTATTATTGTCATATCATCCGATAAAAATGAAAAACCATTCTTTACACATTTTAGGACGGTGGTAGTTTTTCCAGTATCAGGAGGGGCCGAGAAGAGAATGCCAGAATCATTTTTGTCCAAACAAGCAGAGTGTAATAGTATGTATCCCTTTGAAATAAAGAGAAATCGCAACAACGGTTCAACTAGGTTAACGTAAAGTACATGTCTGGACTTTGATATTAATTTGTTAATAACTACCTCAATGCAGTCAGCAAAATTAATACTAAATTGCGCACCCACAGAACCAAATTGTTCTGTGTAAAGTATCTTATTGGAATTAGAAGATCTATCTTCAATTATTTTTCTTGTAAATCTTAAACCTCCTGCAAAAGAATTTGAAGTTTTTACAGACAAATCGCGATTTGCAAATTCTTTTGACTTGAAGTAATCAAGTTCGTACAGGAGGACATCCGATTGAACTCTTATGATGTCATGAATATTATAGTAATGCAACTGAATTTAAATCGACTATATCAAACTCGAGTACCATATTAAAGTTATACCTATAAAAATACACATCCAAGAAAATTTTACATATGATTTCAAGAACATTTGGACTAAATTAAAAGAACTTTATTGTGTGGAGATCACTGGAGGAGACAATCTAAAGATCTTTCCCGTTTTACGATGTTGACTGATTATTTGTTGTTGAAGTTATAACAATAATGCGATTACAAGCCACTAACATTATCCTCAACTGTATGTATCGTAGCCTTATGTGAAGTCACATAAAAGCGACCCAAATTTAGTGTTGTGACTTCTCTGGGTCATAATTAGGATCACAAACCAAGGATTCAAATACTTCTGAGTCCGACATAAATTTAGTCTAAAGTATCAGTGCTCAATTTCACCCACACCAGCCTGTATCTCGTTCACACCGATTACGAGAGTGCTTGTAGGAGGAAGTTCAACGCCTCTTGAAGTTGGGACTTGAATGCAATCTATAGTGGCGATAGGGTTTTTACCATATTCTGAATCGTTTTCTTAGACAATATTGCATATTTCATTTAATCTATACCGAGTTGACTTGGAATAGTTAATCCAAATCGTGTGGCGAATTAATTAGAGTGGAGAGCGAACAGAGTCATTCGAAGCAGTTGTATAAATCTTAAAAAGTACAGTTAAATTAACTTGACAGTCTAACGATGTAACTAGTACAATATTAATAAATCAGATACAATTAGAATTAAAAGCTTAGAAATACACATGAATTATACCGCAGTCACTTTTTAACACTAAAAATATAGACCCATTGATTCATCTTGGTGAAAATTGTTATAGAAAAATTGATAATTATTAATAAAGATAGTTATGATCCTATACTAAAAAAGAGTTTTATGTTCAATACTTAAAAAACCTAATTTAGGTAGAAATTATGCTTTTGTATTAATATCTTGTTTTCAAGTATCAGAACGTGTATTTTGTAAAAAAACTGGTTACTAATCATAAAATTAAATCTGGCCGAGTATCCAAGCCGTTCCTGGTATTTTTGATTTTTATAATAACTTATGATATATTGGCGGTGACTTTTTTTAAATGAAGATAATCATAAATAAGAAAATTTTACTTGCATCGTTTTTACTTTGTGTCTTATTTTCATTTAATCTATCTATTCCACAACTAGTACAGAATATACATGCATATCCATCTGCCTATATATCGGAAGCTGCTGCAAAAAATGATCCATTTTATAAGTCAGCAAGAGCCGATCAGATTATTTTTGATTACTTTCCTAGTAACGATAAGAAAGAAGCAGATGCTGCTACTAATGAATTGATTAATCAGTTGATAAATAGTTTAGTCGAAGAAAAAGTTGCAAAGCCTGAGATATGTGGAGACGGACAGGACAATGATGGAAATGGAGTGGTGGATGAATATTGTAATATTCCACAAGGTGGTAATCAATCTCCTCCAGCAGTACCTGAACAGGAGATATGTGGAGACGGACAGGACAATGATGGAAATGGAGTTGTTGATGAGAATTGCAATGTAAGCA
>Ga0066686_10001234_pt1 | contig 10229 bp, 11 predicted proteins | sample GraSoiAngelo_135_FD_65627 | JGI IMG/M metagenome (GOLD analysis project Ga0066686, IMG submission 65627) | Grasslands soil microbial communities from the Angelo Coastal Reserve, California, USA - 14_0929_05_40cm | ecosystem: Environmental > Terrestrial > Soil > Grasslands | place: USA...
CGGCTGGCGCTGGTCGTTCTTCTGGCTCGGCCTCGGTCTGGTGCTGCTCACCGTGCCGCTCGGCCTGTGGCTGCTGCGCGACACGCCCGAGGAGCGCGGACTCCGCCCGCTCGGCGCGACGGGGCCGACGCAGACGGCGGCCGACATCGCCGCCGCCAAGCACGCGGGCCGCGTGTCCGTCACCGAGGCCGCGCAGACGCTGCCCTTCTGGCTCCTGATGGGCTCGTTCTTCGTGTGCGGCTACACGAGCAACGGCATGGTGCTCACGCACTTCATGCCGCACGCGCTCGAGCACAACTTCACGGCCATGCAGGCCTCCACCGCGCTCGGCGTCATGGGCGCGATGAACATGATCGGCACGATCGGCTCGGGTTGGCTCTGCGACCGCCTCGGCCGCCGCGGCCCGCTCGCCTTCTACTACTTCGTCCGCGGTCTCTCGCTGATCTTCCTGCTCTATGTCTGGGACGTGCCGTCGCTGCACCTGTGGGCGGCGCTGTTCGGGCTGAACTATATCTCGACGGTCCCGCCGACCACGACGCTGACCGCGAACATCTATGGACGCTTCTCCGTCGGCGAGCTCTCGGGCTGGATCTTCTTCGCCCACCAGGTCGGCTCGGCGCTGGGCGCCGCCGGCGCGGGCTGGATCTTCGAGTGGACCGGCTCGTACTCGAGCGCCTTCGTCTCGGCGGCGGTGATGGCGTTTCTCGCCGCGGGCATGGCGCTGATGATCCGCGAGGCGCCCGTCCGCGCGCGGCCGCTCACGCCGGCGACGGCGACGACCTAGAGCGACCCAGGCGGCTCGGAAGACGGCGACGAGTGACGGCTGGTGAACTGTGGGCGCAGATCATTCGGAACGTGGCCACGCACGCCGTCGTTCTCGGCGCCGCGGCCATCGTGGGTCTGCTGACGGCAGCTGTAACCGTCATCGTGATGCGCCGTCAATCTGCCGCGCACACGGCGCGGGTGGCCGAGCGAGCGATGAAGGTTGTTTGGTATGGCGTTCTTGGGCTCGTGCTCGGCGCATTCATCATCCTGGCGATCGTCAACAACCGTTAGGTTCAGCCGTCAACGAAGCGGCGGACGCTCAGTGAAAAATATCAGTGCGCGATCGCGTGCGCACCGCGGCGCGGATCGGCGCCGGTCCAGCGCGCGCCGTCATCGGCGACGCGCACGGCACAGACAGCGCCCGCGCGCCATTCCCACTCCGGCCACTCGCTGACCTCGTGGCCGCGCGCGGCCAGCGCGTCGCGCGTCTCCTTCGGCACGCGGCGCTCGACCTCGAGCTTGCCCGGCGCGTACGCGTGCGGCCAGAACGAGTCGGGGAACGAGCGCGACGCCACGCGCGGCGCCTCGATGGCCTGCTGCAGCGGCATGTCGAACACGACGTGGTTCAACAGCACCTGCAGCATGGCCTGCTGCTGGACGTCGCCGCCCGGGGTGCCGACCGGCATCACGAGCTTGCCGTCGCGCAACAGCATCGCCGGCGCGGGCGTGAGCCGCGGCCGCTTGCCGGGCGCGACCACGCTCTTGTGTGCCGGATCGAGCCAGCCCTGCGAGCCGCGCCCGGACACTACGCAACCGACGCCGGCGACGGCCGGCGAGTCCACGTTGGGATCGCTCGGCGTCGCGGAAAAGCCGTTGCCGTCCGCGTCGACGACGGCCACGTACGACGTGTCGAGCGATTCGTCGGCGCCACCCGCGATGGCGGCGGTCGGTCGGCGATCACCCGCGGGCGGCATCTCGCGCCACGCGCGGTCGCGAATCAGCGCGCGACGCTCGGCGGCGTGGGCCTTGGACAGCAGCATCTCGGCCGGCACGTCGACGACGTTCGGATCGCCGTAGTACGCCTCGCGCTCGGCAAACGCGACCTTCACCGTCTCCGCGATGAGGTGCAGGTAGGCCGGCGAGTTGTGGCCGAGTGCCGCCAGGTCCGTGCCCTCGAGCAGGTTGAGCATCTGCAGCAGGACAGGGCCCTGACACCAGAAGCCGCACACGCCCACCTGCCACGGGCCCCACGTGCCGACCAGCGCGCGCTCGATCTCGACCTCGAACGCCGCGAGATCATCCAGCGTCAGCGGGCCCTTCTCGGCACGATGGAATTCCGCGATGCGCTTGGCGGTCTCGCCGCGATAGAACTCGTCGCGTGCCGCGCGAATTCCCGCGGCGCGGCTGCCGCCGGCGCTCTTCTCCGCGCGCGCCATCCGGCCGAGCGTGTCGCCCAGCTCCGCCTGCACGAGCCGTTCGCCCATGCGGAATGGCCGCCCGTTGTTCAGGTAGAGCGCGGTCGACGTCGGCCAGCGACGATATTTGTCGGCGTTGGCGGTCAGCTGATACGCGGAGAAGCTGGACACGGGAAAGCCGCGGCGTGCGTGCTCGGTGGCCGCCGCCGCGACGTCCGCGAAGGACATCGTCCCCCAGCGTTCGAGCGCCCCGCACCAGGCCGCCGGCGCCGCGGGCACGACGGTGCGCGCCAGCCCCGGCGGGATCTGGTTGCCGAGGCCCCGGAAGTACTCGAGGGTCGACGCGCGCGGATACGGGCCCACGCCCGAGACCTGAAATGTCTCCCCCGTGCGCGCGAGGTGCACCAGGATCGGCGCGACGCCGGCGACGCTCACCATATCGGGATGGACGACGCCCAGCGTGAGGCCCGCGGCAACTCCGGCGTCGATCGCGTTGCCGCCGGCGCCCAGCACGTGGGCCGCCGCCTCGGCGGCGAGCGGGTGGCCGGCCGCGACGGCCCAGCGCGAGCCGATGGCCTGCACGGTGGCGGTCGGACGGTAGGCGGGCGCGCTCTGCTGGGAAGAGGCGGAATCGAGGCTCATGGCCGGGATGATACCCCGTGCGGGCATGCTACGCTCGCCGCGTGTCCGCGCCTCTGATCGGCGTCTCGACGTCCGTCACGATCGACGAGTACCCGGAGCGCGCCTACGTCAATGCGGCGTACCTGCGCGCGGTCGAACAGGCCGGTGGTGTGCCGGTGCTGCTGGCGCCGCAGCTGTCGGCGGCGGCGCGCGACGCGCTGTGGCCGCGGCTCGACGGTCTCGTGCTGACGGGCGGCGGCGACATCGAGCCATCGCGCTTCGGCGAAGCCGCACATCCCAAGACGGCCCTCGTCTCGACCGACCGCGATGCGCTCGAGCTGGAGCTGGTCGACCGCGCGCTGCGCGACGACGTGCCGATGTTCGCCATCTGTCGCGGCCTGCAGGTGCTCAACGTCGCCCTCGGCGGCAGCGTCCATCAGCACGTCCCCGACGCGTTCGGCGACGGCATTCAGCACAGCCAGGCCGCCAGGCGCGACGTCGCCACGCACGACGTGAAGCTGCAGACCGAGGGCACGCGGCTCGGCGCGATCCTCGGGACCTCGGAGCTGCGCGTGAACAGCTTCCATCACCAGGCCGTGCATCGCCTGGGCCGCGATCTTCGTGACATCGGCTGGGCTCCCGACAATGTGATCGAGGCCCTCGAGCACGCCGACCGCCGCCGCTTCGTCGTCGCGGTGCAGTGGCATCCCGAAGAGCTCGTCGGCCACGACGCCGCCGCGCGGGCACTTTTTACCGCCGTCGTCGACGCCGCCCGCGCACGCGGGAGAACCTGACGGGCTCCGCGGAGGAACTCCCGGGCGCCCTGCCAGGCGGTCGCGAGAGCGCCTGCAACGACGCATAGTTAGCGCTCGTCAGGTCTGGCAGCGCCGTTGCTCTTTACCGCGCCCGTGAAGCGCGGACGCATCGCGGGCTGGCAGCTGCCGTACCTGAGAGTCGCCCTCATCCTTCGCAAGCTCGAGTACGAGTCGCAGGAAGGCTCCGAGCCCTATCTCGTCAGGCGAGAGATCGCCAACGTCGAGCGCGTGCGCGGAGAAGTCCGCCGCGCCGGGTGGTTCAACTGAGCCGCCTCCGCTCGCGCAGCGCGCTCGTCGCCGCCGTCGCGCTGCTGCTCGGCGCCGGCACGGCGCCCGTGGTCTCGAGCCCGGCGGCCGGCGTGGCGGGAACGACGGCGGGCGTGGAGATCGTCGGGGGCCCACGCACGGGCGGCATCGACCGCGTCGTGGAGGTGCTCACGCGCGACATCGGGCTGCCGCTGCCTGCCGGCACGCGCGTGCATGTTTACACGACGCGCGAGGCGTTCCGTCGCGGGCTCGTGAAAGACGCCGCGATGGGCGAGGAGGGCGCGGACGAGCTGGCGGCATTCGCGATCGGCATCGCGCGTCCGGGACGCGTGCTGCTCAACGGGCGGCTGGCCGGGGGCGGGCGCGAGTGGCTACGTCTGATCGCGCACGAGCTCACGCACGTCTCGCAGTTCGAGCTCGCGGGGGGCGAGGGCCGCGCCGAGCAATGGCTGGCCGAGGGCACGGCGGAGCACGTCGCGTTCCAGGTGCTGGAGCGGCTGGACGCCGGCTCGCTCGATCTGCACCGGCGGCTCGCGCTCGTGCGGGTGCAGCGCCAGCCCGCCTTCGCGCACGGCCGCCTCGACCTCAGCACGCTCGGCTCGCCGCGCGACTTCACGCTGCGCCACCAGCGCGAGGGCTCCGTCGAGACCTATCACCTGACGTTCCTGCTGGCGGACTATCTCGTCGAGCGCCACGGCTTCGACAAGGTGGTCGAGTACTTCCAGCGGTTGAAGCGCCAGTCCTCGGCCGCGGCGTTTCGGTCAGCCTTCGGCTACTCGATCGCGACGTTCGAGAGCCAGGCGCTCGCGCAGCTGCAGACCGCTGCGTCGGCGGCGCCGGCCGCCGGCGACTAGCGCAGGATCGTCCAGCGCGACGGCCGGTCGCGCTGCGTTTCCTCCCGGACCCGTCCCTCGCGCGCCAGCTTCTTGAGGTGCGACTCCACCGACAGTGCGGCGACGGGATGCAGCGCCGGCGCCACGTCGATGTAGATCCGCGCGACGATCGCGGGGATCGTCTCGATCCGCTCGGTCAGCGCCTCCAGAATCTGCCGCTCGCGTAGCATCCGGTGCTCGAGGTACTCCGCGATCTTGCCCGGGCCGTCCTCGATCACCGGACCGTGCGCGGGATAGATGCGTCGCACGTCCATTGCCTGAAGCCGCCGCAGCGAGTCGAGATAATCGGCGAGGTCGCCGTCGTCGGCCGGAATCACCGTCGTCGAGCCGCCGAGAATCACGTCGCCCGTGAACAGCGCGCCCTCTTCGACGAGGTAGTAGCAGAGGTGGTCGGAGGCGTGACCCGGCGTGTACACCGGCACCAGCGTCGCGCCCTCGCCGTGCACGGTCTCCCCCGCGCGCAGGTCCTCGATCGGCTCCGGCAGCTCGGCGTCCTTGTGGCGCATCTTCGACACGCGCAGCCCTTTGAAGCGCGCGCGCAATGACGCGACGCCGCCGAGATGATCGCGATGGCGGTGCGTCAGCAGCACGCGCGAAGGCTGCGTGAACCCGCGCTCGGCGAGATACCGCTCCAGCAGCGGGACGTAGTCCGGGACGCCGGCGCCGGTGTCGATGAGGATGGGATCGCGACGGCCGACGAGGTACGTGTTGGTCCCGGGGCCGGTCATCATGCCGGGATTGAGTCCCAGCACGCGACCGACCAGATCGCTCGGCGTGGCGGTGGTCGGAAAGGGCGCGGCCATCAGCGTTCGATCATACGCCGAGGTAGCGATGCTGCACGTCCACGCGCGTCCGCAACTCGGCCGAGGTGCCGTCCCACACCACGCGCCCCTTCTCGAGCACGTAGTGATGATCGCCGAGCCGCGTGACGGCGCCGACGTGCTTGTCGATCAACAAAATCGACAGGCCGCTCTGCTTCAGCCGCTCCAGGCACGCCCAGATCTCCGACCTCACGAGCGGCGCCAGTCCCTCCGTGGCCTCGTCGAGGATGAGCAGCGCGGGATTCGTCATGAGGGCGCGTCCGATCGCCAGCATCTGCTGCTCGCCGCCGGACAGCGTGCCGCCCAGGCTGCGCGCGCGCGCGGCCAGGTGCGGAAACAATTCGAACACACGCTCGACCGTCCACGGCTCGGCCGCGCCGCGGCGATTGGCCGCGGTGGCGACGAGATTCTCGCGAACGGTAAGATTGGGAAACACCTGTCGTCCCTCGGGCACGAGGCCCAGACCCGCGCGCGCCACGATGTACGACGGCAGACCGTGCAGCGAACGCCCGCCGAAGTGGACGCGGCCCGCCTGGATCGGCACGAGGCCCATCACCGCGCGCACGGTGGTGGTCTTGCCCATGCCGTTGCGGCCAAGCAGCGTGACCACACGGCCCGCCGGCACCTCGAGCGTGATACCGAACAGCACCTGGCTGAGGCCGTACGCAGCTTCGACGGCCTCGAGCCGCAGCGTCACGCCGGGACCTCCTCGCCCAGATAGGCGCGGCGCACCTCCGCGTTGGCGCGAATCGCCTCGGGCGTGCCGCAGGCGATGACGCGCCCGTAGACCATGACTGCGATGCGATCGGCGAGTGCCCACACGACGTCCATATCGTGCTCGACGAGCACGATCGTGTGCCGGCCGCGCAGCTCGCGCAGCAGTCGCACCATGCGCTGCGACTCGTCGGCGCCCATACCGGCCACGGGCTCGTCGAGCAGGAGCAGCCGCGGCCGCGTGGCCAGCGCCATGGCGATCTCGAGCTGCCGCTGCTCGCCGTGCGCGAGGGTGCCGGCGACGACGTCGGCGCGGGCGCCCAGGCCCACCCGCTCGAGCGTCGCCCGCGCGGGCTCGCGCAGCGCACGCTCGGTGAACGCCGGCGTCCAGAAGCGGAAGCTGTGGCCGGCGTGCGCCTGCACCGCGAGCGCGACGTTGTCGAGGGCGGTGAACTCGCGAAAGATGCTCGTGATCTGGAACGAGCGCGCCAGCCCGCGCTGCGAGCGCGCCGGCGCCGGCAGCGCCGTGACGTCAACGCCGGCGAACCGGATGCTTCCGGCATCGGGTGGGAGATCGCCGGAGAGCTGGCCGATCAGCGTCGTCTTGCCGGCGCCGTTCGGCCCGATGACGGCCAGCGTCTCGCCCTCGGCCACGTCGAGGTCGATGCCGTCGGTGGCCACGAGGCCGCCGAAGCGCTTGATGAGGCCGCGCACAGCCAGCAGCGGCTCAGCCGTCGGCACGCCGTGCCTCCGGCAGCAGGCCCCAGAGCCCGCGCCGCGCGTAGAGCACGACGAGAACGAGCAGCGGACCGAGCACGACCTGCCAGTGCACCGTCCACGCGGAGAGCACGTCCTCCAGCAGCAGGAAGGCGACGGCGCCGAGCACCGGGCCGTAGAGCGTGCCGATGCCGCCCAGGATGACCATGACCATGATCTCGCCCGAGCGCGTCCAGTGCATGTAGCTGGGTGTGAGGTACTCGGTCTGGTTCGTCAGCAGCGCACCGGCGAGCCCGCCGATCGCGCCCGCGATTCCGAAGGCCGCGAGTTTGTAGCGGAACGTCGAAAACCCGATCGCGCGCATGCGCGGCTCGTTGGATCTGGCGGCGCGGATGACGACGCCGAAGCGCGCGTGCACGAGCCGGTTCCCCAGCCACAGCAGCGTGAGCAGCAGGCCGAACACGACGTAGTAGAAGACGTAGCCGTTGGTCAGATCGAGCACGCCCCCGAACTGGCTACGCCGCGCCAGGCGCATGCCATCATCGGCGCCCCAGGCGTTGATCGAGATACCGAGGTAGTAGAGCATCTGCGCGAACGCGAGCGTGATCATGATGAACGACACGCCGCTGGTGCGGAGCGAGACGGCGCCGATGGCCAGCGCGGCCAGCCCCGAAAGCACCATGGCCAGCGGCCACTGTACGAGACCGCTGTGGATGCCGTAGAAGGCCGGAATCGCGACGGCGTAGGCGCCGATGCCGAGGTACGCCGCGTGCCCGAAGCTGACCATGCCGCCGAAGCCGAGGATGAGGTCGAGACTCACCGCGGCGATGGCGAAGATCATGATGCGACGGAAGAGATCGAGATAGAACGGCTGCTGAGTCAGCGCGGCGACGAGCGGCACGAGACCGAGCGCGAGCAGGCCCGCCAGCAACGTCAGCACGCGCGCGCGCGAGCGCATCAGCCGCGGAGGGCGGGGAACAACCCCTGCGGCCGGAAATAGAGCACGGCCGCCATCAGGATGTAGATCAGCATGGAGGCCAGCGCCGGCCCCGCGTTGTCGGCGGCGGAGGGGCCGATGACCGTGCTCAGCATCGGTCTGAGAAACGCGCGGCCGAGCGTGTCGACCATGCCGACGACGACGGCACCGGCGAGCGCGCCGCGAATCGAGCCGATGCCGCCGATGACGATGACGACGAAGACCTGGATCAGGATCTCCTCGCCCATCCCGGGCAGCACGGTATAGATCGGCCCCGCCATCAGCCCGCCGAGCGCGGCGAGCGCGGCGCCGAAGCCGAAGACGACGGTGTAGAGCAGGCGGATGTTCACGCCGAGCGCGCCCACCATCGTGCGGTTGCTCGCGCCGGCGCGGATGAGCATGCCGAGCCGTGTGCGCGTCACGACCACGTACAGCAGCAGCGCGACGAGGAGACCGACGACGATGATGACCGCCCGATACGCGGGATAGCGGATGCCCGGCAGCACCTGGATGTGTCCGGACAGCGCGGACGGCACCGCCGTGAAGAGGGCCGCGCGTCCCCACACGATGGCCACGGCCTCGTTGAAGAAGAGGATCAGGCCGAAGGTGGCGAGCACCTGGTCGAGATGGTCACGCTCGTACAACGTCCGGAGCGCGAGCACCTCCATCAGCATGCCGATGGCCAGCGTTCCCAGCAGCGCGAACACCACAGCGGCCAGGAACGAGCCCGTTCGCGTCACGGCCGCGGTCGCCAGGTAGGCGCCGACCATGTAGAGCGAGCCGTGCGCGAGGTTGACCAGGTTCATGATGCCGAAGACCAGCGTGAGGCCCGCGGCCATCAGGAACAGCATGACGCCGAACTGCAGCCCGTTGAGGCATTGCTCGACGACGAGAAGCCAGTTCAACGGGCGCGTGCGCCTACCACTTCATCGGACACTCGTGATAGTAGGCGTCCTTGTGGTTTTCGAAGATGGTTTTCTGGATCTGCATCTCGGTCTCCCCGCCGGGGCCCTTCACCGCCCGCAGCAGGTAGAAGTTCTCGATGGGGGTGTGGTTGACGTTGAACGTGAACTTGCCGCGTGTCGACTTGAAGTCGGCCTTTCGCATGGCGGCGACCATCCCCTTCTTGTCGGAGAGATCGCCTTTGACGGCACGCACGGCCGAGTCGATCAGCAAGATGCCGTCGTAGCTCTGCGCGCCATAGTAGGACGGCGTGTAGCCGAACTTCTTCTTGAAGTCGGCCACGTAGCGCTGGCTCGCCTCGTTCTTCAGATCCGGACTCCAGTAGCGCGCCTCGAAGTTGCCGAGCGCGGCGTCGCCGACGGCCGGCAGTGTCGTCTCGTCGACCGTGTAGACCGAGTAGAGCGGGATCTGGTCACGCAGGCCCGCCTGTGCGTACTGCTTGAGGAACTGGATCCCCATGTCGCCCGGGTAGAACACGAAGACGGCTTTCGGATTCTTGCCGCGCAACTGGCTGATCTCCGCCTGGTAGTCCTGCTGGCCGAGCTTCGTGTAAACCTCGTCCACGATCCGGCCTTTGAAGTAGCGCTTGAAGCCGTTGATCATGTCCTTGCCGGCCGCGTAGTTCGGCGCCATCGCGTAGACGTCGTTGATGCCCTGATCCTGCATGTACTTGCCCATCGCTTCCGGCGTCTCGTCGTTCTGCCACGACGTCGTGAAGTAGAGCTCGTTGCACATCTTGCCCGACAGCTCGTGCGGACCCGCGTTGGTGCCGACCATGATCGTGCCGGCGCCGGTCACAGTCGGCGCCACCGCGAGCATCACATTCGACCAGATGATGCCGCTCACGAAATTGACCTTGTGCTTCTTGAGCATCTCGTCGGCGAGCTGCTTGCCGACGTCGGGCTTGCGCTGATCGTCGCCGTAGATGACCTCGGTGTCGAGGCCGCCGACTTTGCGCCCCAGGTGGTCGAGCGCTAGCTCGACGGAATCCTTCATGTGCTTGCCGATGACGCCGGCGGGGCCCGAAAGCGAGGTGATGAACCCGATCTTGACGGTCTCCGCCGCGCGCGCGGCCTGGCCCGCGAGCAGGCCGACGACCACGCCGAGGATCATCATGAGTCGCAATACGCGCACGCTGGCCTCCTTGGGTTTGGCGCGGAATTCTAGCACGTCAGCGAGATGACGTAGTTGCCGCTGCCGGACGACGGACCATACGCATGCACGCTCGCCTCGAAGCGACGGCCCGTCTCGATCAGCGCGCC
>Ga0066686_10001237_pt1 | contig 10221 bp, 8 predicted proteins | sample GraSoiAngelo_135_FD_65627 | JGI IMG/M metagenome (GOLD analysis project Ga0066686, IMG submission 65627) | Grasslands soil microbial communities from the Angelo Coastal Reserve, California, USA - 14_0929_05_40cm | ecosystem: Environmental > Terrestrial > Soil > Grasslands | place: USA...
CGAGGTGCGATTCGCAGTGCGCCGCGGCCCGAGGGCGCGAGCCGAGGAGGTGCGTATCGCCGGGACGGGACAGCTTCCGGAGAGGGAGATCCGCAAGGTGATCCGCACGACCCCGGACGGCTGGTTCTCCCGCGGGCTCGTGCGCGACGCCGTTCTGGAGGAGGACGCCGCGGCGATCCGCGTGCTGTATCTGTCGCGCGGCTTCCCCCTGGTCGCCGTCCCCGAGCCGACCGTGACCCTGGACGACTCGGGGCGCCACGCGGTGGTGACGTTTCACGTCGAGGAGGGTCCCCAGGTCGTCTTCGGCCGCCCGCGCTTCGAGGGCAACAGCGCCGTCGCGACCGCGGTGCTCGAGAAGACGGCGGCGCTTCCCGAACGTCGGCCGTACACCGCCGGGCTGCTGGACGCGGCGCTCGTCCGCCTGCGCCGGTACTACGACAAGGCCGGGTTCCCGGACGCGCGCGTCACGACCCGGCCGCTGGAGGTCCCGCCCGGGGACACGGGCCGCGTCGAGGAGCCGCTGTTCGTCATCGAGGAGGGCACGCACCAGAGGATCGGGGAGCTGAGCATCGCGGGCAACGTTCTCACACGCGACGGCGTCATCCGCAAGGCGCTCCGGATCGAGCCGGGGAAGTCGCTGAGCCGCGGCGAGCTGCAGGCGGCCCAGACACGTCTCTACGGCCTGGGCATCTTCCGGTCGGTCTCGGTGGAGCCGCAGCCGCCACCGGTGGGGGCCGCCGACGGAGGGCGCGATATCCGAGTGTCGGTGCGCGAGCTGGCGCCGCTGACGCAGGCGTTCGGGCTCGGGTACGACAGCGAAGAGCGGCTGCGCGGGCTGTACGAGATCTCCGATCGCAACATCTTCGGCAGCGGTCGCTACCTCGGTCTGCAGACGCGGGCCAGCGAGCTGGTCCAGCACGGTACTCTGCTGTACCGCGAGAAAGGGATCTTCGGGGGGCGCTTCGACGTGCTGGGCTCGGCCTTCGGGGAGAACGAGAAACGCCCGGCGTTCGACGTGCGGACGGTCGGGACGTCGATCCGCATCAGCCGGCGCATCACACACGCCACCCGCACCCTGTACCGCTATACCCTCCAGGACGTCAACCTCTCCGACGCCTCCGCCGCCTTCGACGAATCGACCCTCCGCCTGGCGAGCGTCGCCGCCTCGGGGATCCACGACACGCGGGACGCTCCGTTCGACCCCCTGCGCGGCCACTACCTGAGCGGCGAGACGGAGTTCTTCTGCCGGGCGGTCGGCTCCGAGGCGGAGTTCGTGAAAATGCTGGCCCAGATCTACGGCTTCAAGGAGATCCTCCCGAGGACCGTCTGGGCCCAGGCGCTGCGCGCCGGAGCCGCCGTTCCGTTCGGCGTGTCCAAGCGGGACCCGGCCTCGACGGGCGACACCGTGTCGGGCGTCCCTCCGTCGGAGCGTTTCTTCGGCGGCGGCGACACCACCGTCCGCGGGTTCGCCCGGGATCACCTCGGCCCGCTCGACGCCTCCGGCGATCCGATCGGAGGCGAGGGCCTGTTCATCGTCAACGAAGAGCTGCGCTTCCCGATCGTCGGCAGCCTGGGCGGGGTGCTGTTCTTCGACGCCGGAAACGTCTACCGCACGCTGGACGACTACGACGTCACCCGTCTCCGGCGGGTCGCCGGCGCCGGGCTGCGCCTAGCCACGCCGATCGGTCCGTTCCGCCTGGAGTACGGCGCCCTCCTCGATCGGAAGCCGGATGAGGCGCGCGGCCAAGTCTTCTTCTCGATCGGCCAGGCGTTCTAGTGCTCAGTGACGGCTGAGACGCTCCGCCAGCGTCCGGCCGGTGGGAGGCTTCCCGGTCCGCTCGCCCGCCTCGTCCAGGCGCGCGAAGGCGCGCTGGACGTAGCGCACGCCGAGGAAGCGCAGCGGCTCGGGCTCCCAGAGCGGGGAGCGGTGTCCGACGATCGGCAGCTCGGTCAAGGGCGTGGCGCGCCCGGTCAGCAGGTCGGCCAGGGCGCGGCCGGCGAGGTTCGCGGCTGAAACGCCGTGGCCGGTGTAGCCGCGCGCCGACGCGACGCCGCTCTCACGGTCGTAGTGCACGGTCGGCATCCAGTCGCGCGGCATCCCCAGGGGCCCGCCCCAGGCGTGCGTGAAGCGCGCGCCCTCGAGACAGGGGAACCAGTCGCGCGCCATGCGGCGCAGCATCTCGTGCGTCGGCGGATCACGGTCGTAGGCGTCGGCGATGGCCGACCCGAAACGGTACGGCGCGCCGCGGCCGCCGAACAGGATCCTCCCGTCGTCGGTGCGCGACAGGTAGTCGATCGAGATCCGGAACGACGCGAGGCATTCCCGCCCCTGCCAGCCGATCTCCGCCCAGCGCTTCTCGCTCAGGGGCTCCGTGAGGACGATGAGCGAATAGACCGGCAGGAGACTCCGGTGCAGCCCGGGAAGCCGGGTCAGGTAGGCCTCGCCCGCCAGGACGATCGCCCGGGCGCGCACCACTCCGCGCGCCGTCCGCAGGCACGGACGCGCGCCCGACGCGATGCCGGTCACCTCGGTCCCCTCGTAGATCCGTCCCCCGAGCTTCTCGACCACCTGCGCCAGGCCGCGCGCCAGCTTCCCGGGGTGGACCCGCCCGTACTGCGGGCAGAACCAGGCGCCGAGCGCGCCTCGCACGCGCACCCGGCGGTGGGTCTCGGCGGCGTCGAGAATCCGCTGCTGGTCGCCCAGGCCGAAGCGATCGAACATGCCGGCGTACTCGCGCATCAGCTCCAATTGGTACGGGAAGCGCGCCACGAACAGCGCCCCGACCTTGGCGAAGCCCGCGTCGATCCGCTCCGCGGCGCACACGCCGCCGATCTCGTCCACCGTGTCGTAGAGCGCCCGCTGCAGCGCCAGAGCCTTCTCCCGCCCGTACCGCCCGGCCACCGCGTCGAGACCGATGTTCAGCTTGCTCGAGCACCAGCCGCCGTTGCGCCCCGAGGCGCCGAACCCGGCGATCTTCCGCTCGACGATCGCGACGCGCAGCGCAGGCTGGCTCTTGAGGAGGTAGTACGCCGTCCACAGGCCGGTGTAACCGCCCCCGAGGATCGCCACGTCCACGTCGGTCGAACCGTCGAGCGCCGGCCGGGGTGTCAGATCATCCCCGCAGCTCTCCAGCCAGAAGCTGTAGGTCCCGTACCCCGCCGTCGCGCAGGGCGCAGCACGAGATGCATTCATCGGCGGCTCAGGCGGGCGGGTGCCGAAGGACGACCACGGTTTGATCGTCGCGCGGCCGAGTGCGGCGCGAGAACGTCTCGACGCTCTGGAAGATGAGGTCGGTCAGCGCCCTGGCGGGAAGCGTGTGGTTGTGCGCGATGAGCTCCTGCAGCCGGGGCACTCCGAAGTCCTCTCCGACCGGGCTGGTCGCCTCGGTGATCCCGTCGGTGTAGAAGACGATGACGTCCGAGGGACGCACGCGGACGTAACCGCGCTCGTAACGCGCGTCGGGGTTCGGGCCCAGCACCAGACCGCCCTGGTCGAGCTCCTGGAACCTGCCGTCCTGGTAGAGCAGGGTCGGCGGGTGGCCGCAGTTGCAGTAGATGAAGTTGCCGTTTTTCTCGATCTCGCCGTAGAACAGCGACACGAAGCGCGTGACCAGCGTCGAGCGGTTGATCACCTTGTTCAGCCTCTCGATGGTGCTGACGATCTTCAGGTGCTCCGTGATCCCCATGCGCAGCCCGGTGATCACGTCGCGCGCCTGCAGGGCGGCGGGCAGCCCGTGCCCCGAGGAGTCGGCCAGGGCGATCCCGAGGATGCGATCCGACACGTGGATGAAATCGTACAGGTCGCCGCCGACGGTCTCGGCAGGCACCGTCCGGCCGTGGATGTCGTAGTTCAGGAACGCGGGCGAGGACTTGGGAAGGAGGGAATGCTGGATGCGCCGCGCCTCCTCCAGAATGTTATAGAGACGCTGCTGCCGGATCTTCTGCCCGATGATGTGCTGGACCGCGGAGAGCAGGTACAGCGTCTTCTCCCGATCGACCTCCCCCTCGATGCTGAACGACAGGATGTACCTCGACTCCGGCCCGATGGTCATCGCGGCGAACACCGACACGCCCAGGGCGTCCTCGATGGTGTGGTCGAAGCCGGGGTCGCTCTCCTTCATGATGATGATGCCGCGCTCCAGGAGCTGCTGCACCGCGGCGTAGGTGATCGGCACGGCATAGCCCAGCTTGTCCGGGGGGTTGTCGCCGAGCCACCGGCGCAGGACATAGTGCTCGTCCTCGACCCTCTCGTACAGCCGGCCGGCGACGAAGCCGAGCTCCTGCCGGAAGTCCTTCAGGAGAATGCGGAGCATGGCATCGAGCGACGCCGTCAGGTCGGCGGCGTCCTCGGCGGCGCTCAGCGCCGCATCGAGCTTGCGCCACAGCGAGCGGTAGACGGAGGAGCGCTCGGCGGCGGCGGGACGGTCGGAACGCGCGTCCGTAGTGGGTTCCGGCGTGATCGTCTCCATGATCGCTTCGATCGTATCACAGAGCTCCGCCAAGCCGGGCGAGCCCGCTTCGGGCGGCGGTGTCGCCCGGGTCGGAGGCGACGGCCCGGCGGAAATGCTCGCGCGCCACGTCCGCGTCGCCGTGGCCGGCATAGATCTCTCCAAGACGCGTGTGGGCGCGCGCGTAACTGGGATTGATGCGCACCGCCTGCTCGAACGCCTGGATCGCCTCGTCGAGACGATTGAGGTTCTTCAGGTCGACACCGAGAAGGTAATACGCCTCCTCGCCGTCCGTTTTGAGGCCACGGAGGTAGACCGCCACCGCCTCTTCATAGCGCTTCTCCCGGTGCAGGATGATCCCCTGCGCCTTGTACGCCCGCCACAGGCTGCGGTTCGCCTCCTCGGCCCGCTGGTAGGAGGCGAGCGCCTCGTCCGCGTGCCCGAGCTTGTCGAGGCAGTTGCCGCGGTTGATCCAGGCATAGGCGTTGCCGGGCCATTGCGCCAACGAGCGATCGAAGGAGGCGATCGCATCCTGGTTGCGGTCCTGCTCCATCAGGAGGTTGCCGATGTTGTAGTGGACGTTCGCCTCCGCCGAGACGTTCCGGGTGCCGAGAGGGAAGAACGACACGAGCGCGATGCCGAGCGCCAGCGCCAGCGAGCGCGCCTCGGCGGGGCGGATGGAGCCGTCCCGGCGCGCGGCGAGCCAGACCCGATCGGCGAACGAGGCTCCGTAGATCAGAAGCGCGGGCACGAGCGGCAGGCGGTAGCGCGACGAGACATAAAAAATGAGCGGGATGGCGACGGCGCACGCGGTGTACAGAAAGAGAGCCGTGGCAGGCGCCCGCGGCCGCCCCGCGCCGACCATTCCGGCGAGGCCCGCGCCGACGATCGCGGCGAAGGGCAGGAGAAGAAGACGAAGCCACGGGACCTGGTCGCGCTCCAGATACACGCTGTATTCCGTCGAGGCCTCATAGTCGCCGAGGAGCGCCCCGAGCTTGCGCGCCTCGAGGGTCACCCAGGCTCCCGGGGATGACGCGATGAAGGCGAGCCCCTTCCTGAAGAAGTGCGCGCTGATCTCCGATCGCTTCATGATCCGTCCGGTCTCCCGTTCGGCGATCGACTCCTCCTCGAGCGCCTGGCTCTCGGGCGAGCCCGTGAAGCCGGGCGCCACGTTGTACATCCCGGCCGCGTTCGGATTGTTCCCCTGGTAGAAGGTGATCCCGCCCTGCCCCGACAGCGGCAGGAAATCCCCCGCGACGTACAGGTTGTGCGCCGCCACCGGCGCCATACCGAGGACCGTCCCGGCGAGCAGCGCCGCCGCGGCGCGCGCCCGCCGGATCGCCAGGCAGCCGGCGTACAGCGGCGCCAGCAGCACCGTGCCCGGCAGGCACATGGTGGCGACGCCGATCGACAGGCCCGCCGCGAGCCAGCACCCGAGCGCGCCGCGCCGTCCGGTCGCCGCGGCCCTCTCCCCGCCGACCAGAAGCGCGAGGACGGCGAGGTTGAGCGTCAGCCCGAGCGCCGCGCCGAGCACCTTCAGCTCGAAGAATGCGAACGGGGCGTACAGCGCGGCGGCGCAGGCGGCGATCAGCCCGGTGCGGGCGTTGAACACGGCGGTGCCGATCCGGTGAATCAGCACCAGGTTCAGGAGCCCGAGCCCGGCCTGCAGCAGATAGACGATGGCCAGCGTATGGCCGAACATCTTGAAGACCAGCGCCAGGAGGTAAGGATAGAGGGGGGGGAAGTAGAACTCCTTTCGCCCGATCCAGTCACCGGCGACGATCGACCGCGCCCAGGAGTCGTAGACGGAGGAATCGAGGATCAGGCCGTCGAAGAAGATGCTGTTCCTGGCGTACAGGTAGAAGTAGACCGCCCGGAAAGCGGCCGCCGCCAGCAGGACGAGCGCCAGCGACACGGGGATCGCCCACAAGGGGGGCAGGGGCTGGACGGTGACGGTCGGCCGAGCCGGCGCGAGCCGATCCCGTCGATCCGCGGGCGATTTTGCCAAGACATCTCCAGGATCACCTTGCCTTCCCCGGCCGGGCGATTTATTGTCTCGGCGTGGCCGGGCCCATGGACGACAGGCGATCCCGATGAGAATACCGCAGAAACCGTCGCGGATCGTGGCGGGTCTCGCCGTCTTGCTTGCGGCGCTTTCGCCGACGCCCGTGGCCCGGGGCGCCGCCCCGCCGCCAGCCGCGCCCCCGGGAGCGATCACCGCACTCACCGTGCCGGTCAGCGGCATGACCTGCGTCCTGTGCACCCGCGGCGTGGAGGAGTCGATCAAGCGCATCGACGGGGTGTTCGATGTGTCGGCGGAGCTCGCGAGCGGCCTGGTCCGCGTGCAGGCGGCGGAAGGGAGGTCGCTCAACATCCGCGACGTGAAGGACCGCGTCCAGGCCGCCGGCTTCAAGGTGGGAGGCGAGTGCGAGGTCGAGGCGCTCGGCCGCTTCAGCATCGGGCAGGACGGCAGGATCACCTTCCGCGTCCCGGGGACCGCCTATGCGTACCAGGTGCTGGAGGACGGCGAGCTGCGCCGGCTGTTCAAGAGCCACGCCGGACTCAAGGGGGATTATCTCCTGGTGTTCCGCCTGCACGAGCACCCGCGCTGGAAGCCGCCCGCCATCGCGATTGTGCGCGCCGAGTATCGCGGCCAGGCGATGCAGGCCCCGCTTCGATGAGAGGCGGTGGGTCCCGCGTTGTTGTCCTGGCGATCTACGGCAGCGTGCTCCTGTCGGGCGGGGTGTCGTGCGCCGGGGGAGACGCCGCCCGGGAGAGCTCCACGACTTCCGAGGCGCCCGCCCCGGCCCCGGCCTCGGTCAGCGCGGCGGGCGCGCGGGACGATCCGTACGCCGGCCTTGTCCTGCAGGACACTCAGGGCCGCTCGATCCCGCTCGGCGAGTACAAGGGGAAGGTGCGGCTGTTCGACCTCTGGGCCACATGGTGCGGGCCATGCCGGATGGGGATCCCGCACCTGAACCGGCTGTACGACAGCTACCGGGACCGCGGGCTCGTGGTCATCGGGGTGTCGGTCGACGCGCGGCCCGAGGACGTGGTGGAGTTCACGCGCGTCATCCCGATCCGCTACCCTTCCGGGATGATGAACCCCCAGATCGAGGCGCTTCTCGGCTACCCGGAGGCCGTGCCGACGACCCTCCTGGTCGATCGCACGGGACGCATGCGCCGGCGGTTCCTCGGCTACGTCGACCCCGCGATCATCGAGCGGGAGGTCCTGAAGTTCCTCGGCACCTCCGCTCCGTAGGGACAACCGGTCCGGCGGGCTCCACGGCGATCCGCTGCGCATGTGCCCGTCCTGGTGTCAGGAGTGGCCGCGCAGGAAGCGGCGGACTTCGGCGATGTAGCGCGCCGCGAAATAGAGAAACGAAGCCAGCGGCAGGGTCAGGGCGACGATGACGCTCGTGAAGCCGCGCACGGGACGGTCGGCGTGCAGCTCGATGATGACCACGAATAGGGCGATGATCCCCGTGCTGATCAGGACGAAATGGATCAGGAACAGCCCGCCCGCGAGCAGGGCGTACGCCGGCCCGTGCCGGTCGAGAGGCAGGACACCGGTGGCATCGGGGCCGAGAAGATACAGCCCCCAGATGATGACGAAAATCCAGCTCAGGTGGAAGCAGGCGCGGGCGATGCCCGGGTACCGCGCGGACATGGAGCGCCCTATGTGCCACAGGCCCCCGGCAATGTCAATGGCGGCGGTGCCGGGGGCCGCCTGCGCCGGGTGTAGTATCATGCGCCATCACAAGCACCACCGCCCCGGGAGCAGCGTCTGATGGATCCTCGTCGTGTCCGGCTGGGGGACGTGATCGATGACTACTGTCCCCGCTGCCGTCTGATCATGAACCATGGCGTCGTCAGCATGATCGGCGACGAGGTGAAGAAAGTCCGCTGCAACACCTGTCTGTCCGAGCACCAGTTCCGTCACGGGCAGCTGCCCGCCAGCCGAAAAAGGGCCGGCAACAAGCTGTTCGAGGAAGTCTTGAAGGGAATACCTGGGTCCACCGAGCCCGCGGCTCCGCCGAAGCCGGAGCCCCCGCCGCAATCGGCTCATCGCAGGCTCTACACGATCCGCCGCGCCATCGGCGGCAAGGCGTCAGGCAAGGGCCCGAAGAAGACCTGATGGATCTCAGTCCGGGTCCCACCGACAGCGACGAGATCATCCAGCGATACGGGCGCCGCCTGTTCGTCCTCGCCTATCATCTGACCGGGGACGGCGCCGAGGCCGATGAGCTCACAATCGACGTTCTGATGCGCGCCGTGCTGGCGCCCGATCAGCCCGCTTCCGAGCGCGAGGCCGGCGTGTTCCTCAGCCGTCTCCTGATCGCGATGTGGAAGGATCGTCTCCAGAGCGGGGACAAGGGCGGGGGGCCGCGCGCCGTGGCGCCGGGCTCGCGGGGACACGAGGCGCTCTGGCGGGCGCTGTCGAGGCTCGATCCCGTGTCGCGCGCCGTGCTGGTGCTGCGGCTCGCCGAGGGGCTGGAGTACGAGACCATCGGCAAGGTGCTCGACATGGCTCCCGACGTCGTGTACGCCCGGCTTCTGCAGGCGCGGGGCGGTCTGCGGGAGGCGGACCGGCTGGTGGACCCGGCGGTGTTCGAGACGATGAATCTGTACCTCGACGCCCGCCTGCCGGCGGTCCAGCGCGGCGAGTTCGAGCGCCGCATCCAGGCGGACTCGTCGCTGCGCGAGCAGGTGGAGTTCCATCGCGGGCTGACCCTCGAGCTGCACGAGGAGACGCCGCCTCTGCCGCGCGATTTCGTGCCGCGGGTGCACGGGCGCATCGAGCGGGCCCGCGAGACGCTGGCGCTCGTCGACCAGGCCACCCTGTCGGCCGGCTGGGAGCCCGCCGCGGCGGCGCCGCGGCCGGTGCAGCGGGGCTGGCCGCTCGTGATCGCCGGCTCGGTGGCCGCCGGCGTCATCGTGGTCCTGTCGGTCGCTCTCCTGTTCGCCCTCCGGCGATCACCCGCCGCTCCCGGGACGGCTCCATCGGGACCGTCGCTGGCGGTCCCTCCGCAGGGTCCGTCCGCGACACCCGACCAGGCGACGATCGAGGCGCTGCGTTCCCTCGGTTATCTCGCCCCCGGCAAGGAACGGCAGGGCAAGCAACCCCTCGTCAAGCCGGTCGAGAAAGGTGCCAAGCCACGGAAGCCCGCGCGGGCCGCCCCGGGCCCCTCGCCGGCGACGACACCCGCGCGGACCGGCGCGACACCCGCGCCGCCGATGGAGACTCGCGGCGAAGCGGCCGCATTCGGGCCCCCGGCGCCTGCAGCAACCACGACGCCCGGGGACCTGCAGCCCGAGGGAACTCCTCCTCCACCGGCGCCGTCGGAGACGAGTGTGCCGTGGCGCATCCTGCCCGTCGCCGGGGTCCCGGATAGCGGCCGCGATTACCAGGTCATTCGAACGGAACAGGGATGGGCGGCGCTGTTCGAAGGCGCGGGGGCGCCGGCTCCCGCGATCGCCTTCGACAAGGAGATGGCGATCCTGCTGAGGTACGACCTGGCGGGCGATCCTCCGTCGCGTCTCGTCGTAAGGTCGGTGCGGGCGACACCGGAGGCTCTGGTGATCGAGTGCAGGAAAGAGGAGACGCGGGCCGTTCAGGACCAGGCGGGAGCCCCGGCGGCCGGTCAGGTGGTCGTGCTGCCGATCGCGGACCAGCCGATCCGTGTGGTGATCGACTAGTTGCCCAGTTCTAGCGCATCAACCCCGCCATGTGGTCGATGAGATCGATCTTCGTGACCACGGCGGTGATCTT
>Ga0066686_10001239_pt1 | contig 10209 bp, 15 predicted proteins | sample GraSoiAngelo_135_FD_65627 | JGI IMG/M metagenome (GOLD analysis project Ga0066686, IMG submission 65627) | Grasslands soil microbial communities from the Angelo Coastal Reserve, California, USA - 14_0929_05_40cm | ecosystem: Environmental > Terrestrial > Soil > Grasslands | place: USA...
TCGAGGGCTGTCGAGGAGCTCCTGAGTCGGCCGCCCCGAAGCCTCGCCCAGTTCGTCCAGGACCACGCGTCGGTGTTCCGGGGCGGGTAAGGGGCCAGCCCGAATTCGAAGGACGCCGCCGTAAAGGGCACGTCGGGGTTCAATTCCGCCCTGCGACCTTTACACGACTTCAGGCGGCTGCCAATCAGTAGAGCGGCTTGAGTTTATTGATCTGATCGATGCCCTCGTCCATCGGCTGAGCGGGGGTGATGTGAGTGCTGTTCCACTGGAGCAATCCGCTCTCGAGAAGAAAGTCCGAAAGGTTTTCGACCTTCTGGGTCTCCACGATCGCGACGATCCGGTGTTCGTTCGTGACATACGGTCCCGCCACGAATTTGAGTCCGAATTTCTTCGATAGCTTCGGCATTTCAGCGCCGAGAGTCGCGGTCATCTTCCGAATCGTGGAATTTGAGGACGGACACTGATCCGGCGAATGGGTCATTTCTAGCACAATTGTGGCCAACTTTCAACACCCCGCCGCGGGAGTGTCTCGCCACACTTAAGCTTCACGGGTCCGGAGGAGGTTCGTCCGGCAACGAACGCGTCCCTTCCGCCTTTGGCGGCGTGGACCGCGGGTCCTTCGCGGCTATGCGAGGTCACGTCGGCTCATGACCGCGAGTGCGATGAACCCCGCCCACAGGACGAGCGCGATCGTGGCGACCTCGTTGAGGCGGACCGGGTACAGGATGAGGGCGGGTTCGAAGGTAATCACGAGGCTAGCAGAGGAGAAGCCCACCGAACTCCGAATGCCCCATTCCGTCGACCGCCAATATATGAGCAAGCGGTTAAATAACCTAACGGCGATATACGCTCAGGAGCAAAACCATGATCGAGAAACTGACGCACGTGCCCATCGTTGTGAGCGACCAAGAGAAAGCCCTCAAGTTCTACACGGACGTGTTAGGGTTCGAGAAGCGCGCAGACTACCAGCAACCCGGCAACCCACGCTGGGTCACCGTTGGGCCGAAGGGACAGGACATCGAACTGATCCTCTTCGAGGGAAAGTACAATCTGGATCCCCGTGAGCCCCCGGAGGCAGGGAGCGGCGGCAACCACTGGGTTCTCAAGACGAACGACTGCCGCAAGGATTTCGAAACTCTGAGGGCCCGCGGGGTGAAGTTCAAGGACCCCGCGCCCGTCGAGGCAAGCTACGGGATCTCCGCGTACTTCACGGACCCGGACGGCAACCACCTCACGCTGCTCGAGTCGAAGCCCATGCCCTCGTGGAAGGCCTGAGGCGCTGAAATCCACGCCCCGAGACTCGCATGACCGGTACCACCGTCTTTTCGGCCATCGCGGACCCCACCCGTAGGGCCGTCCTCGACCTGCTCGCGCGGGGCCCCCGGAATGCGGGAGGCATCGTCCGGGAGTTCCCGCGCCTCACGCAGCCCGGCGTCTCACGGCACCTGAAGGTCCTCAGGGAGGCGAAACTCGTCCAGGTCACCGTTCGGGCCCAAGAACGCATCTACACAATCAACCCCGAGGGCCTCGCTGATCTCTACGAATGGGTCGCGAAGTATCAGGCGATGTGGCCCGACACCCTCGACGCCCTCGGACGCTATCTGGACGCCAGGGCGGCGGGTGACAAAGTCAAGAGGAAGAAGCGATGATGCGGCGATCCCCAAGGGGTGAAGCATCCTGACGCGAGCAACCAGCGGTGCGTTGAAGATGCATGAACAACAATCGGGACACGAAGACCACGGAGACCCGATCCGGGTGACGACATCCCACGCCTCGCGGGCTGGCACACTCGTGTTTGATGGCGACTACGCGACCCTCACATTTGAGCGGCGCATCGGGCACCCAATCCAAGCGGTGTGGGAAGCGCTCACGGAACCCGAGCATCTTGCGCGTTGGTACATGACGAGAGCCCTCATCGACGGCCGCAAAGGCGGATCCATCGACTTCCGCACCGGCCCGGGCCAACTTCACGTCACCGGGCGGATCCTCGCCTGGGAGCCTCCCCATGTTTTCGAGTACGAATGGAAGGTCAGGCCGTGGCAAGGAATGCCCCACGGCGAGGACGCCATCGTCCGCTGGGAGCTTCGGCAGGAGGGCGAAGAAACCCTCCTGACCTTGACGCATCGAAACCTTACGCGCCGGAGCGCGCTGGGGGCAGCGCCCTCGATGCACGTTGTCCTTGACCGCCTCGCGGCCCACTTGGCTGGAGTGCCGTTCGAGGATTTCAGAAAACGTGTCGCCGAGGTTCAAGAACAATACCCACCCCGCGAGGAGGGCCGATAGCAATGCTTGGAATGAAAACTTACGAGAGAGAATATGTAAACGCGTGCCGCGCAAAGATCGACGCCGACGTCCGTGTGTTCAAGAGATCCGGCGCCAAGGGACTGGAGACGACCTTCTTCAACAACCTCGTCCTCAAGATGGAATACATGTTCGTGCACCGATTCTCGGGCATCGAGGGCAAGGACGGCAATCCCTTGAACGAGGTCCGTGTCCTGTGCAACTCAATCCTCCTCAATGAAGGCAAGCTACAGGTCGAGAAGCTCCCGCGGTGGCCGAACTCCGCTGTCGCGGGACTGAAGCTCCCGCCGGACACGTCCGTGCTGAAGCTCAGGGTCGGCGACGAGGTCAAGGTGAGTGAAGCCGACTTCGTCCGGCTCGCGAAAGCCTTTTTCGCCGAGATTGAGAAGAAATACACGTAGGCCCGCCTTGGAATCTACGCAGACTACCCAGCATCGGGACGATGCTGGACTCGGTATTCGGGGCGACAGAATTACTCGCAAGGGCCCATCCTGCAGGACGGTCGCTTCGTTCTCCGGAAGCTCAATCGAAAAACGATCCCGTCATGTCGCCTGGGGCGCAAGGTCAAGGTCCGCAAGCATCCGGTGGGCCGTGTCTTCAATCGTCGGCACCGGACCGAAGAGTTCGGCCTGCACCCTCGTATCTGCGACGTACTTTCCCGTCTCGAAGTACCGGCCCGTGGACATCATGTCGCGCAAGGCGGGGACGAACAGTCCGCCGATCGAACCGACGACCTTGAATACTCGCGCCGGACCCAGGCTCACCCTCACGTCCCGGCCGAGGAGCCCCGCGAGGATGGCCGCAAGCTCGACGGCCGAAACCGGGCGATCGGCTCCAAGGTCGATCCGACGGCCCGCCGCGCGAGGGTCGTCGACGGCAAGCGCGAGACACCGCGCGACATCGTCGGGATGGAAGAAAAATCTCGCACTCCCGCCTCCGAGGAACGCCCCAGGACGCAGGGCCACGAAAGGAACGCCGCTCGTTTCCAGATAGCCCTCGATGAGCTTCTTCTGCCAGAAATGCGGGGCATCGGGGGCCTGATCGCACGTCAGGATGCTCGTGAAGACGAAACGTTGAATCCCCGTCTTCTTTGCGGCGTCGACGAGGTTCCGATTTCCGAGATCGTCAACCTTCTCGAGGGAGTCACCTTTCCTTCTCCGCGTGTACCCCGCCGCCGTCGTAACGACAACGTCTGCCCCGCGCATGGCTCGCTCCAGGGACGCGGGGTCGAGCATGTCCCCCCGCGCGATGTCCACGCTCTTCGCCGCCAGGCGGCTCGGATCCGTTCCCTCGCGCACCAGAACGCGCACACGCTTTCCGCGAGCCAGGAGCGCATCCACGACTCGACCTCCCAAGTCCCCTGTGGCTCCCACAACCAAGACAACCCTCGTTTCGATCATCCGCTTCCTTCGCTCTTGGGGAGGGGTAAGGAAAGAGCGGGTACTTGTTGATTGGAATCCGCGGAGATCGATCACTTCTCGATGGTCACCAGGTGTCTCTCCATAACGAGAGGCCGAACGGCGCCTCGATATGCCCCAATGGCCTTCAACGAATCCGATCGAGAAGGAGACACTCGATTCAAAGCTCAATCTCATTCGAATCGCAGTCCCGAACGATCGGGCCTCGCCCTCGTGGCACGGTCGGTTCGCTTCGCGGACGAAACGGCGATGAAGGCGAAAGGGGCAGGTCTGCGGCTCTCCTCGCCCGATCCTCACGGCCCCGACATTCGGAAGGGGGCCCAGTTCCCGTCCTTGTCCAGGTTGTTGAACTTCATCCCATAGTCGCTGAACGTGGCGCGCAACCCGATACCCATGTACATCGGGTCCATCGCCGGCGCGAACGGGTTGTTCATGACTTGGATGGGCTGCCCCTTGTCGCCGCCCTGGGTCGGTTTGAGCTGGACGTCCATGACCCCAGGGATGGATACGCTACGGGCCTTCGTATCGATTCGGATCGCCGCGGTCTTGGTGCCCTTCAGGTTCCCAATCATCCCCGCGATGACAGCGAGGGCACCGCCCGCTTTCCCCATGAAGAGGGTCTCCAGGGCTGCCCGCTGTTTCGCACTCGCCCGCTCGTCGAAGTACACGGCGGCGGTCCAGTTGCCCTTCCAGAAGTTGCCGGGGGTCTTTGACGCCACGACGACGTTGAGCCCGTCAAGGGCAACAGCGCCGTACTTCCCGTTCGCAATGTGAAACGCGTCGATGGCCTCGCACGAGCCTTGCGTCGGATTCGAGTAGAAGAGACACGGGCATCCCGAATCGCAGTTACACGAGTTGATCCAATCGCCTTCCAACTTCCACTTCTCAGCCATGGTCGCCGCCGGGGGCGGGAATCGGGGAGCTGCTCTTGAACGTTACCACTCCATCCCAGTCACTCACAGCCTCGCAGCGTTTGCGAGGTCCTGGAACGCTCAGGTCACGACGGGACAGTTCACGTAGGTGGTCGTGGTCTCGACGGTGACCTGTCCGGCGGCCTCGGCGGCGAGGATGGAGCCGGCACTTTTCAGATCGTTCGCCATGTACGTCGGTCCGACGGTGACCTTCACGACCCGCCACAGGTCGCTGTACCCAAGATCTCCGGGTCGCACGTCGATTACGTTCCTCTGGCCCGCAACGGGGCTCCCGTCGGAGTGGAAGAAGGCGTAGATTGGCGCGTCCCGGACCACGGAGCCATCGGAGGGAGAGTTCGTCCCCTGGTCGAAGTAGAAGACCTCGCGGTCCCGGTACCACCCGGACACGGGGGTCGCCGACGACCCCTGGATCGTTGCGTTGTGGTTGACGACGGGGCAGTTGACCACGATGTTCGTCACTTCGATCGCGTACCCGGACGCGACGGCCTCCTCGAAGGACCGGATCGAGTTCGGCACGTAGCCGCTAGGGACGAGGACCTTGTGGACCCGCCAGAAGTCGCTGTACCCCGGTTGACCTGGGATCGTGTCGATGATGTTCCTCTGGCCCGCGACCGCTGTGCCCGGCGAAGCCGCCTGGAAGAAGGCGAGGATCGGCACTGCGACGTTCGACTGGGGGCCATAGTCGAGGTAGCTGACGGTTGCATTCTGGTACCAGCCCTCGACCCGCGGAATCGTGTTCGACCGCGGCAGGTCGTTCACGGGCCCGGGTGCCGACACCGGCGCGGGCCTGCCCAAGACGTAACCCACCGCCAAGCCGGCAACGAGCAAGACGATGGCGGCGATCGCGAAGACGGCGTTCGAGCGGGACTTGGGCGGGGCACTCGGTGATTCCATGGAGGCGACGAGCCCTCGATGGGTTAGAAGTACGTATGCGCGAATTCGGCCAGATTCACGATGAAGCGGTTCCTTCTCCCAGCGACCCGCACCCGATGATACAGCGAGTACACGGAGACCCAGGGTGCCACCTCCTCAATCCCTGTTGGGCGGTGGCCGCCCGCCGCTTTCGCTCAGCGGGCGACCGGGCCGATTGGCGAGACTGGCGACATCGTGCCACGTGACTAGACGGTAGCCATGAGGGCGAACGACGAGGGCGGCGGGGAGACCGGGAACGGACTGAACGTGTCGATTTGCTTCTCCGCGATCACAACGAAGAGGTTGGTCCGCTTCGCCCCGAGAGATATCGGTGACCCGGCGTTGGGCCCCGATGTGAACGCCCCCGCGCTGAACCTCATCTCCGCGTCCCCGGAATCGTGGAACAGGATCGAGTCCCGGTGGACAAGGGGCCCGAGGAACGCCTTGTCGCCGGTGTCCGTCCGCACAAACCAGAGCACGTAGAACGCGTGGGATCCCTGGGCAGGCAGGTCTTCCGCCTCGATCCGTCCCGAGAGAACTCCACCGGCGACGTTGAAGTGTATCTCGCCTTCCGCCCCCGGAGCAAACGGTCCTGGTTGCAGCTCGACCTCGCGACCCTTCGCCGCGCTCAGCGGCGCCGCCGCCACCGCGACGCCGAGAACCGCGACGACAATCACAATCCCCAAAATTCCCCGAAGCCACGTCTTACGCTTCCATTCGCGCATTCGAACTCCTCCAGGAGCGCCGGAGCAGCGGGCCGTGAAAGACGCTTGGCGCGAATCAGACGCAAATCCCGCCACGATTCGAAGGGGTAGAGCCAAGATATAAACGGCCCCGCGATTGCGGGCGGGTGGAGCGGCTCATCTGGTTCCTGCTCGCGGGCACCCGCGGCGGGGCGAACCGCGCACGGATCCTGGCGGCCCTCCGAGACCGCCCGAGAAACGCGAACCAGCTCGCGGAGGGCCTCGGCCTCAATTACCGCACCGTGCTCCACCATGTCCGATTGCTGCTGGAGCATGGGTTGATTACGACGCCCGCGCAGGACGCGTATGGGGCCGTGTACTTCCTCACCTCGCAGATGGAGAAGAACATCGAGCTCCTCGACCGAATCCTCCGCAACGGGAGGTGAAGAGTTGCACGCAATTCGTGGAAAAGGATTTACGAGTGCGAACGAGTGGAGCGGAGTGCCATGGGTCTTCTGATGTGGGCCTCCATCGTCGGGGCCCTTGCGAACATCGCCCTGACCTCCCTGTTGATCTACGTGTACGTGGGGAATGCGCGGCGGACACCGACGACGTTTACTGCGGGGCTCCTCACGTTCGCCGTGCTGCTCCTCGTGGGAAATCTTGTGACGCTATGGTCGTTCGCTTCGATGATGCCGGTGTACGTGAGCGGACTCGAGCCCTACACGGCGGGATATACATGGGCCCAGTCCGCGGCCCTCATCGCCCTCACCGTCGTAACATGGAAGTGAGGCAGCTCGCGGACCTCGCGACCCCCCAGGAGACCGCTATCCTCGGACGGGGCCACCGATCCTCGGCCCCAGCTTGTCGTTCTTGCTGATGTTCACCTCTGCCGGACGTACGGAATGCCGAAGATGTTCGAGCAGTGGACGACCTTGGGGTAGAAGTTCGTGAAGTCGGAGTAGACAATCAGGCCGAGTCCGTCGGCCCCGATCGTCACTGCGGTGAAGGTCCCGACATCGCCTACGCTGTCGACCGTGGAGAGAATCGCCGCGTCACACGCGGTGTTGCTGCAATGGGCGACCTTGAGGTCTCGGTTCGACTGGTCGTAGTAGGTAATGAGGCCCCGGCCGTCCGCCCCAATCGTCATGGACGTGTCCGAGCCAACTTGTAACGCGGTGTCGACCGCCGCTGTCGTCGCAAGGCTGCAGTCAGCGACCGAACAGTGCGCGACCTTGAGGTCTCCGTTCGAGGTATCCCAGTAGCTGATCAGAGGGAGCCCGTCGGCCCCGATCGCGATAGAGTTGGACCTGCCGACGTTGTTGACACCTCCATCAAGGGTAACCGTACTCGGCGAAACGCACACGACATCCGTGCAGTGGGCGACCTTGAGGGCGTTGTTCGTGAAGTCGTAGTAACTGATCACCCCGAAGCTATCGACACCAATCGCCACCGACGAGTACCAGCCCACCGTGCCCGCGCTGTCAATCGTGAAGGAGACCGCGGTGGTGCACTGCGTATCCGAGCAGTGCGCGACCTTGAGGTCTTGATTCGTTACGTCGTAGTAGGAGACGAGCCCGAGCCCGTCGGCACCAATCGCCAACGACGTGTACTGTCCGACATCGCCGGTGCTATCAATCGTGGAGAGGGTCGCCCCCGTGCAGGAGGCGTCGGAGCAGTGGGCGACCTTGAGGTCGCCGCTCGTGACATTGTAATAGCTGATCAGAGGAAGCCCGTCGGTGCCGATCGCCACCGAGGTGTACGATCCAACGTTGTCCACAGCGTCCACGGACGCGTGGGTGGCCACGGTGCACGCGATGTTCGAGCAATGGGTGATCCTGAGGTCCTCATTCACGAAGTCGTAGTAACTCACGAATGGGAGCGCATCGATGCCGATGGTCACGGACGCGTAGAAGCCTACTCCCGCGATGTCGAGCTGGGTCCGCGAGAACACGGGATGGTCGGCCCCAGGCCCCGCGGGCCCTTGAGGTCCCTGGGGACCCTGAGGACCCTGAGCCCCTTGAGGCCCCTGCGGGCCCGGATCGCCCTGTGGACCCTGCGGACCTGTCGGCCCTTGCGCTCCTTGTGGTCCCTGGGGACCCTGCGGCCCTGCCGGGCCCTGAGGCCCTTGATTTCCTTGGGGGCCTTGCAGCCCCTGGAGTCCCTGAGGTCCCTGCGATCCCTGGGGCCCCGCCGGACCGATCGGTCCGGGATCCCCCTGCGGCCCCTGGGGGCCCTGAGGGCCTTGCTGGCCGGTGGGTCCCTGCGGACCCGCGCAATCGAGAGCATTCACGACGAGGTCGCCGTTCCGGTCCTCCGACGGGAGGTCCTGGATTCCGTTCCCGTTCAGATCCCAGCAGTGTAGGCCATCCGCGCCCGCCGGCCCCAGTGGGCCCGTTGGGCCTTGGAGTCCCTGAGGTCCCGTGAGCCCCGTTGGTCCAGGACCCCCTTGCGTCCCCGAGATGCCCGCGGGGCCTGGAATCATCACAGATCCGATCAACGCGATAACGGCTAGAACAACCGCGACGAGACTCATCACGCCGCCCAAGCTTCCTCCTGAAGAGAGCCCGCGCAGCGGGCCCCCCGCTCGTTCAGATGACATGACCCGCGCACGGATGTCCCGGCGATAAAAGAGTTGTGGCGCGGACGGCGGTCCCGCTTTATCGAACGCATTTCTTGTTGCTCGCGGCAATGCGTCAGCCGGGATTCGATTCCGGTATTCTCCGTCCCTCGCCGCGGGCGGACATAGGGGCGCTAAGATGATTGTGGCGGGGATCGCTTCAGCTAGCCGGGGTAGAACGTCGCAACGAGGGAAGCGCTGTCGAATCGGTCGCCGGGATCCCAACCGGAGGGTATGATGCCGTTCACATAGAACGCGTACGCCCCGGAGGCCCGAACGGCAAACGGTCGGAGGATCGGCACCGTCTCGTAGTGGAACGGGTCAGTGGGGAGCGATTGCGGTACGGAGACGAACGCGGTGTAGTTGTCCAGCGTGCAATCCGTTGGCGACGACGCGACGAAGATTCGTGCCTCGTCGCTGACTCCGACGGTATGATTGATGCCCACGCCGACCGTCGCGCTCACGACGATGGTTCCGGGACCCGGGACGCTGATCGAAACCTCGGCCGATGGATAGTGCGTGCACGTGGCACCGATGGTCACCGGGCCTCCGCGGCGGGCTTGGGCCATCAGGGTTCTGGGACCAAGAAGCGCGGGGGCGAGGAGCGCGGCGCCGAGCGCGACGAGGGACAGGGCTACCGCGAGGATACTGAGTCCCAAGGTCACGCGCCGCTCATTCCGAGTCATCGGACGCTCGTCGCGACCCTTCGATGTACTGCCGCCCGCCTCCGGATTCATTTCGCTCTCCTCCGCGTGAATCCCTTGGGGGGGCAATCTCCCCGTCCGCACAAGTAGCTTCTGCCGCCCTCATCCACAGAGATTTCACGAGAATCGGTACGTCCGACTCTGCGGACTGATCGCCCGCCCCAACCAATACGAGATCAAGGGCAAGGACCAGATGTAGATTCGCGCCTGGAGGCCGAAGAGGCTCACCTGCCAGAACGGCGGGGCGATGGAAATCGCCATCACGACGGCGAGGATGGCGAGCCGGTTCCTCCCGTTCCGGAATAACCGCGCGCCCTCCGGGGACACCAGGCGGTTGTCCGCGACCCCGAGGATGTGTGCGAAGCTCGCCAGGATCGCTAGGATTCCGGCAAGTTCGAGCGCGAAGAGGCTCGACGAGTAGTCGCGGATTTCTGGATTGTCCCCGAGGATCACGTTGTTCAAAAGGTACGGGATGAGAGCGACGAGCAATAGGAGAACGACATTGAGAAACGTCACCGGCATCATGTCGACCGGCAGGACGGACATGTACGTTGTATAGACCATCCACGCCGTGATCAGGAAGAGGAACGTGAAGGCGAAGATGAAGATCCGGCTGTTCATGTCGGCAGGGGTCGTCGC
>Ga0066686_10001240_pt1 | contig 10208 bp, 9 predicted proteins | sample GraSoiAngelo_135_FD_65627 | JGI IMG/M metagenome (GOLD analysis project Ga0066686, IMG submission 65627) | Grasslands soil microbial communities from the Angelo Coastal Reserve, California, USA - 14_0929_05_40cm | ecosystem: Environmental > Terrestrial > Soil > Grasslands | place: USA...
ACGAGGGTCCCGTTCGGGAGCGAGTAGACGAAATTCGTCGCGGCGATGGCTTGCCCCGGCACGATGTTGAACGCCTCGAGGTAGTAGGCCGTCGCACCCGTGGCGACACTTGCGCCGATCAGGGCCGCGACGACGATCGCCTTCGCGCCCCGCGGAATCCGCATCCGAGCGAGCCCGGCGAAGCACAGCGCGGGCACGAAGGTCGCCATGATCAGGAGGGACCGGTCGTAAAATTGGCCGCCGAACGCGAAGATGTCCGCGAATGCGACGAGCCCCGGACCAATCAACGCGGCGAAGGCCAACCGGAACCGGTCGCGGGACGGACGGTCGCGAAAGAGGTATGCGAGGGAGACCAGGGAGAAGACGCCGTACAACCCAATGCTCGCCGTCCGGATCCGAGGGGCCACATAGAGGAGGTCGCTCTGCGTCCGCTGCGTCGCCATGTTCAACGTTTGCTCCGGGAGTCCGAAGACCGAGTTCATCCGGGCGACGATCGCGACCTGCGCGGCCTGGGACGACCCGATGGCGAGGAAGAACAACCACGCGAGCCATACAACTGCAAAAGTCATCGCGACGCGTTGCGAGAACTTGCGATCGCGCCGGAGGTCCTCCTTCGGGCCGAAGTCGTGGAAGCGTGGGATGAGCGTGACGACGGCGTAGACCCCGAGGATCGCGAGGAGGAGGATGGCAGATGTCGGATGCGAAGCGACGAGGCCCACGAACAACGCGGCCGCGACGAACCGCCAGCGCGTCTCCCGACGGCGGACCGTGGAGAGGATGAGCAAGAGCAGGACGAACCCCAGGGACTGCGGCGACACGTGGTACTGCGCCCACACGGCGAAGAGGGCCGTGGGGAAGGACGCTTGGCGGGCGATCGTCGGGACGAACGTCGCCCGGAGCAGTTCGAAGATCGCGAGGAAAGTGATGCCCCCCGCGACGAAGGGGTACCAGCTGACGAACTCGATCGGGGTCGTGCCGCCGGAGCCGTACAAGGTCAGGAGGACCAGGAAGGCCCCTGGCCAGTTCGCCGAGTAACGTGTGAGATCGGACGGGAGGTGACCCAATGCGCCGAGGGTTTGCGCCTCCGCGAAATGTCCGTACGCGTCCAGGTAGCGGGGGAACGGCTCAAAGAGCGTCGGCGTGCCCGCAAGGGTCGCGAGGAGGATCACACCGGTCAGGGCAATCAGCGCGTCGGATCGCGTCCACACCGACAGGATGGCCGAGAGGACGATGAGCGCAATGCCCGCCCAATAGGAAGGCGGCAACATCTGGAAGAGGCCCAGTTGCGCGGACACCGGGACTTGGGCGATCTGGGTCGTCAGGCCGGAGAGGAGGACGACCGCTAGGCCGGCAACTCCGTACCCGAACACGATCGCGGGATGACAGCGGTCGGTGCGAGAAGGCCCCGGTCGCGGCTCGGCGGATGGGATGGGAGGGCCCCCCGGGCTAGCCGGCGACGCCATCGTAGACCTCCAGCAGGTGGCTCGCGACGATCGGGAGCGCGAAGTGATCGAGGGCCCGGGCCCGCGCCGCCCTTCCATACGCGACCTGGCGCTCGCGATCTTGCAGCAAAGAGAGGATCGCTTCCCCGAACGCCGGAACCGTGCGCTCGCCCACGACGACCCCAGTAACGCCGTCCGAAACGATGTCGCGGACCGCGCCGACCGCCGAGGTGACGCAGGGCTTGCCGCACGCGCTCGCCTCGATCAACGTGAACGGGAGTAGATCGTTCTCGCTCGTGCAGAGGACGATCTCCGAGCGGTTGTACAGATCGACCATGTCCTTGCGGGAGAGTCGATCGAGGAAGCGCACCGCTTCGCGCACGCCGAGTTGGGTGGCGAGCCGCCGGAGCGCCCCGAGTTCCGGACCCGACCCGCGAATCGCGAGGCGGACCTTCGGCTCTCGACGGAGCAGCCATTGCAACGTGTGCAGCGCGAAATCCACGCCCTTCGATCGGTGGAGTCGCGCGACGAGCAAGAGGACCCGTTCGTCGTCCTTCCACTCGATGTCGCGGGACGACGGCGCGTTCCGCCTCGGCGCGTAGGTGTCCGTGTCGATCCCGGTCGGAATCCAGCGCGTCACCTGTCCGTCCTCGACGCCGAGGGCGCGGAGGAACGGCTCCGCTTTCGTGGTGCGGGGGACGAACCCGCGGCCCGCCTTCCGGACGGATCTCCCGACCGCGGACTCGAACGCCATCTGGTACGCCGAGCCCGGGAACCGCATTCGGCGAAACGTCTCTTGCCAAACGACGAGAGGGACCGCGCGTTCCCGGGCGACGAGCGACGCGAAGAACGTCGATGGCTGGTGGAACTCGGATGCTTGGATCACATCCGCCTCTCGGAGCGCCGGATGACGCATGAGGTCCGGCGTCACCGGGACGAGTCCGGGATGGAACGGCGTCCGAAGCCGCGTCGGTAGCGGCACCACGCGGAGACGCTCGTCGAGGGTGTGCTCTTGGCCATCGAGGTACATGTCGCCGAAGAACACGGTCACCCGATGCCCCCGCTTCGACAGCTCCGAGCCCAGCTCCACCAGGTTCGTCTCCCGGAGCTGTCCCGTGTCCGCCGCGAGCCCCGGAAGGGTCGGGCGAAAGATGAAGTCGCGGGTCGTGTAGGCGGGCGTCGCGGCGATCGGGTTCACGAGCGCGACGTTCATGCGAGCCCTCCCACGGGAGGCGAACCGCTGTCGCCGCCAGGCATCGCGGAGGTCACCGGAACATCGCCTTTCGCGACCTCCAGATACTTTTCGAGATAGGCCTCGGGACGATGGTATCGCTCGTACGTCTGCCGTGCCGAGGCGCGGAGCGGAGCCGGATCGCCTCGACGCTCGAATCGATCCATCGCATCGGCGATGCCGTCCTCGGCAGGCTCGAACGAATATCCCGCGGCACCGCCGTGGAGGAGTTCCTCGAGCCCGCCGCGCCGAGAGACGAGGAGCGGCGTACCGCACGAGAGAGCCTCGATTGCCGCGAGAGGGGCGTTCTCGGGCCACAGGGACGGGATGACGAGCGCCTTGGCACCGCGGTACAAGCGGAGTAGCTCGTCGCGCGAGACCCAACCTTCGATCTGTACACGCGCCCGATCCCGCCGGGCGAGATGTTTCAACTCGCCGGACAGGGAACCGCGACCGACGATCCGGATCGGCGCGGACCGCCGCGTGGACGCGCGAACCAATTCCGCAACGCCTTTGTGGGATTCGAGAACGCCTACGAAGAGGAAGTAGCCGCCGGGGCCGTCCTCGGGCATCGAGACGCGGCCGTCCGGGGCGAAGTTGGGGATATGGACAACGGGACACCCAACGGAGGATTCGATGGCGTGGGCCATGTACACGCTTGGCGCGATCGCGCAGTCGACCTCGGATAGGCCGTGCCAACCGGGGCTGTACCGCCACATCTGCGGCGGCCGGGCCGTGAGGAGGGCGCAACGGACGCAGGTCGGTGTGACGCACGGATATTTGCCGTACTTCAGAAGATCGCTCCGAGGACAGCGGACCCAGTAGTCGTGCGCCGTGTAGAGGGATCGTGCGTTGGCTCGGCGGACGAACACGTCGCGGCCGAGGAGGGAGACGTTGTGATGATGGATCACGTCGGGTCGCAGACCGTCCAGGAGACCCGCGTGGTACCGCGCGACGCCGCCGGACCGGCCGAGGAGGTGCGCGGCGATGGGCTGGCCCCACCCTTCTCCGGGGATCGCATGGACGTAGACGCCGTCGTCAGGATCGTCCCCCCGGGCATCCTTCAGCGGGCGCTTCAGCCCGTAGGCCGCCGGAGAGAACTCGACGTGGACTTCGTGGCCCATCGAGGCGAGGGCTCGCGCTAGGTACTGGACGTGCACGGCGTCCCCGCCGAGGTGGTATGGCGGGTAGAACGTCGTAACCATCAGGAACCGGAGCGTCTCCATCCGCTAGTGCGTCCCCTGCATCCCGTGAACGAAGTAGTTCCGCAGGACCCGGATCGCGTAGCGGGAGGCGAGCTCGAAGTCGTCGCGGGTGGCGAGCGCGAAGCGGAGGTTCTCCCGCCACCATCGGGGGCTGAAGTACAGCCGGGTGTACGCGAGCTTGCGGAGGCGGTTCAGCTGCTCCGGCGTCAGCGCGTCCGTGCCGACGATCGCGCTGTGCTGGTGCATCTCCTTCCAGTCGAGCTCCGGAATCTTGCCGGCTTCGCGCAACTGTTCGTACAGCTCCGTGCCCGGATACGGGGCGAGGACGTTGAACTGCGCTCCGTTCGGGAGGGTCCGCAGCGCGAACTCGATCGTGTCGATCGCACTCTCCCACGTCTCGCCCGGGAGGCCGAGGATGAACGCGCAGTAGGTCTTGATGCCCGCCTCCTTCGCCCACCGGATCGCCTGCGCCGCTTGCTCGACGGTCGCCTGCTTGCTCACGCTGTCGAGGATCCGCTGGTTGCCCGATTCGACGCCGAACGAGATGCCGCTGCATCCCGCCGCGCGCATCGCGGCGAGGAGCTCGGGATCGACGAGGTGGACGCGGGTGTTGCAGTACCAGCGGACGTCGAGGTGCTCGCGCCGGATTCCGTCACAGATCTCGCGCACGCGCCGCTTGTTCATCGTGAACGTCTCGTCGAAGAACGACACGGTCCGGATGCCGAAGCGGTCCGCAAGGTACCGCAGCTCCTCGAGGACGCTGTCCGCGGACCGGAATCGCCACGCGGTCCGTGCGACCGTGCAGAAGGAGCACGCGTAGGGGCATCCTTTGCTCGCGTACATAATCGTGAAGGGCCTGCATGCCGGCGCGGAGATGAAGTAGGGATCGAGCGAAGGGAGGAGGTCGTACGCCGGGACGGGCAACGCATCGTAGTCCTTGATCGGCCGCGCGTCCGGCGTGATGCCGACGTGGCCGTCGTCGCGGAACGCGAGGCCCGGGACGCCGTCCAGCGGCATGCCGCGCTCCAACGCGTCGATGAGCGCTGGCCCGACGCTCTCGTACTCGTGGCGGAGATAGACGTCGAGCGGCGGCGCGTCCGCCATCACCTCGCCGGGCACGGTCCGCAGGGTCCAGCAGATCCCGATCGTCCGCGCCTCGGGGCTCGCGCGTTTCGACGCCTTCGCAACCTCCATGTCGTGATCGAACGTCGTCGGGGTGAAGCGAAAGATCATGGCGTCGTAGCTCGACCCGCGGAGCCACGACTCGACCTCGTCCGGGGTCGCGTCGAACCCGTTCGCATCGAGCATCCGTACCGAGTGGCCGGACTCCCGCAGGATGGCGGCGAGCTGGAGGAGGCTGTACGGCTCCAGGACCGAGTAGCGCTCCCGCACCTCGCAGCGCTCCTCACGCACGACGGAGTCGCCGTCGAAGCGGGGCGGATTCACGAGGGCGACCTTCATGAAGCCTCCCCCGCGACGACCTTGTAGAACCGGAAGGTCCGTTCCGCCATCCGGTCGACCGAGCCGTTGCGCTCGACCCAGTCGCGACCGCCGTTCGCGATCTCTTCCGCGCGGGCGGGATTCGCGAAAACGGTCTCGATGCGGTCGACGAGGCCGTCGACGTCGCCGGGCGGGAACAGCCATCCCGTGGCACCATCCCGGACGATTTCTGTCACCCCGCCGGCACGGGCCGCGATTAGCGGCGTCCCGCACGCCATCGCCTCCAGGGCGACCATCGGACAGCTCTCCGCGAAACTCGGCAGGACGACGGCGTCCGCGCGATGGTACAACGCCGGCATGAGGCCGTACGGCACGGGGCCGAGGAACTCGTACCGGTCCCGTCCGACGCCGAGGCGATCCGCGTAGCGGGTCCAGCGAGTGGTGTCCCCGGGGCCCGCCAGGAGGAGCCGGACCTCCGGGTCGAGGCGGCCCAAGGCCCGCAGGAGCGTATCGATCCCCTTCAGGGCGAGGAGCCGACCCGCGAAGAGCAACGTCCGACCGTCATCCGGGCGACGATCCGTCTCGCCGTCCCGCGAGGTGCCGTTGAGTCGCGCGGTATCCACCCCGTTGGGAATCACCGTCTCGAAACGTGGCTGCAGACCATAGTGCGAGATCGAACTGTCCCGCACCCAGCGGGACACATAGATCAGGGCGGACGTGCGCCGGAGGTACCGCCGTTCGATCCGGCGGAGCAGGAGCCGCCACCGCGCGACCGACCGCTCGCTCCCGTTCCGGGGCACGGAATCGCCCGCGCGGAGGGTGCCCTGGATCTGCGTGCCGAGTGTCGTGTGGACCGTCAGCGCCGGGATGGCCGACAGCCGCCGGCGTGCGAGGAGGTCAGACATGTACGCGTGGTTGGCGTGGACGATGTCGAAGCCGTGGGCCTTGGCGAGGCCGGGGAGTCGCCGCAACACGGCGAGCTGAAACGCGAGTCCGAGGCCGTCGGTCCGCCCTCCGTCCGCTTCGATGGCGTGCACTTGGACGCCGTCGAGGTCGTCGGCCTCCGCCGCCATGCGGCCTCGCGCCGACGTGACCACATGGACTTCGGCCCGGCCGCGCAGGGCGCGGGCCAGGTTGTACGTGTAGGTCCCCACGCCGCCCCAGGTTGGGAGGAACTCGGGGGTGAGGAGGCACACCCTCACGCGGTCTCCTCCCGGCGGGCGGCGGCCGGCGGGATTCGGCGGAGTTCCGTCGACGGCCGGTTGAGACGCCTCATGAGGAGCCGCCACGCGATCGAGAGCCCGGTCCGCGGCGGCACGAGCTTCGGCTCGCCGATGCGGCGGTCGTAGGCGATCGGCAGCTCCCGCATGCGGATTCCCCGCTCGCACGCGGACGCGAACAGGTCCGCCTCGAGGTCGAAGCCTTCCGCGACGAGGCCGAACCGCTGGAGGGCGTCCTCCCGGAACGCCCACATCCCCGTGCACACGTCGGTCACGGGCACGCGGTACAGGAGGCTCGCGAGGGCGCTGAGGAGGCGGTTGCCGAGCCTGTTCAGGTCGCTGATCGCCCCGTCCGCGATGGAGCCGCAGAGACGGGAACCGAGGACGACCTCCTCCCCCGACTCCAGCGCCTCGACGAAGCGAGGGATCGCGTCCGCGGGATACGTCCCATCGGCATCGAGCATGACGAAGTACCGGTCGCCCCAGGACAGGGGGCGCGTTGGGTTGGCGAGGATCTCGGCGAGCGCCTGCCGGACGCCGTTGCCCTTGCCAGTCCCGCTCTGGACGAAGGTCGACGCACCCCGCGCTCGCGCGATGTCCATCGTGGCGTCGGTCGATTGCCCGTCGACGACCCACACCCGGACGTCGTAGCCGCGGGTCCGCATCCGATCGACGGGGATCCGATCCATGACGGCGCCGATCGCGGGTCCCTCGTTGAGGGCCGGGAGGAGGACGACGACCTGGGCGCGACGGCGGCCGGATGGGTTCGGGCGCTCCCTCGAAAGGGAGCTGGTTCCAGGAGCACGGGAGTCCGCCGTTCCCCCAACCGGGGCCGCGATCTCGCCGAGCCCGTCGGTCTCCTCGGCCGGCCCTGTGATTCGGAAGGCCTCGCCGCCCGAATCGAACATCGAGTTGGCGGCGAAGTCCCCCGCTTCTTCGCATTCTCCGTCGGATGCAGGGAGGGAGCCCTCCATCCGATCTGGCAAGTGTGTCATCGGAAGGACAGAGCCCGACTCGCCGCGGGCGCAAAATAGGAGTACGTTTCACGAAGCATGGCCCGTGTGCCCGTGTACCGCGGGTGAGCACGTTTCCCACAAAGCAACATCTAAGAACACAAAGGCGGATAGGTATAGCGCGCCGTGCTGGCCGCGGTCTTCATGACTCCCAAAGGCAGCGTGACCCGGTCGGTCCGCATCGAGAAGGATGCGGACGAACGGCTCCGGAAGCTCGCCGACCAGAGCGACACGAGCGTGAACACGCTGGTCAACCGCGCCTTGCGGAAGTTCGTCGAATGGGACGCCTACGGTGAGAAGTTCGGCTTCGTCACGTTCCCGGGGATCATCCTCGTCAAGATGATGGACCACCTGTCCGAAGAGGAGGCGACGGAGCTCGGCAAATGGGCCGGGCGGAACCTGCTCAAGGAGTACATCACATTCTGGTTCAAGGAAGTCACCCCGGAGACCCTGATCGAGGGCTTTCCCCGCCTATTCGCGAAGTACGCGCATGCCTTTGCCTACGAGGAGCACGTCGAAGACGACTATCGGGTGATCATCCTGAAGCATAGCGGCGGGCCGCGTTGGTCGACGTTCTACCAGGAGGCCGCCGAGACCGCGTTCCGGGAACTCCTGAACCGCGAAATCCACGTCGAAAAATCGGAGAATCAGGTCGTTCTGCGGCTCCGGTGGGTCGAAAAAAGGATTAAGTGAGCCGACGTTGCTGCTGTATTAGGGTTCCAGGGGAGCTTTAGCACTTGCCCCCGAGCACGAGCGTCACGCGAACAATTCGGATCGAGCGGAACGTCGACGAGTTCCTTCGAAAGTTCGCGGACCGCGAGGGGATCAGCGTCAACTTCCTCGTGAACAAGGCGATCCGGCGTCTCGTCGAGTGGGACGTCTACGCGGACAAGTTCGGGATGATCTCGGTCCCGGAGTCGCTCCTCGTGAAGATGATGCAGGCGCTGACGGATCAGGAAGCGAAGGAGCTCGGCCACTGGGTCGGGAAGAACCTCCTGCCGGAGTTCCTCACGTTCTGGTTCAAGGAGGTCAGCTTGCAGACGGTCGTGATGGGCTACTCGCGCCTGACGGCTCGGTACGCCCGCGCGTTCGAATACGAGGAGCGGTCGAAGGAGGGCCGCTGGACGATCGTCTTCAAACACAGTGGCGGCGCGCGCTGGTCGGTGTACTATGAGGCGCTCCTTCGGAGCGCGCTCGAGGGACTCATGAAAGGCGCGGAGATCCACACGGAGAAGACGGACGACCAGGTCATCGCGCGCTTCGCGCTCGTGTGATCGGCACCTATCGACCGGACTTGCCTTTCTTCCCCGGCGACCTCGCCGGCGGCGGTGTCCCGGAGGACCGCGGGACCGACCGACCTACGCTCTCCAAGGCCTTTCGCTCGATCGCCTCTGCGAGCCACGACATCGTTTCCCGCAGGCCGAAGCACACCCGGTCGAGGTCCGCATTGCCGGTGTCGACCTTGACGTGGCGGGCGATCAGCATCGCCTTGATCACGGGCGCGTTCGTTGGGCCGAAGAAATCGTTGAAGGCCTTCCAGTACGCCGTCTGGAAGGACTTGTCGTTCTTCACTCCCAATCGACTCGCGAGATGCACGCCGGCACGCCTCCCCCAATCGGCGTGCTATCTCGCGGTGATGTGCGGCACTTTCACGGAAATTCCTCGGTTCCCGATCTCCACGGGGAGGAGCCCCATCTGGTGGTTCGTCCCACGCATCTTGGTGATCTCGATGTAGCGGACCCGCGCCTCCCCCGTGATGGGGACGAGGGAGAAGTGGATCACGCCGTCCGCGATGAACTCCTGGATCCCCACCGACGACAGCACGTCCGTGTGCGCGGTCTCCGTGATCATCAGGGTCGTGCAGCCCGCGCCCCCGACGATCTTCCCGAGGAGCATGTGGGTGAAGACGCGGAGGTCGCCAATCCGCTCGAACGCCTGCGTCATCGCGGTGAAGGAGTCGATCACCAGCCGAACGATGCCGTACTCGTCGATGTTCCGCACGATCTCGTCCCAGATCGCCGGCATCCCCTCGGACGTCAGCGTGGGCATCTCGAGGAATCGGAACAGGCCCTTGGACTCGAGCGGCTGGATGTCGAAGCCGAGCCGCAGCATGTTCCGCACGTACGCCTTGCGCCCTTCGAGCATCGAGACGTACATGCCCGGCTCCTTGAGTTCCTTCGCGCCGAAGAACAGGAACTGCGATCCGAAGATCGTCTTCCCGGTCCCGGGCCGTCCCGCCAGGCTGATGAGGCTCCCCGCGGGGAAGCCTCCTTCGAGCATCTCGTCGAAACCGGGGATGCCCGTGACGACCCGGGAGTCGGAGTCCAGCGCGACCCGGCTCGCGATCTTCGCGCACATCATGTGGCCTCCTGGTTTCGTTCTCGCAGCGACTGCATGATCGTCTCGAACATGTCCGCCCGGGCCCCCTGGTGGCGCAGCCGGAACCGCGACGTGGGGATCGCCACGACCTCCGGCCGCTCGCCGTTCGTGAGGGCGATGTCCTCGAGCGGGATCAGCTCGAACTCCGGATAACCGTGGTCGAACGTGAACTGGAGGCCGTAGAAGCCCGTCCGCGGCTTGACGCCGTACAGGATGAGCGTGCCCCACCGTACCGTCAGGACGAGGTGGATCTGGGAGATGTTCGCGACCTTCTGCGT
>Ga0066686_10001249_pt1 | contig 10177 bp, 9 predicted proteins | sample GraSoiAngelo_135_FD_65627 | JGI IMG/M metagenome (GOLD analysis project Ga0066686, IMG submission 65627) | Grasslands soil microbial communities from the Angelo Coastal Reserve, California, USA - 14_0929_05_40cm | ecosystem: Environmental > Terrestrial > Soil > Grasslands | place: USA...
CAGGATGAATTCGGCTTCCTGCCGGGCGTCCGCGAGCCGGCCCCCGAGCAGGTAGATAGCGGCCAGCCTCTGCCGGACCTCGATGTGCGCCGGATCGAGCTCGGCGGCCTTCCGGAGGTAGGTGAACGCCGGTCCCAGCTCGCCCAGCCGGTAGTGGACCAGCCCGGCCTGCCGGACGGCCTGGAGGTTAAGCGGATCGATGCGGAGCACGTTCCAATACTCGATGATGGCTTCCCGGTACTGTTCGCGCTTGAAGTAGCCGTCACCGCGCTCGAGATGGCGGGCTTTCTGAGCCTCAGGCGATCGCGCGCACGCGGTCGTCGCGGCTGCGATGAAGACACCAAGCAGGAGAACCGTTCTCAGTCGCATTGCTGGAATCTCGTGACCGTCAGCGAGCGGGCGAGAACGCCACTTTGGTCGGCATAGAGGGACCAGATTTGAATTCAAAGTGTCGTTTCAGTTTCAAGAATGGCTTCTCGAGCAGGTTCCACGATAGCGCGGCCACCACGTAGCAGGCCGCGAAGCCCACTGGGAACACGAGCCAGGGATGCAAGTTCAAATGGAGCGCTTCCACGATGTCAAACGGGATCTTGTGCAGCAAATAGAGCCCGTAGCTGATCGTTCCCGTATACACCATGAAGCGGTTCGTCAGCGCCCTTCGGAGCCACGTCGCCGGGGAAAACAACGCAAGATAGACGAACGAGGCCGACGCCACCACCACGAACGAGAACCCGATCCACCTCGCGCCGAGGGCCTCCGCGACGAACGCGAGGGGCACCGCGACGAACAGGAGGGTCCGGGCGCGAGGGATGAACTTGCTCGGCGAGAACTCGTCGGTACGGATCAGGAGCGCGAGAAGGGCGCCCGCCATCAGGCCATCGAGCCGGCAGAACACGTTGGTGTAAAGGTCGACCTGGTGGAACGACAGGTACAGACGCAACACCGGGGAAAGGCAGATTACCGAAGCAGCGATCCGACGTACCAGTGCGGGGGAGCAGTATCCGACCACCAGGGGCCAGACCAGGTAGAACTGCTCTTCGATGGCCAGGGACCACGTGACGCCCAGCGGCCCCGGTGCCATCATCGGACGCGGATTCAGGAAATTCTGAAGGAACAATGGATAGGCCCACCAGGGGGATGACCTTTCGAAGATCGCGTGAACCTGCGATGGGCTCAGCAATGGAACCACCACGAAGATCAACAACAGCACCGAGTAGTACAACGGCCAAATGCGAAGACACCGTCTGGCATAGAAATCCCTGAAATACCTGGCCGAGCCGTTGGTGTCGAGGAGGATCCCGGTGATCAGCAGCCCGGACAGAACGAAGAAGAGATCCACCCCCATCCATCCGTTCGCGAACACGGGCTGCAAATGGAGCGAGGGGTACTTGGCGCTCTGGTTATGCAACATCACGAGCAGGATCGCGATCCCGCGCACCCCGTCGAGCTGAGCGATGTTCTTTTGCACGGCCGTGACGGCGGGGTCTCAGCTCGCCTTCGGCTGTCGAGCCTTCTGAGCGCGGATATAGGCCAACCAATTGCGATAGAGACGCGTCGCTCCCGTGCGCCACGTGTTCGTCACCTTGCCAGCCGCCAGGGCGGTTGGGAAATCCGCCAGAAGCTCTTCGCGGCGATCCGACAGCGCCCGCTCTCGCAGGGTCGTCAACACGGCGACGGTCCCCTGGTCGAAATAGCCCTCCGGCATCGTCGGGTAGGTCTCCCGCTCGCCCCTGAGGAAGCGCCCGATGTCCCGCCGATACTCGAGCAGCAAACTGTGCGCCTCGTACTCCGGGTGGCCCTGAAAGAAAACGAACAGGCTTCGTCGCTCCTTGACGAACGTGTCGACGCCAGCCTCCGACCGCGTGAGCACGCGATAGCCGGACGCCTCGAGCGCTTCCTCGGGAATCTCGTTCCACCTCGAGTGAGGCATCCGAAGGCGCTGAGCGCCGGCCGTGAGTTGATGATCCGCCACCCGCGCGCACTCGAAGACGCCGAAGCGCTTGTCACCGAGTGACTGCCGGCCGATACCGTCGATGTGGAGGATGGCCGCGTGCGCAGCCAGGCAGGAGCAGACAGTCGAGAACGTGTTCTGCTCGGCCCACTCCAGAACGCGCGTCAGGCTCCCCCAGTACGGCTCGTCCGTCAGGTCCGGCGCGCGCGGCTCGGTCCCGGTCACAATGAGCCCGTCGAGGCGACTGCTCCAGAGATCGTCGAGGCTGGAGTAGAAGGTGTCGACGTGGTGCCGACCGAAATCCGTCCGCGGAACCTCCGGCAGCGAGTAGATCGTCAGCCGAACCACGAGGCCGTCCGCCGCGGTGCGCAGGAGCGTACGGAACTGCCGTTCGGTCGCCTTCAACGCCGCATCCGGCATGTTGTTGACGAGGCCGATGTCCAGGTGATCCGGGTCCGATTGCCGGAACTCGACGGGCGACCGATCGGGCCGACGCCGGGCTCCCGCCAAGGTCGTGGAGCCGAGCGATCGCCGACTTGCTGGGGTCATGAAAGGACGCTCCTTGGGGGTTGGACCGCCAGAGCTGACACTTTCCCCCGGGCTGTTAAGCACATCCCGTGCCGATTTGCGGAATACCGTGAACTTCCAGGCTTAGCGGTGGCAGCACCGCGATCGAATCTATAGAAATGTGAAAACTTTTTCAGATGGTGTGGACGAGAGACCCCACCGACCTCATCCGGCGGCCTGCAATCGATGACTCGATCCCGTCGCGTCGAGGGCCTGGTCGAGGTCGCCGATGATGTCGTCGACGTGCTCGATGCCCACGCTGAGCCGGATCATCTCCGGCCTCACCCCAGCCTTCCGCTGCTCCTCGGCCGACATCTGCCGATGGGTGGTCGAGGCCGGGTGACAGGCCAGCGACTTGGCATCGCCCATGTTGACGAGCCGCTTGATTAGACCGAGCGCGTCGTAGAACTTCTTCCCGGCCTCGAATCCTCCCCTGATCCCGAAGGTCATCAGGGAACAGGCCCGGCCGCTGAGATACTTCTGCGCCAGCGCGTAGTAGGGGCTGTCCGGAAATCCGGCGTAGTTGACCCACTCGACTCTGCGATCGTTGCGTAGAAATTCGGCCACCCGGCGGCCATTCTCCACGTGGCGCTCTACCCGCAACGCCACCGTTTCGATGCCCTGGAGCAGCAGGAACGCGCTCAGCGGCGACAGGACAGCTCCGGTAGTGCGCTGGTAGACGCTACGGCACCGTCCGATGTACGCGGCCTTCCCGAAATGGTCGACGTAGACCAGATCGTGATACGACACGTCCGGCCGATTGAACATCGGGAACCGCTGGGCGTGCTCTCGCCACGGGAAGTTGCCGCTATCGACGATGATGCCGCCGAGGGTCGTGCCGTGGCCGCCCATGAACTTCGTCAGCGAGTGCACCACGACGTCCGCCCCGTGCTCGATCGGCCGCAGCAGGATGGGCGACGCCACCGTGTTGTCGACGATCAGCGGAACGCCGTGCCGGTGCGCGACGTACGCGAGGGCGCCGATATCGCAGATGTTCCCCGCAGGGTTCCCGACGCTTTCGCAGAAGACCGCCTTCGTCTTGTCGTCGATCAGCCGCTCGATGGCGTCGGGCTGATCGGATTCCGCGAACCGGACGGTGACGCCCTGGCCCGGCAGGAGGTGCGCGAACAGGGTGTGGGTGGTCCCGTAGAGCTGCGGGACCGAGACGAGGTTGCAGCCGAGTTCGGTGACGTTGAGCACCGCATAGTTCAGCGCCGCCTGCCCCGAGCTCACGCACAAGGCCTCCAGCCCGCCCTCGAGGGCCGCGACCCGCCGCTCCAGCACCGCGTTCGTCGGGTTGCTGATGCGGCTGTAGCGAAATCCCTCGACCTCGAGGTTGAACAGGGCTGCTCCGTGGTCGGCGCTGTCGAATGCGTACGCGACGGTCTGATAGATCGGGACGGCCACGGACTTCGTCGTCGGGTCGACCTCGTAGCCGCCGTGAATGGCGATCGTCTCGCTTTTCATGTGGTCACCTCGATGAGTCGGTCCATCTCGCGCACCACCCACTCGATGTCCGCTTCGGTCGTGCGGAAACTCGTGATGCATGCCCGTACGACCGGCGCGCCGCCGCCCAGGCGGACTTCCGACATCCATGCGATCTGTCGCTGATAGAGGGCCGCCAGGAACTTGCCGGTGTCGAGGCCGTCGCGCGTGAAGCACACCACCGGCAGAGGCGTGGTGTTGACCACACGCCACCCGACGCGCCCCAGCGACGCGCGCAGCACATCGCCCATGCGCGCCTGATGCTCGATCATCTGGACATACCCGGATTCGCCGTGGTGCGCGAGCGCCAGGAAGAGCTTCAACCCGATGAAGCGCCGCGACCACTGTACCGATGTCGTATACGGGTCGCGCACGCCCCCGGCGGCCTTCGAGGGCATGTAGGACGTCTCCACACGGAACGCCGCGCCGACCGCGTCCGGGTGCCGGCAGAAGAACATCCCGGCGGCCATCGGAACCGAGAACCACTTGTGCGCGTCACAAGTGATTGAATCCGCGCTATCGACCCCGGCAAGGCAGCTCCGGAGGCGCGGCGAAAGGATCGCGGCGCCGCCCCACGCCGCGTCGGCGTGAAACCACAGCGCCTCGGACCGGCAGAACCGCCCCAGCTCGGGCAGGGGATCGATCACGCCGGCGCCGGTCGTTCCGGCCGTCCCGACGACCAGGAACGGCGCGAGCCCGCGCCGGCGATCCTCGACGACTCGCCTCGCGAGATCGGCGAGATCCATCTTCAGATTCGCGTCGGTCGCGACGGGGCGGATCGCCTCGCGGCCGAGCCCGGTCATGTGCGCGATCTTGCTAAACGAGTGATGGGCCTCGCCGGTCAGGTAGATCGTCGGCGACGCCGACAGGCCTCGAAGCCCGCGCTCACCGTAGCCGGGGAAGGCGCGGGTCAGTGCGACGACAACCGCCGAGAGATTCGCCTCCGCGCCGCCGCTGGTGAAGCTCGCGGCGGATTCGGCGGGGAAGCCGAGCTTGCCCGTCAGCCACGCGAGGCTGTGCCGCTCGATCTCGTTCGCGGCGGGCGAAGTGCGCCAGGTCGCCAGCTGAGGGTTGTACATTGCGGCGAGCGTGTCCCCGACGACCGACGCGGGTGTCACGCTCGGGTTGAACAGGCCGAAGTACCGCGGATGGGTGACGTGAACTTGCCAGCGGCGCAACATTCGCTCGACATCGGCGCCGACGTCGTCCAGGGCCAGCGGCTTCGCGAAGTCATAGCGCGCGGCGAGATAGCTCCGGATTTCCTGCGGCGTCACCGCCGGAACGATCGGGCCGCCCGCGATGTCGGACTCGAGCTTCGCGATCGAGTGCAGAAGTTCGTCAAACGCCATAGTGGTCGTTCACGATGGTGCTATTGTACCCGCACACCCGCGATGAGCGATCTGTCTTCCAACAAGGCTTGGCGGCGAGCCCTCGAGCTGACGGCGCCGATCACCGACAATCCGCAGCGCACCTTCCCGACCGTGATCGAAGAGCTCGCCGAACGCTTCGGCGAGGCACCGGCGCTCCTCTCCGACCGCGAATCCCTGACCTATGCGGGCCTCGCCGAGCGGTCGAACGTCTACGCACGGTGGGCGCTCGCGCAGGGACTGGCGAAGAACGACGTCGTCTGTCTGTTCATGCCGAATCGGCCCGAGTACGTCGCGCTGTGGCTCGGCATCACCCGGGTCGGCGGCGTCGTCGCGCTACTGAACACGAACCTATCAGGTCCGGCGCTGGCTCACTGCATCAACGTCGTCGCGCCCAGGCACATCGTCGTGGCGGCGGAGCTCTTCGACGCGTTCACCACCGCGCGGCCGGCGCTTGCTGCGCGGGCGACGATCTGGTCACACGGCAACGGGCCCGGCGAATTCCCCCGCCTCGACCGCGACGTCGAGCGATTTGTAGGCGGCCCGCTGAGCCCGGCCGAGCGCCGACCCGTGACGATCGACGAGCCCGCGCTCCTCATTTACACGTCGGGCACCACCGGGCTCCCTAAGGCCGCGAGGGTCGGCCATGCTCGACTGATGCAGTGGAGTCATTGGTTCGCCGGTCTCATGGACACCAGGCCGACCGATCGGATGTACAACTGCCTGCCGCTCTATCACAGCGTCGGTGGTGTTCTGGCCACCGGCGCGGTCCTGGTCGGGGGTGGCTCGGTGGTGATCCGCGACAAGTTCTCTGCCCGCCACTTCTGGCCAGACGTCGTCCGGTGGGAGTGCACGCTGTTCCAATACATCGGCGAGCTTTGCCGCTATCTGTTGCACACAGAGTCGCAACCGGACGAGACCAGGCACCGGCTCAGGATGTGCTGCGGTAACGGGCTGAGGTCCGACGTCTGGAACGACTTCAAGGACCGTTTCCGCATTCCCCGGATTCTCGAGTTCTACGCCGCGACCGAGGGCAACGTCTCGCTCTTCAATCTCGAGGGCAAACCCGGCGCGATTGGCCGCATCCCACCCTTTCTCGCCCATCGATTCACGGCGACGCTGGTCCGGTTCGACGCCGGACGTGAAGAGCCCGTCAGAAACGAGCAAGGCTTTTGCGTTCGCTGTGCTCCGAACGAAGTCGGCGAAGCGATCGGCAAGATCGTCGGCGACCCGGCGAACGTCGCCGGCCGGTTCGAGGGCTACACCAGCGTCGATGCCACCGAGCAGAAGGTCCTGAGGGACGTGTTCACACCCGGCGACGCCTGGTTTCGTACCGGCGATCTGATGCGAAGGGACGAGCGAGGCTATTTCTATTTCGTCGACCGCGTCGGCGACACGTTCCGCTGGAAGGGCGAGAACGTCGCGACCTCCGAGGTGTCGATCGCGCTCTGCGCGTTTCCGGGCGTCAAGGAGGCCACCGTCTACGGCGTGGCGATTCCGGGCACCGACGGCCGGGCCGGCATGGCCGCCCTCGTCGCCGACGAGCGACTGGAGCTCGCCGCGCTACGGACGCACCTGCTCGAGCGCCTGCCCGACTACGCGCGCCCGCTCTTCCTGCGTATCCGGCGCGAGATCGAAGTGACCGCCACGTTCAAATACACGAAGACCGAATTCGTGCGCCAGGGCTACGATCCCGCGGCCACCACCGACCCCATCTACTTCGCCGACCCGGAGCGCCACGCGTTCGTCCGGCTCGACCAGGGAACCTACGAGCGCATCCAGGCAGGCCGGATCCGTCTCTGACCGCGCGGGCGGTCTACGCCGTGTTGCCGGCGTCGACCGTGAGCACGGTGCCCGTGATGTTCTTCGCCTTGTCGCCCAGGAGGAACTCCACGGCATTGACCACGTCGTCGATCTCGGGAAGGCGCTGGAGCGCGCTGCGTCGCGCTATCTGCTCGCGTTGCTGGCCGTCGAGTCCCTGGGTCATTTCGGTGTCCATGAAGCCGGGCGCGACCGCATTCACGTTCACACCCATGCGCCCGACCTCGCGAGCCAGCGACCGGGTGAAGCCGAGCATCGACGCCTTCGTCGCGCCGTAGACCGAGAGCCCGCTGTAGCCGGTGAAGCCGACGATCGACGAGACGTTCACGACGCGCCCGCCCCCGTCGGCCATCATGTGGCGGACCACATATTTGGTGAGAACGATCGGCGACACCGTGTTCACCCGAATGAGGCGCTCGATTTGCGAGTTGTGCATGAGCGCCAGCGTGCCGTCCAGTCCGAGGGCGGCATTGTTGACCAGCCCGTAGATCGGCCCATGCTCCTTGCGCAGCTTCCTGACCAGCTCGGGGATATCGTGGATCTCCCCGAGATCGAACGGAATGAAGTGCAACGACCCCGGCCGGGCTTTTTCGGCGTGCTCGATCGTCGATGCCAGCTGATCGTTCATTTGCCGCGCGACGGCAAACGCCCGGTAGCCATCCGCCGTGAGCCGGCGGACGATTCCCAGGCCCAGCCCGCGGCTTCCCCCTGTCACGAGAACGTTACGCGTCACGACGCGCCAGTTTGCCCGCCGCCGCCACGTCCAGGGCCGGGACGAACCGGACCGTCGCGGGCACCTTGTGGGGAGCCAGGTTCTCGTGACAGATCTGGAGGATCTCACGCTTGACGTCGCCGTCACGCTCTTCTTTCAGCACCACGTCGGCGACGACGAGCGCGCCGGTAATGGGGCTCCGCCTGGAACGGACGACCGACATGCGCACCGCCGGGTGGCGGTTGATGACGGCCTCGACTTCCTCGGGGTACACCTTCAGTCCGCCGATGTTGATGACGCCGCTCCGCCGCCCCAGGAAGTAGTAGCGATCGCCGCGGCGCTCCACGATGTCGCCGGTGTCGACGAAGCCGTCCGCGGCGGTAAGCGCCGCGCCTTCGCCTCCGACGTACCGCGTGGCCGTCCGGGCTGAACGGAGCCGCAGCGAGCCGTCCTCGACCTTGATTTCCACGTCGCCGGGCGCCCCCACCATGCTCGCCGGAAAGCCTTCGAGACCGTCGTTGACCTCGAATCCGACGCCCGCTTCCGTCGAGGCAAAGGCATGGCCGACCCCGGCGTTCGGATAGAAGGCCCGGAGCGTGTTCAAGATCGCCTGATCGGCGATCTCTCCAGACAACCGGACGTAGCGCGGGGAAATCGCGTGAGCCGACGGGCTCATCACGGCGCGACGCCAGTGCGACGGTGTGCCCGAGATGTGGGTGACTCCGCGCTGGCCGAGCCGTACCAGATAGTCGCCGGGCGGCTCGGCGGAGCTGGAGAGCACCATCGATCCCCGTCCCAGCATTGCCCGGAGAAAGATCTGGAGGCCGCCGTAGCGCCGGATGTCGTAGAACGTCGCCCAGACGATGTCGGCGCCCTGATTCTGCCCTGGCTTGATCGGCGCCGCCAAGCTCGCCAGACTGTGGCTGATCATCTTCGGCGCCCCGGTCGTTCCGGACGTCAACAGCACCCACTCGGTATCGCAGCGATCCAGCGCCACGTCGCCAGCCGGCGCGATGTCGACACGACACAGGATACGTTCGGCAGCGCCGAGGTCCTCGAAACCGGCGAGCGCCTGATCCAGGACGACCGCGTCGACACCACCTTGCGCGACGACCGAGCCCACGTGCTCGGCCGAGAGGTCGGGTGTGCCGAGGATGAGCCGGCGCGCGATCCCGTCCAGCTCGATAAGCGCCACCGCCGCGGCCAGCTGATCGGCCGTGAGGACGAGCACAGACCGACCCGCGAGTTCCCGCCGGCGCCCCCCGAGGCAGGTACCGCGCAACAGATCGGCCAGACACACGCTGGCGGCAGCGCCCCAGAGGTAGCGGGTCGAACAGTCCGAAGCGCTACCGAGTCTTTCCCGAATCGACGTCACGGGATTTCGCCGCGTTCTCGTAGATCGTGATGAAATCGCCCAGGGTCACCGGATAGGCAATGTCGTCTGACTCGGTAAATGGGTCCAGGCCCAAGACCTCTTCGAGCCTCGCGACCAGAATCGCGATCCCCAGCGAGTCGAGGCCCGATTCCAGCAAGACCAGGTCATCGGTCAGGGCAGGCAGAGTCTTCTTTTTCTCTCCGGCGATCTGCTGGATCTCTGAAATTACGGTGGACTTTATTGACATTCGTTCCTCGCGTAGTGGCGCTACAATTTCTCCAGACGATGACGGCTCCGCGCGTAACCAGGATAAGGGAAAAGCTACGGGACGTCGTGATAATCCTGCGTCGGCAGTACTTCATTCGAGTGTGGGGCATGGATATCGGGGAGGGCACCTCCATCTCCATGAGCGCCAAGCTCGACAAGACGAATCCACGGGGGATTCACATCGGCAAGTACACGACCGTCACCTTCGGCGTAGCAATCCTGACGCACGACTACGTCAACAACCGCGATGCCGACGTGCGTATCGGAGACAATTGCTTCATCGGTGCGCATTCCATAATCCTGCCGGGGGTCACGATAGGCGATAGCTGCATCGTTGCGGCGGCGAGCGTCGTCGCCCGGGACCTGCCCTCGGGATCGCTCGTGAGCGGGAACCCCGCGCGCGTCGTCGAGCACAACGTCACGACCACCCACTACGGCGTTCGCAGCTCGCGCACGACCTGACCTTACCCGGTGACGACGTCCTGGATCAGCGTCCGAAGGACTTCGACCCCCTCGATCAGGCTCTTCGCGGGCGGTCGCGCGTCCTCCGCGAGCGTCATCTCAGCCTGGAGCGCCCGGAACAGCTCCTGCGTGTGGACGATGTCGCAGACGCCGTGCACGTCCGTGTATTC
>Ga0066686_10001251_pt1 | contig 10170 bp, 21 predicted proteins | sample GraSoiAngelo_135_FD_65627 | JGI IMG/M metagenome (GOLD analysis project Ga0066686, IMG submission 65627) | Grasslands soil microbial communities from the Angelo Coastal Reserve, California, USA - 14_0929_05_40cm | ecosystem: Environmental > Terrestrial > Soil > Grasslands | place: USA...
TAGGAATTCGGATGGACCTGCGTTGTTGTCGGTAATCTCGATGTAGCTCGAGTTCCCATCCGGTCCATTCGGATCCGTGATGCAGTCCCAATACGTCGAGCTGCCGCAGGAGTTGGCGGTCCCATGCGTCTTGATGCGGGTCTCGTAACCGGGACCGCCATCATTGAATCCCAAGGAGAAGGTCAGGGCCTTCGTATCGAACGGATTATAGAACGTCGGGAAGTTCTGAATCCCGCTCGAGAACTGTCCCCATGTGGAATCCGGCGGAAGCGGCTGTCCAACGAATACCCATGGCTGCGCCAAGACGGATGACATCAGGAGAACGAATCCGATGAAGATGGCGATGCGAAAGAGACTGTGGGATTCCCCCATCTCAACCACTATCGCCCAGGGGGTTCAGGAGAACGAATGCGAGGATGATGACGACGAACAGGATGGTCCAGATGGGGAACCAACCGGCCACCGCAACGAACACGATGCCCATCGCCAAAGGCATGACGGCGTTGATGCCGCCGTGATGTTCGCGGAACAGGATGAGGAACACGAGATAGGTGACGACGATCACGGCGAAGCCACAGAGCATCCCGCCGGCGACGGCATCGCCGCCGAACATCAGGCTACCTACGGCCTGCGCGACCTGATCGAAGCCTGCGACCATGTTGCCACTCGCTACCCTGAGAGCTCCCCAACGGTTAAAGGATAAGGGCGCGGGAGTCAGAGTCACCATGGAGGGATGGCTGGAGAGACTCCCGCGTTGGGTTCGGTTCGGTCAGCTCAATACTTGCTTCTTGCGCCGGGCAAGAAATTCCGGACGAAGAGCAAGAGCACCGCGACGCCGAGCAGGACCGGAAGCAGCACGACCAAGATGGCACCGATGGCGCCTGTCTGGTTGCCGAACTTGTAGGTCTTGTCGTACAACGTCGGATACAGGGCGACCAGGACCACGAACAGCACGACGAAGCCGATGATGATGTAGATCCAGTGACCTACGTTCATCCCCGGATCCCCGTCGAGGTTCAGGCGAAGCGGATTGCGCTTCTCGAGGTCCGCGATGATGGCCCAATACATGACGGCCACCTGTGCCCTGAGATCTTTGAGGGTAAGCGTTCTCATTCACCCCCCGCACCGCTGCGGGTACGGGCACCTGGATGGATGTGGGGGTTAATGGCCGTTCTTGCGCAATGCCCTGGCGCGTTCGTCCTCGACTAATTGATGCACCTGCGACCGGAGGACGCTGATGGGCATCTCAGCCGGAGCTGGCAGTTTCAGCGTTTGCGCAAGGACCCGCATCCAGGCACTCAGCGAGAGCCGATGGAAGGCTGCCTCTTCCCGCAGAAGCGCCTTTGATTCGGCATCCAGAGCAATGTTGACACGGATCAAACCGGAAATGGGAGCCACCTCCCTAAAAGACGAGACGCTACTCTCTTTAGAGAGTAGGGGCGCGGGTTTTGGTCCATCTTCACGCCTTCAGGAATGTACGGATGGCCCGAGGATAGTCCTCTTGGCTCGGGCATTTGGTAAGGGCCTGATAAAGCTTCTCGAAGTCGATGACCTCCGTAGTCGCAAAGAAGGCAAATGCCTTGGAATCGAATTCGATGGATGGCAGGGGGAAGTTCTCAATCTTTGCTTGGAAGTACCGATAGGGTCCCCGGAGATCAATGGTAAAGACTCCTGGCTTGTAGCAGAAAAATCGGGAACTGGACAATTCCTGAATCGTAGTCGGCACCTTCTTGTCGAGCTGATCGATCACAATAAGATTCCCTCCGAGCTTCCGGATGCATCGGACGAAGCCGTCCAGCTGCTTGTCTTTCGATGTCGAAGCCTGGGCCGTGGACCAACCGGATCCGTAGAGCTCGTCAAAGACCATCAGCCAATACTCGGGAATCGGATCATCGAGGATCGAGGCGATCTGGAGAAGCATCTCCCGGACGTCCTGAACGTAGTCGTAGGATCCCTTCTCGGATGTCTTGATGTTCGAGAGCCCTCGGTTCCCCATGTCAATCCACTGTTCGAGGATCGAGACTCCCGTGGCCGTCTTCCCGGTACCGAGATTCCCGGAAATCCATCCCATCTGGCCTTCGCGGAAGTTCGATGCCAGGATGTGCGGGCCGTCCTCGAGGACTTGCCATTGCATCCCGCCGTTGTGCCGGTCGAAGACCATCGAGGCGGCGCCCGTGAGGCCGCCGGTCCTGTCGGCCATGTGGAACGAATCCGGAATCCCGGCTTGTAGGCGGGTCAGGAGTCCGGTAATCTGCCAGGGGGCTTTGATACCGATGCGTCTCGCTTCATTGATCATCTCGAGCAGAAGCAGCTTCTGGCGCTGGTCCCAGACACCCGACATGATGATCGAGATGACATCCTGGAAGTTCAGTTGCTGGAATCGCTCGAGCAGATCCTGGGCCTGGATCATGCGCTCAGTGCCGAGGAACGCCTCGGTTCCTCCGTTGTCCTCGGGCATCTTGGATCAACTAATGGAGAACAGGCTCTTTAGCTCATCTAAACTCCGATGCAATGTTGCACGCCGCGATACATCCATGACGCATGGATGATGAAGAGACGTTTCCCGATGTGACGACACGGAAGAGCCAGAGAATACCGGAAAGAATCGGTCCAGAAGGCTCATCGGTCGAACTGGGTTGCGAGTGGTGATAGGATCACTTCCTGCCGACGATCACATCCATCCAAGACTTACGGACGGGCGGTTTCGGAGTCCCGGTATGGGCCTCCACGATCTTATCGGCCCGCCAGCCTTTTGAGCTCTGAGCCAGGTCCAAGAGCTTCGTGACGACCTGATGCGCATCCTCACGCATCGGACGCTTCTCCGCTCGAGCGAGAAGCCGCTCGAAATGGTACTCCGCGCGAACCGCCAATTGCATCGGCGGGACCGGGCCGCCGACCTTTGTAATGAAGGGACGCCGGAGCTCCGCCTGGGTCTTAGACTCTGGCATGAGGATCCGGATGGCGTGTTCCCGGTCCTCCTTCTGCGCGATCCAGGCTTCCCCGTCGAAGATGACCTGGGGCGGATTGCGCGGTTCCGGTTCCTCTTCCATATCTCACCGGACGTGCGCCGCGATGACCCCGATCAGGGCGCCTGCGCCGAGTCCGGCGATGGCGGCCATGATGATCATCCCCCAAGGGATGTTCGGATTCAGGATCTCTCGACCGAGCTGGCTTTTCGCATCGAGGGCGATGGCGTCCGAGGTGAAGCCGATGGCCTCATCGATCTTCTCCCGGTCGATCCATTTGCGAAGCTGGGGAATCTGCATCGGCGTCCCCTCGGAGAAGAGCGCGTAGATGTGCAGGGACTTGGAATAGCTCAGCAGACCGCCGAGGATGGCGATGATGCCGAAGAGGGCGAAGGTGATCGCTCCGATGGGGAACTGAATCGTCTCGGCTGCGCCGAAGATCCCCATGAATCCCAGCATGATGATGCCAAGGGCCCATGCGGGACGCGGGGAGACAGTCTTGTGATCGAAGTCCGGATTGACCGTGTATTGATGACGGCCGAGGGTGATCTGTCCGTTCCCGGATGGACGTGGTCCCCTCGAGGGCATCAGCCCACCAAGCTGCACATGGGTCCATCGCCAATCGCCGGACTTCAGTTCCTCGATGTAGTGCTTCGTGGCCTTCATTTCTTCCACTCCCCCTTGTATGGGATCCCCTCAAGAATGGCGAACATACCGACCACCACGACGAGGCTTGCGGGCACCAAACCACCCATGCATCCGGAGTAGAATGCGATGAAGAAAATGGCAATGCCACTGAGGATGAAGAACAGGCGGTTATGGGTCGCCCCACCCATGACCGCCAGGACTACAGCCACGCCAATCAGGAATCCGACACTCCAAAGATTCGACGGAGAATAGGGATCCGATCCGCAGATCGTCGGACAGGCTAGCGTCTGGAAATAGAGGATCGCTCCTTGCGCGTACGTGGCATTCGTCCCGTTGGCCCAGGCACGGAAATAGTAGAACGTCGATTCTGCGAGTCCGCTCTTATTCAGCGAGAATGTTCCGGTGGAGTTTCTTGTCTCCACTGTGATATTGTCGGCGCCGCTTAGGGTTGGACTGACACCGAACTGGAAGCCGACCGTTACACTTGTGGACGATCCCATCGAGGAGAGATTCCCGTTGACGATCGTGGTTGAACACGTTATGATCGTTCCCTCACCCGTCGTCACAACGGGGTTCTGGGTACAGACATTGTTTGAGATGCAGTCCACTTCTGGTGCGGTGAGGGCGCGATTGTAGATGTACAGTTCATCCAAGGTGCCGCCCCAGAAATCCGCAGATCCAGACGTCCCGACGTAGAAGGTCCCGGTCCCTGAGAGCGTGACCACCGTATTGGTCGTGGTTATCTGAGTCCCGTCGAGATAGGACTTCAATGTCGTGGCGCCGGAATCGTATGTGAAGATGATCCAGTGGCAATCCGTGTTGGCAATCGTCGTGGAGGCTTTGAAGGACCCATCATATATCTCGTATTGGTTCGTGTGATAGCCGTACAGAACGGCTCTTGACCCGGCTCCGAACGTCAGGAGATATGTATTGACTTCCGACAGCAGCGTGGGCTTGGCGTGGAACGCAATGCTCCAGGACGTTGCGGATGCGAGTGGGGAGGCCGTATTCGACATCTTGTCGGTGACTCCGTTGAACACATATGCTCCAGCACTCCCCCCACACGCCGTACTCGTCGATGACGGTCCACTGATCGTCAGATCGAGCGCGGAGGGTCCGAAGTCCTTTACCTTTCCAGCGGAGAGCGTACTCATGTCATAGGCATCGATGTTCCCACTGGTCACCGGGGGGTATGTCGCACTCCCCTCTGCGGAGAGTAAAATGAGGATCCCTACGGACAGTGCCAACCCGAAGAGAATACCGCGATTCATTAGCCTCCCAATCCTCGTCCCGCTATAAGAGACATCCTCAGCGGATGGCCTCATGGAAAAGGACCGCGCCGGTGATCGCCAAGAAGAGAATCCCGGCGGCCCTCCAACTCACGACGTAGAGCTCATGGTGCCCCAGGAAGGCGGCATAGAGGAACAGGACACCCGCGCAGCCGAAGAGGGCACGGATCAGGGGCCAAGGGACTTTCACGGGGCATCGCCGCCATTGTCCGGAAGGTCCTGGACGCAAAGGCCGCAGATGCCGGTGATTTTGGACTGGTTCGAGTGGATCGGGCGGCCGCACTTCCGGCAGCGCGTCGGGGGCTCCGAGTGGCGGGTGAAGCGGGCCTCGGTCTTGTTGCTGCGGTTCATGAGTCGTCCCCACTCCCAGTTCCAGGATTCGCTTCGTAAGCATCACGGAGGGCCTCTCCCGCGTCCTTCAGCTCTTGGCGGGTGAAGTATCGTATCGCGTCGGAAACGAGCAGGCGGCCCTCTGTGACGGCTGAATGGCATCGTGCGTTGGCCTTGAGATGCCGAATCACGTTCTGAAAGCGTTGATGGCAGACGGGACAGGACCGTTTGTCTGACGCGAAGCCGTTTACCTAAATACCCCCCGTGCCTGGGTCCGCGTCCCCAGTCCCGTTGCGTCTCGGTTGACCGAGTGTATGCGGGCCGGACGGGAGATGCGGAGGTAGATGCGGGCGGTCATCGCATCCAGTCCTCGAGTCGCTTATGGACCATGCGTATTTCGGTTTCCTTATTACCTGCCTGTCTCTCGATTTCGAACGGTGAGTACTCGATAGGTTCGAAATCGAGATGCTTCGCGAATATCCTGGCTCCCGCGTTCTTTGTCGCTCCGTAGTCCTTGAACCCGTTCTTGGCGAACCAATCCCAATTGCAGACTGCGTCCCTCTCCTTCCGTGTCGGGAGAGCGAAGAGGATATTGGTCCTCCGATAGACGAAACAGAACCGCTCGAATCCCTGGAGGAGTCGGTCCGCATCCTCCTGATAGAAGGCCACGATGCGATAGATGTTCGCCGCATGACGGAAGATGTAGGGAAGCCCCTTGCTCGAGACCAGATAGGGGAAGTGTTCATTCCAGAATCCTGCGTTCGGATACAGACCTGCTACGAATGCGGCCCACAGGGATTCCTTCCGGGCGAGATACCCGAGACCGTAGCAATATTGATACGGGTTTTTGGAGCCGTCCTGATTGAAGGGGTACTTCAGATAGTGCTCTTTGTCGATAAAGGCTATCACGTCGTCGACCTCATGGGGGGAGAAATCGTCCGGATGTCCGACCCGTAGGATTTCCTCGTCCGGAAGGCGCGTCTGCGAACTCATTCTGGTGGCTCCGGGAGTTTGACACCGGCTTTCCGCAGGATGTCCCATGGATTCTTCCCTGCGTAATCGAGATGCCGCTCATAGGCGCTGCAATATTCCTCCAGTTGCGCGATGCGGACTCTCAGAGCGTGGAACTCTTCGTCCACGGTCCCCAGGAGCCGCTTGTCCGAGATGCATGGTCCGCATTCGCAATCCGGGTCATGTTCCCGGTAGAGCAGATTCCTGGCGGCGTCGAAGACCGGTCGGTCCGTCATTCCATGTCCCCCTTGGCAATCGAGATGAACGCCCAAGTGATAAGGGCGACCCCTGCACCACCGAATGCCGTCCCCAATCGCAGCATGATTTCGAAGGGGTCATTCACGGTGGCTGCCCATGGGGACCCTCCGACTGTCAAGCCGATTCCGATGGTCAGGAGGATTCCACCCGTCCGGACCATCCTCGAGGACATCGTTCTGCGGAAAGGATTCAATCGACCACCCAGAAATCCCGTCCGCCGATGTGGTATCCGACAACAGTCCCTCCGTGCATCTCTATATCGTAGACCGCGACGAGTACAGATGCGAAAACCATGATTGGTTCCTTCTGGGCGAGAAGGATTTCGGCGACTGAGGGCGTCGTTGGGAGAATCCATCCGCCCCAAGTCGTCATCCTTCCCTCCGTTCGAGGATCCAATGGTCCACGGCCTCCACGAGGCGGAACGGGCCCCCCACGCGCGTCAGCTGGTAGACCCACCGGGCGGCCGTCTGCGAGGCGCAGCCCGCGTAGTTCGCGGCCCGCGCGTGGAGCTCCCCGAGATCGGCCCACGTCGTCCCCTCGGCCTCCAGGAGGAACTCCACGATCAGGTGCCGGAAGCGCAGGGAGCGCGTGTAATGGCGTTCGATGGCCGTGGAGTCGGGGACGACCTTGGACCGGCCGACTTCGCGGACGAGGCGTTCCATCTCCGGGTCGAGCTCGGAGTCGCCGCGCTTGCGGCCGCCGCGCCTCTTGCGGCTTGGAGCCGGGCTCGGGCGAGGCTCCGGCGGGTCCCCCGCTCCCGCCTTCGCCTCCGCGCCCTCGCTCGTGCCTGTCATCGTCTGTCTCTCTTTCTCTTTCTCTTTCTCTCCCCCGCGTTTTCTATGGGGATGATTTCGTGCCTAGCGTCGGCCTGTCGTCGGACGGCGCCACTCGCATCGTCCGCAAACGTCGGACGGATGTATCGCCCGCACGTCGGACAATTCGCCTGTCTCGGCGCGAACCATCGCTGCCGGCAACGGGTCTTGCCGCCATGTTTGTTGTGAATGAATTTCACGAGGATGGGATCAGCTCGCGGTAGATCGTCCACTCGCACGACCCGATGCCGATCCCATGCGACGTGGGCTCTGGCCTCTTCCATGTTCGGAAGCCGTCCGCATCCGTCGAGACAACGATACTTGACAGGGCGCTTCTTCAGGGGCACGGGATCACCAAAAAGACTTGCGGGCGGTAAGGTAGGGGGAATGGAGGTTTGCTTCCATCCTCGAACCGCCCGCCGTCATCGTCAATCCGCCTCCCGTTCGCGGGCTTCAGGTTGCTCTTTGAGCCACCGTCCCCCCTCGATGTATTCGCACTCGTCCGGACAGTACTCATCGTGATTCCGGATGGCTTCGAGAAGTTCCGCGACGCGGGCCCCGGCATCTTGTCGTTCCCGAACTACCACGAAGTATTCTTCCCGTCGTTCAGCGAGTTCCGCTTCGAGTTCGCGGATGCGCTTGTAAAGGGCGAGATTCTCCGAAACAAGGATTCCTTGCCGTTTCGCGTTCATGCCTCCGGATCCTCCTGATGCCTCTTGCAGATGATCTGCCCCACGTTCACGTCCCAGGCGCAGCCGCAATCCCATTGGATCGCGGTGATCGTGCCGCTCGGCAGCTTCTCGATGAACCGCGGAATGGAGCGAGGCATCAGGCTTGGCTCCCTTTCATCCGGTCCATGGCGATCTGCAACAGCTGATGGCCCATCTGGATCGCCTCGCGCTTCAGGACGCCGACTCCGGCGATGCGACTGGCCGCATCGAAGAAGGCATTCGCAAGACGAAGGTCCGCAAGCACGGATTCCCTGACGGCCGGATCCATCTAGGTATCCCCCATGCCACCTAGCTTCTGCTCCGTGATCGGGATGAAGCCATGGGATCGCTTCCGGCGGATCTTTTCGCCGAGCTGACGCATCGCGTCCCGAGCGAACTCTGCGAGGGAGGAATAGCCGATGCCGAGGTCGGCAGCAAGGGCCATATCCTTCTCAGCGGCGTCAATGTCCTCTGCCTTGAGAGTAATCGTCCTCTGTCCCGGCTGAGGCATAGACAAGAGAATGCAGGGTGTCTATTTAACCGTTCTGAAGCGGTTATCTGGAATGAACATTCACGGCGCGATTAGGCCGACATCCATCGAGTAGATGCCGTCGAGCATGGGCGCCATCAGAATGAACGTAATCGTGATGTCCGCTCGGAAGAACTGTTCTCCCGCATCGTTCACGAGATCCACGGCCGTGAACACGGATGTATTGCCGCTGGCGGTCCCTGGTCCCGTCGGGCCGATATTCCAAGTAATCGGCGTACTCGTATTGTCGATCAGCCGACCATTCGCGGGATTGATGGCATACTGAACCAATGTGCCCGAGGCACTCTGGATCACCGCGTCGAACATCATCAGATTGAAGAGAACGCGGTAGTCGATGGATCCACGGAAGCGATTCAGAACGGAGAAGTTGAACCCGCTCGTCGTGCCATTCAGGAACGTAATGCTGAGCTGGGGGCCCCCATCGTTCGGGATGTGGTCGAACGGTACGAACAGGAGATGCTGAACCTCCGTGTTGCCGCGATAGGTGTATGCGTGACTCAGGAAAGCGACCCCCGCGACGCCGCCGCCGACGAGGACCGCCGCAGCGACTAGAACTGTCGTGATCTTCCAGATATGTCCGGAGAAGAGCTCGCGGCCGAACTTCTGACCATCGAGGAACTGCTCGAGATCGCGGAAGTCGCGGTCCTCGAGGAATCTCATAGGCAATCCCGCGATTGCCGGTGTCGCGCCTCATTCTCGATGGAGTACACCGTGACTCCACAGACCGGACAGGTGCGCGGATACGGATCCGCGACGATGGCGGATGTATAGACCTTCGTCCGATTGCCTCGGCCGCCTTTGTTCGGAATGGAATACACCCGGAGCCATCCGAGGCGGACCATCGAGTTCAGGAGATGGTAGAGGGACGCCATCGGGATGCTCGCGGTCTGTCGGAAGATATCTTCCGCCGTCATCGGATCCCTTGTCACGTCGAGGATGGCCCTGGAACGGGTGAGGGACCGGTCCAGGGCATAATTGGCCGATTTCTCGGAGGGGACTTCGATCCGGATCGGACCGACGAGGGTCTGATAGACCGAATCCTGCACCGAAGGAGCGTCTGACATTGGGGGCCTGCCTCCATACGTCATTGGCTATTTGAGCGCATCCGTCCATCCTACCTGCATTGAGTCTCGAGGATATGATTGGACCGACGATGATCCAGGCCGCGCCGATTGCGACGGCAATCGGTTGGATCCTCCTGGGGTTGGTCATGCGGTTCGAGGATGAACGCGCTCGCCAGGAATGGCTCTGGAGCGGACTCTCCTTCGGCGTCATTTATCTCGTGATGTATGTGTTCTACAATGCGCCGGGCCTGAGATGAAGCGGGATCCGAACGAACCGAAGTTCCTCATTCCATTTCCATGGATCATTTGGCCGTTGGCACTCGGCATCGGCCTGATCAAGGTCGCCACGGGAGAGCCGATCATCGGATGGCTGCTAATCGGACTCGTGATTGTTTCGACGTTCCTCATCCGGGGATCCGATTGGTATCCCTAGGCGAACCGATTCCGGAGCCACACGGCGCCCACGACGGCCAGAGTCAGGATCGCCATGAACGTGAACAGGATGAAGGCGTTGAAGTAGAACGATGTGCCG
>Ga0066686_10001256_pt1 | contig 10150 bp, 6 predicted proteins | sample GraSoiAngelo_135_FD_65627 | JGI IMG/M metagenome (GOLD analysis project Ga0066686, IMG submission 65627) | Grasslands soil microbial communities from the Angelo Coastal Reserve, California, USA - 14_0929_05_40cm | ecosystem: Environmental > Terrestrial > Soil > Grasslands | place: USA...
GTGTCGTAGAGCCCGCGGAGGTCCACGGACCCCTGCCCAATCTTGCAGTCGATGATCACGTCGTCGTCGACGTTCAGGTTCGTGCACGTCCTCTGGAGGTAGTCGTGTGCGGCGCGCACCGCGACCGCCCGGTACGGGAGCCGCTCGCCGTCTACGGAAGTGGTCGCCCGCCCGCAGAGAAGGATGTAGGCGGGTTCGAGGAAGAGCCCGCCGCCGAACTTCGGCGCGCTCTGACCGCCGACGACCTCGACTTGGTCCGTGTTGTGGTGGAGGATTCGGCCGTACCGGTCGATGTACATCTTCGAGAGGGCCTGGCTCACGGACTCCGCGAGTCCGTCCGCGACGCTGTCCGGGTGGCCCACGCCCTTCCGCTCGACGATCTCGGCCGTCTGCTCCTCGATCGGGGTATGGACGAGCTCCTCGACGAAGATGCTGCGGCTCACGGAAACTCTCCGGTGTGGCCCGCGCAACACGGGGCGGCGGATATATTCTTTTCTACGTCCCGCGGACGACAAGCCCCGCGGGAGAGCCCAAGCGCGGGCGGGCCCACCGGGTCGCCATCTCCACCGCGTTATTAATATCTGTCTGGCCTGAAAATTCCATAAGGAATATGAGACGGCGCGCCTTCCGGCCCGATGATGCTCCCGGACATCGACGAGATCCCGCGCATGCGGAAGATGCTCGGCCTGACGCAGACGGCCCTCGGCAAGCTCGCGGGAGTGTCACAGTCCACCGTCGTGAAGGTCGAGAAGCGCCAGATGAACCCGAGCTACGACATCGTCCGGCGGATCATGAACGCGCTCGAGACGGAGGTCCGCCGCCAGGAGAAGAAGGCCCTCGTGGACCAGGTGCAGAGCCGGAAGGTGGAGTTCATCGACGCGAAGATCTCCCTGGAGGACGCGGCCTCCGAGATGAGGAGGAAGAAGTTCTCTCAGCTGCCCGTCTTCCACCTCGGCCGGAGCGTCGGCAGCATCTCGGACAAGACGATCACGGATCTGATCCTCGCGGGGAAGGAACCCCGCGAGCTCGCGCGCATCCGGGTGGAGGACGTGATGGACCCGCCCTTCCCCCAGATCGACGCGAAGGCGCCGGTGGAGCTCGCGGCCGGCCTCCTCCGGCACTACAACGCCGTCATCGTGGTGAGTCGCGGGGACATCACCGGCATCGTCACGAAGTCGGACCTGATGAAGCTCCTCTGAGGGCCTCAATCCGGGTACGGGGTCTCGTACTCGAAGAAATCCTCGGCCATGTACGTGTTCGGGAACACGGTCTTCGCCTCCTCGAGGATCGAGCGGGTGTCCTCGTACCGCGGGCTGACGTGGGTGAGGATCAGCGCATGCACGTTCGCGTCCCTCGCGATCTCCGCGGCCTGGCGGCCGGTGGAGTGGCCGTAGCGGTTCGCCTTCTCCTCCAGGGCGGTGTCCGCGGTCGCGTCGTGGATTAGGACATCCGCGTCCCGCGCCGCCTCGAGGATCCGGTTCGAGGGCAGCGTGTCGCCGGTGTACACGATCTTCCGGCCCCGTCGAGGCGGGCCGAGCACCATCTCAGGCCCGATGGACCGGCCGCCCACCGTGACGGCCTGTCCCTCCTGGAGGCGGCTGAACAGGGGCCCCTCGGGGATCCCGAGGGCCTTCGCCTTGTCGAGGCTGAACCGGCCCGGCCGGATCCCCTCCTCGAGGACGTAGCCGGCGGCGGGGACCGTGTGGGAGGTCTCGATCGCCCGCACGAGGTACTCTCCGCAGTCGACCTCCTCGCCACCCTTCAGCGCCCGGGCGACGACGGGGAACCCGGACTTGAAGTGGCCGATGTTCGCGAGGGTCTCCACGAGGTCCTCGGTCCCGCGGGGTCCGTACACGAGGAGCTCACGCTCCCGCCCGTTCATCGACATCGACTGGATGAGCCCGGGAAGCCCGAGGAAGTGGTCCCCGTGAAAGTGGGTGAGGAACACGCGGGTGATCTGCATGAACGAGAGATTCGAGAGCATGAACTGCCGCTGCGTCCCCTCCCCGCAGTCGAACAGGAGGACCTCGGGCCCCCGCTTCACCGCGATCGCGGAGACGTTCCTCTTCGGCGTGGGCCACGAGCCGCTCGTCCCCAGGAAGACGATGTGCACGCGCGCGGAATCCCGGGTTCCGCTATCAACCTTTTCGGGATGCGCGCCTCCATGGAGGACCGCGCAAAGCCTTAATGAGGCTCGCCCCATCGCGGGCGGGGGCGGTCCGTTGCTCGCGATCGATGGGGAGTCCCTCACCCTCGAAGAGGTCGTGCACGTCGCGCGGGCGCGGGGCCCCGTGCGGCTGAGCCCGCCCGCGCGCCGTCGCGTCGAGGCGTCCCACGCCGCCCTCCTCCGGATCGTGAAGGCGGGGAGGGTGGCCTACGGGGTCACGACGGGGTTCGGGCAGCTCGAGAACGTCCTGATTTCCGCGAAGGACGCCCGGAAGCTCCAGGAAAACCTCGTGCGAAGCCACGCCGCGGGGACGGGCCCCCCGCTCCGGGAGGAGGAGGTGCGGGCGGCGATGCTGATCCGCGCCAACGCCCTCGCGAAGGGATACTCCGGGGTTCGTCCCGTCGTCGTGGACCATCTCGTGCGGATGCTGAATGCGGGGGTCCATCCCGTCGTCCCGTCCCGCGGGTCCCTCGGGGCGAGCGGGGACCTCGCGCCCCTCGCGCACATCGCCCTCGTGATGATCGGGGAGGGCGAGGCGGTCGTGCGCGGGAGACGGATGGGCGGCCGAGCCGCGCTGCAGGCCGCGCGCCTCCGTCCCCTCCAGCTGGAGGCGAAGGAGGGCCTCGCGGTCCTCAACGGCACGGCGGTGATGGCGGGCCTCGGTTGCCTCCTCGTCGCGGACGCGCTGCAGCTCCTCAAGGACGCCGAGATCGCCGCCTCGATGAGCTTCGAGGCCCTCCGCGGGAGCCCCGCCCCGTTCGACGAGCGGCTCTCCCGCGTGAAGAAGCAGATCGGCCAGCGCCTCGTGGCGGCGAACCTGCTGAAGCTTCTCCGCGGGAGCGAGATCGTGCCGAGCCACCGGGGACCGCATCGGGTCCAGGACCCGTACTCCCTGAGATGCATCCCCCAGGTGCTCGGGGCCTGCTTCGAGTCGATCCACTACGCCCGCCAGGTCCTGGAGATCGAGATCAATTCCGCGACGGACAACCCACTGATCTTCTCGGACTCGGGGGAGGCGCTGAGTGGGGGCAACTTCCACGGCCAGAGCCTCGCGATGGCCCTCGACTTCCTCGGCCTCGGTCTCACGGTCCTGGGCGGGTTCGCGGAGCGGCGGATCGCCCGCCTCGTGGACGCCCGGCTGAGCGAGCTCCCCCCGTTCCTCACGGAGCACGGCGGGCTCCAGTCCGGGATGATGCTCCTCCAGTACACCGCCGCTGCGCTCGCGGCGGAGAACAAGGTGTACGCCCACCCCGCCTCCGCGGACTCGATCCCGGCATCGGCGAACCAGGAGGACCACAACTCGATGGGCCAGGGGGCGGCCCTGAAGGCCCGCGAGATCCTCGAGAACGCCCGCCGGATCGTGGCAATCGAGTATCTGTGCGCGGCGCAGGGCCTGGAGTTCCGACGACCGCTGAAGCCCGGCGTCGGGCCCCGCGTCGCCCACCGGACGATCCGGGGGTCCGTCCCGAAGCTCACCCAGGACCGCGCGATGGCGGGGGACATCGAGGCCGTCACAGGCATGCTCGTCAGCGGGATCCTCTCGCGGGCCGTCGAGGCGAAGGTCGGACGGCTCGCCTAGCCCACGTCGAACTTGAGCTTCCGCTTCTTGTCCGCGGTCTCGATCGGGCGGAAGCACACCGGGCACCGCCCGACGCGCTCCGCGCACATCTCGTGGAAGTCCCGCCCGCACGAGCACTTCGCGATTGTGAACCCTTTCTTGATCTGCCCCTTGCAGATCGGGCACCGGCTCTCGTACTCCGCGACGAGGGGCCGGACGGGCTCCTCCACCCTCGCTGCCGCGGCGAGCACCTCGATCTGGGCGATCATCTCCTGCGTGTACTCCTTGTCGTCCATCACCCGGTGGCTCGCGACCTGGATGACGAGGGGGATCACGCCGGGCGCGGTCATGCGGATCTTCAGGGGCACGCGCTCCTCGCCCTTCGCGCGGATCGCGGCGAGGTCCTTGAGCCCCTGCACCTCCGCGTCCCCGAGGATCCGGACCTGGACGTCCTTCGCGAGGGCCTTCCCCGTGTTCCGCAGGACGAGCGTCGCGTCGGACCACTGGTCGAGGCGCGGCGCCTCCACCTCCAGGCTCCCCTGCATGCTCGGGGCGAACCCTTCGACGCCCTCCCACGCGAGGCGGTACGCGTCCTCCGCCGTCGCGATCGCCCGGGTCATGTCCGTCTTCTTCAGGGCGATCGAGGCCTGGAGGGTCCTCTCCGCCTCCTTCACGTCGATCCCGAACTTCTTCGCGTTCCGGATCGTGGACTCCGCCTTGTACGTCAGCTCGACGAACCGCTTCTCCACCATCCGGCGGGACTCCACCCGCTCGGAGCCCTGGTGGATGAGGTTCAGGGCGCGTTCGAACTCGCCCTCCAGGAGGGCCTGGCTGGCGAGCTGGAGTTGCTCTTCGGCGTCCCCGACGTCCGCGCCGATCCTCTTCGCGTGCTGCACCGTCGATTCGGCGTTCGTGAGGGCGTCGGAGACCTGTGCGGCGATCCCGCTTTGCGCGTCCTTGATCCCCGCCTCCATGAGCTCGTACGCGTCCTCGAAGTTCTCGCTCTCGATCTGGGCCTTCGCCTCGGAGAACCGCTTGAGGCTCCCCGCGACGTCGACATCGAGGCGCTGGCCGAGTTCCGCGGTGGCGCGGGCCTTGTGGAGCTTCTCGAGAAGGTGGGTCCGGGCCGCGCCGACGCCCCAGTCGAGGGCCTGCTGGTACAGGTTCCGCGCGCCGTCAGAGTCCCCCCGGGCGAACGCGGCCTCGGCATCCCGGTGGACCTTCGCCACCTTGGCGGGGTCCGCCCCGATGGCCTTCAGGACCTCGACGATCCGCGAGGCCCCCGTCCGCGCCTCCAGCGCGTCCTCGGTGATCTCCCGCCGCTTCCCGAACTCGTCCCCGCCCCGGATCGCCAGGTCGAGGGCCTTCACGTAGTCCCCGGACTTGAACGCCGCCTTCGCCTCGTCGACAATGCTCGCGACCTGCGCGATGGGGTGGCCGAAGCCGGCGAGCCGCTTCTCGATCGTCTGGATCGCCTTCGCGGCCATGTCCTGCTGGAGGGCGACACGCTCCGTTTCGCTCTCCGACTGCATCGCGACCGCGAGGGCCTGCCGGAACTTCCGCTCCCGCAGGAACTCCTTGGCGCGTTCGAACAGCTTATCCGCGGAGCGGGTGTCGATGCCCTCGCGCCGCGCCTTCTCGATGGAGTCTTCGAAGCGCTTCATCGTGCCCGCGACGGCCTGCTGCGTCTCCGTCTCGAGCTCCCCGGCCGCCTTGTTCGCGAGGTCCAGGGCCTCATCGAACCGGCCGGACTTGTACGAGCGGTCCGCCTTCTCGAGGAGCCGCCGGGCAGACGTGGGGTCGATGTTCATCGTCTCGACCTCGGCGATCGCGTCCCGGGCCCTCTTCATCGCAACCGCGGACTGCTCGCCGACCTTCTTCAGCTTCTCGACCTCGTCGCGGATCTGGAGCACGAGGTCCGTCGCCTGGGCGTACTGCTGTGCCGCGGCGAGGTTCCGGGCCTGGATGATCTTGGATTGGACGGCGGAGAACTCCACCCCTTCGATGTCCGCGAGGACGCCCTCCGCGGTCGTCGCCACGCTCGCGATCTTGTCCCCGATGAGCTCCGTCAGGCCCTTCTCCGCCCGCTCGGACAGCTGGAGGGCCCGCTCGTACTCCTTGGACTTCATGGACTCCTTGGCGTTGTTCAGGAGGTCCCGCAGCTCAGGCGTATCGATGCCTAGACGGCCCGCCACGTCGAGTTTCTCGCGGCTCGAGATCAGCCGCTGGGCGGACGTGTAGAGGATCATGAGCTTCTCCGTCTCCGCCTTCGAGCGGTTCGCGAGCTCCAGGGCCCGCTCGAAGTCGAGGCGCTCGAACGCCTTCTTCGATTCGAGGAGCATCTCGAGGACCTTGGTGACGTCGACGTCCCGCTTTTTCGCCTCCGCGACGAGCGCTGCGGCGCTCGAGATCGCGTTGTGGGTCGTGCGATAGAGCTCGAGGACCTTGTTCGCCTTGTCGTTCGTCTCCTTCAGCATGCGAAGCGCCTCGACCGTGTCCTCGACGCCGAGGGACATCTTCGAGCGCTTCAGGAGTTCTCGCATCTCGTCGATGTTGATTCGCATATTCTTCGCTTGGACGACCTTCTGTTTGACGAGGTTGAACAGGTTCTCGGAGGCGGCGGCGAGGTCCTTCGAGGCCCGCTCCCGGAGCCCGACGACGTCCGCGTAGCGGCCGTCCCCCATCGCGGCGTTCATGTCCTTCAGGATCGCCTCGAACCCCGCGGACTCCCCGCCGAGGTCCTGCATGAGCGTGACCGCCGCCCGCACCGTCTCGTGGTACTGCGACGCGCGGTCCTTCGTCTTGCTCTCGGAGACCTTCTGGCCCTCCGCGAGGAACCCGAAGGCGCCGTCGACATCCTTCGCGGCGACCGCGCTCTCCGCCTTCGCGATGAGGCTCTTGACGGCGGTCGCATCCTCCCCGAGGAACTGGAGCGAGGCCCTCAGGCCGGTGAGCCCGGTTTCGAGGCGCTTCTGCAACGCCCCCTCCGCCAGGTCCCGGCTCTTGATCGCGAGGTCGATCGCGCGGCGGTACTCCTTCTCCTTCGTCGCGAGGATCGCGTCCTCGAGGGCCTTGCTGGACTCCGCCAGGTCCGCGCCGAGCCGCTCCCCGGACGTCAGGATGAACTCCGTCTTCTCGACGATCTCCATCGTGCGGTCGTACTCCGCCCGCTCGAGCTCCTCCCGCCCCTTCTTCACGGACTCGCGTGAGCCCGCGAAGTCCTTCGCCTGGAGGGCCTCCCGCGCCCGCTCGAGGTGCCGGCGCGCGCCGGCGACCGCGACCCCGAGAGTCTCCGCCTCCGCGCCCATCCGGGCGAGCTCCCGCACGGACCCTTCCATGTTCCGGAACTCGGAGACGATCCGGTCGACCTCCGCGTCCGCCTTGCGGGCGGCCTCGACGGCGGCCTCGAAGTCTCCCTGCTGGAGCCCCCCGCGGGCCTGCTGGAGGAGCGCCACGGGCCCGGACAGGTCCGCGCCGAGGTTCTTCGCCGCGACGAACTTGTCCCGGCTCTGGTTCATGAGGGAGAGCACGCGCTGGAACTGGACCTGCTGGAGGGTCTGGAAGCCCTGGCGGGCGAGGGTCGCACCGTCCTGGAACCGCCCCTCCTTGATCGCCTGCTCCGCCTGCCGCAGGGTCACCCGCGCCCCGGTCGTGTCCGCGCCGAGCTTCTCGGCCCGCGCGACCCATTGGGTGAAGTCGGTGACCTTGCCGTCGAGCCCCTTCTGCAGGGCCCGCTCGCCCTCCGCCCGGCTCTGCTTGAACGCGTTGAACGCCTTCTCGAAGTCGAGCCGCTCCATGTCCTGGCGGCCCCGCTCGATCAGCTGCGCCATCTTCGCGACGTCCGCCCCCATCTCCCGGGCCGTCCGCATCAGGGCCTCAGTGTCCGCGACTGTCCGCTCGAGCTCCGACCGGAGCTCCCCCGTGACGGTGTCCAGGCACTCCTTCGTGAACCCCATCGCCATCTCGAAGTCGTTCGACTCCATCGCGGAGCGGGCTCGGGAGAGGAGGTCCTCGACGGTCCCCGTGTCCCGCCCGAGGTTCTTCGCGGCGATGATCAGGCTCTGGGCTTTGGAGAACGATCCAGAAAGGTGTTCGTGGAGGACCTTCTCCAGCCGCTTCCAGGCCTTCTTCGCCAGGTCGATCGCGGTCTCGAAGTCCTCCGCCCCGAGGGCCTCCCGCGCGCGGCCCATGGACGCCTCGCTCTCCGAGACATCGGAGCCGACTCCTTTCGCGATCGCGACGAGGTTGACGCTGGCGTCGACGATCCCCTTGGCCCGCTCCCGATAGATCCGGGTGGCCTTCTCCTTCGCGGCGACGGCCTTGTCGAGGGCGAGCTTGTAGTCCTTCCCGGACATCGCCGCGGTCGCTTCGGCCACGAGGGTGTCCGCGTCCGTTGTCACCGCGTCGATCCGGCGGGCCGCTCCGACGAGGTCCGTCGCGGCGGTCAGAGCCTTGTCCGCGTCCGTTCGGACGCGGGTCGCCTCTCGAACCTTCTCCTCAAGCTGCTTGCGCAGGGCGATGTCCTTCAGGTACCCGCTCACGCTCGTTCACTCCGGGTCCCGCGGAGAAACGTTGCACTCACTGGGGAACGCGACCCAGCGGTAATTACGAGTTCCATGGTATATAAACGCTATCCGTCGGTTATCGGCTGTCCCGGGCGGTCCTGGGACGAATCGTTTCCCCCGCCCCCCGGGTCCCCGGCCGGGACCGCGCCCTCCGGCGTCGGCCCCGCGGGCCCGGACACCGCGGCGGGTTTGGGCGTGAACTTCACACCGGCCTGTTCCGCGAGAAGCCGGCGGATCCCCTCACGGTCCGTCGCCTTGAGCCCGAAGAACTCGACGAAGTACCGCGTCGTCGTGAGCTCGAAGCTGCGCCCGCTCGGCCGCTTGTTCACGAGGCTGAGGTCCACGAGGGCCTGGACGTGTTCGTACACCTTCGAGCCAATCATGTCCCCGAGGTCGCTCTGGAGCACGGGCTGGTGGTACGCGATGAGCGTGACGGTCTTCAGGAGGTCCCGATCGATCTCCGGGGGGGCGAACGCCTGGGCCCGGTCCGCAAACTCCCGCCGGATCTGCATCGTCCTCTTCCCGCCCACGGCGGCGATTTCCACGGCGCTGTGTCGGGTCGTGTAATCCGCGGCGAGGGCTTTCACGTGCCCCTTCACGGACTCGACGTCGATTCGCGTGCTCTTGGCGAGGTCTTCGACGGACACGGGCCGGCCCGCCGAGAAGAGGGCGGCTTCCACGATCCCCCGCTCGTCCGTCATGGCCCCACCTCCGGCGCCGCGGCCGCGGTCGCGGGCGAGCCCGCACCGGTCGGGGCCACTGCCGGGATCCCGGCGAGTTCCTCAGGGTCCAGCGCGCCCTCCGGCACGATCCGCTGGACGAAGATGTCGCCCGAGGGGTACGCGTCCTGTCGCAGCCGGACCTTCTCCATCTTCGCGAGGAACAGGACGGCGACGAAGACCGTGACGAGGTCCCACCGGTCGTGCGGGGCCGCGAGGCGGTGGAGGGGCACCGCGTTCCCGTTGAACCGGGCGAGCCGGGTCCACGTGAGGCCGATGTCCTCGGACAGGTCCTCCGCATGGACCTTGTCATGGAAGTTCGGCGCGAACGCGCGGACGGCCTGCTCCCGCAGGGCGTTCAACTGGAGCTGCACCTCCGCGTCTCGACGGGCCTCGTCGAAGGCGTCCATGAGCTCCATGAGGGTCACGGGCCGCCGGCCCTCCCGCCGGATTGCCTCGTCGATCGGGACCCGCCCCGCGCCGAGGACCGCCTGGTTGAAGTCCAGGTCCTCCGGTTCCTGGAGGCCCGCGAAGTCCCAGTCCGCGGGCGCCTCTTCCAGGGGCGGCGTCGCGCTCACGAGGAGGGAATCGCTCTGGAGCTTCAGGATCGACCATGCCATGAAGATCAGCTTGCCCGCGGTCACGAAGTTCACGGGGCCCCCCTGCTGGACCTTCTCGAGGTACATGCGCGTGAACTGCGCGAGGTCGAGGTCCCATGGGTCGAACTCCTTCTCCAGGACGAGTTCGAAGGCGGCCGCGACGGCCTTCTCGAAGGGGTCACGGAGGGCGACGTGCATCCCCTGGTCGATCTCCCCGAGCATCGTGACGTAGCGGGAGATTCGCCCGCCGCCGTCCGTCTCACTGATCAGGGACTTGTGGAACAGGAGGTGGTTGAGGACCGTCTCGTACGCCTCGCTCATGCCGCCACCGCCTCCGGGGGCCGTTCGTCCTGGACGTCGGAGAGGTTCACCTTCATCACGAGGTCGGAGTGGCCCGCCGAGGTCATCGTGACCCCGATGATGTGGTCCGCCTCCTTCAGGGTGACCTTCCTCAGGGAGATCTGGACGAACTGCGCGGTGCTCGAGTTCCTCTTGATCATCCGTGCCACCCGCTCGGCGTTCACGGCGTCGAGGTTCTGGTC
>Ga0066686_10001257_pt1 | contig 10145 bp, 11 predicted proteins | sample GraSoiAngelo_135_FD_65627 | JGI IMG/M metagenome (GOLD analysis project Ga0066686, IMG submission 65627) | Grasslands soil microbial communities from the Angelo Coastal Reserve, California, USA - 14_0929_05_40cm | ecosystem: Environmental > Terrestrial > Soil > Grasslands | place: USA...
TCAAGCCGTTGCGGCGGCGAAACCGGTAGCTGCCGCCACTCCACGAGTCACGAATGTGTCGTGCCATATGGCGTACGAGTATGCAGTCCACAATTCCGTCGACTCCTGCCAGTCAAGCCGCGCCAGTTTTCCGCGGGCGACGGCTTCGGCGTACTTGCGACGATCGACTCCGGGAGCGCGGGCAATCGTTCCATCGCCGATCGCCTCCTGCAGGGCAGCGAGGACCGGAGCGCGGCGGAACCATTCCGGCTGGGGAGCAAGGAAGCCGAACTTTTTCTCGCGCCAGACAATCTCATCTGGGAGTAGGGGCTTCACGGCGTCTCGCAGAATTCGCTTGGTCCATCCGTCACCCAGGACATCGTCATCGGGAATCGAGAACGCGAAGGAAACACACGATAGTCGAGAAATGGAGCGCGGGGCTGGTCGTCCGAGGCCATCGTCGCGCGGTCATTCACGTGCAGCACCTTGTGCAGCGGCGAGAATGCTCGGACACCGGCTCCTGACAGTTTCTGACGGAGAGCGGCTGCAATGGCCGAGGACGCGAGCCGCCATCACACCCACGGTGATCGGAGAGCGATCATCCTCTCGATGGTCGATGATCGATCGGGTGTGCGTTCGTCCCGAACGCAAATGCCGGCGATTCCGCAGATGCCCTCACAGGCGCAGAAACCCCAAATCGGCGCAACCGACCGAATCGGGCCCGTCTGCTATTCTCTTCGCGCGTGCGGGCAGTCATCAAAACCTCCACCTTTCACGTCTATGACGACGTTCTTCCGCCGGCTGAATTCGCCGCAGTATGGGAGTTCGTGCAACTCGAAGAATATGCCCCCGTCGATTCGCGCCAATGGGTCAAAGTGTGGCGGCTCACCGACGGGCGTCCGCTCGCCGGGCCGGGCGTTTATTCCCATCGTCCCAAGGAAGCGCATGACGGCGATCGTTACTATCCCACCCACCGCGGCATCGACAAGATCATCGAGATGATTCTCGGCGCATCGGGAGAGTTCGATGAGATTGTCGGTAAGCAGAAGAAAGACTGGAGCCAGCTCACCGCGAAGGCATTCATCTATCCGCCGGGCACCGGTCTCTCGTGGCATGCCGATTCGGTCAGTTACACGGGCGCCTATACGTTTTACGCGCATCCGCAGTGGAAGAGCTCCTGGGGCGGAGAGCTGATGATCGCCGACGCATCGACGCTCCGGAAGGATCTCGGCACCAAAGTATTGCCGACAGTCGTAAAACAAGGCGACCGCATTGTTGGAATGCGCAAGATGGAGGTCCCGTCAGCGCTCGACGCCTCCTCCACTGACGCCGTGCTATCGGAGCTGGGGTTAGGCCACTTCATTCAGGCCAAGCCGAACCGCCTAGTCGTATTTCGCGGCGGGATCCCTCACCGCATTGCCAAAGTCGACCCGGCTGCCGGCGAGAACGCACGCTGCGCCATCGCCGGATTTTTCCAGGCGGAGTAGCGGCCCACCAGCCAATCCCAGTCGACGAAGAGCAGCAGCAGCGGGGCTGCGAGCCAGTGGACGCCGAATGCAAGCGATCGCAGTACCAGCGCAATCAGCGCAAGTGGAACGACGATCCATCGAACATGACGCGAGAAAACAGCGAAAAGGAAAAGCGCATCAAGACATGCGGATCCGATCCCGATCATCCACGCAGCCCAGGAATGTGTTGCCACCCACAATGCGAGCGGTCGTCCGGACAGCGACCACGCAGTGACCGCCGCCTGACGGATGTTCGAGGGGCCATACCAGGAGAGGCCGATGTAAGTCAGCTTCGTAACACCGCTGAGAAAGAAACTCATTGCCAGAAGCAGTTGACTGAGCACGACAGGCCAGCGGTACTCCTCGGCGGCCCAGATCGCGAACATGGCCACCGTCGGAACGGTCAACCCGCTCATGCCGATGAAGTCACCGGAGGCAAGCAGAGCGTCGAGCGGCGCAAAATGATAGAGCAGCAGACCCGCTGCGAATGCCGTGACACGAATGGCAAATCCAAAGAGTACAGAGATCAGGGATAGCCACAGCAGTCCAAAGAGAACCCACTCGACTGCAGGATGCAATCCGAAGTAGCCCAACCGAAGCAACAGGCTGGCAGGTATTGGACGCCAGAAGGCGTCCGGCCAGTCAAGCAACGCAGGCAGATCGGGCCGCGAAGCAATAATCCATAGCGAATGCGCGGCGACGATCACGCGCAGAGCGATGAACGATATCCTACTTCCCGGTCGAAACCAGAAATCATCCCATCGCCGGCGGAGCGCGTCGATCATCGGCGGAACTCCGCCAGCAGTTGCCTGGATTCAGAGCCGCTTGTGAGCTTTTGGATCGGCGTGCGGGTGACGAGATACGCGCGAAAAGCAACATAAGGAACGTTCGAAGGGGGCGGAGGCGACTCGACCGAATACCAATATGGAGCGGCGAGGACGCTAACGAGCGGCGGGCGTCGGGATCGCGCATCCTCCGCTCGATCGAGGAGAAAGGCCATGGCCCGTTGCTGCTCGCCCGGATTCAATCGGTCGAACTCGATCAGCCACCACACCTCGAGCGTTCGATCATGAATCGGTGACCATGACCTCGGATCGATCCGGTGCTCTTGTCCTGAACGATCCACGGCAACGAACCGGACGTTCGAAAATGGCCGCCGCTCATCAGCCCTCTCGAAAAAAACGCCGTGGGTGACGAACGGCCACGCATCACGCCGGGCCGCGGCGAGCGCGCCGTGAAGCAGCACGACATAAACCACGAGGATCGTCACCACGCGACGGCGTCCGGTCATGGTGCGGGTGAAGCGCAACACCACCACGACGGCGACAAAGATCGCAAAGAAGATGAGATACAGGATGTTGCTCATCTCGTGACGAGAGTACGAGACTGCGGCATCAGTCGGTAGTGGATGCCACTGTATTTGCAGTGATGAGGGAGCCGAGTCTCCGCCGCGTAAAGAGGTACGGCCGTTCTCGTAACAACGCGATGAAAGGATAGGCCAACTGACGGATGAATGACTCCGGCACCGGACTGCCGGGAACTCCGTAGGCCGCGGGCCGGGTGGCCCTGAGGTTCGCGGTACCGAACAGACGATCCCAGAACGAAAAAAACGATCCGAAGTTCGTGTCGATGTCCTGCACCTCAATGGAATGGTGCACGCGATGAAAATGCGGACTCACCAGAACCGATCCGAGCTTCCCGTATGTCCAGTCGAGATCCGAGTGCTCCAGAAAAAGCAGCCAGTTGATGGCAATATCGAGCGGCAGCCAAACCTGAGGGGGAATCGCCAGGATGAAGAAGGGAACGAAATAGAAGAGTCCTCGCACCATCTCCTCGAAGATATGCACTCGCAGGCTCGTGGCGATCGTCAGCTCCTCCTGCGAGTGGTGAATGCTGTGAAATGCCCAGAGAAACGGTGTCGCGTGGACGGTGCGATGCCACAAGTAGTACGTGAAATCGGCAGCGGCCATGCCGGCGACGAACTGCACCGGCGCGGGAAGGCCCGTGAGCGCATGCGTCTGAAGGAAAGGAACCCAATGCGAGAGATGCACGGTAAGGAAGCGATAGACCGGCAGTCCGACGAACAATGAATACGCCCCGCTGAGGTACACAAACGAGTACAGCAGGTCGGTACGAAATGCCTTCGCTCCATATCGGCGTATTGATCGTCGTTTCATCCACTCCAGCGCGAGGCAAAAGAGGAGAACGGCTGCGAACGTCGCCGCGTCGAAGATCCCCTTGCGCGTGAACGTCAACGCGGAAAAGCGGCTGAGGACGAATGTGACAAGTTCAGTGATCAGCTTCATCGATGCCGTCTCAGTCTAATCCACTCGGCGCGGCCGTCGGCGCCCCGACGCGCGAGCCGACCCGGAGCGATCGCACGATCACGATGAATGGCCATGCCAGCTGGCGAACGAACGATTCCGGGTAGTCCGGGTCGTCCACGCCGAATTGCAGCGGCCTGACGTCCCTGACGGCCACCGAACCGAAGAGTCGATCCCAGAAAGGAAAAAGCACGCCGAAGTTCTTGTCGCGATCGATCGGCTCGAGCGAATGATGCATCCGGTGGTAGCGCGGGCTGACGATTACCCTGCCAAGCTCACCGTACGACCATCCCAGGTCTGAGTGCTGAAGCCCAAGGATCCAGTTAACTACCAGGTCGATGGCGATGAACGTGTGCGGACGGATGCCGAGGAAGTAAAGGGGGATGAACATGAAGGTGGTGCGGACGATCTCGTCCACAAAATGCGTGCGAAAGCCGGTGGCCACCGTGAGGTACTTTTGCGAGTGATGGACGCTATGAAACGCCCACAGAAAACGGTTGGCGTGAACGCTCCGGTGCCACGCATACGAAAACAGGTCGACGGAAACAATTCCGATGGCGATCTGAAGCGCCATTGGAAGCCCGCCGAGGGGAAGGGTGCGACCAGCGAACAGAGAATCAAAAAAACGAGTCAGAAGCCGGAAAACGGGCAGCCCGACAAATAGAGTGTAGATGCCACAGAGATAGAAGAACGCGTACGTCAGATCGACGCGGAACGAACCGTGCGCGTAGCGCTCAACATGGTGCCTGCGCGAGCGATCGATCAGGATGACGAAGAGCAGGACCGTTGCAAAGCCGGCGATGTCGCCGATGGAGATCAAGCGCGAAAAGACGGATGGGAGCTTCGCGACCAGCATCAGAAGGACATCGCGAATGGCGGACATGAACGATTCCTGACCGAAGGGTCATTCTAGCATCGGTGCTAGGATGGTCCGCACCCATTACACCGACCATGACCGACGCAGCACCGATTGCCAAGGGCGATCAACAAGATACCTGGATCGAGTCGCCGCTGTACGACTCCATGTTCTTCATCGCCGCCCCGATCCTCGGCGCTTTATATTTGTTCGCCTCGCTGCGCGCCCCCCACCTGCGAATCATTCCGGGCGTCTTCTTCACCGTGGGCATGGCCCACTATCTGTCCACGTTCAGCTTTTACTTTGGCGACGACAACCGGGCGAATTACAGATCGAATATCCTCGCGTTTTTCTTAGGCCCGGCTGCGCTTCTCGTGGCGGCAGGAATCATGCGGCTCAGCCCGCTGCTGCCGCTGTTGCTGACCATCATCTATCTTTGGAATGTCTGGCACATTTCGCTCCAGAGCTGCGGAATCCTTTCGGTCTACCGCCATCTCTCTTCGGCGCCTCACGACGAGAAGAAGTACGCCAACGGCCTGATCCTCTCCGTCAGCGCGGCGCTCGTGGCCGCGAATATCAACGGTTTTGAGCCTCTTCGCCAGCTTCTTGTCCGCCTATCTCCGCAAGTGCCAATACTGATTTTCTACGCGTCGCTCGCGGCAGTGGTCATTGCCGGCGGGATCTACATCCACCGAATCTTCTATCGATCACGAATCGGCATGCCGATCCGCGGGGCCGAGGCGATGTTCCTCGGGTCGAGCGTGGTGCTGTTTCATCCGTTCGCCTGGGCATCGAACGCCGCCGACGCCACGAACGGTGTTCTCTTCGGGCATTTCGTGCAGTACATCGCGCTCGTTTGGCTCCTGCACCGGCGCAAGTACCTTCCAGGAACAGGCTCCGCACTGCAGAATGGCCTGGCATCTCTCAGCAGGAACGTGATTCTGCTCGGCGCGCTGATGTTCACCCTGGCCGTTGCCTTCTACATGATCGGCAAAATGACGCAGGTGTACGGTATCTACGGCGTCTATGCATGGCTCTTCAACGCACTGGTGCTGATCCACTTCTACCTCGATGGATGGATCTGGGCATTCAAGAGACCGTTTGTCCGCCAGTCGCTCGGGCCTTACTTGTCGCGGCGCCCGATAATGGTTTCAAACGCCGCTCCCATTGGAGTGAACGCACTTCCGGCGCGCTGACGATCAGCGGCGATGCATCCGGTAACGTTCGAGCAAATCCGGCCGCTGCCGGAACCAATTGACCGTCCTCTCCACTCCCGCTGCGAATGCCGTCCGCGGCGTCCAGCCGAGGTGTTCTCGGATGCGCCGAACGTCCGCCACCCACGACGAGGTGTCCCATGCTCGCTCTGGAAACGCGCCCCATTCTGCTGGCGCGCCGAAGCGAAGGATCTCGCGCACCACTTCTACAGCGTCACGTAGCGTTGTTTGCATGCCGCTGCCGACGTTGAAAACACGGGGTCCCTGAGACCGCGTGGTCGCGGCGAGAAACGCTTCACACACATCGTCAACGTAAACAAAATCGCGGACGGTGTTCGGATTTGCGAGCGGAGGCAGCCGTCCCTCGAATCCTTCGACAATCAGGCGCGGGAGCAGGCGGCTGGGCTCCTCCCACGGTCCAAAAACCGAGTACAGCCGCAGCACCTTGATGTTCGCAGCCTCGCGCCGCGCCCGGTAGTCGCAGTACATCGATGCGCAGAGTTTCGTAACCGCGTATACGCTGTTCGGTTCCGGCAGCTCGTCTTCCGCAGGAGCGTGGTCCTTGAACCCGTACTCCGACGAAGAGCCCGCGAAGACGAAGGCGTCACATCCGGCTGCGACGCACGCCTCGACAAGGTCGATCGTGAACCGGACGTTGGTTTCCAACATCGCGTCCACATCGCCCTGGGAGGGGTAAGCGCCGTGGGCAGCCAGGTGAAAAACCCATTGCGGGGCGATATTGCTAAGAAGGCCACGAACACCGCGGCGGTCGCTCAACCGATGAATATGAGCTCTGCCGATGATCTCGTCGATACGCCACGTCTGGGAATCTGGACGAAGGAGGAGGTGCACCTCATGGCCATCTTGCAGGAGTCGTCGGACCAGGTTGGCTCCCACGAAACCTGTTCCACCGGTTACCAGGGCGCGAGTCACTGCTCACTCCGCCGATCGACTCTGAACGCGTAGACGGCGCAGGCGATCCGGTTCAGCGGCCAGATCCGCTCCACCGCGGGCTCCAGACGCTTCAGAAGACGAGCCATCCAGTCGGGACAAAACATCGGAACTAGACCGACAAACCTCCGAGCGCCGACCTGCCCGCCGATGGAGGCGATCCAACGGTCGACTCGCGCCGGGCCGTACGACTTCTCCCCATGACGGCGGTGATACTCCGAGCAGCGCTCGAGAATCTTGAGAACCGGGTTATATCCGTTCGGCTCGATGATCACTACTGCTGGGCAGACGCGCAGAGCCTCGCGCAGCGCGGCCACCGGCTGATCCATGTGATGAAGCACTCCGCGTATCTGGCCGACGTCGAACGAGTCGTCGGGAAAAGGAAGTCGGTCAGCGCTTGCAGCTATAAACGCCAGCGGCCGCGATCCTTTCCGGGTCGCGGCGATGCCGAGCGCCGGCACATTCGGGTCGACTCCAGTGCCGCTCCTGATCGCCCGTTCATCGCCGAGCTCAAAGGTGTACGTTCCGTCGCCGCAGCCGATATCGAGAACGCGGCACCCTTCCCAGTCTGCCAGAGCGAGAACTGCTTCCGTCAGTCGGCGGTTCGCCAGCCGGCTGCTCAGGCGCGCGTCTGTGGTGTACGCGTATCCCCCGTGGGAGAGGATGTCATCGGAAAACGACTCGACACTCCGGTCGGAGCGCGTCATCCGGAACTCTTGCGCACCACGGCGACCAGATTTCCGATCGGCAACGGAACTGCGAAGCGTCCGATCCGCCGAGGCGTCGCGAGCAGCCTGCTCTTCATGGAAAGCGGTAGAGGAACCAGCTCGATCAGATGAGCGACGGAAATCCAATTGATCGCCGACCGAACGCGCACCACCTCCAACCCCGCCCGTTCGCACAGTGCACGCATGGTCGCTGGAGTATAGAAGAACAGGTGCTCGATATCGATGATGGGAGAGCGCTGGCCCAGGAGTCTCGCGGAGAATGCGGACGCGTTGTGGTGAAGCATCAATAGGATTCCGCCGTTTCTCAAGAGGCGGCGGCATTCCTGCAGTGTTGCAAGTGGATCCGGAAGATGATCGAGCACCTGAAACGCCGCGATAACATCAAAGGACTCGGCAGGAAACACGTTCGACCGAAACGCGCCGCTGACGATCCGTGGCCGGATCTGCGAAACCGCCCACTCCTGGGCGTCGGCGGACGGTTCAATGCCCCACACGTCAAATCCCTGTTCGCGCGCCTCCTCGAGAAAAAACCCGCTCCCACAGCCGATCTCCAGAAGTGTCTGGCTGCGCGATCCGTTCCGTGGCAGCTCTGCCAAGTAGCGGCCGTATGTCTTCCGGAGATGAGGAATTTCTTCGGCGTACTGCATCGAGCTTTGGGAATAGAGCGTTTCGAGCACACTTGGTGGGACGATTGGGTCAGAGCGCATCAACCGGCACTGCAGGCAGCGCACGATCCGAAAGTGTTGCCCATCCGGAAGCCGCCGCGCGGAAAAGGTGCGGCCATTGAGCGAGTCGGGGTCGAATCTCGCGCTGTAAACTTCCTGCTCGCCTGCAGATGGACCACAGACCGGACAGAAGGTCCGCTCGAGCTCAATTTTCGGCATCGTCGAGAGGAGCGTTAGTCACGCTCTCGATCACATAGGGTGGCCGTCGCTTCACCTCGTCGTAAATGTGCGCGAGGTACGAACCGATGATGCTCAAGCAGAGCAACTGCACGCCGCCCATGAATAGAATGAGAATGATCAGCGTGCTGAAACCGCTGGGTACCAGATCGGGTCGCAGCAGCCGCACCAAGACCTGTACGACAATCATCAGGAACGCTCCGAAAACCGTGATGAGGGCAAGCATGGTGATGAGCTCGAGTGGAGCGTAAGAGAAGGAAAAGATCGCTTTTCGCGCCCAGCCAAGATTGCGCAGCAGTGAGTTCGTGGTTTCGCCGAACTGGCGCTGCGGTCTCAAATATGGGACGCCTGCCTGGCGAAAGCCGGCCCAGGCACGCAACCCACGTAGAAAACGATTGTTCTCCGGGAGTTTGTTCATCACATCGACCACGCGGCGGTCCATCAGCGAAAAGTCCCCGGCGTCGAGCGGAATCGGAACATACGACGCCATCCGGAAAACTCGATAGAACAGCTTGTAGAAGACGCGCATATGCAGGGGCGCGTCGCGGTCGACGCGCTGCCCGAATACCACGTCATACCCTTCGCGCCATTTCGCGTAGAAGGACTCGATCAATTCCGGTGGATCCTGTAAGTCACCGTCCAGGAGTACAACGGCATCTCCCCTGGCGACGCTCATGCCGCTGGTGAAGGCGCTTTGCGAGCCGAAATTTCTCGTGTGCGTGACGACGACGACCTTTCGGTCGCGCTGTGCGAGCTCCCGCAGTACTTCTGCCGCATTATCAGGACTGCCGTCATTGACGAAGATGATTTCGTAATCGACGCCGAGTTTTTTGAACGTCGCCGTGAGGCGCTCGTGCATCTGCGGCACAGCGGGAGCATCACCGTAGCAGGCGACGATCGCACTGATCTTCGGTTGAGCCGCGCTCATCGCGTGAATCGTACCGGATCGCTCGACCGCTCGCGCAGTGATGCCGCGCGGCGCACCGCGGCTGCAATCGACAGGCAATCGATACCATGCTCTCGGTTGAGGTAATCCCGGCTGCCGGAGCGTCCGCTCGGCATGTTGCGGATGCCACAGCGTACAAGCCGGCAATCCATCTGGTCCTCGGCGATCGCTTCGGCAACGAGCGAGCCCAGTCCTCCGGCGACGTAGTGGTTCTCGACCGTCACAACGGCGGCAAAGCGCGACAGCAGTTGACGCAATGCAACTGTGGGAAGGAGGCCGAGGGATGATGCGACTGCTAACGCCGGCCTGATGCCCTCTCCCGCGAGCGTTTCCACAGCGGCGAGCGCATCGACGGCGCAGGCGCCGAGAGCCAGCAACAGGTCGCTCGCACCCTCGTGAATGACGATCGGCGCTTCCATTTCGAACCGCCCGTTGAGGCCGGGGATGAGACCGCGGTCGTCCTTGCTCAGACGATAGTAGACCGGGTCCGGCCCATCGAACGTCGCTCGCAACGCAGCGCGTGCCTGTGGGATGTCGGCGGGTACAATCAACCGCAGCGCAGGCTGGAGGCGCAAGAGTCCGATATCCTCCAACGCATGGTGGCTCGGTCCATTCGATCCGTAGTCGAATCCACCGCCAATCCCGATCACCCGAACCGGCAGGCGATGCAGAACTGGGCCGTTGCGCAGGAATTCATAGGCGCGCATGGAGACGAACGTCGAAATCGAATAGACAAA
>Ga0066686_10001260_pt1 | contig 10136 bp, 7 predicted proteins | sample GraSoiAngelo_135_FD_65627 | JGI IMG/M metagenome (GOLD analysis project Ga0066686, IMG submission 65627) | Grasslands soil microbial communities from the Angelo Coastal Reserve, California, USA - 14_0929_05_40cm | ecosystem: Environmental > Terrestrial > Soil > Grasslands | place: USA...
AACATCCAGACGGCGATGATGTAAACCGCGCCAGCACCAAGAACGGCCGCGTCGCCAATGCCAATTCGGATCCCGAGCGGAGCGATCGTGATCCAGAGGCTGTCAACCCACTGTTTTACCAGCTCAGTCTCTGCTTCGTGTGCAGCGGTGCCCAGATCAAATGCATTCACGCCCAGCGGAAAGCTTCGATACGACGACAAGTAAGCGTTAAAGGCCGCAACGATGAGTGCCACTGAGGCGATGGTGATCGCAATGAATGCTGCGCGCGATCGTGCGACCGCTCCTTTGATGAGGTCAAGCCGAATCTTCACTACTTCGAGGTCGATGTCTTTGCCGGCGGTGGTGTTTGCTGGCAAAGCGCTCGTCCTGCCGTCCGGCTTCCAGAAGGTTGCAAAGATCAGGACGGCGACGGGGACGAGCATCGAGGCGATGCGAAAGAACTGGTGGCGGACCGCTGTCTTCGTGGGCTGAGTCATCCAGGTTACCCTCTAACGCGATTTCGCGCAGTGCTGCTTCTTCCAGCGCTCGCAGTTTTCTCTCGTATCTGGTCCGTACACGTCCTGATACGTTGCTGGCACGGCCTGTCCCGGTCCGTACACGATGCAGTCTTCGTAACTACCTAAAGGCGCGGCGACGTAGTGATTTTTCTCACTCCTGCGTTCTTCTACTGGACGCGCCATTTGACATGCTCCTATGATCATCCGTCAGTGTTGAAACGGTGGCCGCTGGCGGACGACTGCGATGTTGGATCCAAAATCATCGTAGAAGGCGTGTTGTTTAGTATTCACCTTCAGAAGATCTGTGCGTACGTTGTGCAGCAATGCTTGTAGCGTCGGTGCGTGGCGATCGCTGTTCCACACAGTAAAAAAATGGTCAGTAAACGACATCCGCGCTGGTTCATAGATAGCGAGCTCTGATACTTCGCAGGCAGCTAGCAAGATCACGTTTTGCTTAATCGTGTGTGGGTTGATCAGCGGGAGTGCTTGCTGGATTTTCGCGTAATCTCGACCGTACGCGTTGATAATCTGATCCTGTACCGGTGTGTCGAGAAACTTGAGCTGCCCGCCTCGCGTATCAGGACTCAATTTCGCGATGCCACCGCTGTGGCAGCTGTCAGCAATGAAAATGATCGTCACGTTGGGCTGAAATGTTGTCCACAGATTGAGTAGCTCCTTGTCGAGGACCTCCCGATCGACCAGGGTAAATGTCTGATCGGTGGCTGTGTAGCCGTACGCTAGCGGGGCTGTGGTGTAGCGAACGTCGGGCACTTCGGATCCATGGCCGTTGTAGGTGAGCAGAAACGTCCCTGCGGCGGGTGTTGCTGTGGCGGCTGTGCGTATCGCAGCGTAGAACTGTTCGACTGTCGGCGAGAGCAGAACGTTTCCGGAAAAACCGAGATCTTTCGCGAATTGCGCATACCGCGTGGCGTTGGTCGCACAGGGCAAGCAGAGGCCATTCCAACCAAAGTACCGACGCGAATCGACTGCTCGCAGACCGACGTGTACTGAGACCGGATGGATCGTGGGTGGGCTTGTTCTCTGCTCCCTGATCGCCTCTCGTTGACAAGACGTAAGGGATACAACAGCAATCAGGCAGATCAACAGTGGTCGCAGCATTGAGTCGATCACTTGAACGGGGCAGTGACGGAGCGAATCGTGATGGCCACGAAGGCATTGGGATGGTAAGGTCTGCTCGCAAGATCTGCAGGGTCCAGGTTCTCCCCCACCTCCTGCCCTTCGTGGTATTTCCCCTTGAGGCGCTGCACACGCTGCACTGCGATACCGGCACTAAGGCCAATATTTCTGTTGTACGTGGCGCTATATCCGAGAAATCCTGCCAGTTGGGACAGGTCAAAGCCCAGCCCCACTGTGGGAGAAAAGACCCAGTCGCTCAGCACTCTTGCCCGTGGCAGCCACGAGAAGAGAACTGCTGGCGTCAGTTGGCCATTATCGCGATGAAAGTCACGCGTGATCAGAAATTTACCGTTGCTTTCCGCGGCGGAGTGGTAGGTCTTGTCCAGATTGGGACCGACCGCGAGGCCGTAGGTGCCGAGGAACTTCCCTCGTCCTGCAGCATGCAGGTCAACACGCCATTCAGTCGCGGCACCAGGACGAGTGATCTGGACGAGCACTCCTTCGTCGGCGCCAGGAGCACTTGCTTTGTCAATCGTGTATTCCTTCACCGTATCAGCGATGGCTTCTTTCGCGAAAGCAGTGGCGTCGGCGTTGTTGCACTCCACGGCCGCACGTCTTAAATCTTCGACGTTTTTCGCGACGCTCTGCTCGTCCAACGCGTGCTCAATCGCATTCGCCGCGGCCACAACTCTTGTAGTGATCGCGTCGTCAGTGCATTTCGGCTGGGCTTGACTTTTGGTTTTGGCTTCCTCCGTCGCCTCCTGCTTGAAAAGACCGGTGGTATCAATCTTCTCCGGATCGAGAGTGTATTTCCGCACATCGATGTTGTAATTGGCGCTCAACTGCGGAACGACATTGATCAAGCGCACGGTGATTGGTGTGCCTGCCGGCACCTGCACGTCGGCATGAACAACACCCGCAAGGTCTAACGTGTACTGGACGGCGGGATTCTCTGCAGCGGTACTCGGGAGTGCAGTCAGTAATAGCGACAACCAGAGCGTGCTGCAGATCGACCTGCTATGTCCCGGCATTGGTCCACCTCGATCCAGTGTCTTCTTTGAAGGAGTGACGTGCGGGTATGTCTTCCCTACCGGCCTCGGGGTCCTCTGTGATCTCTGTGCCTCTGTGGTGATAGGTTTGAGGATAGAGTTCACGCGTGATCATTGCCCTGGCCTCGCCTCGGATCGCATCGAGCCTTGATGAGGGCTTGGACAAGATCAAGCGATTGCTGTCCGACGCTTCGGCCCAGGGGGCGGAGATCGTCTGCTTCCCGGAAGCGTATCTCCCCGGTCTGCGGGGACAGGATTTTGATGTGCTGCCCTTCAATCAGGCGGATCAGGAACGCGTCCTCCAGACGGCCGCTGAGTATGCGCGCACATATGGGATCGCTACGATCCTCGGGATGGAAAGGCTCACGGAGGCGGGCCGGCAAATTGTCGCCGTGGTCATCGATGCCCAGGGCCAGACTCAGGGATACCAGACCAAGAACCAGATCGCGCCCACCGAGGCTCAGTTCTATGTGCCCGGAAATACCCGCCGACTATTCGAGGTCAATGGGACCAAGTTCGGTGTGGTGATTTGCCATGAGGGCTGGCGCTATCCCGAGACAGTGCGATGGGCGGCGGTGCGCGGCGCCAAAATCATCTTTCATCCCCACCACACGGGAAGTGATCGCAAAGGCATCCGTCTAACGCACTGGGGTTCGCAGAGCGCGCCTTACTACGAGAAGGCGATGATGATGCGCAGCATCGAGAACACGATCTACTTTGCCAGCGTCAATTACGCTCTGCGCTTCCAGGAATCGGCGACGAGTCTCATCGCCCCGTCAGGCCAGTGTCAGGCGTACTTACCGTACGGACAGGAAGGCGTGCTGGTGCGAGCCATCAAAGTCGAGGAAGCAACCGGTGTTCTGGCCGCTCGATACGCGCCCGAGCGCTATCAAGAATGATGAGGGGCTTCGCCTGTGCGAAGCCCCTCCGGGTTTGCAGCTAATGAGCGGCGGTGCAGACCGTCGTCTCAGCTGTCAATGCGGTGAATGGAGTGTTCGTGATTCCGGTAACGGTCACGTCGTCGATCTCCCAGCCCGGAGCGCCCGCAGACTCATCAGCGCCGATGTGGAAGCGAACCTTCACATCCTGATTCGCATAAGCGACGCCGAGGTTGAGGGTGACGGCGGCGAAGTTCGGCCAGCCGACCATCCGGTTTACGAATGCCTTTCGGTTGGTGCCGATCGGAGCGGTGGTGACTGCATTCGTCTGACCGTTGTACGCGGGGATGCCGATGTCGGTCCATGTCGCGCCGTCATTCGTTGTGATCTCAACGACACCGCCGTCCCAGCCGGTGGCCTCGAACGAGAAACGATGCTGGAAGGAGATGGATAGCGCGCCGGTGCCGACGTGCATCGTCGGGGAGATGAGGATCTGTTCATCGGGGACGCTGTTCTTCACCCCATCGATCTGCCCGTTGTTGTCCGGTCCCCACCAGACGTGCCGAGTCGGCGAGAGTGCGCGCCGCTGCCATGCGTTGATGTTGGGAGAAGTCGTCAGGTCGCCGGCGATCGACCACCCCAGATTCGCGCCTTCGACCGATTCCGTCGCCGACGCCTGGAGTTGCTCGTTGTAATTCAAGCGATGTGTGGAAACGATATTGAACGGTGTCGGCAGACTCAGCTCCGGCGAGTCGATGGCGATCTTGAAGTCGGTGGTTTCGATGCCCACCGCGCCGTTGAGCGCCACCCGAATGGAGCCTGTGCTGACGTCGTCCTTCTGGACCGGCGGGAACGCGAGCACGTTGCCGTCGGGGAACGTCACGTTCGGATTGCTCGACGTGAGCGTCAGCGTCACGTGGTTCACGTTGTTCGGCCCCTGGTTCATCAGGGTGATCGTCAGTTTTCCAGTCTCGCCATTGTCCAGCACGCCGTCGGAATCGCATGACGCGACACTATCCGATAGCTGCGCGCTGACCAGCTCGAGCTGCGAGAGCTCCCAGATCCCTCGGCCGTAAGTTGCGATGCGGAGGAAACCACCATCCGGCGGCATGTAGATGTCATTCACGCGCACCGTCGGAAGCCCGTTTGCATACGGCTCCCAATTCGCTCCGCCGTCGGTCGTTCTGTAGATGCCGACGTGCGTCGCCGCGTACATCGTGTTGCGGGTCGCGTCGCGCGGATCGAAGTACACGCGTGTGATCGGCAGATCCGGGAGTCCGTTCTGCTTCACCGCGTACGTCGCGGTCGACCAGCTGTCGCTTGGATTGGCGATCGAAGCCTTGATGACGCGCACCGCACCTGGCGCCTGGGCCACGGCGGTGATCCAGAGATTCTGATTGTCCTTCCAGGTCACGTTCGTGACGAAGCCGACGTAGCCAGGCACTTTGCTGATCAGATCGATGTCCGTCCAGCTCGCGCCACCATTGGTCGAGATGTCGAGGAATCCGCCCGCGGCGCCGACGGCGATGCGGTTCAGATCAGTCGGACTCACGCTGAGGTTGTAGGAGCTCGAGCGGAATCGCCGGTTGGGCGGCAGGCCAGGGGAAGTAGGGGCCGTGGCGGATGCAATCCGCGTCCAGATCAACCCACCGTTGTCGGACCGCCACACGCGGGAAGCCGAGAAGTGGAAGAACACGCGCCCTGTGGTATCCAGATTTGGGGGTGCCGGAACGATGACGGTGAAGAAGCCGAAGCCCGCAGGGTCACTCAATCCGCTCGTTGCGGCGACCCAGTTCTGAAAGACCTGCGGCGGATTGTTGCTGAGGTTCGTGCGCATGCCCGAACCCTGCGAGCTGCCGATGACCGTGTTGGTGTTCGCCTGGCTGTAGGCGGCGCCCATTCCGTCGCCGCCGATCACCTGATTGTACGTTGTGCCGTTGTTGGTGCGCAGGCGTGTTCCGTTGTCCTGCGTGCCACCGATGACGAGATTCGAGAACTGCGCATTGCCCGCGACCGTGTAATACAGATGCGACGCGAGGCCGTTGTTCTTGTCGCTGCTGAAGGTCAGGCCGTCGTCTTCGCTCACGTTCAGCCCACCGTCATTGCCAAGGATCACCGTCGGTGTTCCCGTGGTCTTGAATGCGGCGGCATGATTGTCGGCGTGCGCGTAGCGGAGGCTCGGGACCTGGCTGTACAGCCACCATGTCTGGACCGTCCAGGTGGTCCCTCCATCTGTTGTTCGCGCAGTGCCGAGGTCGCCGCCGATCCAGACTGTTTTGCGCGTTGCATCGCGCGGATCGACGAGGATCATCTGGTTGTACCAGCACTGTCCGTGGCAGATGTTCATGTTCGGCATGCTGCCGGGCACGGGATTGGTCGGGATTTTGGTCGAATTGACGCCATTCGCCACCCAGGTCTGTCCTCCGTCCGCCGAACGGTAGACGTCTCTCATCGCCGAGTCCGTTTGGGTGCTCGAGTAGGCGTAAACGACGCTGTCTCCCGGTACGCCGACACCCAGCGTTGTGCGACCGTTGCTGGAGAAGACGTTGCCGGTGTTCGTGATCGGTGCCCATGTGGCTCCGCGGTCCACGGACACGAAGAGCGTCGTTGCTTGTCCGCACTGAAGACCGACATTCCCGGCCGGACAAGCCTGCGCTGAAACGAGCCATCCCGCGCTGGTGCGAGCGATGCTCCAAACCGACTTGCTGCTGAACGTCGGAACGGCGGCATACGTCGCTCCCTCATCCGCTGAGCGATACAAGCCGTTGTCCGTCGCCACCAGGACGATGTCGCGATTTGTGCTCGTATCGACCTTGACGTCGCGTACGGAGACCGCGTTGCCGAGCTCGATGAGCGGCGACCAGTTCACGCCACCGTCTCTCGACTTCACCATCGATCCGCCGACGAGGATCTGGTCGTACGGATCGCCGAGGCCGAGGTAGAGGGTGTTCGGATTACGGCCGAAGGCGACCGATCCTCCGCCGGTGGTCGGCAGATCGTCAGTCAACGCCGTCCACTCCGTGTTCAGGGATGTCCAGTTGTTCGTTCGCCACAACCCGCCGCCGGAGGTCAGGAAGTAGACAATGTCGGGGTTCGTGGGGTGCGGCAGGATCGTGCGCGCGCGTCCGCTGTCGCGCACGTGACCGGTGAAGCTGCCGTTCTGCTCGTAGTCGGCACCTGTCGGCCCGATGTTGACCCATTTCGGTCCCGGCGCATTCTTCTTGTCTGAATGGTTTTTCCCTTCCAACATTGCGTTCGCGCGGAACGCTGGACTGACCAAACCCCAGGCCCCACGCTCCCACGCGAGACGTGCGGTGGGATCATCCTGCTCGACGCCGTCTGCTTTCGCGTCCGGGTCCTCTTGTTCGGTACGTGTGACGCTGGGCGTGGCGTCGTCCGGCCTTTTCTCTTCTTGGGCTCGAGCCCACGGAGCGAGCATCGTGGTGGAGAGCGCGACCACAAATGCGAGAGCTGTCTGATATCTGAAGCCTGTCCTCATTGAACCTCCGCGAATTTGTTTTTGTGCGGCGAAGACCTTCACTGGGCAGTGCAGCGGCCGTCACCACAGGGATACTTTTTTGGACGATTGCTAGAAACGGCGCGCAGTCTAGCACTGAAGTAGTGTCACGGAACTCCAAAATTCAGCGGGTCTATGCTTGCGCAGAAGGGGCGCAACGCCGATGGCCATAACTCCATATCTCTACTATCAAGATGTTGCTGCCGCGCTGAATTTTCTGTCGAAGGCGTTCGGCTTCCGAAAGTTCGGCGCTCAGGTGTCTCGCAAAGGAAAAATCAATCACGCGGCAATGAAGCTGGGGAATGACGTGATCATGATGGGTTGGCCCGGACCCGCTTATCGCAATCCGAAGCGTCTCGGTCAGACCACGCAGAGTCTGTATGTCAATGTCGAAGATGTGGACGCACACTTCGAGCGCGCCAGGAAATCAGGGGCGACCATCATCGAGGAGCCGGGGAACACGCCGTACGGCGACCGGCGCTATGGCGCCGCAGATCCCGAGGGTCATGCATGGTATTTTGCCCATCGAATACGCCGCGCCAGGGCGAAGGGAAAATGACCGCAGACATGCGTCCGCTGCTCGTCATCATCGTCGCACTCCCTCTGGTCGCCAACGCGCAGCCGACTTCGATCGCAGTTGTTCCGAAACCCGTCAGCGTTGCCGCTGCTGATGGCGCCTTCGCACTGAACGCGAACACACGCATCGTCACCGACGCGAAAAATCACGCGACCGCGTCGATGCTCGCGCGATGGCTGGCGCCGGCGACCGGCTACGCGCTCAAAGTCGCGGAAGCGCATGACGCCGATAACACGATCAGCCTTCGACTCGACCCCTCCCTCGCCCGCCTTGGCGACGAAGGCTACGCGCTCGAAGTCACGCCGCAACGCGTCACGATTCGTGCGCCCAAGGAGGCGGGCGTCTTCTACGGAGTGCAGACGCTCCGGCAGCTTTTGCCGCCGGCAATCTTCGCCTCATCGCCACAGGAAGGCGTCGATTGGTCAGCGCCCGCGGTCCGCATCGAGGATCAGCCGCGCTTCGCATGGCGCGGAGCGCATCTCGATGTCTCGCGGCATTTCATGCCCAAGGACTTCGTCCTCCGCTTCATCGATCTCCTCGCGCTTCATAAATTGAACACCTTCCACTGGCATCTCACTGACGATCAGGGCTGGCGCATCGCGATCAGGAAATATCCGAAGCTGACGAAGGTCGGCGCATGGCGCAAGGAGACGCGAATCGGACATGAACGCACTCCGCGCGGATTCGACAAGCAGCCGCACGGCGGGTTCTACACGCAGCAGGACATCCGCGAAGTTGTCGCCTATGCGCGGCGAAGAAACATCACCGTCGTGCCGGAGATCGAGATGCCCGGGCACGCGCAGGCAGCGATCGCCGCTTATCCGAAGTTAGGCGTGACTGGAAAGCCGCTCGAGGTGTGGACGCAGTGGGGAATCAATCCGAACATTTTCAACCCGAGCGAGAAGACCATTCGCTTCATGCAGGACGTGTTGACCGAAGTGCTGGAGCTCTTTCCCGGGAAGTTCATTCACATCGGCGGCGACGAAGCCATCAAAGATCAATGGAAGGCCAGTGCCGAAGTGCAGGCGCGGATCAAAGAGCTCGGCCTCAAAGACGAGCATGAAATGCAGAGCTACTTCGTTCAGCGGATGGATTCCTTCCTGACGAAGAAGGGGCGGCGGCTGATCGGTTGGGATGAAATCCTCGAAGGCGGGCTGGCGCCCGGTGCCACCGTGATGTCGTGGCGCGGCGTCGAAGGGGGCATCGCGGCGGCTAAAGCCGGCCACGATGTGGTCATGGCGCCCGGCACGCACACGTATTTCGATCACTACCAGTCGCTCGATCCCGGCGAACCGTTGTCCATCGGGGGCTATCTGCCGCTGGAGACCGTGTATGACTTCGAGCCGATTCCTGAGCTGTTGACGCCCGAAGAATCGCGTCACGTTCTCGGCGCGCAGGCGCAGATCTGGACCGAATACATCCCCGCCCCTGGTCATGTCGAATACATGGCCTTCCCTCGCCTGGTCGCACTGTCGGAAGTCCTGTGGTTCCCCAAAGAGCGCAAGGACTACGGAGACTTTCTCTCGCGATTGGCGATACACGAGCAACGCCTGCGGCAGCTCAGCATCAACTTCAAGCCGAATGACAACCCGATGGTCGCAAACAGCGGCTTCGTTCTGCGCAGCAACACGATTGCGGAAGGTAAGACCATGCCGGCGAGCACCGTGCTGAATGCGTTGGACTGCACCGGGGCAAACGTCTCGCCGCAATTACAATGGACCAACGCTCCGGCGGGGACACGCAGTTTCGTTGTGGTGATGGATGATTACCAGGCGCGCGGCGGTGACGGCTTCGTGCACTGGGGCCTGTACAACATTGCCGCGAATGTGAATGAGATCCCGGAGAACGCGGGCGCGGCCGACGGTGACATCGCCGGGGTCGGACGCCAGTTGTACAACGACTTTCTGCACCGCAGCTACGGCGGTCCATGTCCTCCCGAAGGACCGCCACATGTGTATCGCTTCACCGTCTATGCGCTGGACACGCCGGCGATCGATGATGCGGGGACGCCGATGACCTGGCGCAAACTCCGCTTCATCATCCACGGCCACATCCTCGGCCAGGCCTCAATCAACGCGCTTCGAGGCCATTGATGACGGTATCTGTCTTCATCGGCGTCAGCGTCGACGGCTTCATTGCACGACCAAACGGCGATCTCGACTGGCTGCCGGAGGGCGGCGGCGAGCCCCATGGCTACGACGAGTTCATCGCCAGCGTCGATGCGATCGTGATCGGTCGCAAGACCTTCGAGACGGTCCTCGCCTTTGAGGCCTGGCCGTACGGCAACAAGCGCGTCGTCGTCCTGAGCAGTCGTCCAGTCGATCTGACCGCGGTGCGCGGAGGGGTTGTCGAACAGATGGACGGGCCGCCGGTGGAAATCGTCTCTCGCCTCGCCGCCAGTGGTGCCCACCACCTTTACGTCGACGGCGGGATCACCATTCAACGCTTCCTGCGCGCGGGACTCATTCAACGGCTGATCAT
>Ga0066686_10001263_pt1 | contig 10129 bp, 7 predicted proteins | sample GraSoiAngelo_135_FD_65627 | JGI IMG/M metagenome (GOLD analysis project Ga0066686, IMG submission 65627) | Grasslands soil microbial communities from the Angelo Coastal Reserve, California, USA - 14_0929_05_40cm | ecosystem: Environmental > Terrestrial > Soil > Grasslands | place: USA...
GGAGCACCGTGGAGTCCGAACTGACTGCACGTTGATCCGCCAGCACAACGAGGGGATTACCCAGGCCTGGAATATCGGACTCAACTCCGTCACCGCGGATGTGGTCTGTATCCTAAACAGCGACGACTGGTACGACCCGGGGACCATTGAGAGAGTCGTTGCCCGCTTCATGCGGTATCCGAAGGCGGAGATTGTCCTGGGTTCCGGTCGATATCTCGACCCCTCTGATGATGCGGCACCACGAATCTGCCGACCCCGCCCGTTCTTCGTTCTGCCGATTGCGATGACCGTGATTCATCCGGCCTGCTTCGTCCGGAGAGAGGTGTATGCACGGGTTGGGCTCTTCGACGAACGCTACCAGATTGCTGCCGACTACGACTTCATCTACCGATGCCGCCAAGCGGGAATCCGATTCGTTCGCGCACCGGAGGTCGTGGTCAATGTTCTGCGGGGCGGATTTGCGGAGACGCACATGGCGCTCGGCTGGCGGGAGGTGGCTCAGGTCGGGCGTCGGCACGCTCGACTACCCGTGCTGTCGGCCGCTGGCGCGATCGCCCGGCGGTGGTTGAAGCGGTGATTCGGATTCGGAAGGCTGTGTCGCATGACTGAGTTCGCCCAGCTCCAGGGCAGTCGCATTCTCGTGACCGGCGGCGCCGGGATGCTGGGTAGCTGCATCGCGCATCTCGCCCTCGAAGCCGGCGCGCACGTCGTCGTCCTCGACGCGATGCTGCCGCTCTACGGTGGGAACGCAGCCAATCTGCCAGACGCTCAGGACGGGTTCCGGTTCGTCGTCGGCGACATCCGGGATGCTGTGCTCATGCGAGGGCTCGTGGCGACGGTCGACTACGTCTTCAGCCTGGCCGCGCAGGTCAGCTATGTCGACGCGGATCGCGACCCGTTCATGGATCTCGACATCAACTGCCGGGGGCACCTGACGCTCCTCGAGGCGTGTCGAGCCGTTGGGCGTCGGCCCAAGATGATCTTCGCCAGCTCCCGGTTCGTCTACGGACGCATTGAGTACAATCCGGTCGACGAGAAACACCCGTTCAACTGCCTGAGTATGTACGGTGTCCACAAGCTGGCGGGCGAGAAGTACTACGGCTTCTATAACCGTATCCACGACATCCCGGCGGTGGCGTTGCGGATCGCCAATCCTTATGGCCCGCGCCAGCAGATGAGGCATGCCAAGTACGGCATCGTGAACTGGTTCATCCGGATGGCGTTGAGCGGCGAACCGCTCACGGTCTACGGCGACGGCGCACAGGTTCGGGACTACATTTACGTTGAGGATCTGGCCAGAGCTTTTCTGGCGGTGGCGGTCGCCGACGCGACGACGGACGAGACTTTCAACGTCGGCAGTGGCGTCGGCACGAGATTCCGCGACATGGTCCAGATGATCGCCGACGAAATCCCCGGAACGAACGTCATCTCCGTCCCCTGGCCGCCGAGTCGCGCTCTGGTGGAGACCGGAGACTACATCACCGACATCGGCCGGCTGTGCGCCGCGACAAACTGGTCCCCGTCCGTGTCGCTACGAGACGGCATCAAGCTGGCCGCGGACTACTACCGCGAGCGACGACACCTGTACTGGTAGGCTCGGTGCGGATAGCCCTTGTCCTGAACGACGATTTCTCGATGTGGCATTTCTTCCGGGGCCTGATCTCGGCGCTCTTGGCCCGCGGCATCAAGGTCCTTACCATTACGCCCCCGGGGTCGTACGCGGCGGCCCTCCAAGGACTTGGCGCGACCCACGTCGCAGTGTCCATGCCCCGATTCGTGAACCCCGTCAACGACGTTGCGATGTGCTTCGCGCTCTTGCGCGTCTTCAGGCAGGAAGCCCCCGACGTCGTCTGCAACATCACGGTCAAGCCAATCGTCTACGGCTCCCTTGCCGCTCGCCTTGCCGGGGTCCCATACGTCGTCGGAATGGTGGAGGGGTTGGGCTACGGATTCTTGGAAGAGGGCGGCAGGAAGGAACGGATGTTACGTGCCGTCGTCACAGGCATGTACCGTCTAGGATGCCGGCTCAGCGACCGGATCGGGTTCGCCAATCCGGATGACTGCAATCAGTTCGTGCGGTCTGGCGTCATTCCGCGCCGAAAGGCGCTCGCGTTCCGTAGCATGGTCGGAGTCGATGTAAAATGCTTCTCTCCCGGTGCCTTGTCCCTCGACGTTCTCGACCATCTTCGGAGCGAGCTCGGGATTCCACCGACCCGGTGCGTCGTCGCTATGGTGACCCGCGTCGTCTGGAGCAAGGGAGTGAAGGAGTTCGTGGAAGCGAGCGAGGAGGCGGCTGGGTGGGACACGCCTCCTCTATTTCTACTGGTCGGCCCCCTCGACCCCGACGCGCCGGACTCGGTGTCCGAGGCTTACCTCCGCGAGCGAGCCTCCTCCCGGCTCGTCTGGGTGCAGACGTTTCGCGCGGATCTCAAAGAGATCCTTTCGGTCGCCGACATCGTGACACTGCCGTCATACTATCGAGAGGGCGTCCCGCGCGTGCTTCTCGAGGCGTTGGCGCTCGGCAAGCCGATCGTCACGACCGACAACGTCGGCTGTCGGGAGGTCGTGGAGAACGGCAGGAACGGCTTCCTCGTACCGATCCACAATTCTCGGGCCCTGGCCGAGGGGATCCGGAGCCTGGTCGAGAGCAAGCAGCTGCGCGAGGCGTTCGGTCGCCACTCGCGCTTTAAAGCGGAGGCGGAGTTCAGCGAGACGATCGTCGTGGACGGAGTCATGTCGCGCCTCCTCGGACTTCCGTCTCGCGCGTAAGCTCGGATTGGCCCCGGCCTAATTCTGGTCTCTGCGGTGCACCGGGATGATCTGACTGCGAAAAGGTTGCTCGAACGGGATCATTTCCGTTAGGATCTTCTCGTGCCGGCACCCCTCCTGATCTCGTGCCGGAACGTTGGTCCCATGGGCGCTCGGTGTAACCGACACAGCGAAGCCATATTCAATCAGTTCCCATACCTATAAGGCACAGTTCGATCGTGGTGACCGGCAGCGCAGGCTTCGTTGGTCGCAACGTTATCGGCGCTTCCGTCAGTAGGCTGGGCCGACATCGTGGTTCCTCGCCGTCGCGAGCATGACCTCACCGCGTGAAGCCGGGGTCGAGCGGCTCTTTTGCGCGGTCCGCCGTAGCGTCCTCATCCACTCGCCCACCGTGAGGCTTTGTAGGCGAATCGCCCGGGGTTGACGGCGCCGATTCATCCGACCACGGCACGATTTGCCCGTATCCGAGGTCAACTGCGGCCTCGTTCTGAGGGGGGATCCGTGGGACGGCTATCACGAATGCTCAAGCTCCTTCCCGTGAATCTCTGCGGACCAGGAGACAAGAACGATGCCGAGTCTTCGCATGGCCTTCTAAGGCGACGTCGTCAGGGATTCGACTAAAGCCGCGGCCAACGGCGAGGATGTCTTGACACGCCTGCGAAAGATCATTGACTGGTCCCGAGACCGAATGACACAGCGATGTCCCAACGTTGACGCATCGGGCCGGTGGACAGGCGTTACCGAAGACTTTTTGGCTTGGCATCGCGATTGCTGCCTCCTTGAAGCTTCCGACACGACAGCACTATTCAAGACAGTCCCATACCCTGGAGGACGAAGATGAGACGATCCAAGTGGACCGGCGCGGTGGTGGCCCTATCGTTTCTGACCAGTGCAACGATGCCCGTCTGGGCACTGAACGTCTTCCCTTCGACTGGTCCGGTGGGCGTTGGGACGGGCGCCCCGAACTTCAGCCTCGATGTCTTCGGCACGAACAGCGTCCCGCTCAGGCTGACCGGGCGCGGAGGCAGCTCGAGCAATAGCACGCAGTTGAGATTCGCCGGACAGAAGGACGGCGAGCTTTTCGCCATCGGGTCGGATCTGATGGGCGCTGGCGTTCGGGATTTCTCCGTATTCGACCTGGTCGCCAACGCCATGCGGCTCATGATCGGAGCGAACGGCAACGTGGGAATCGGCATGTCGGCACCGGTATACCGGCTCGACGTCCGTGGGCTTTCCACCGTGGCGGCTAGATTTACAGGCGCAGCACCGTCGATGAACTCGACCCAGCTCCGGCTGGCCGGTCAGACGGACGGTGACCTGTTTGCGCTCGCCACCGACATCAATGGAAGCGGGGCCCGAGATTTTCAGATCTACGACCTCCGTGCAGGGGTTGCCAGGCTTTCGATCGCGGAGGGCGGGGCAATGACCATGAGCGGGAACGTGTCCGTGACGGGGAACGTGTCGGTGACGGGAAACATCGCCGCCAAATACCAAGACGTCGCGGAATGGGTACCGGCTCGTGCCGCCGTACCGCCGGCTACGGTTGTGGTCATCGACTCGAACAACGTGAACATGGTGCAGTCGTCTGGGAAGGCCTACGACACACGGATCGCCGGTGTCGTTTCGGCGCAGCCGGGCGTGATTCTTGGTGAGCCCGGGGACGATAAGGTGAAGGTAGCGCACAATGGTCGCGTCAAGGTGAAGGTCGACGCCGCTTACGGTCCGATAGCGGTCGGCGACCTGCTCGTGACCAGTCCGACGCCGGGCCATGCCATGCGCTCCGAGCCTTTGGACGTCGTCGGGACTCTAATGCATCGCCCCGGAACGCTGCTGGGCAAGGCTTTGGAGCCGCTGAGTGAGGGGTGCGGCGAAATTTTGGTACTTCTGACTCTCCAGTAGTAGTCATCACATTCGCGGAGCGTCGGGGCCACGATCGTCGTCAACGACGACGACACTGTCGTCCTTGCCGCACTCGCGAATGCAAGGTCGGCAGAGTAGGAGTAACGAAGCAGACTGGCGCGATTGCCGGGAGACGCTGGAGCACGCCGCGTCGTCGACTGTGACTGGTCACCGCGCTGACACTCGGTGCCCGCGTCGTCGCTGCGCGCGAAGAAGCTACGCCCGGCGGGATGTCGTTACGATGGCGATTTTGTCTCGGCGATCGCCAGGGACAACATCGTCGGCGTCCAGTTTCATCCGGCGCAGAGCCAACGGTTCAGATTTTGAGTCATCCTGAAACGTCGTAGAGCTCCAGTCAAAGTGCTCAAAACTCGGATCATGCCGACGCTCCTGTTCACGGACGTCGGCTTGGTCAAAGGGCTGTGCTTCAACTGTTGCTGACGAATGTTTCATGCCTCTGACGGTTGGCGGCGACGCGGGGATCAGCGGGGTCCCGGCGTGACTCTGACTCGAAAGCTTCTCTACCTCGTGGATCTCAGTGGCCGCTATCGACTGCTGGTCGTCGTGCTCATGTGTTCGATCGGAGCGGGGCTGGAGGGTATCGGCCTAGGCCTCATCGTTCCGTTCATCACGCTGATCAGCGATCCAGCGATCGTGCATTCGAGCCGCTGGCTTGGATGGCTCGCTCGCCGTTCCGGCGCGACTTCGCACTACCAGCTGGTCATATGGTCAGGGTTAGCACTGCTGCTGGCCTACGTTGCCAAGAACGCCTACCTGGCCTTCATGTACTACGTGCCATACCGATTCTTGTACCGCCACGAGGCAGCCGTGGGGCAACGACTCTTTCATGCCTATCTCTGTGGCCCGTATCTCTTTCACCTGCGACGGGATCCGACCGAGTTGCTCAAGAACATTCGGGTCGAGGTCCCGCTGATGTTCAATCAGGTCATTATCCCGCTCTTCACGGTGGCCAGCGAGGCCATGGTTGGAGTCGTGATCGTGGGTCTGCTTGTGATGATCGAGCCGATTCCCGCGCTGGTCGCGGCCGGGTTCTTGGGAGGTGTGACATCGATCTTCTATCGGAGCATCCGGAGGAGGATCGGAGAGCTGGGTGAGCGCGAGCAGAAGTACCGAACCGAAATGTTCCAGTGGGTCGGCCGGGGGTTGGCGGGATTCAAGGAGATCACGGTGCTGGGCCGCCAGCGCTTCTTCGTCGACTCGTTTGCGAAAACGAGCGCGGCTCGCGCAAGAGCAGTGGCGTTCTTCCAAGCGACAGCGCAGATTCCGCGGCTCTTCATCGAGACGATCGCCGTGGCGGCCGTGACTCTGATTGTTGTCATGATGTTGGCCCAGGGTCGGAGGCTCGACGGCGTCCTCCCGATTCTTGCTCTGTTCGCGGCGGCGACCTTCCGCCTCATCCCATCGCTCAGCCGAATCGTGCATGCGTTCTCGATCATCCGTTATTACAAGCCGTCGATCACTGTTGTCTACGATGACCTGAGGCTACTGGAAACGAACCTCGGCCATGAGCCGCCAGCGATCGGAGAACGGGTGCGCTTCGAACGCGCCATCGAGCTCCGGAATGTATCGTACGCGTATCCCGGAGGCGAGCCCGTGTTGCGCGACGTGTCGCTGACGATCGCCAAGGGTCGGTCGGTGGCGCTGGTGGGGCCATCGGGTGCCGGTAAGACAACTGTGGTGGATCTACTCATCGGGCTTCTCCAGCCGACCGCGGGTGAGGTCACGATCGACGGATCTCGTCTCGAGGGGCGCGCTGCGTCCTGGCAGCGGCAAATCGGTTATGTCCCGCAGAGCATCTACCTCTCCGACGATACGATCCGTCGCAATGTCGCGTTCGGCGTGCCGGATCATGAAATCGACAATGTCAGGGTGTGGTCGGTCCTGGCGCTAGCTCAACTGACCGAGTTCGTGGCAGGTCTCCATGCGGGTTTCGATACGCGGGTTGGAGAGCGGGGCGCTCGGCTCTCGGGTGGGCAACGGCAGCGTCTCGGCATCGCGCGCGCCCTCTATCATGGTCCCGAGGTCCTCGTGATGGATGAGGCGACCTCGGCGCTCGACGACGAGACGGAGGCCGCGGTGAGGACAGCCATCGAGCGACTTCGTGGGGCCATGACCATCATTGTCATCGCTCACCGCGCCTCCACGGTGGCGAAATGCGACATCACGCTGGCGCTGCCAGAACCGTCTGGCAGCGTCCACACGGTCCCTGCGTGAGTGCCTTCGAGGAATTCCTGGAGGCGAACCGGCGATTCTGGCGGGCGGCGTTCGCAGGCTATGAGAGGGCTGACACCGCCCTGATCGAAGGATCACTTGGTGACGAATACCTCCTGCATGGGATTCTGAAAGTCGGGCTGATCTTCAGCCGTCTCAACGCCCTGAAACCCGTCGTCTCTCCGCCGGTTCTGCGGAGGGGTGCACGCCTAGCCTTGATCCGCTCAATGTGTCCAACCATCGTGCCGATCCGCTGGCTTCTCCTGACGCAACTGATGCTCAAACTTCCGCGCCTGCTCCGAGCGCTGCGAGGCTTGCGTGCGGGTGCAGATGTCGTGGCCCTCGAAGTCGCGGGTGCCGAGATCGGCCCGTACATCTACGACTGCGTGATCGGCCGGTTTCATGTTCCCACCCTCGAACAGTTGACATGGAGGATGAGGCTCTACGCCGCGTTCCTCCTGCTGTACTTCTTCGCCTTTCGCGCCGCGGTGCGCAAGTATCGCGTGAGGCTCGTCGTCTTGCACGACCCGGCCTACCTGTGTGGGCTACTCTTCCAGATCTGCCGTGTCGATCGGATCAAGTGCATCAACGCCATCAACCTGACGATCTTCCAGATGCGACGCTACCTGCCCGACGGGGACTACACCGACCACTACCGGAGGGTCGAACCCGACGTGCTGACCAGGATCCCCGACGAGGGACCGTGGCGGCTCGCGCTCGACGACTATATGCAGCGTCGGATCACGGGCCATCTCGACGACCACGACGTGTTGACGGCCTTCTCCTCCGACAAGATTGCCCTCACGCGGGCCGAGCTGAAACGCACATACGCGCTTGCATCAGCGCGACCGCTCGTTGTTTTGATGGCCCACGTCTTCGCTGACGCGCCTCACGCCTTTGGTGGCGTATTGTTTCGCGACTCTTACGATTGGTTTCTTCAATCGTTGCGATTCCTGCGGCGAAACGGCGGGATCAATCTTCTCGTAAAGGAGCATCCGTCGGCGCGCCTCTACGGCGAGCAGGGGCTTCTCCGGCGCATCATGTCGGGAGAAGGCTGCGAGCACCTGCTCTTGCAGGCGGATGTGCACACCGCGACGGTTCTCCGTTGTGCCGACTACGTGGTGACCTGCGGCGGTACCATCGGCGTCGAGTTTACCGTCTTCGGGAAGGTTGCCGTCCTCGGTGCGCGGCCGCCCTACGCCGGATTGGGCTTTACCGTCGAACCGACTCGCCTCGAAGAGTATCGTACGTTGTTGTCGTCTTCGATCCAGCGGTTACCGCCGCTCACCGCGAAGGAAACGCTGACCGCGAAGAAGACGGCGTTCGTGATGTTCGAGATGATGGATGCGTACGATGAGAGTCTCGAGCTCGGTGGTATAAAGTATCACTTCCAGAAGCAGTATGACCGTGAGGCTTTCTTTCGCCGCGTAGCCGAGGAGAACTCGACGCCGTTGGAGACGCAGAGAATTTTCAAGGTACTGCGCGCCTTCGAAGACTCGCGGGATCCGGTCCTCATCAACTGGGGCAAACTGAACCAATCCGTCACGGAAAGTGCGCACTGACGTGCGGCGAGGGGAGGCGATCGCGGCTCGTGACCGAGGGTTCGTAGAGCGAATTCGCCAGCGCCTGAATCGGATCCGCACCTCCGGATACCGTGTGCTGCGAGCAGAGCAGGACGAGACACAGCGGCTCAGGGCGCGCGTGCTGAACCGGGTCAGGGAGCTCGGGCGGACATACGAGGACGGGAACTCGGACCTTCTCGGTTATACCTATCATCCGATTCCCTTCGACGGCTTCGAACACCTGAACGCGCATCGGCGCGAGTGCGAAAATCGCCTGCGCGCGATCCTCGAGGCGCTGACGATTCGATCGGGCGACTGGATCCTTGACGTGGGTGCAAATGTGGGGTTCTTTGCCTTTTCGCTGGCACGGCGGGGCGCCATCGTGGAGGCCTACGAGCCGCAGAGCGCCAGTTTCGAGATCGGGGCGGCGTTAAGCAAGCTTTACAAGAGCGATGTCCTCTACATCAACCGGGGCCTGTCGGTGGCAGGCTTGCGATATCTGCGCCCGCACTATCGGGCGATCCTGCTGCTGAGTGCCTTTCACTGGATCGTGAAGCAGGAGGGCGACGAAGCCGCCGCTCGGGTGTTGCAGGATCTCGGCCGGCGGACCGACGTGATCTTCTTTGAGGTGCCCGCCAGTTCCGCCGATGGGATGTTCAGGCACGCCGATTTCGTCTCTCGTCAATCCATCGAGGCCTACCTCGCGCGAGTGCTTCCGGGCTTTGCCGTCGTCGCGCTCTTTGAGGATGGAGCATGGGCCGATCGTCCTCTCTACGCGATTCGCCGTGCCGGTGCGTGACGGGACGATCCGCGACACGCTAGCGTCAGGGCGCTCCCTGTTGTCAAGCGGCGTATGGCTGCTGCGCCACTACGGGCGGTTTCAGCATGCGCTCCAGCGATGCTGCCCGGACGTGTGCCGCCTCGCGCCGATCAGGTGCGCCGCCTGGCACCGCGGCGCCCGGTACTTTCGCGTCGGCCTCGCGGCGGGTGGGGATTGTTTCGTAAAGACCGACGGTGACGCGCGGCTTCTCGAACGCGAGGTCGCGGCAGCCCAGCGACTTGAGCGGACACCACAAGCCAGCGAATACACTCCCCGGTTGCTCTTCCGTGAGCTCACGGGACCCTATGCGTTCGCGGGCTTTCGCTGGATCGAACACATCCCACTGGGCACCGCTCTCGGACGGCCGGATTTCGGACGCGTCGCGGCTCGCCTGGCCGATGACCTTCTTCGCATTGTCGAAGTGCTCGAAGCGGCGCAGATCGTCCATCGCGATATCACGCCCGAGAACCTCTTGGTCGGTCTGGACAGCACCCACTCCCTCTCGGAGCGTCTCACTCTGATCGACTTCGCTTTCGCCGTGCTCGACGGTGTCGCGACCGCGGATGCTCGAGTGCCGGCGGCCGACCTGGACGTGCTCGGCGCCGGCTTCAGCCCGGCCCCGGGCGTGTGGGACGACGCGTATTCGTGTCTGCGAATCCTGGCGCTGATGGGAGAGGCAGCCGGCGACCGGTTCGCCGCCACTGTTCGACAGCTCCGGGATCGCGTGGGCAGGCGTGTCTACCGGCACGCTGTGGCGCCGGTGGCTGGCCGCGTCGCGCCAGGGACGAACGGCTGATGCTTCCACTGATCGACAAGCTTGTCATCGTGTTCATCTATGCCAACATCG
>Ga0066686_10001271_pt1 | contig 10113 bp, 10 predicted proteins | sample GraSoiAngelo_135_FD_65627 | JGI IMG/M metagenome (GOLD analysis project Ga0066686, IMG submission 65627) | Grasslands soil microbial communities from the Angelo Coastal Reserve, California, USA - 14_0929_05_40cm | ecosystem: Environmental > Terrestrial > Soil > Grasslands | place: USA...
TTGGGGCCGTAGATGTCGGCGTCCATCAGTCCGACGCGGTGGCCGTCGCGCGCCAGGGCGGCGGCGAGGTTGGCGGAAACGGTGGACTTCCCGACCCCGCCCTTGCCGGACGAGATCGCGAGGGCCGCACCGAGATTGGGTTGCTCGATGGGCGTGGGTGGGGGCGGCACGCCGCCACGGGCCGCGGCCGTCGCCGCGGCGACTCGTCCCCCCTCCCCCGTCCCTCCTCCCGAGTCCTTCACGTTGATCGTCACGGCGGTCACGCCCGGCACGGCCTTCACCGTCTTGCGCGCCTCGCGCACCAGCGTCCCGGGGTCATCGCGGGCGAGGAGAAACGTGAACGTGACCGCCCCGCCATCCACGGCGAGGTCCTTCACCATCCCGGCCGAGACGACGTCCTTGGCGAGGCGGGGGTTCGGGAGCTTGGCGAGGGCGCGCTCGACCTGCGCCTGGAGTGTGTTGGAAGCGGCCACCGGCGGGAATGTACCCGCTCGCGCGGGAGGGGGTCAACGAGAGATGGAACCACGCTGCCGGTCCGCGGGTTCTCCCAATGCATGAAATGGAGAACGGCTCTGCTCTTGGTGGTGAGCGCCTGCACCCCGGTGCGTCCTCAAGTCATGCTCGAGCCCGGCGCTTCGCTCAAGGGTTATCGCGTTTTCGTCGTGGGGCCGGTCACCGACGAAACAGGCTCCCGCTTCAACCTCAACGTCACCGATTCCCTGCGCACGCAGCTCGCCGCGCGGCTGCAGTCGCACGGCCTCACGGTTGCCGCAGCGCCGCCGCCCGACACGACGGTTGCAGCGCTCCTGGTCACGAGCGCCCTGGAGGGGTTCAGAGGCATGCCCTTCACCCTTCAGCTCGAGGGTCCGGGCGTAACCGGCTGCACGCTGCGCAGCGAGCTGCGGGACGCGCACACCGGCCGGCGCATCGGGGAGATCGTCGCATCGGTGCTGGAGGAAGGGATCAGGCCCATGTGGGCGCTGGTCGAGTGCGCGCACGACGTGGCCGACGCGATCCAGCGCCAGCTGCGCCCCTGAGGTCAGTCGCCGGGCTCGCGCACGGCGACCACCGCGAACTCGATGGCGACACGGTCGGCAACGCGCACGGTGCCCCCGCCGGCCCGCACCGGTCTGATCCCGAAGTCCGTCTGCTTCACCGCGAACTTGCCCGTTGCCCACAAGGTGTCGGCTCCGACGGTGAGGGCGACATCGGCGACCACGTCGCGCGTCACGCCCACCAGCGTGAACGCGCCCCGCACGCGAACCCCTCCGGCGATCGGCGTCACCTCCCGCGCCGTGAAGACGATCTCGGGGTGATCGCGGACGCCGAGCACCTGGGTCCGCATCACCTCGGTCACCTGGCGGAGCTCGGCGGTGTCGGGAGGCGTCAGGACTTCCAGGCTGTCCGCGAGCACCACGATCTCGACCCGCGAGTCGGCCGGCACGACCGGATGGTACACGACGCGACCGCGGGCGGCATGCGCGCGGATGAGATGATCGTGCCCGAGGAACCCGAACATCCCGGATTTCCCCACCCGCACCTCGAAGCGGCTCAGTGCGGTGAGCACGTAGACGACCGAGTCCGCGCTGTCTGCTGGCGCGGCCGTGAGCGTGAGGCCTGCGATGAGCAGGGGTAGCACGATCCCCTAGCGCTTGCGCTCGAACAAGTCCATCACGTCGACGTGGTAGGAGACCTGAAGGGCGAGGGCGTAGCCATCCCGTAGCGCGGCTCCGTGCCACCAGGAGTGCCGGTAGCTCGCCTTAATGATCGTGCCCGCATTAGCGCGCACGCCGAGGCCGACCTCTGCGTCGTAGGCAATGCGGCCGGTCGCAGCGGAGACGGGCGACTGGGCCGGGACGGGGAGCGGCGCGGCGGCCAAGAGGAGTGCGACGCGGAACGACAGTCGAGACGGGGTCGGCACGGCGTCCTGAGGAGTATAACGCTCGCCGGCCCGACCCGCCCCTTCCCTCGCTCAGGACCCAGCGGGCTGGAGTCGCAAATGGCGCCGCGCGGCGTCCAGCACCCGCTGCTGCACCGTGGCGAGCGAGCCCTCCAGCGACGCTCCCGCGGCCTTGCGATGGCCGCCGCCAGCGAACTCGTGCGCCAGCGCCGCGGAATCCACGTTCCCGAGCGACCGGAACGACACCTTGATCCGCCCGTTCGCGAGTTGCCGGAACAGGAGCGCCAGCCGCACCCCGGCGATCGAGCGGGGGAACTCCACGATGCCGTCGAGATCGTCGGGCGTGGCACCGTGGCGGGCCAGGGCGTCCGGGGGGACCGTGACCCAGGCGAGCCCCACATCCGGCTCGACGACCAGCGTCTGGAGCACCTCGGCGGTGAGCCGGATCCGGCCCTCCGGGGCGCTGGCATACACCGATTCATAGATGGACTCGGGATCGAGGCCCTGCCCCCCGCCCAGCAGCGCGCTCGCGACCTGAAGCACCCGCGGCGTGGTGTTCGCGAACCGGAACGCGCCGGTGTCGGTCAGGATGCCCACGTAGAGCGCGCGGGCGACTTCGGGCGTGAGCTCCCAGGTGAGCGCGGTGGCGAGGTCGAACACGAGCTCCGCCGTGGCGGACGCCTCGGGGGCGATGAGGCGGGGACCTCCGGGCATCGCGCCGCGGGGAGGGCTGACGTGATGGTCGATGCACACCGTCGGCCCGCGCGTCTTCTTGACCGCCGACGCCAAATCCCCCAGGCGCGAGAGGTCCGAAATGTCCAGCACCACGACCACGTCCGCCGCCTCGATCTCCTTCGCGGCACGATCGGAGCGGTCGGCGCCACTCGGGACGAGAAAGTCGAACCGTGAAGGGATAGGCGTCGGGTTGCCGATCACGGGGGCCAGGCGGCGCGCGGTGAGCAGGTGCCACAGCGCGACTTCGCTGCCCACGCCGTCACCGTCTGCATTGACGTGCGTCGTCAAGGCAACCTTGCGGCCGGGCGTGAGCACCGCGGCGATTTCCTGCGCACCACGCACGCGGTCGGGGGGAATGGGGACGGTCATGCATAAAACTACGTCAAGGAAAGGCGTCGAGGAAAACCGTCAAGAAGAAGCGTTGAGAGAATACGTCGCTCGCTACGCCTCACCCTCGACGTTTCTCTTCAACGCCTCTCCTCGACGTCTTTGGCAGTGAGGAAGCTGTGCTTCCACCCGTACCCGAAGTAGATCGCGAACCCGATCACGAGCCACACGAGCAGGCGGATCCACGTATCGAGCGGCAGCGTCGCCATGAGCCCGAGGCAGGTCAGGATCCCGAGGATCGGCACGACGGGGACCCACGGCGTCTTGAACGGCCGCTCCAGATCGGGTCGCGTATGTCGCAGCATCCAAACGCCGCCGCAGACCAGCACGAACGCGAGCAGGGTGCCGATGTTCACCAGCTGGCCGAGAATCTGGATCGGGAACAGGCCGGTGAACGCCGCGACCGCGATCCCGGTGTAGATCGTCGACAGGTAGGGCGTCCGAAATCGCGGATGCACCCTCCCCGCCCAGCCGCCGAGCAGGCCGTCGCGGGACATCGCATAGAAGACGCGCGATTGGCCCAGCAACATCACGAGGATCGTCGAGCCGAGGCCCAGCACCGCGCCGAGCGTTATCACCGGCCGGAACCAGGCGAGCTGTGGCACGCGCTCGACCACCATGATCACGGGGGACGGCACGTTCAGCTCCTTGTACGAGATCATGCCGGTCAGCACGAGGGACACCAGGCAATACAGGAGCGTGCAAATGCCGAGCGACGCGAGGATGCCCACCGGCATGTCCTTCTGGGGATTACGCGCCTCCTGGGCGGCCGTGCTCACCGCGTCGAAGCCGATGTACGCGAAAAAGATCAGCCCCGAGCCCCGGAGCACTCCCGACCAGCCGAACTCGCCGAACACCCCGGTATTGGGCGGAATGAACGGCTGCCAGTTCGCGGCCTGCACGTACCGGTAGCCCGCGACCACGAACACGAGCAGCACCGCGGTCTTCACGATCACGATCAGGCTGTTGAACCGCGCCGACTCGCGGATGCCGATGACGAGGATCGCGGTGATGGCGAGGATAATGAAGACCGCGGGGAGGTTGAGCAGCGCCCCCGTGGCGTGCCAGCCTGCCGTGGCGCAGCCCCCCACCCCGCGGGCCGCCTGGGTGGCGGTGCAGAACGCCAAGGGAGCGCTCGCGAGTGAACCGGGAACGTCGATACCGACCAGCCTGAGGAAGCTCACGAACGTGGCGGACCAACCGACACCCACGGTCGCCGCACCCATGGCGTACTCGAGGATCAGATCCCAGCCGATGATCCACGCGACGATCTCTCCCAGCGTGGCGTACGCGTACGTGTAGGCACTCCCCGCCACCGGGACCGCGCTCGCCATCTCGGCGTAGCACAGCCCCGCGAATCCGCAGGCGACCCCGGCGACCACCATGGAGACGGGCACCGCCGGCCCCGCGTACAGGGCGGCCGCGACCCCAGTGAGAACGAAGATCCCAGCGCCGATAATCGCGCCCACGCCGAGCGCCGTGAGGTGCAGCGGTCCGAGCGTGCGGCGCAGCGACCGCTCGGACATCGTCTCCGCCTCGGCGCGGAGCGCGGCGATGGGCTTGGTAGCGAAGAGGGACACGCCTCCGAATTTCGCGCCGCAACCCCTGCGAGCGAACGCGAGCGGGACGAGCGGGACTCGGGGCGGGACGAACGGGTTAGGGCGCGGCCGGCTCGAGCAGGTTGTGGCGGTAGCGCCGACTGAGGGTGACCTGGGCGCCCGTGTGCAGCACGACGATCGCGTCTCCGTGGAACCAGGGTTGCAGCTCCCGCACCCGGTCCAGGTTCACGAGCGCCGAACGACTGACGCGGCGAAATCGCTGCGGGTCGAGCCGGCGCTCGAGCGCCGTGAGGGTCGTGCGTACGAGGTGCGTGCGCTCACCGACGTGGAGGCGCACGTAGTTCTTCGCCGCTTCGACCCAGTCGACCTCCTCGGTGCGCACGAACACGCTGCGCCCCCCGTCTTCGACGAGGAGACGATGGGCCGGCCCGCGCTCGGCAAACCGCGGCTCGAGCGGCGCGGACAGCGCGCGACGCGCCTCGAGGTCGCGATGGTAGTCGTGCGCGTGCACCACCGCGAGGATCGCCCAATAGGTGAGGACATTCCAGTGATAGAGGACCGTAAAGGTGTCCACCAGCTTCTGCGCGAAGGGATACGGCTCGCCCGCCGCCGCGTGCAGCAGGTCCTGCACCCCTACCGCGGCAACGAGATGCAGCAGCGCGAGATCGAGGCTCGCCCCGAGGTGGATGAAGAAGTAGCGGCCGAAGCTGGCTCGGTCCACCCGAAAGCGCCGCGCGAGCCACGCCACGACCGGTGAGAGCAGTCCCCACAGATACCAGGCCGGCAGGCTCGCGGCGAGTGCCTGCCCCCAGCGGTGCGGCCCGGCGGGGAGGCTCGACACGACCCCCAGCAGCGTCCACAAGCCACACCACTTCAGCCAGCGCGGCATGGCCCGGCGACCCTAGGGCCGCTTCGAGAGCATCGAGTTCCGCACGCCGTACGCGAAGTAGATCACGATCCCGAAGACGAACCAGATGATCAACCGCTCCCAGGTGCGCCACGGCAGCGAGACCATGAGATACAGCGCCGAGACCGCTCCCAGCGGCGCCACGGCCCACACGATCGGCGTCTTGAACGGGCGCACAAGGCCCGGCTCGCGGACCCGGAGGAACACCACACCCACCGAGACAATCACGAAGGCTAGGAGCGTGCCGATCGAGACGAGGCTGCCCGCCTCGCGCACCGTCAGGAGCGACGCCACGAACGCCACAGCGATGCCGGTGATGATGGAGGTGATGTAGGGAGTCTGGAACTTCGGGTGGACCTTGTTGACGAATGGCGGGAGGAGGCCGTCCCGCGACATCGAATAGAACACGCGCGATTGCCCGAGCAACATGACGAGGATCACCGAGGAGAGTCCGGCGATCGCGCCCAGCTTGATGAGCGTGGACATCCACCCGAGCCCCGCGTGGTCCGCTGCGACCGCGATCGGGTCGGGGACGTTGAGCTCCTTGTACGACACCACGCCCGTCGCGATCCCGGACACGAGGATGTACAGGACCGTACAGATGAGGAGCGAGCCGATGATGCCGATCGGCATGTCCTTCTGCGGGTTTTTCGCCTCCTGGGCCGCGGTGCTCACGGCGTCGAAGCCGATGTAGGCGAAGAACACGATCCCCGCCCCCGTCATCACGCCAGTCCACCCGAACTCGCCGCGGGCGCCGGTGTTCGGCGGCATGAACGGATGCCAGTTCGCCGGGTTGATGGCGTGCGCCGCCCCAACGATGAATAGCAGCACCACGGCCACCTTCACGAACACGATGACGTTGTTGACGTTGGCCGATTCCTTGATGCCGATAACGAGCAGCGTAGTGATGATCGCGATGATGATCACCGCCGGCAGGTTGAAGACGGCCGTCACGTGCGGCAGCGTGTTGGGGTCGACGCCGCGCGCGGTGAGACTCTGCAACAGCGCGTCGGTCACCGCCCGCCACCCCCCGCCGGGGACCTCGATCAGCGCTGTGCCGCGAGCCGCGGCAAGCGCGCCGGGCACGTCAAAGCCGACATCGTGCAGGAACGAGACCACGTAGCCCGACCAGCCGATCGCGACCGTGACCGCCCCGAGCGCGTACTCGAGGATCAGGTCCCACCCGATGATCCAGGCGATGACCTCCCCGAGGGTCGCGTAGCCGTAGGTGTAGGCGCTCCCCGCCATGGGCACGAGGGAGGCGAATTCAGAGTAGCACAGCGCCGCAAAGATCGACGCCACGCCGGCCAGCACGAAGGAGAGCACCACCGCCGGCCCGGCGTTGAGCGCCGCAACCGTGCCCGTGAGCACGAAGATGCCGGTCCCGATGATCGCCCCGATTCCGAGCATCGTGAGGTTCAGCGCGCCCAGAGCGCGCTTCAGGCTGTGGTCGGTGAGCGCCTCGGCCTGCAGATCGGTGACGCTCTTGCGTCGGAACAGGTCCATGACCGCCTCGCGGCGATGGGGAAGCTGCGGGTCCTCGAAACGCGCGCTAGAGTAGGCCCCGCCCCGGAGCCTGTCAAGCGGCTATTGAGTTACAAGCTGTAGTTGGGAGCTTCGCGCGTGATGACGACGTCGTGGGGGTGGGACTCGCGCAGACCCGCGGAGGTGATCTGGATGAACTGCGTCTCGGTGCGGAGGGCCGGGGCGTCGCACACGCCGCAGTAGCCCATCCCGCTGCGCAGGCCGCCCACCAGCTGGAAGATCACGTCGGCCACCGGTCCCTTGTACGGCACGCGCGCCTCGATCCCCTCGGGTACGAGCTTGGTCGGTGACACCTCGCCTTCCTGGAAGTAGCGGTCGGCGGAGCCCTCCTCCATCGCGCTCAACGATCCCATGCCGCGGATCACCTTGAAGCGCCGGCCCTCGAGCAGGAACGACTCTCCCGGGCTCTCTTCCGTGCCGGCGAGCATCGAGCCCATCATCACGCTGGAGGCGCCGGCGGCGAGGGCCTTCACCAGGTCGCCCGAGTACTTGATCCCGCCATCCGCCACGACCGGGACGTCGCCCGCGCCGGCCACCGCGTCCACGATCGCGGTGATCTGCGGGACCCCCACGCCCGTCACCACGCGCGTGGTGCAGATCGACCCGGGCCCGACGCCCACCTTGACCGCGTCGACGCCGCGCTCGACCAGCTCCCGCGCACCCGCCTCGGTGGCGACGTTGCCCGCCACGAGCTGCGCGTCGGGGAACGCCTCGCGCAGGCACGCCACGGCGTCGAGCACCCCGGCCGAATGACCGTGCGCCGAGTCCACCACGATGACGTCGCAGCCGGCGTCGATCAGGGCGCGCGCGCGGGCGAGCGACTCCCGGTTGCCACCCACCGCCGCCGCGACGCGCAGGCGGCCGTGCTGGTCCTTGTTCGCGTTCGGGTGCTGGCGCCGCTTGAAGATGTCCTTCACGGTGATCAAACCCTTGAGCACGCCGCGCTCGTCCACCACCGGCAGCTTCTCGATGCGATGGCGCCCGAGGATGCGCTCCGCCTCCTCGAGCGTCGTGCCCACGGGCGCCGTGATCAGGTTGTCCTTGGTCATCGCCTCGCGGATCGGGCGGTCGAGCTCGCGCTCGAACTGGAGGTCGCGATTAGTGATGATCCCGATCAGCTTCCCGGCGCCATCCACGATCGGCACGCCCGAGATCTTGAACCGGGTCATGAGCTGGTGCGCCTCGCGTAGCGGCCGGTCGGGTCCGAGCGTGATGGGGTGCAGGATCATCCCCGACTCGCTCCGTTTGACGCGATCCACCTCGGCGGCCTGGCGGTCGATCGGCATGTTCTTGTGGATCACGCCCACGCCGCCTTCGCGCGCCATAGCGACGGCCATGTCGGCCTCGGTCACGGTGTCCATCGCGGCCGAGACGAGCGGGATGTTGAGCGGAATCTGGCGGGTGAAGCGACTGCGGACGTCCACGTCGCGCGGATGCACGCTCGCGTGCCGCGGGACCAGCAGCACGTCGTCGAACGTGAGGGCGACGCCCGGACGGAAGGTTCCCATGGCGAAAGTTATCCGGGCGGCTGCCGTTCCTCAACCGGCGGCGGCTCCGCCGGCTTGTGCGTCGCCTCGTCCACCGCCGCTTTCCCGGCGGCCGCGACGCGCTCGAGAAACTTCCCCGCCTTGGCCACGGCGTCCATCGTCCCCGTGATCATCGAGACCGGCACGCGACCGGCGCGCAACGTGTCCTCGAGGCTCTCCGCCACCTTCTGGAACCCGGGGGCGCCGGCGGGCCGCTCCGCGTACTTCGATTCGAGGAACTCGATGTAGTCCAGTACCTGGTACGCCTTCTCGTCGGGGAGCGCCTCCAGCTTGCGCCGGAGCCGCTCCAGCAGGATCTCGTTCATGGCTGGGACTGCACCTCCAGCGAGAGCAGGTCCACCACCGGATTGCCGAGGTAGCGGCTGCGCCCGGCCCGCACGCGGGCGGTGACCTGGATGACCGTAAGGGGGGTGAGAGCCGCCACCAAGGCGCGCTTCGAGTCGGGAACGACGACGTACGCGAAGCCGCGCTCGGGCAGCGGCCCACGGGCGAGCAGGTACGTGGCGCCGGCCGGCATCTCCGGGCGCAGCTCGTCGGCTCGCTCGAGGGCGATGAACTGCAGCGTCCACCGCAGCATCTGTCCGACGTAGCGCTCGGGATCGGTGCGCAGCTCCGCTGCGCTCACGCCCACCAGCACCCCCGCGGGCGCAACCTCGAGGTCCGCCGACTTCACCCAGCCCTCGAACTGCACGCGCGTCCAGTCCCCCGACCGGGAGAGCACGCGCATCGGCGTCAAGGCCGTGATCATCCCGGCCTGCGGCCCCTCCGGAGCGCGGTACAGCGCGGTGCGGCGTGCCGGCTGGGCGCGGGAACTGTCCACGGCGCCGGAGTCCCCGGGGCTACGCCCCGGCGTGGGTCTACCCCTTCCGGTGTCGGGAGCCCCGGCGCGCGCACCCACGGTCGCCTCCACCGGCTCCAGGGAGCCGCGCGGCATCCAGCCGGCGCGCTGCACGTGGACCCAGCTGCGCTCCTCGCTGATGCGGGAGAGTGCAAAGCCCTGCGGCAGCTTCACGACTAGCGCTCCGCCGGGCGCTGCGCGCAGGTTTTCGTCGGGCGCGCGCGTGACCGCGAGGTCGAAGCCCGGGCGGGGCGTCGGGCCGACGGACGACACGAAGATCCAGCCCTCGAGCGTCACCGCCTGCCAGTCACCCTGACTCTCACCGCCTGTCCCGACCAGCTCGGTGCCCGGCGGGAGGCGCACCAGCCGTTTCCCGCCCTGCTGCTGGTAGAACCACTCCCCATCCCCGGTGACGCGATAGCGCGCTTGCGCGACGAGGGAGTCGGGAGGGGCCGGCGGCACGGCGAGGCACAGCACAACTGGAAGAGCGCGAAGGGCTTGGCTAGATTGCATCCCCCTCAATATGGCGAAGCGGCGCGGGCAGCGCACCCCGGTCGTCCTGATCGTCCTCGACGGCTGGGGCTTTCGCCCCGGCCGTGAAGGCAATGCGATCGAGCTAGGTGAGACGCCGACCTGGCACCGCCTGTGGGCGCGCGCCCCACGCACCCTGCTCGCTGCATCCGGCCTCGCCGTCG
>Ga0066686_10001272_pt1 | contig 10113 bp, 4 predicted proteins | sample GraSoiAngelo_135_FD_65627 | JGI IMG/M metagenome (GOLD analysis project Ga0066686, IMG submission 65627) | Grasslands soil microbial communities from the Angelo Coastal Reserve, California, USA - 14_0929_05_40cm | ecosystem: Environmental > Terrestrial > Soil > Grasslands | place: USA...
ATCTTCCAGCTCACCGACGCGGGCGAACGGTCGGTCTGGCCGCGCTGGTCACCCGACGCGAGGTGGGTCGCCTTCCTGCGCGATAAAGGCGGCGACGAGCGATTCGACATCTGGCTCGTGGATCGTGACGGCGAGCACGAACGCAATCTCACGAGCGAGCCAGACGTGACGCACCGCGACATCGCATGGTCCCCAGACGGCACCAAGCTCGCGTACACCGCGAACACCGCCGGCAAGGGATTCGCGGTCCATGTCATCGACGTGATCACGGGGGCAAAGCGGACGCTGACCGACGGCGCGCGCGACGACGTCCAGCCTCGATGGTCTCCTGACGGCGGGCTGCTCATCTTCGCGTCGCGGCGCGACGAGCGCCGGACGAATCAGGATCTATTCGTCGTGCCCGCCGCAGGCGGCGAGATGCGCAAGCTCGATACGCGCGGCGGGCTCGACGGCGAGTCCCTCGATCCGCGCTGGTCACCTGACGGATCGCGCATCGCCTTCACGACGGACATCCGAGCGCGGCAGGAGATCGCGGTCGCACCGTATCGCAACGGCGCGCTCGGTCGAATCGAGCGAATGACCGACTCCATCCGCGACGAGTATCAGCCGGCGTGGCGCCCGGATGGCCGGGCGGTCGACTATCTCCACGACGAGGACGCGTCCGTATCGATCCGGCGGGTCTTCTCCGTCTCGCACGCCGACCATGCGGTCGCCGACATTCCGGGAACGCACACCGCGCAGGCCATCGGTCGCGACAACGACCGAACGGCCTACGTGTACTCGAGCTCGACCCAGCCGTGGGATGTTTTCATCACCGGCGAGCGCATGAGCGAGCCGCGCGCGGTCACGCGATCACTTCCCTCGCGGATCGACGCCGCGACGCTGGTCGAACCGCGGCACATCCGCTATCCGGGGGCGAACGGCGACATGGTGCCCGCGCTCCTCTTCCTCCCGTACGCCGAGGCGCTTCATGGCACGAGCGCGCCTCCCGCCGTCATCAACATTCACGGCGGTCCGACTTCGCAGCATCACCGCGAGTGGAACGTCGCGACGCAGGTCTTCGTCAACGCCGGTTACGTCGTGCTCGCTCCCAACGTTCGCGGCTCGACCGGCTACGGCAAGAAGTGGCGTGAGGCCAACCGTCACGATTGGGGCGGCAAGGATCTCGAGGACATCGCGAGGGGCGCGGGTTGGCTCGGCGAGCATGGCATCGCTGACGGCAAGCGCATCGGCGCCTACGGCGCAAGCTATGGCGGCTACCTGACGCTGATGTCGCTGGCCCTGCGCCCGGACCGGTTCGCCGCGGGCGTGTCGGTCGTCGGCGTCGTTTCGTGGAAGACGATGTTCGACACGACTCGCGGCGATCTGCGGGATTACCTCGTGCGCGAACTCGGCGACCCCGCGCACGACGCCGAGCTCTTCCGCGAGCGCTCCCCGCTCACGCATGCCTCGAAGATCCGCGCCCCACTTCTCATCTTGCAAGGCGCGAACGATCCGCGCGTCCCCAGCAGCGAGGCGGAGCAGATCGTGAAGGCGCTTCGCGAGGGCGGGAAGATGCACGAGTATCACGTTTACGAAGGCGAAGGACACGGGTTCCGCAAGACCGAGAATCGCGTCGATTCGCTTCGCCGCGCACTCGACTGGTTCGATCGGCATCTGCGCCGCGGTTAGCTGATGTCGACCGACGCGGTCGTCGTCGGCAGCGGACCGAACGGACTCTCAGCCGCGATCGAGCTGGCGCGAAACGGTCGCTCGGTCACCGTCGTCGAAGCGAACGAGACGATCGGCGGCGGCTGCCGCTCTGCGGAGCTCACCCTTCCCGGTTTCGTCCACGACCTGTGCTCGGCCTTCCATCCGATGGGCGCCGCATCGCCGTTCTTCCGTTCGCTCGAGCTCGGCTCGCTCGGGCTCGAGTGGATCGAACCGCCGCTCGCGCTCGCCCATCCTCTAGACGACGGCACGGCGATCGTGCTCAGCCGCTCTCTCGACGAGACCGCACGCGGCCTCGGCTCGGATGGCCGCGCCTGGCGCCGCCTGGTCGCGCAGCTGGTCCAGCACTGGCCCGACCTCGCGACGGACGCGCTCGGACCGCTCATCAAGATCCCGCACCACCCGCTCGTGCTCGCCCGGCTCGGCCTCCCCGGCCTGCTTTCCGCGCGTCTGCTCGCCCGACGCGCGTTCGTCACCGAACGCGCTCGCGCCCTCTTCGCCGGACTCGCTGCGCACTCGATGATGCCGCTCGACGCGCCGCTCAGCGCCTCATTCGGCCTCATGTTCGCCGTGACGACTCACGTCGCCAGTTGGCCGATCGCTCGCGGCGGCTCACAGCGGATCGCTGACGCGCTCGTCGCGAAGCTGGGGTCGCTCGGTGGCGCCGTCATGACGCGAACACGCGTGCGGGACATTCGCGACCTCGATACCGCGCGCGCCTATCTCTTCGACACGACGCCTCGTCAGCTCGACAGGATCGCAGGGGCGCGCCTTTCGAATGGATACCGAGGACGCATCGCGCGGTTCCGGTCAGGTCCGGGCGTGTTCAAGCTCGACTACGCGCTCGATGGGCCGGTTCCGTGGCGGGCGCGAGACTGCCTTCGCGCGGGGACCGTGCACCTCGGCGGGACGCTCGACGAGATCGCCGAGAGCGAAGAGGACGTGGCGCGGGGTCGCGTCCCCGAACATCCCTTCGTGCTCGTGGGCCAGCAAAGCCTTTTCGACCGTTCGCGCGCGCCCGCCGGGAAGGAAACGCTGTGGGCGTACTGCCACGTCCCGAACGGATCGGCGGTCGACATGACCGGGCGCATCGAGGCGCAGCTCGAGCGGTTCGCCCCAGGGTTCCGCGACCGCGTGCTCGCCCGGAGCGCCATGGGCCCCGCGGCGATCGCAGAGCACAACGAAAACTACCTGGGCGGCGATATCGGCGGCGGCGAAAGCTCTGCGCTGCAGCTCTTCGGACGACCGGTGTTGAGCTTCGATCCGTACGCGACCTCGGCGCGCGACATCTTCCTCTGCTCGTCGAGCACGCCGCCGGGTGGAGGCGTCCACGGGATGTGCGGCTATCACGCCGCACGGAGCGCGTTACGGCAAGCCCTTCGCTGACGTCGCGCGCTCAGCTCACCGGAACCGCTGCCACCTGCTCGACGGCGCCGCGCAGCGCGATCGCGCCCATTCGTTCGGCGATGGCCTTCGCTTCGTCGCACTCGCTGCGGTGATCCCGACCCAGGCCGGCGAGCGCTCGAGCATGATCGCCAAGAACGACGGCGCGCTCGTAGTCCAGCCGAAGTGTCGCGAACCCTTGGACCGCATCGAAGAGGAGCTTCTCGGCCTTCGCGAGCTCGCCGCGACGTAGCGCGCGCACGCCGTGCGCCTGCTTCAGGAGGACTCGGCCACGCGCATGCCCGGTCCGCTCGATCACGGCCTCGATCCGCTCCTCGAACGATTCGTCATCGATTCCCCAGCGCGCCGCGGCGAGAACCGCGAGCGGACCCATGAGCGCCTGGTCGACGAAGTGACGCGGCCAACCGGCGCTGCGGATCGCGTGATAGCTGGATTCGCTTTCCCGCTGTCCGTAGAAGGCTGTGAGGAAATCGCACGACGCGAGCTCCAGCGGCGTCGCCTCCGCCTCCACGAGACGCTCGCGGAACGACTTCTCGTCGGGAGACGCGAGCGCCGCGGCCGCCGCACTTGCCACCGCCAGCGTCGACAGGACCTTGCCCGTAGGCAGGAACTGCTCGCGTCGTGCCGCCGCGACGATCGTGCCCGCGAAGTCCCCCGACAGAAGCCGCGCCACCGCCTCGCAGTGCACCGACATGCCACCGAGACGCGGCTTCTCGGTCTCGATGGCCAGATCTCGCGCCGTCGAGGCGTGCTCGATCACCTCGTTGAAGTCGCCGAGCACGAGCGCCGCGTTGGCGATCATGTTGTGCGCGTCGATCAGCTCATCGCTGTCTTGAAGGGAGCGCGCGATCGGCAGGCGCCGCTGATTGTGCGCGTAGGACTCACGGAAGTTGCCGAGCTCCCCGTAGGCGTAACCCACGGCGTCGAGGCAGAGCGAGACCTCGCGCAGCAGTCCCAGCTCCTCGGCGATCGCGAGCGCCTCCTTGGCGGTGGCGAGCGAACCCTCCCAGTCCTCATCGGTCGGCTTCGCTTTCTTTCGCGACATGAACGACCGCGCTGCGAGAAGGAGCACCTTCTCGCGGTTTCGCCTGCCGTCGACCACGGCGAGACCGCGCGCGATGAGGCCCTCGAGGTCGGGATGCTTGGCGTCCCACCTGGTGCAGAGCTCCGCCATGTGCGCGATGACGGTGGCGACCTCATTGCTTGACGGATCCCGTGCCTCGAGCATCGCGAGCGCGCGCTCGTACGCGGAGAGAGCCGCATCGTTCTCGCCACGGAAGCGGCGGACGCGCGCGATCAAGTACAGAGCCCGAACCGCTTCGTCGGCTTTGTCCTGCTTCTCATAGAGCTCGAGCGCCTGTTCCGCCAGATGGAGCGCTTCGACGTGCGCGTGGATCGCGGTCGCGCGTTCGGCCGCCTTCCACGAGAACTCCGCGGCCTTGTCCGGCACCTCACCAAGCAGGTAGTGGTGCGCGAGTGCAGGGAGGAAGTCTTTGATCCCTTCCCCGAGGACTTTTTCGTACGCGGTCGCGACGCGCCGATGGAGCTCGATCCTCCTGCGTACCAGCAGGGTGTTGTAGGCGACCTCTTGCACGACCGCGTGCTTGAAGCGGTACCGACCTTCGCGTCGCTCCCCCGGCGCCGCCTCGATCACCAGGTCCGCCCCGATCAACTCGTCGACCGCGTCGGCCAACCTCGCGCCGCCGGCCTCGCGCAGAACGCGATCGCCGAAACGCTGACCGATCACCGAGGCGAGCTGTATGCACTCCCGCGCGGTCGGCGGCAGCCGGTCGATGCGAGCGGCGATGACGCCATGCAAGGTCGCCGGCACTTCGAGCGCCGCCGGCCGCTCGCGCAGCTGCCACTCGCCGCGCTCGTCCCTCGCGACAGCGCCCGAGTCGACGAGCGCGCGGATCGACTCCTCGATGAAGAACGGATTGCCGCCTGCGCGCGCGACGATCTTGTCGCGCAGCTCCGCGGGCATCCAGTCGAACGTCGCCTCGATGATCCGCGCGGCCTCCTCGTCCGAGAGCGGCTCGAGCACCAGCTGGCTGAAGTTGGTCCGCACCGGTCGCGGCTCCGGTGTTCCGGGCCCGACGCGCTGCGCCAGGAGCAGCAGGATCGGGACACGCGAGGCACGCGAGGCGACGAACCAGAGGAGCTCAAGGGACGCCGGATCCGCGAAGTGGAGGTCCTCGAGGACGTAGAGGAGCGGCCGCTCGCGCGCGAGTGCGGCGATGACGTCGTAGACGGTGATGAACATCGAGCGCTTCCACTCCTCGGACTCGCTCGGCGGCTCGGCCGACCCTACGAGATGGAAGAACTGCGAAAGCGTCGGGATCACCATCTCCGGATTTGCGAAGCCGAGCTCGCGCAGGCGCGTGCTGAGCTTGGCGGTCGCTTGCGGGTCGTTCGGGTCCACATGGAGATCGACCAGCAGCGGCTCGATGAAGCCGGCGTAGCTCCGCTGGTTGACGCGCGAGAAGGTCCAGCGCAAGACACGGGGCGCCTCTGACGCGCGTACGCCTTCCTCGGCAGAGGTCGCGAGACCGATGAACTCAGTAAGGAGGCGCGTCTTGCCGATCCCGGGCTCGCCTCCGATGAGGACAACTTCGGTGCGTCCGATACGTGCCGACTGGTACGCGAGGTCCAGGCGCGACAGCTCCATCCAGCGTCCGACGAGCGGCGCCTGGATGTCGATCGTGTTGCGTGGCGTCGCGCGCTCGCCGGTGAGGGCATACGCGAGGACGGGGCGGTCCTTCCCTTTCATCTCGATGGGGCCGACCTCGCGGAAGCTGAACTCGCGATTCGTGAGACGGAAAGTGGCTTGCGTGACGTAGATCTCTCCCGGCGCCGCGGCCGCCTGCAATCGCGACGCGGTGTTGACCGTGTCGCCCATGACGCCGTACTCCGCGGGTGCGCGCACCGCGCCGGCCACGACCATCCCCGTGTGGATGCCGATCCGAAGCCCCAGCTCGATCCCGAGTTGTCCCTTCACGCGCGCCGCATGCTCGGAAAAGATGCGCTGCATGCCGAGGGCGCAGCGAAGGGCGCGCTGGGGATCGTCCTCATGGGCGATCGGTGCACCGAAGATCACGAAGATCGCGTCGCCGATGAACTTCTCGATCGTGCCATCGTGACGAAGGGCTTCCTCAGCAAGGTCCTCGAAGATCCCCGAGACCAGCAGCTGGAGCTCCTCCGGGTCCAGATCGTCCGCGAGAGCCGTGAACCCCACGAAGTCGGCGAAGAGGACGTTGACGAGCCGCCGCTCCTGCTCGATGTTCTGCACATCGGAAGTATCGAGGGCGCGATTCGAGGCCGCTAGCGGACCGACCGAAAGGTCGCAAAAGGAACAGAAGAACAGCGGGAGGGCTCCCGCGTCCGCGGAAGCCCTCCAGCGACTGGCGCGTTAGCTCCGGAACTTGCTCGAGCGCTTCAACAGGAACGCGCCGAAAAGCATCGAGAACATTCCGAAGGCGACGAGCGGGAGTGTTTCGCTCGACGTGCTCGTCGACGGAAGGTTCTGCACACCGGCGGACGTCGTGGGCGCGGTTTGCGCACCAGCGACCGTACCGGCGGTTTGGGCAGCGACGACCGCAGCGTTGTTCTGCGCCGCGGGTGCCGACTGGAAGCCCAGGACCGAGTTTGGTGTGGACGCGCTTGTGGTGGCGTTCGAGGTCTCCGCCGTCTCATTCCTCTCGCGGACCTCGGTGTTGGCCGTCGTGGTGGTGGTGGTGCTTGCAGCTGGCGGGATCGTGGTGGTCGCGTTCTCAGCGGCCTCCTCGGTCTCGCTCTCGGTGGCCTCTTCGTTCTCGTTCACGTTCGTGGTCTCGTTCTCGGCCGCCTCTTCGCTCTCGTTCTCGGCCGCCTCTTCGGTCTCGGTCTTCTGCGCCTTCGCCACGTTGTGCCCGTTCCCCTCCATCTCGTGCTCGCGGGCCTCTTCACTCTCGTGGATATCCTCGTTCGCGTTGCCCGCGGTCTCGGCGCTCACTTTGGTCTTCGCCTCGACCTCATTGGCCTCCTTGTTCGCAGCCTTGGTGCTCGTGCTCACGTGGACCTCGACGTTGGCCTTCGCCGCCGTCTTGGCCTCAGCCTTCGACTCCGTCTTGGCCTCGGCCTTCGTGTCGCTCTTGGAGCTGCTCTTCGCCTCGGCCTTCGTGTCGCTCTTGGAGCTGCTCTTCGCCTCGGCCTTCGAGCTATCGCTGTCCTTCGCGCGATCGCCGTGATTGCCCTTGTCCTTGTCCGCTCTGTCTTTGCCGCCGTCGTTCGTCAGCTGCGTCGCGTTCGCGCCGTCGAAGTGCGCGCTCGCCACGTCCGCCCGGGTTAAGACGGCCGCGATCGCCAGGGCGATGATCGCGGTGAACCTGAGTGCGTAACTGAGGGTCTTTCGCATCGTGGCCCTGCCTTTCTCTACGCCCGGTCGTCCGGGCTCCTTGCAACAGGGCAGGGAGCAGGTCGTGCTCCATGTCTTCGCTGCGGCGTAACGACCTCGTAACCGGTGAAGCAGAGATGGGTAACCAGGCTGCGGCGGTGTGACGAAAAAAGGAGGGAGTCCCTGGTGGACTCCCTCCTGGTGCGATGACGACGGGTACCGCGGAATTACCGGACCGTGATCCCCTTTGGTCGGCGGAGCAGCGCTCCACCGGCGAGCATCAGAAGAGCTCCGATGATGGCGAGAGGCATGTCGTCGGTTGACGTCGACGGCAAGTTCTGCACGCCTGTGGCGGAGCCCGACGTGCTCGGAGACGTTACGCCTGACTGAGGCGCCGTTTGGACACCCGCGACCGCCGCGGCACCTGTTGTCGAAGCGCCCGCGGTAGTCGTGGTGCCGGTGGTCGTGATACCGGTTGTCGTGCCGGTCGTGGTCGTGCCTGACGTTCCTGTCGTCGTGCCCGCGCTGACTTCTTCGCGGTTCTCACGGTTCTCGGCGGCGTTGGATCCGCCGCTGAATGTGCCGCCCGTGTTGCCGGTCTCGTTCGATCCGGTCGACCCACTCACCGTCATCTGCGCGGCGAGCTGTGCGTTGGCGTTCTCGCCGGCCATGATTTCGCCATTGAGCGCTGCCAACTCGGCAACCGCCGTTGGTAGCGCCGCGGCGATGTTGGCGGCGACGCCGGTGCTGATCGCGGCGTTGAGGTTGTTCAACGCAGTAGTTGCCGGGGAAATCTCGCCAGCCAGGTTGCCCTGCGCGGTGATCGCGTTGTTGATCGCTGTCTGCAGCGCCACCGCGTTGGACGCCGTCCCCGAGTTGAGCAGCTGCTGGGCCGCCGCGATGTTGTTTAGCAGCTGCTGGCTCAAGGCCCCAGCGTTGCCGAGCGCGATCGTGAGCTGCGCTGACGTCAATGAGGGCCCAGAGAGATTCGCGTTGATCGAGCTGGTGAGCCCCGCGTTCGCGCTGACCGCCGCCTCTTCTGCGGCTTTCAGGTTCTCGAGTGCCTGCTCGGCAGTGGTGATCGCCGAATTGATCTGTTCGGCTGTGCCGGTGTTGATCGCGTTGATCAGACCTTGCAGCGCGGTCGTCGCCTCACCGAGCCTCGTCGTGAGCGTCCCTTGGGCGCTATTCGCCGTGTTGAGAGCGGCGCCGATTTCGGCCTGGGTGAGAACGCCAGAGTTCAGAAGCTGGGTTGCGAGGGCGATCGTGACCGCGAGGCGCCCGCTCACGGTCGTGGCGCTGTTGATCTCAGCCGCCAGACGCGCGCGCGCCCGCTCCGCGTTGTTGTGGGACGTTGGAGTGCCGCACCCGACCCAGAAGACCTTGTGCTTTCCGTCGCCCATACCGGTGTTGACCGTCAGTTTGTAGTGCCCGCTTGGCAGAGTCTTCGTGGTCGTGCTCCACTCCCGCTTGCTGCCGGTTGCCGGTCCCCACACGCCCGTCATGACCGTCATCCCGTTGCCGGTCGGGGGCCAGCTCTGGATCTGCCAGGTTCCCGACTGGTTCGCGTCGAAGTGGAATCCGTAGATGTGGAAGAGGCACACGTGCGAGTCCTCATCCTCATCGTTGGCCGAGTCGCCGGAGTCGTTGATGATCTTGACCGTCCCGTTGTTGCCGTTGCTGACGCTGCCTCCGGTGCCTCCGGAACCACCGGTTCCGCCAGATTCGCCGGATTCACCAGATTCGCCTGATTCCTCCGAACCCTTGTTCTTCGACTTCTCGGAGCCCTTGCCTTCGGACTTCTCGCCCGACTTCTCAGAAGCCTTGACCTCAGTCTTCTCCGAGCTCTTGCTCTCTGAGCTGCCGCCGGACTTCTCCGAGCTCTTGACCTCGGTCTTCTCGGAGCCCTTGCCTTGAGACTTCTCGCCCGACTTCTCAGAGGTCTTGACCTCAGTCTTCTCCGAGCTCTTGCTCTCAGAGCTCCCGCCGGACTTCTCTGATGTCTTGACCTCGGTCTTCTCGCTGGCCTTGGTGTCTGACTTCACCTCGGTCTTGGTGTCCGACTTGGCGCTCGCCTCAGACTTGGCGTTGCCCTTCGCCGACTCGTTCGTCTTTGTGTCGGCTTTTACGTCGGTCTTGACGCTGGCTTCCGCCTTTACGTCAGCTTTCGCGCTCGCCTTCGCGTCGGACTTCGCGTTGTCATTGCTGTTGCCTTTATCCGCTTTGCCTTTGTCTTTGCCTCCGTCGTCCGCGGCATAGCTTGCGTCGACGGGCCGGGAATAAGCGAACGCCATGTCGGCACGAGCGAAAACGACTGCGATCGTCAGTGCCGAAACGGCTATGAACTTGAGCCCGTGCGTGAAAGTTCTCGGCATGTTCTGCCCCCGCTTTCTACCTGTGCTTTCGCCCGGTCGACCGGGCACCTCTGGTAGGCGGGCGAGCAGGGTCGACTCCAGTCGTTTGGCGGGGCGTAACGGAGCGGTGTCTTCAGGTCGAGACTTCGGTAACGGCCGAATGACGGTCCGTATACATCGCGTTCCGCAACCCAGATGACGAGCGACGATTTCTCGGCGGCGCAATAACAAAGGGAGCCCCGAGTTCGGGGCTCCCTCGCGAACGAAATGGTG
>Ga0066686_10001274_pt1 | contig 10112 bp, 9 predicted proteins | sample GraSoiAngelo_135_FD_65627 | JGI IMG/M metagenome (GOLD analysis project Ga0066686, IMG submission 65627) | Grasslands soil microbial communities from the Angelo Coastal Reserve, California, USA - 14_0929_05_40cm | ecosystem: Environmental > Terrestrial > Soil > Grasslands | place: USA...
TTGCCGCATTCAAGGCTGAGCTAGAGAATCGCTAATGGCCAACGTCACATGTCCCCGGTGCGGCACCAAGATGCGATGGCTGCACAGACTGAACACCTACTTCTGCGACAAAGATGGCTATCTACTCGGACGAAACGATCCTTTCGTTAAGAAGGGAGAAGTCATACAACCCTACAACCCCGGCGGACAATACAACGATTAGGTCCTAGCCGACCGCCTTTTTCAGCTCTCGGAGGGGACCCGCTTCCAATATTGGTCTTACAAATTCATGATTCGACAAGGTCCTCCTCCGCCTGCCGGTCCTGGGACTGGGCTCGACCTAAGGAACTCGGTCATTAGCGCCGAGCTAGCATCGTATGTTGTCAGGGAGGCTATGTTCCAAAGGGTTTCTAGAGTGTGTAGAAACGAGTAATGGGTGTAGAATACTGATGACTTATGGTTAGACTGGGCTAGAGGGCCTGCCCAAACAGCGGTTACATAGTCTTGAGGATAGTCTCGAGTTCCCTCATCCCAAGCGATGAAGAGGGCAGCACTTTGGGTCTGAAAGACGATCGAATTGAGAATTTTGGGAACCAACAGACTGAGATATTGGTTTGCCTGGGAAACACATTTTGGCACGGAGATGGATGGGCAGTCAGTCGAGTTGGAAGCCGTGAGACTGCACGTTGAATGACCACTGTTACAATCATTCGGGCTCAGCCACATCAGGTCGGATGCGTTGCTTACAGTAGTCAGGTCCGACAGTAAAGCCGTTGGAAGGGCTAGATAGCCTTCAAGGCTTGGGTTCGCGTTGACTATTCTGGAGCACCTCGCCGGGCTGGTGTAGATGTTCTGGTAATACACGAACGGGTTATGGATGTTCTCGTAGGCGTTCTGTGTATCATTATCATGGTGATGAGTGCATCCTCCACCTGTATAGTCCTCCATGTACGCTTTCCATTTCTTACCGGAGGCTTCAATCTCGTCTACAATATTAGGCGCTGTAACTGAGCAGCCGATGGTCTGGGGGTAGCAGTCCCTGGTGAACGGAGGATAGTCATAGTTTCCTCCGCTGGTGATGTCAAGGTAGTTTTGCAGGCTAGGATGTCCTAGCCCGGAATAGGACTCCGCTAGCCCATATGCGTTGGCGAGCTGGGTAATGTAGCTACAGTTCCCGAGACACGAGGACCCATAGGTCTGGTTAATCCCTTTGTTTTCCATCATAATCACAACAAGATAGCTGGGTCCCACGGACAAGGTTGCGTTCTGAACCGTCATGGCATCAACCGAGACTGTCAATACTGAGAGGAATAGCAAGCCAATCATCAACAGCTCTTTCATCATATGGCTGACACGAGCCAGCCTGAGAAACAGCATAGGGAAACAAGAACCATCGCGCGAACAATCAACCCTCCCTGCGCTGGCATTCAGCGGGCGAGAAACGGCTGTGAAGCCAACCCAGGATATGTTAGGTGCAAGAGTGGCGCATACAGGTCTTCTTTCTCGCAGTCGCACGAATCCTACTGAAGACAATACCGCGGTCCCAACTGGGCCTAAACGCCAGCGAGAAAACGCAGCCTATGGGCATAAACATAGCTGAGGAGTCCGTCGGACGGCCCGTTAGACTTGGAACATTTTCGTTCTCGCTCCTACAGGGTCTAACCCGGTCTATGGCGGGCTAGGCAAACTGTATCGATGAGTAGGTGGAAATACGCTTTCAAGCGCAATGAGTGGACCAAGCAGAGTCCTAAACAGACGCTGTAGAGTTGTAACAGGGTTCCAATCCGGAAGTATCCGAATAGGTCCATTATCCTAGTCAGGCTCTAGCCCACTGAGCGATCTGTGGTCGATTCAGAATCTACTCTGCGACGATGCTGGACTAGGGTTTTCCGTAAGGTGCACTACAGTTACCAATATTAGCGGGGATGGGAACAAATTCTTCGAGGATAATGAGAGGGTCTCCCGCGGTCCTCGGAGGCTTCAGCGCCCTTTTCGGACTCTACACGAGCTTCTTGTTGTTTTGGACTTCCTGATGCAGGGTGCTACGACCTGCCTTGTCCGAAAATTCCCTTTTCTCTTTGTGTTCTTGTTCTGCTCTCTCGGGTTGCCCTAGTGGGGGCGTGGGAGATGCGGGAGCATCGAAAAGCCGGTAGCTTTTCCTTTCTCATTGCAGGCTCATTGCCACTGATTTCCGAGTCTTCTTTTGTTTCAAACTCCCGGCTACGGTTCTGTTCTTCTCCTTTTGTAGTGGTCTCCACTTTCGTTTCCTGCCAGTATCCTCGGAACCCTGAACCTCACGAGCTGACAGGTCAGTAAAGGCGTTGCCGAGGAACCACTTGAGAGTGGAGAGACTGACATCCACCCTCCGCATTTCGGAAACACGTCTCGAGAATCGGGATCGTCAGGAAGACGCGTGTAGAGAGATCATCCAAACTCAGCCAACTTGGCTCCATAGAAGAACTGTTTTACCTGTAGAATTGAAGGGTTTATTGCCGAAGAGTGGCGGGAGTTGTTCACTCTTACAGGTTTGGACTCGGCCCCCAAGTTCGGGGTGATTGGGGCCTTGACTTGCACCACTTTTTCTTCACCTCTCTGAGGGAAGGAGGAGTCAATCGACACTATCAGCCACGTGGATCGTCCAGAAGAGCATAGCCGCATGAACTTGCCAGCAATCATCGACCGAATATTCGACAGGGAGAACTTTCGGTGGTTAGTTGGCCGCCTGCAGGGTGACGGGACGGTTGACAGCAGAAATGGAGTATGGTTCATTTCTGCCGACCGTGAACTCGTAAGAAGTGCCAGGGCAGGAGTAAAGGATCTATTCGGACTGGATTCCCACATCTATGCCGAGACTAGCAAGTCCCCGGTAGACCGAAGCTGAGACTAGCAGTGTACTCAAGAACACTTGTGCGCTGGCTAAAGGAACGCGGATTCAAATTTGGAAGAAAGGAGTGGAATGTGCCTAAGATGCCGAAACACCTATTCTGTCCGTATCTAGGTGGCCTTTTCGACGCTGAAGGACACATTGAACTTCGCAACCGCAAATCCTCACAGGCAAAGATCCGGCGAGTCGTCATTTATAGATCAATAGGAGTTCACTTGACCTGATTTCGCGGAGAATGGTTGGGCAGGGGGCTCTCTCGACTCTACTAAGACGAGAGCGGAGAAACAAACCAAACATCCATTATGAGCTAAGAATTTCCGGAGAACCGAGTCTAAGATGGTTCGTTGAAAACGTTGGAAGACACTGCCATCTGACGAGAAAGAAGCAATACCTAACTGAACAGTATCTTCCTAGTGTTAAGGTGCCTACGCATCTCACCTAGGCACGAATGGGCTCGGCAGGGTGTATACCTGAGCAGGTATAAACCTCAGATTGCGCCCCGTGGTTTCGGTCCGGTATGAGACGCCAGATACGACGTTCATCTGGGCACAGATAGAAGCACAGTTCAAATGCACGCTCGAAACTAAAACGTGTCTAGAAAATCGGACCTTAGATGCTTGACTTTCCTTAGCCTATCTCCATCAGAAAAACATAGTCTACAGTCACCCAGTGAATGTGCCTCTCTTCTATAGAATTCCAGAGAACTCGCCCGCGTGTCAAGATGGTATCTTAGCCTCATATGTTCAGGCCGGTTCATATCGCGCATATGTTGATGCTCAGGTGTACTCCAAACGACCCGGCTCAGAGCTAGCCAGACAGGACTCGCCTCAGGAGGGCAAACTTTGTGATATTGACGATGACAGCCAACACATAGATCAATTGTTTCCGGAAGCCTCATGTTTCGATAGCCATGGCTCCAGTGATGCTTCACAAAGCTTCCCTCTCGGGCGCCGCAGAATTCACAGTTCATCTACCGCACCATTTACAGAGAGTCACGGGTTAGACCATTAAAGCGTTTCCGACAATGCCTATGACGAGTATGGTTGGGGCTACGAGCTTGGTGTCACCGTGGGGGTAGCCTCAGACAGAGACATACCTGTCTCCTGAGCTTCGGCTTCTCGCTCAATGGCTTATTTGGCGTCTCCAATTGAGTAAGTAGCCTAGCCCGCCAGCTATGGCGCCGGCTATGGCTATGGCGATGAAGGCTGCGATGTACGGTGGGTACCCTACCATTATGGTAGCGTGGACTAGCCCCGCGTTGGCACCGCTGTATCCTAGTCCGCCTTGGCTGACGGGGAACGTTGATGCTCCGCCTCGGTAGCCTGCGTTCATCATTAGCCACGTGGCTCCGACGACGCCGACGTTCATCAGTATAATGTGCGTCCAGGCGAGAAGGTTTGTCAAGCCGGTGTAGGACCTTTGCATGTGCGCTTCAAGGTGCTGGTAGAACGTCGCGGTTACGGCTGCCGCAATAGGTCCTAGTGGCAGGTAGACCAGGTAGCCTACTAGCAGCCAGGTTCCTGCCCCGCCCCCTGCGACGATTTTCGAAGCTGGGGGACTTCCGAACAATCCTTCGTAGAGTAGATAGGAGGTCAGTGCTGCTGCTAACGCTCCTTGTACTATGGCTGCCTTGATGAAGCGGTCTGCCCACTTGCTCGACTGCTGCACCATTGTTTTCAGGACTAACGTCACCTGTTTGTCTCTGGATTTCGCGTGACATGAGAATAAAACATGTTGGCTTGGCAGTTATAGCTAGAGTGCAACGAACACCACAGTGAATGCAAAAGAGCGGCAAATCGCTATCTAGATTATGCGTACACGAGGGGCAAGAATGCTTTTTCGCCTCTAGGTGCCTCCCTTAGGCTCATACCACCTCCTCTGCTTTCCTACTCGTATTAGCATTATTCGAGAAAGATCACTTGTCGCTGGCGGAAGTACTCAAGAGACTGTTCTATCCACCCTAGCGAAACGGTTTGACCTATCCTGCAGGTCCTGCATACGGAGGCTTAGGATAATTCTTTCAACTCAGGCCCCCAAGGCCAGCTTACTCGTCGGGCGGGTTCTGAACATCCTGGCTTTCGTCGCGGAGTTTCCTATCGCTCTTGCTTACCCTGACTGGTTAGGGACAACAAGTATCCACATGGCATGAACTCCGGTATAACGTGCAAGGTTTGGACCCTCTAGCCACTCTGAAGGATGAGCACTCTGGTATCCTCCGATTATTGTATTCCATAGACCGTCAGCTAGGTTGGCTCGAGAGTTCAGGCCCGGATATGTTCCAACGGATTCTCGGCTCTATGCGACGAAAGAGTGGACGATTGTCACACGACCTGCAGGTCCATTTTCAACGGGAAAACGCCCTCTATCCAATTCTTGAGAAACGAATGGGCCCCGATGCTGAAACAGTCCGAGTAATGCGACAGGAACACCAACAACTCCTCGACAGAGCGTTAGCGGTTAGGTCTGAAATCTCGAGGATGGTTGTCAGCGGAGACTCGGTCAGGACCTGGGGGCTCGTCGCTCTGCTCCAGGAGCTGCGGGGAGGCTTGTCCGACCACATGTCCCGAGAGGAGAGGGTTCTCTTCTGGCTTGCTGAACTCTGGCTCTCTCGGGTTGATCGGAAACGGGTTTCCTTCGACTTGAGCCAGATGGGTGGGAGGTCAAACTCTTCCCTGAAGAGATCCCTAAGCCCCTAGGTCCCTGTATGAACAGCCTGATTGATTCTTGGAAATGCAAGCTTTACACGGCCCGACGCGCAAATAGTACTCTGGACCCATGAGGGAGATAGTTCTTCAGCTTCAGGCACCTAGGAACTGGGTTTCGGAAGTAACCAGCAAACACCCCTCCACAGTCCGAATACTGGACTGCAAACCTGGAGAATCGAAGCATGGAATTCGACAGCTGGTCGAAGTAACCTCAGACCGCGAAACCCTAGACAAAGTCGTGCGCGATGTGAAAACAAGCCCGCTGGTGAAGGAGGCGTACGTAGTCGAGACGAGGAAGGGAAGAATGGTTGGCTCGTTGCTGACGGAATCAGTTTTCTGCGGGGTGGTCATGGGTTCCAATGCCTTCTGTCGCACGTGCTTATTCCAGTCCAAGACGAAACCCGATGGGACCGTGGAGTGGACGCTAGCGTTCACCGGAAGGGAGGCTCTTACCGAGCTCCTCGACAGACTGAAACAGGAGAAAATTGACGTCAAGATTCTGCGGTTGACCTCTATTGCTGACATTGACTCGTTGACCTCCCGCCAGAGAGACATTGTCGGGGTCGCGCTGGAGGAGGGCTACTTCGACTATCCCCGTCGCCTAACCCTCAGACAACTCGCCAAAAAGGCCGGGGTGTCTGCGTCAACTCTTTCAGAGGTCCTTAGAAGGGCCGAGAAGAAAATCCTTTCCACTTACAGCAGGCCCGGGGGCTTTGCTGGGCTTCCGGAAGAAGCCGAATTTCCGCTGCGTCGTGGAAAGGGCTAGGATGTTCCTCGAGTCCTATTTCGTATTATCCTAGTACCACGAGGTATCCTGTCATGGTTGGCTGGTGGAATGTGCATTCGTACCTGAAGACACCCGGTGTGTCCGCGGTGAAGTTGAAGTCGGCGACCTGTTGGAACTGCAGGACTTTGTTGAAGTTGTACGAGCTGTAGCTCATCGTGAAGGTGTGGTTCTCTGGCTTGTCCTCCGTGTTGTAATACCGGATGAGCACTTTGTCTCCCTGGTTGACCGTTATTCTGTCGGGAGCGAAGTAGTCATGAGGAATGTCTGTCCCGAATGCTTTGGAAGCATTGGTCTCATCGAAATTCAATGTTGTGGTAAACAGGTAGACAGGCCTGGTCTGAGGGGATGGAACCGTAGTTCGCGTCAGGTATGAGGTGGCATATCCAGAGGCGGTCCCTGCGATTGCTGAGAGAACCACCGCGACCAAGACGGTGTTTCGAGTTGACCAGCCAGGTTTTGCTGTTGTTGTCATGGTCAAGAAGGCTCTCGTGAGAGCCATTTAGCTTACCCCGAACAGGTTAGGTCTTGTCAACCGGGTTCTTGTGAAATTGGTGTGTCGTAGATTGTCGCTCTGCAATCTATGGACACTTTCCCATCCCGGGTTCTGCTTGTCAACGCGCTCCACCCTTTACCGCACACCCAGAACCAGATTGATGGTGTCGCTTCGGACTCGCCTTCGCTCTTCGAGCCGTCGAACCAGTGGGCCAATCGTTCTCGCGCCCCCAGTGTCGACGGAGTCTGTCTTCGACGTGTCTTTCTCGGTAGCTATCATGACCTCCTAAAGAGGGCGAGCCACGGTCGGGTTCCAGACGGATGTCCATCAGCAACATCCAGGCCAGGTCTTTCACAGGTCCACCACGTGTCTCCAACCTGTCCAATGTCTAGCAGTCGCGGCACTCTGGACCCCCTAACGGTTGCTCAGTAGTTTCACCGCAGTCTTTACACACCAGTAACTTCCCGAGGAAACGAGTTTCGGACATGTACCGGGCCTCGTGACCCGTCGGCCTATCGCAAGAACGACACCAAAGAGATTCTCCAAGCTCCATCATAGCGTCAAAGTATAGCTTCGCCTAGGTGAATAGTAGTAGGGGAGGCCGAAAATGAGAGCGAAACCGTTCCCAAGTGTTCCCTAGCCGGTGATTTCCAGCCCAGTCGCCAGTCTTGTGGGGCTACCATCTTCGGTGCTTTTTGGGCTTGACGAACCACTTAGTGTAATAATACTTCAGGCGTTTTGTTATTGGGCGTTTCAATGTCTCAAGGAGCAAATTACGCTTAAGTCGTCGCTTCTCAAGGGGGTCGGTTGTATGCATCAGGACCGTTTTCTGCCATTGAGGGTCAGTGCTCATATTCGGATGGCGTTTAACGTGGCAGACTTCGCAAAGCGTGCGGAGATTCGACGGGAGGTCTAGGCCACCCTGGCTCCTCGGATGAATATGGTCAACGTGGAGCGGTCTATCGTTACGCCCGCATATGACACAACGGTTTCCATCACGTAATCTCACCTGATGAGCGATGCTATCCCAATCTGTGGGGTATCTAGACACGGAAGGGTGATTCGAGAGCGCGTGACTATTGAGGTTATCTGATGCCGAGTATTCCATGAAAACATAGCTCTTCGATCTTTCGTCGAGAGCGATGAAGGTCCCTACCAAGACAGGAAACCTTCTGCTATGGTGTTTAGTCTCTGGCTTTCACCCCGCGTTAAGTCCTTGACCTCCTGCCTGTTGTAGAAGAGGGTTCGACTGTTTTCGACGTTTTCGTCCACATAACGTTCATTCCTGTGTGACTTTCATTCATGTGTTTGGCATGTTCCAAGTTTCCTCTAATGGCGGAGGCGTGATCGATTGTCCGGGTATCGGCGCGAGAATCGCGCTCCATCAGATTTGTTTTGTCATCGTGTGTCGTTTCCTGGCGCTCTCTCGTATTTCGCGAGAGGGTGAAGTGGACGGCCGAGGAGGCTTCAAACGGCCTGAAGTTTGTGCTTGTGAGAAGGTTCCCGCTGACCGTCAGAACGAAGTCGCCTGGTTTGGGCATGAGAGCCTCAACCTGTGTCATATTGAGCTTCACGACTAGTGCCGCATTTTGAGCTTCACGACTAGTGCCGCTGGAGGTGATGGATTGGCTCACGAGTAACGCAGAAGCTGATTATTGAAACAGAAAGTGTTCGACAGAGAAGAGTCTGCGGCGCGAACGGGTAGGTAGGAAGCCGATAAATGCGTCCTTAGGCCAAGACTAGAAAAGAGAAAGTGATCGAGTTGAAAAGGAGTATTCGGAAAAACGATCGCGAGCTCGGACGGGCTTCGGACACTCGGACGGTCGGATGGGAGCGTCCGAACGAGGCCGCAGTGGTTCCAAAACGGGGCAAGCGGGACAAGCTCACTCCAAAAAATATTCAGGCCATCGAGCGCCTTTGGAGAGCTGGAAGTTCCATCAGCTATATCGAACAGTTCACCGGTTTCGGTCACGGAACGATAGGCAAGTACGTCGAGGGAATTGAACGGGCTGAGCGATTCGTCCGTAATGGCGAGCCTACTGCCGCTGCGACCCCAACGAGTCCTACGAACCCGCAGCCTGTAAAGAGCGATGCCGAGATAGCGAGGACCTACCCGCCGCAAGGCATAAGCCCCGAGAACGCGCCCTACGTCAAGCCGCCTTCCGAAACGCTGTCTAAAGTCGTCGAGGGAGCACACAAGGAGAAGCCTGACGTCACAAGCTCCGACGTTTTGAATCTCAAGGTGAATCTGAACGCGGAGACTCTACTCTTGTTTGCTGGCGCAGCTCAGAGAGCTGGTAAGCATTTGAACGAGTTCATGCAGGAAGACGTTCTTCCGCACATGCAACTTATCGACTTGTTGAAAGAAGCTTGTCCTACCGCGCTCACAGCGCAACAGCTGCAGACCGATGTTGTCGACAGGCTTCTCGAATCGCAGACTTACAGAAACATGATGAAGGCCGCGCGGAAAGAAGTGGAGAAACAAACGCGGTGAAGGCGAACTAGTTATCCCACTTCTTGAGAGGTCCGTCCAGCTTCTTTCATCATGTTGGCCAAGCTAGAACTTTACGCGAAGCTGTTCCACCAGGAAAAAGGCTTCTCAGAAAATCAGTTGGGCGGGGGGACTAGATTGTTGTTGGATTACGAGGCACTTGCGAGACAGTTACTCGATGTTTGCATTGGAGTTAAGCAGGGAAATCGCGTCTGGATCAACGCGTGGGAACAGGATAATGACATTGCTTCTAAACTGGCGTGGGAGTGCGTGAAACGCGGTTGTGAGGGACTGACGACCACCCAGTTCGAAGACGTGTGGCTGCGCTCCATAGTGAGCGCGCCAGCGGACCTTGTCGACAATGTCCCAACTCATCACGCGGCGGCGTTGAGGGAATCGGACGTGTACATTTTCACTCTTGGGCCTAGAACGATACCTTGGGACAAGATTTCACCCGAAAGGCGCCACCTTGTGACAAGATGGTTCCTTGAAAAGAACAGGTACGTGCAAGAATGGAAAGCCATAGCCGCCGGTAGAAAAGTGAAGATGCTAGGTATCGAAGCAACTCTCGCCAATCCTGAAAGAGCCAAGACTTTGGGTCTCGACTATGATGAGTGGCGTCGGGTCATGTTTGAGGGATGCATGGCTGACAATGAAAATATGAGTGTGTATGCCAAGATTCTCGCTGAATGGATGGGGGGAAATGGCAATGTCAATATTACTACACCGCACGGGACAAATTTCAGCTTCGACCTGGATTCTCGTCCGGTCGA
>Ga0066686_10001278_pt1 | contig 10106 bp, 14 predicted proteins | sample GraSoiAngelo_135_FD_65627 | JGI IMG/M metagenome (GOLD analysis project Ga0066686, IMG submission 65627) | Grasslands soil microbial communities from the Angelo Coastal Reserve, California, USA - 14_0929_05_40cm | ecosystem: Environmental > Terrestrial > Soil > Grasslands | place: USA...
CACGCGTGCGCGGCCCTCGTCCCTCTACCGGTTGCTTCGCATGCTCGCGGGTGCCGGCGTCCTTCGCGAGGAGGCCGATGGACGATTCGCGCTCACTCCCCTGGGCGCCACGCTGAGGACCGACGCACCAGACTCCGTCCGCGACTGGGCGCTCTTCGTCGGGGCGCCTGAGATGTGGCAGGTTTGGGGTGGTCTGCGCGCCAGCGTCTTAACCGGCGAGTCCGCGTTCCAGCGTGTGCACAGTGCTCCGATGTGGGAGTACATCGCCGGACACGCTGACCTTGGGACTGCCTTCAACCGCTGGATGACCCGTCAGTCGAATCAACATAATTCCGCGCTGGTGGCGAGCTACGACTTCTCACCTTTTCGCCTCGTGGCCGACATTGGCGGCGGTCAGGGGTCGACGCTGGCGGCGATCCTGCGAGCCAACCCGTCCCTTCGAGGGATCCTGCTCGATCTGGCGCAAGTCGTGGCCGACCCTGCTCCTCTTATGCAAGCTGGCGTGATCAACCGGTGCGAGGTGCTCGGCGGCGACATGCTCGAGGCCGTGCCCGCCGGTGCCGACGCCTACATCATCAAGCGGGTGCTGATGGATTGGGACGACGAGCACGCGGCGACGATCCTTCGCAACTGCGCGGCGGTGATGCCTGAAGCCGGGAAGGCCTTGGTGGTGGAGATGCTCATGGGCTCGGCGAACGATCCCAGCCCTAGCAAGCCGTTCGACATCCTGATGCTGCTTAACCAACCAGGAGGCCGGATCCGTACCGAAGTCGAGTTCAGGGCCTTGTTCACTGCCGCAGGGCTGCGTCTCACGCGCGTGATCCCGACAGCTTCCCCGAACAGCATCTTGGAAGGCGTGCGGGCGTAGCAGTCGAGGCGAGCGATGTCATGACAGACCGCGAGTCAGGCTCGTTGCTCAGCCTGCCAATGGCAGCCAACCTCGATCGTCGCGGACCAGCCGACCTGTTACCACTTCCGCGTGCTTGACCCCCGTCTTCCGCTCAGAGAGTCCCGGCCCATGAGTGGGAGCAGCCAGTGTGGAACCACGCTCTGGCGGAAGGTCATCGAGGCCGAGACACGAGCGCGAGTGCAGGAGAGTGCACGCGTGGCGCACACCAGCCGAACAGGCCGGCCTCGCTAGCAGCCGGTCATCGTGAAGTCGGCCGTGGTCGAACGCTGGTTCGCGTCGACGAAGCCACCGTCCGAGGCCGCTCTGCGTCGCGTGCGCGACCTCATCCTCGGCGCGGACCCCAGCATGCGCGAGCGGATCCAGTACGGCATCACCTTCTCGTCGACCAAGAGCGGCGACTTCGTCGCGTTCGTTCGGTACAGCGAGGGCGGCGTGAACCTCGGACTCATGCGCGGCAGACGGCTGCGCGGGCGTTACCCGCATCGTGAGGGGGCGACGGTAAAGCGCATGCGCATCGCTGACGAGAGGGAGGCGAGCGCACGGGCAGCGGAGCTGAGGTCGATGGTCAAGGAGTGGTGCGCGCTCGGCGACGCCGCATCTGCGAAGGCCACCGCGAAGCGGGCGGCTACTTCTGGACGAGCTAGACGCAAGGCCGAGCCGTACCGGGCCTCTCCGCGTTAGGACTCGCCGACAGCGCCGCGACTAGGTCAGACGGGGTCAGGCCGGCCATCTTGGCTCTTCCCTGACCTGCCCAGCCGGAGCCACCCGCGCTCGTCGCGGACCAGTCGGGTTGTTTCAACATCAGGGAGTCCCCGCGTTTTCGCAATCATCTCCGTGACCGTCGCCGCGGTAACAATCGGTAGTCGTTCCCACATTTAGGCGTCGCCACGTCGTAGATGTCGCAGCTCGACGCGGCCATAGTTAACTCCCGAGCAGACGATCTTCGCGGCCAATGGTTTGCGAGCGCATCTCCTCCGGCGGGAACCGCGCACTCGCCAACGTTGTATTTGTTGACGCATGGGCCTTCGGCTTCTTCTCTGCGCCTCGCTCTTCGTCGTCGCTTGCCAGGGCGTGCCCACCAGCGCTGGCGCCTCAGCTTCCGCCAATGCATCGGCCCGTGTGGCGTCGGCGGACCCTTCGCGCCTCCCGACACCTGACCAGGAGCGGGCGGTCACGGCAGCCCTCGCGACGGCTGGGATCCAGGACACTTCCGTCATTCCATCCAAGTTCGATTGGCTTTTCGGCACCGGCGCGCCGAGGTCAGGCAGCTTCTCAGGCACGCTGGATGGGACGCAGATCTGGGCTGATGTCCACTTCCTCGAGGTGACCACCAAAGGGATCACGGCCTGCGCGGGTCGGTCGGCCTCGGGAGAGTCCGTCTTCACGGTCAGCCTCAAGGGGCGGCCGGAGGTTCTCGGCGGCGCGGGCGTGACCGGTGCGCTTTCGGGCGCGGGCCCGATGTACTTCGCGAGCAGCGATCGTCTCTTCGTGATGACACCCGACGCGCGACTGCGCGACGCGCTCGTGCTCACCCTCGTGCTGTCCGTGCCAAGCTGCATCTGGCGCGAACCCCAGACCCTGCCGGTGTTCCCCTGGGAGCGGGAGGTCATGGACGCATTTGCTGCGGAGGGGATAGGGATCCGGGTAATTGGCGGGTCCAAGTTCGAATCGTTCCTTGGCGATCGCCGCGATGCCCGCGTATTCATCGGAGCGTCTGGGCAGACTGGCACAGGCGCGGACGTGCTGTGGCTTGCGGTCCCGCTGCGAGAAGTCCGGATGTGCTCCTCGCCATCGTCGCCGGGCTTCACGAAGTGGTCGGTCATCGTCGACGGCAGACAACTGCCCGGCATGGAAGGTAGCCAGACCGTCTATCCGCTCGTCGGCGCGCGCTTCTTCGTCCTTGCCTGGGACCGCGCGAGCGCGGAGGCTCTCGCGCACGGTCTTGGGCTTAGCGCGCCGGCCTGCTGATCACATCGGCTAGGACCTGTCGAGCAGCGCCGCCGGTCGGGTCAGCTCGCGAGTCGGAGCCATCCGCGCCCGTCCCGAACGAGTCGAGTTGTTTCAACATCGCGGGCCTTGAGTCCCGTCTTCCGCTCAGATTCGCACATCCGCTCGCGATTAGACGAACTGGACTCGGGGTGGGGCCTGCCCCGAGTCCGACGAGGTCAACGCCTCGATAGCATCCGTCTGTGTTGATCGAGCGCTTCGTGTCGCGGCTGACGGGGAAACACCCGGATCACCGCGCGCTCCAGTTGATCCCACTCGATCGCCACGAGCGCGGTGCGGCGGTGACTTACCGAACGTTCGCGGAACAACACGATGCAGAACGGAGTGGTGGGGAAACTCTTGCGGTCGTTCTTGCGGTGACTGGAAGCTGGCGCACGCAACCAGGCTATGCGGTCGACGGCGAGTGGCGCGTCGATCCAAACTCTGCGGCACTATTCGAGGTGTCGCGTCACGAGCTCTTTCGCTTGCGTCGCGCGATCCTTCCATCCTTTGCGATTGATTGGCTGCTGCGCGACGTCGTTGACCCTACGCGTTATCTCGTCCTCGGCTTGTATGGCGAACGGCATGACCTCGAGCTGTGTCGAGATCACCCCGAGATCGCCCGTTTCGTCTCGGAGCATCCGGCTGCCTTATATGGGGCGGTACCGATGACTCCTCTTCGCTTCTACGGAAGACACCGCCCACAGTCCTTCTCTCTTCCAGACCCGCTGCGGTAGGCCGGCGCTTAACGCGACCCGCGGAAGCGCGACGCCTCCCTCTGGGCCGATCCAGTGGTGCGTGGCGTCGGCGGATCTAAACCGACGCGGTCCCTCTCCGTCCTGAAACACCCTTCATCGACTCAATCATGCCTAGGTGGCGATTGGCGTGAACAAGAATGCTCACGATCCAGGATCCGATCATGGCGTCCTTGATTTCATTCGTCTCGCCACTCTTCAGAGGGCTGCCGAACGTTCCTTCATCGAGGCCGGCGACGGCTGCGTCAAATGCACTGAAGCTCGCCCGGGCATAGCGCTCGATCTCGCTCTTCGGTGGCAGCGCAAGCTGTGCTGAGACGCCCTCGTCCATCCCCATCCCTGTCTGGGAGGCGCCAAGCTTCGCCGACTCCCATCCCCAACGCCCAGGCAGACCCTCACGCGCCCAGATGGAGCGCTCATCCTCGCCACGTGTCATGGCGATTTGGGCTTGGAGCCAGTCCGCCCATCGAGCTATGTGCCACAGGTTGAAACCGATCGAATTAGCGCGCCCGCTGCGTTCGCGAAGAGCGGCGTCATCTAGGTCCTCGATCACGTGGAGCACGCGCTTGTGGGTCAGCGCGGAGCACCCCACGACAGCTTGGGCAGTCGACCGATTCTGCGAAAGCGTTCCATCCACTTGACGATTCCGACTCCTCACGCGCCCAGACTTTACGCCTGTCGATCCACGAACCCACACAGGCCGAGAGGTTAGGGCCAACTATTAGCTTGACGATCGCCTTCTACGCTGTTTGGCTGCGGGCTTGCCACTTCTGGGTCAGCCCGCCAGCCGCAGCCACCCGCGCTCGTCCTGAAGGAGCCGAGCTGTTATCACTTCCGCGTCCTTGACCCCCGCGTTTGCGCGACCCTCTCCGCGACCCGCGACGCGGTAACAATCGGCCACCGTTACCACAACTGAGCGTGGCTACGTTGTAGAGGCGGCAAAGCCTCTACGGGCTCGACCTGACGTTTCTCGTGCAGACTGGGTCAGCAACGGCCGAAGCATCGTCGATGGCGACAAAGCGGCCGAGCTCAAGCCTCGTAGTCGTACAGAGTCGATCGACATCGGGCGCTATGAGCTGAGAACGGGACCGCTCCGGTGCTCCCTTGTCTCAGCCCGTGCCTACCGCGAGACACCGTCCATAGAATCCAGCCACGACGCAGACAAGGAAGCCGCTCCGCATGGTCGCAACGTGCTTGTTCGGTGCTGCCCTCGGCGCATGCGCAACGACTCCGACGGCCGCCCCTACGTCGGTACCCACAGCGTCCGCTCCGACACTGGCACCTGCAGCCGCTACCGCGATCCCTCTCGCGAGCGCGCCGAGGCAGACCGTGGTGTTCTGCGGGACCTTCGTAGTCGAAAATCCGGTGGCGAACGGCACCTATATGTTGGTCTCGCCCACAGGTGAAAGGATCGTGGTCTTTAGGACGGCTAGTTCGCGAGGCCTACCCGAGTTCGCAACGTATGTTTGTGCGCGCTTCAACGCCGGTTCTGCGAGGCCGGTTGGAGGTCTGTCACTGACCGAGTTTGTCTCTTTTGTCAGTCCAGGCGAACCGGGTTACATACCTCGGGCTTAGGGCCTCGTCGTCTTGCTATGTAACGGCGGGAATGCTTCGGATCGCGAAGATGAAAGAGGAGCAGGCGGCGCGTCAGCGCGCGCCGGAGACGACCGACACGCTGTGGGCGGCCGGATCGTTACGGACGTCCGTCCGCGCGGAATCGCCGCAGCTCCCTTTGACGATCGATGGCTCCGTCGGCGGGCACCGCCTTGACCATGTCGTCCGTTCTGCCGTGCGTCCCCGTTCAACCCGCCAGCCGGGCCACCCGCGCTCGTCCTGAACGAGTCGAGCTGTTACCACTTCCGCGTCTTTGACCCCCGTCTTCCGCTCAGAGGCTACGTCCACTACGCGGCGCGGCTGCCGTGACCGCCAGGCTGGAACGCCGGTTCGCCGTCCGGAGATAAGGCACCGTGGCTCAACGGAGAGGCGCGGAGCAAGATTCCTGACCTCTCAGGGAATCGTGTAAGTGAATGGGCTGACCTGGTCAAACCCTCCTGCGCTCAAGTCGCCGACTTTCGTCACCATCGTGATTTCGTCCGCCCGCTGGCCTGAGCCGAACGGTGCCACCTGCAGGGTAGCGACCGGCACGACAATGTCGCCCGAACGCGCGTTGCCGGCAGCATTGGTCGTTAGAGCGCCAATCAGGATGAAACCGCACGCTAGCGCGATTGTGGGCCCGCAGTTCAGGCCGATGACATATGTCGTTTCGGGTCGTGCACCGCGCAGCGTCACGTCGATGGTTAGTCCGCCTGTCTCGTCCTGCTCGAATCTCACGAACCCGGCGGCGACTCCCATGTTGTCGCACGCGCCTCCGGGCCCGAAGCCGCCGCAGTCGTTCACAAGCTCGATCTTTGTCTTCTCCTTCGCGAATCCTGGCGTGGCCGACAGCACTTGCAGCGCGAGGATGACAGCGAACACAAGGAACGATCGTCTGATGTTCACGGCATTCCTTCCTTCGGCCGAGAGCCTAGTGACCGATTTGGTCGAGGACAAGGCAGGAGCCGCACAGCTGAGCGCATGGGATCGGCGCTATCCATCCCGCCGGTCTCGGATCAGCTGCGTTGTTACAACATCACGGACTTGGGTCCGGCGTTTCCGCGATCTGCCCCGCGACCACCGCCTTCGCAAGAATCGCTGCTTAGCGAGCGGTCCCTGTTCACGCACCGCAACCTTTAGCGGTCTCGCCGGACGCCTCCGAACAGGGCGGATCGATACTGCGCTCGTGCCTGGCCTACCTGCCGGGACCGTGACCCGAGCGTGCCGAGCCGCAGGAAGTACCCGGCGAGCGAGCCGACCCCGACCTCATGATGACCGCGACCGTCTGCCACGAGCGGAAAGATATTCGCGCCCAACGAAGCGAACCTCACCAAGGACGGCTAGAGTCACGCACCGCCGACCGCGATAGCGACCGGTGGAGGTGGATCCGTGCGGCTCATGAAGCTCGTCACGCTCGCGATCATCGTCGCCGCGCTCGCCGCGCAACCGGCCCAAGGCGCCGGACACGGACGCGGCCAGCCGCTCTCGATCATCCGCGACCAGGCCTTAGCTCTGCAGAACGAGATCGTTGGCGGGCCGTTCACGGCCGTATGCAGCTCGACCGCGACGTTCCGCTCCAACGTGCAGGCGAACTGCGACAGCACCGTTCTCCCGCACAACGAGACTGCGGTCGCGGCTGACCCGTCCGACCCAGGTCACCTCGTCGCCGGGTCGAACGACACGGAGCTCCCCCCGAACGGCAACACCACCGCGACAAAGGCTGTCGCCGGCTACTACACGAGCCTCGACGGCGGACGCTCGTGGCTGAACGGTCAGGTGCCGAGCGGCAAGTTCACGCAGACGGGCGATCCGACGATCGGCTTCGACACGCGCGGCAACGTCTTCTATGGCGTTGTGGCGTTCGACCTGGGCCGCGGCGGGCTCGCCATCGGTGGCGCGATCCAGGTCTCGCGCTCCACAGACGGTGGCCGCAGCTTCGCCGCGCCGATCATCGTCGAGCAGTCGACGTCCGTGCAGACCTTCGAGGACAAGCCGTACCTCGCGGTCGATACGAACGCCGGCAGCCCGTTCCGCGACAGCGTCTACATGACCTGGACGCGGTTCCACTTCACGAGCGCGTTCCAGTACCTCGAATCGCCGATCTTCTTCTCCGTGTCGCGCGACGGCGGGCTCACCTGGTCCGCGCCGCGCGAGATCAGTGGGGCGGCGCGGCCGGTATGCACGTTCTCGAGCACACCACTCCCGTACGACGGTCGCTGTCGTGAGGACCAGTTCGCCGCGCCGGTCGTCGCTCCCGATGGCACGGTCTTCGTGGCGTTCGAGAACGGGCAAGCCGTGAACGACGGCAACTTGCGCAACCAGTACCTCGTGGTCCGCTCGACCGACGGCGGCGCGACGTGGTCGGCGCCGGTGCGGGCGAGCGACATCCTTCAGGACGGCGCGAACGACTACCCCGTGAACGTGAACGGCCGCCAGACGCTGTCGAACTCGCAGTTCCGAGTCAACTCGGCGGGAACGCTGGCGGTCGATTCGACGACGGGCGCGCTCGCGCTCGTGTGGTCCGACAATCGCAGCGGCACAGCCGCGAGCACGAATACCGACGTGTTCGTCGCCCGTTCCGCTGACGGCGTGCGCTGGTCACGTCCAGTCCCGGTGTCGGCGGCCGCGGGGGATCAGTTCTATCCGTGGGCGGCGATCGCACCCGATGGCACGTTGAACGTCGTGTTTTTCGACCGCTCCTATGATCCCGCGAACTCGCGCTATGGCGTGACCCTCGCGCGCCTCGCGCCCCGCTCAAGCGGCTTCGCGCTCGCCCGCGTGGATACGGGACTCAGCGATCCCAACCACGCGCGGTGGTTCAGTGGCGCGACCGGCGGCGAGACGACCTTCCTCGGCGACTACAACGGCCTCGCGATCGGCTCGGACGGCGTCGCGCATCCGGTCTGGACGGATATGCGCCGCATCGTCACGGTCGCGGGACGGACCGGGGCAACGGAGGACATTTTCACCGCGGCGGTGCCCTGAGCACAGACGAGATCCCTGGCGCGGTCGACTTCCGGTTCTTTTTACGCGGGCCAAGAGCGCGGGCGCGGGTTGCTCGGTGAGCGCACCGCGACTGCGCAACGGTGTGCTAACGATCGCCCGCGAACATGATCCGGGTCCCCTCCTCGTTCGAAGGACTCAGGGGGGTGCGCTATGCGCCTACGTATCGCATTCACGAGCGTGCTCGCGCTAGGGCTCATGCTCGTCTCAGCCGATGTCGCGACCGCCGGTCAACCTGGGCAGACATGTCTGAGCTCGACAGCACCCACAGAGCCGGGGAACGCAGCTACTGCTCCAGGATCGGCTTTCAACGAGACGGGACCCGGGACCGCCGGCACGGTCTACGCCGGCAACGGCGTCTCGGCGACGACGGCCGGAAGCGCCAACGCCGTGTCCCAGTACGACGTCGCTTGCTTCCAGGTGAGCCAGAGTCACTGATCGGTCGCCGACAGGGGGAAGGTACGCAAAGCCTTCCCTCTGTCCGCGCCGGGCGCGAGATGGTTACTCGAGCTCGCCGAGCGCACGCTTTCTGCGTGCCCGTCGCCTCGGCCTCCCATTCAATTCATAACCGTGTTCCTCTGGTCACTTGTTATCGAGGTGGATCGAACGTCCGCACCGCAGCGGCGTCTCCTCGCGGTGCCGCAAGGGAAGGTGAAATATGGCTGGTGATCTCGAGAAGAAGGTTCGCGACTTCTTCCGGCTGCTCGACGCGAAGTACTTCGATGGCTGGACGCGCGCGGCGTCGGACGACATTCAGAGTGTTGACGAGCTATCCCGGCGCTGGATGCGGGGCCGAGGAGCGTTTCGCCACTGAGGATGATTTCTCGCACCAGAGCGTCACAGCAATCGTTCGGAATGCTCAACCATGAAACGACCTTTCTGACGCGGCCGGTCGTCGTAAGAACAACCTGATTACGAATCCGGTCACCTAAGGGAGGGTGGTCCTTCCTCCGCCGCTGACTTTGTTGGGCGTCTGATGCCATGAAGGAGCGGGCCTCCGCTCCCGTGTTCACGGCGGTATGTTCCGCCAATCAAACGAACGACAGGAAGGAGGCCCACACGATGTTGTACCTCGGAGTCGACCTGCACCGCAACCGATCGGTCGTCACAGCGCTCGCCGAGGACGGACGGTGATGCTTAGCCGACGCATCGCAAGCGCACCCGAGCCGTTCCGTGAACGCCACATGAAGACCATCGCCCCGTCGAATCTGACTGAGCGGCGACACTCGCCTTGGCTGCGCGCTTGATGAGCTGCGTTAGTAACGTTACGTCATGCGAGCGGTCCAATCGGTCGTCATCCTCGTGGAAGGCAGAAGTCTGCGGCGAAAGAGTCGGTCAGCCGGAGGTAGGCGAAAGGTCTGCAAGACCTCCGCGGGTTCGATTCCCGCCGTCACCTCAGGGGTTTTCGGAAGTGTGGATGACTGACGAGATTGAAGGTCCTCGTCTGATGCCCGCGCTGGCCGGGCGACGAACGCGCGCCACGGGCGCGGCGAAGGCTTCTGCGGGCCAGGGCGACACGAGACCGTGACGGCCTACAAGATTGCAGTCATCCCCGGCGACGGGATCGGTAAGGAGGTCGTGCCCGTCGGCCTGGACGCTGTGCGGCGCGCTCTCGAGGTCACTGGGTCGCGGCGGATCGAGACGACGGAGCTCGATTGGTCCTGCGAGCGCTACCTGCGCGAGGGCTCGTTGATGCCAACGGACGGCCTTACGAGGCTTGCGGAGCACGACGCAATCCTTTTTGGAGCTGTCGGATTGCCGCGCGTAGCGGACCATGTCGGCCTTTGGGGCCTCCTGCTACCGATCCGCCAGAGCTTTGACCTCTACGTGAACCTACGCCCGGTTCGGGTGCTCGACGG
>Ga0066686_10001283_pt1 | contig 10084 bp, 10 predicted proteins | sample GraSoiAngelo_135_FD_65627 | JGI IMG/M metagenome (GOLD analysis project Ga0066686, IMG submission 65627) | Grasslands soil microbial communities from the Angelo Coastal Reserve, California, USA - 14_0929_05_40cm | ecosystem: Environmental > Terrestrial > Soil > Grasslands | place: USA...
AACAAAGATATCCTCTTAGTCACGAATGGACCCGCCTTCGCTAAGCCTACTGCGGCAGGCACGAATAGACACGAATCCACTACTGGATCATTTCAAATGCCGTCTGTTTTCATTCGTGTCAATTCGTGTTTATCGGCGGTTGCTTGGCGCGTCGGCGGCGGAATGTATTCGTCCAAGAGGCGAAACGCGATTCGTCATGGCGAACCGGCGATGTGTCTGTGTTGCGGAGAATTTTTTGGTCCGTTCGACGAACTTGGCTTGCGTGTTCAGAATGCTCGCTGTTTATTTCAGTTATGTTCGGAGTGACCACCTCCGATGATTATCGCCCGGTTGCGTGGATGGGCCGCTATCCTGTCGACGTGACAACGATGCTGGTTGGCGTGCACATCGCATGTGCGATTCTGACCGCCATCCTCGTTGCATTTGGTGCAGCGTCGATTTTGGCCTATTTGCAATTTGATAGTGCGGCGGTTTGGTACAGCGGCCAGGTGTGGCGTCTTTTCACCTACGCTTTCGTTCATGCTCCATCAGGGCTGCTCTGGTTCGCTGTCGAAATGTATATGCTGTTTGTGTTCGGCCGCGAGGTGGAACGCTTCATTGGCCGGCGCGCTTATATCGCGCTCTACGCTGCGTTGTTAATTGCGCCAACGATTGTGCTGACCACCTGGGGACTCTGGCAGCGTTCCGTCCTTGCCGGTTCGCCCGCGTTGCACTTTGGAATCTTTGTTGCCTTTGCGACCATTTATCCACGTGTGGAGTTGCTCCTGCGGATCATGGCGAAATGGATCGCCCTGATTCTCGCTGGCGTTTACACCTTCCAACTGCTCGCCTATCACGCCTGGACTGATCTGGCGGTGGTCTGGACGAGCATCGCCGCAGCTTTTCTTTTCATTGAATTGCGAGGTGCCGGGCCGGAGCTGGTTTGGTGGACCAACGTGAAAGCGCGATTCGGCCCGAAGCCCAAGTTCCATGTCATCCAAAAGGCGCGCCCGCGACGCCCGGTGGAGCCGGATGATGTTTATGCGTCGATTGATCCGATCCTCGATAAAATCTCGAAATTCGGCATTGGTAGTTTAACCGCGAACGAGCGCCGGCAGCTGGATCGCGAACGCGAGCGCCTCCTGAAAAAATCGGAATAATCGACGCAGTTTGCGAACTATTTTTGCGCGACGCGCGATTCAATCGCCTCGCAAAGAACGTGGAGAAAAAGCTGGTGCGCTTCCTGAATCCGCGCAGTCGAATCGCCGCGAACCAAGAGATCGACATCGGCAATGCCGATGGTTGATCCCCCATCGCGACCGAGGAAGGCGATCGTCTTCAGTTTGCGCGCTTTCGCTTCTTCCAGCGCGCGCCGGATATTTTTGGATTTCCCGGAAGTCGTCAGGCAAATGAGTAAATCCTTTTCGACCCCGAAAGCCGCGACTTGTCGGGCAAAGATTTCGTCGAACCCGTAGTCGTTGGCCGCGGCAGTAAGAAGCCCACCATCGCCGGTAAGACAGATTGCCGGGTACGCGCGACGATCTTTCGCGAAGCGTACGACAAGCTCCGTCGCGAAATGGGCGGCCTCAGCGGCGCTGCCGCCATTCCCGCAAACGAGCAATTTGTTTCCCTTCGTTAGGCAATCCGCAATCAAATCCGCTGCCCGCGCAACTGCCGGTTCGAGTTTTTTTAACGATTGCAGCGTTTCGAGTGAGCCTTTAATCGCCTGGTCGAAAATTGAAGAAAAGTCAGGCATCGAGATGGAGGTTTGTGACAAAAGATGGTGCGCGATAGAGGGTTCGAACCTCTGACCCCTACCGTGTCAAGGTAGTGCTCTACCACTGAGCTAACCGCGCTCCGAAACTAGTCATAAGTGAAGAGTGATAAGTGAAGAGTCAAGAGCCTTGATCTTTGCGCGTTATCGCCCGCGGAGCGGATGCGTCGGTCGCAACACTTCGCCACTGGACAACACGGATGTGGCGGTTGACTCTATTTACCTTCCATGAGCGTCCTATTCTTTAAGCGCTTCCTACAGCGGCCGTTTCAGATTGCGTCGATCGTTCCCAGTTCGAAAGCGCTCGTGGAACGCGTCGCCAGAAAGATGGACTTCAGCCAGCCGCGCGTGATCGCTGAGTACGGCCCGGGCGAAGGCGTGCACTCCCGGGAGATCGCGCGGCGGATGAGTCCAGATTCGCATTTGCTCCTGTTCGAGCTAGACGCCGCGCTCTCACACAATCTTGAACTCCAATTTGCCGGCGATCGGCGTGTGCACGTGATCCATGGAGACGCGGCGCGTTTGCCGCAGGAGTTGAAACGTCGCGGCATCTCCTATTGCGATTACATTCTGTCGGGCATTCCGTTCAGTATTCTTAAGATCGACAAGAAACGGGCGCTCCTCCAAAAAACGCATGACGCGCTCGCGCCGGGCGGCAGTTTTATCATTTATCAAGTGACCAACGAACTGAAGCAGCATGCTAAGCTTTTCGAGCACACCGATTCAGAATACTTCCTGCAAAACATACCGCCGATGTTCATTACCGTTTTTCACAAGGCGCAATCGGCGCAATCGCTGAATGACTGGGAGTACCGCACCGCGCGGCACCGAAAGGTTTCGGAATTGGTTAGCGCAGATCGCTCGGCATGACGGACAGGCCGACGCGCTTGGAAAAGGATTCGATGGGCGAGATGTCCCTCCCGGCATCCGCGCTCCACGGTGCCTCGACGCACCGCGCGGTCCTTAATTTTCCAGTCAGCGGTTATCGGTTTTCGCGGCCGTTTATTCGCGCGTTGGGTCTGATCAAATGGGCAGCCGCGCAGGCCAATCACGATCTCGGTCTGCTCGATGCAGAGCGGGCGGCGCTGATTGTGCAAGCAGCCGAGGAAGTTGCCGAAGGGAAGCTCGACGATCATTTTCCACTCGACATTTTTCAGACCGGTTCAGGCACAAGCACCAATACGAACGCGAACGAAGTAATCGCCAATCGCTGCGCCCAGCTCGTGGGCAAACCGATCGGGTCGCGTGAACTGGTTCATCCAAATGATCACGTCAACATGGGCCAATCGAGCAACGACGTGATTCCCTCCGCGATCCATATCAGCGCGGCGGAACAGTTAAAAAACTGTCTCGTTCCAGCCTTGAGCAAGTTACACGCTGCGCTCGAACAGAAAGCGAAAGAGTTTTGGGAGATCATCAAGGTCGGCCGGACCCATCTAATGGATGCTACCCCGGTCCGGCTCGGCCAGGAATTTTCCGGATACGCCCAGCAGGTTGCCTTTGCCGGGGAACGCGCGCAAAAGTCGATGGACGCTTTGCGCGAGCTGGCGCTCGGCGGCACGGCGGTGGGCACAGGGCTAAACCGCCATGTCGAGCTTCCCGGCAAAATGCTGCGGCATTTGGAGCAGCGCACCGGCATCGCCTTTTATGAGGCAAGGAACCATTTCGAAGCGCAAGGCGGGAAGGACGCGGTGGTTGAAGTAAGCGGGCAACTGAAGACAGTCGCGGTCAGTTTGTTCAAGATCGCAAACGATCTCCGCTGGCTCGGCAGTGGGCCGCGCTGCGGCATCGGCGAGATTCAACTCCCCGCCACGCAACCGGGCAGCTCGATCATGCCGGGCAAGGTGAACCCGGTGATGTGCGAATCAGTCATGATGGTCTGCGCCCACGTGATCGGCAACGACGCGACCATCACGTGGGCTGGGGCAAACGGAAATTTCGAGTTGAATGTTATGATGCCGGTCATGGCACATGATCTTCTCGAGTCGATCCGACTGCTTGCGAACGTGATCGATGTTTTCTGTGACAAATGCGTTCGCGGCATCGTTGCAAACCAAGAGCGCTGTCGCGAGCTGATCGAGCTTTCCATGGCGATGGTGACCAGTCTCGCCCCAAAAATCGGTTACGATCGCGCCGCTGAAATTGCAAAGGAGAGCGCGAAAACCGGACGCACGATTCGCGAAATTGCCCGGGAGAAAAAAGTTTTGCCGGAAGAAGAACTCGAGCGCACACTGGACCCGATCAAAATGACCGAGCCCGGCGGGAAAGAATAGCCGAGCCGCTTTCTTTCGCGCAAACACGATGGTTGCCAAACTCGAAGGGCCGCAGTTTTCCGGTGGCGCAAACATTGCGATCAAATGCCCCAGCCACACCTACGAGCAGACGATTGCTTTTTATCGTGACACGCTCGGGCTAACTCTAATCGAGGAAGAAAAAGACGGCTGCATTTTTCAGTTCGGCCCGAACCGCCTTTGGATCGATAGTGTGCCGAACCTAAGTCATCCGGATATCTGGCTGGAACTGGAAACCAACGACACCGAAGCAGCCGCGGCGTTTCTGAAAGTGCACGGTGTTGCGCGGCGCGATGAAATCGAGCAACTACGCGAAGATTTCAACGGCTTCTTCATCTCCGCGCCAAACGGCTTGATCCATCTCGTTATCGGTCCCGAAGAAGCATAATGAAAGGTGGGCTGAAATTTTTAGCCCGTGGAGGAAAACGGTTTAACGTTCGATGATTTAAGGAGTGTGGGCAGCTTGTCCGCGCCAGCGTCCCACCCACGTGCTCCAGCCGTAAAAGCCCAGCGGTTCCAGGTAGCCCGTGTCGACTAGAGCATCCACGTCCGCCCGGCTTGGCGTGATCTTTGCGTTGGAATCGGCGCCATAATAATCGTCGATGACCATCCAACAATCGCCGGCGAATGTGTCGCGGTAGCATTCGATGTCGCGTCGTTTGGCCGCATCGGCGTCAAGGATTAAAAGACCAATTTTATCCGAACCCAGTTTTTCATGAACTGCGCGGATTGTTGCTGCGTCAAATGAACGGCCCTTGATAAGGGTGACCATCCTCGATACGCGCTGCCGGGCGAGATTTCGTTCTAAGTTGCGCAAGATATTACGCGTGCCTAGCCGTTTGTGTTTCACGCTTCCGCCGGGTTCGATTGCGATCAGCGTTTTGTTCTGACCTGAATCACGCACGCCGAACGCCGCGGCAATGGTGGCTCCGCCAACGAAGGCGCCGATCTCGAGAATGTGTCCGGGGCAAATTTTTGCGAAGTGATAAATGAGAATTAGCACGTCCAGATGCAACATTGAATATTTGTCGCGGATTTTGAGCAACTGGGAATGAATCGGCTCCTGCCGATATTGCATGAGAGTGTGCATCAGGTTCAGGCACTCGTTGAGCTGGCTGTCGTTTCCCGCGAATCCAGATGCATGCAATGCAGGCCGGCTGGCTCGCGCTGGACAGTGTCGCCCCATCACTATGAGGTCTCGCTCCACGCTCTCGAGTCGTGCAATACCTGGAAGCAGTCCCCAGCGTTGGAAGCCGAGCCGCTCAAACAATTTCAGACTCGGTTGGTTGTGTCCGAAGATCAGGCCGACAATCGCAGTGATCCCAAGCGATGGCGAACGAGCGATCGCTTCTTCTAACAATCGGTGTGCCACGCCGCGACGCCGGAATTTTTGATCGACATAAACGCTGATTTCGGCCGTGCCGCGATAAGCGCAACGTGGTAGGAATTTTTTGAAATCCAGCCAACCAATCACACGTCCGTCGCATTCCGCTACCCAGAATGGATGTTGGTCCGGTGAATGTTCGAGGAACCACGGCAAACGCGCTTCGACCGTGGTCGGCTCGAGCTCGGCTGTTACTATGCGCGTCGGTACAGTGGCATTGTAGATGTCGATGATTGCCGGGAGATCGGATTCGAGTGCGTCGCGGATAACCATATCCTTCGCTGTAGCCGCGGTCGCTGACCGCGGATTTTCAATAGACATCACGGTAGTCACGCACTCTGAAAAAACGCGGTTTCGAAGGTCGGTTGAAACGGACCGGGTTTCGTTTCCCCGATTCGAAATCGTGAACTGATTTGTGATTGCGTGGCGAAATGGAGCTCCATTTCAAGCTTGCCGCATTTCTCCAGCGACGCCCGCACCGCACCCAGAGCAAGCTCGGGCGTGTTACAATCGCGGCTGAGATGTCCAAGAACGACTCGTTCGATTTGTCCCGGCAGCAATTGCTCGATTACACTCGCCGCCGCTGTGTTCGACAGATGGCCATGCCGCGATTGAATTCTCTGTTTCACCGGCCACGGCCGATGCGAATCGTTCTGTAAGAGTTTTTCGTCATGGTTCGTTTCGATGACGAGCGTCTGCACTTCGCGCAATCGCTCGATTACCATCTTCGTCGCGTAACCGAGATCGGTAATGAAGCCAAGACCACGCGAACCGGCGTGAAATGCAAATCCCAGCGGATCGACCGCATCATGTGGTACGGGAAACGTTTGCACCGTGACGTCGCAAATTGAGAACTCGGATCCGGTCGGAAAGATTCGCCAGTTGCGATGTCGCTCGAATAACCCGTCACAGCGAATCACCTCCGCTGTCAGGGCGTTACAATAAATCGGCACGTCAAATTTGCGGCACAAAACCTCCAGCCCACAGACGTGATCGCTGTGTTCGTGGGTGAGAAGGGCGCCATCCAATTGGTCGGGCGTGACGCCGCACTGCGCCAGACGCAACACCAATTGTCGCGCGCTTAGTCCACCATCGACAAGAATCTTGCAATGATCGGTGGCGACCAGTGCGCTGTTCCCCGCGCTGCCGCTGCCGAGCATCGTCAAGCTGAACACGGGTCCTAAGTTAGCCGCGTTACTTGATCTTACGCAAACGGAAACGAATGAATTAGCCTGTGCGGTTCGGTCGGGAAACGTGTATGAAAACAGGATTTGCCACCCTGCTCGACACGACCCGTAGCGAGAATTAGATTCGATCCGCTTGAAACCGCGGGTTCTGATTTTATTCGCAACTACTACCCTGCTTTTTAGAGGCGTAAGTTGGAGCCAATCTGATCTGCCTGCTGCGAATGGCAGCAGCATGGAGTTCAGGCAATTTGGGCTGCTTGCGATTCAGGACGGGGGACGGCGGAAACCGATCGATACTTTCGCGAGGGAAACGCTGATCCGAATCAGCGGAAGATCGACATATACCGATAAAGCGGACCGGAAATGGCAGCCGAACGATTTCGTTCTGTCGGCACTCCTCGAGACGCACGATTGGAAGAACGAGCCGATCGTGCTCATGTCGTTTGGCAAACTGAAAGAACAGCTTGGGCTCGATATAACGCAGCGCAGATTTGCGTTCGCGCAGTTAAGTGACTCTGCGGAATTGCACCGGCTCGCGAATGGCGCTCAAGCGCTCAAGCGCGCGGAAAAACCGCTTGATCGGGTTCAGCAGGAAGCCCTCGCCGTAACTGACCGATTGACGTTGCTCGGGAATGTGATGAATGGAAGGGCGCTGCTCATAATTCCGTCGCCGAAAAAGGAAGCAGATGCCTGGTTGGTGCCCGATCCAGCGGCGGTTGCGACTTATTACAATGAAACGCAGTTCGCTCCGGCCTTGTCTGCACTGACAAAAATGATGCGCGCTTACGTGCAAGGAACTGCGCTCAATTTTGGCTCAGCCGCGCGTCAACTGCGGGAGACTTTGCGAGCGCTCAGCCCGTCGGTTTACCCGCAAGAGCGACAATTGCGCCTCGAATATTTCTACAATCATTTCGACGGATTTTATCGCGCGATCGGGTGTTATGGGATTGGGCTCGTGATTTTAATCGCAGCGCATCTGCGCAAACGGGGAACCCTGTTGCGGAACGTCGGGGTCGCGATTGCGATCCTCGGTCTGGCATTTCACGCAAGTGGAATCGTGATGCGTTGCATGATTGCCGGCCGGCCACCGGTGACGAACATGTATGAATCAATTATCTGGGTATCATTCGCGGTTTCGTTCTTCGGGATGATCTTTTTCGCGCGGTATCGCACACCGGTCTATTTGCTCGCGGCGCTGCCGGTAACGCTGGTCGCGCTGCTGCTCGTCCATCAGATGCCGATCGCGATGCCATCGAGCATTGATCCGCTCGTGCCGGTGTTGCGGGATAATTTCTGGCTCACCGTTCATGTGCTCACGATCACGCTGAGTTATGCGGCGTTCGCGCTGGCAATGGGGTTTGGCCACATTCTGCTCTGGCGGTATGCGCGCAACCCGACAGCGGCGAGCGCCGATGTGCCAATGCACTTCTGGCTCTATCGCGTGCTCCAACTTGGCGTGCTCCTGCTCGCAGCGGGCACGATTCTCGGGGGTGTCTGGGCGAATTATTCCTGGGGCAGGTTCTGGGGCTGGGATCCCAAGGAAACGTGGGCGTTAATTGCGCTGCTTTGTTACATTCTGACATTGCATGGACGGCTCGCCGGTTGGTGGAGCGAGTTTGGCCTGGTGGTCGCGAGCGTGGTCTGTTTTCTCGCGGTCTTAATGGCGTGGTACGGAGTGAATTTTGTCCTGGGGAAAGGTTTGCATAGCTACGGGTTCGGCATCGGCGGCGAGACCTACGTCGCTACATTTGTTGTTCTCGATCTTTTGTTCGTCGCGTTTGCGATCTGGCGGTATCGCACGAGCAGACGCGCCGTTAGTCCCGCCGGTGAAATTGAAAGCCAGCGTATAGCGGTGTAGCTGTAGCCGGGGCCGCGATCATCCCCGAAAGCTTTCGGGCCTACAATGTTTCCACCGTGACCGCGTCCAGAAATTCGCGCGGACTCTCGGCTTGGAGCAGAGTGGATCGTATCGCATCATCTTTGACCAGCCGCGCCAGTGTGCCGACGCAGATTAGGTAATCATTGACCAATTGCCGCGGCACGCCGATGACGAAAATCAGCCGGGCGCGCACTCGATTTTCGCCAAAGGGAATGCCAGCGCGGCTGCGTCCAATGCCAAGGATGATTTGATCAACCAAATCGGTCCGCGCATGAGGGAAGGAAACGCCGTGTTCTACCGCGCTGGGGTGCACTTGCTCGCGAGCGAGCACTTGTTCCAGAAATTTTTCCGGCTGATCAATCTTCCCGTTCTCTGCAAGCAATTGAACGATCTCGCGCAGCGCGTTCGCCGGTTTGCGTGAGCGCAATCGGAGAATCACCTGCTTTTCATTGAGTAGATCGGCCAGCGCGATAGCCATTGGGGAAGCGAGATTTATTGGATTATCCGGCAAAGCCAGTTATCCAGTTAAGTAACGGGCCGTGGCAACTGAAAACACAGCATTAGCTGAAAACGAGGAGAGAACAGTCTCCTTCCAGCGCAGCATTTACGATCCAGGCTACGTCAACGCGATGTCGCATTTTTATCGCGGCGAAATGGGGCGGATCATGGTCTGGCGGCAGCGGCTCGACGTCACGACCAATTGGGCCATCACCAGCAGCACCGCCATCATCACCATCGCATTTTCCACTCGCGAGGTGCCGCACATTATCTTCTTTTTTAATTTGGCCATCGTTTGGGTACTTCTCTGGATCGAGGCGCGGCGTTATCGCTTCTACGACGCGTTCCGCGCGCGTGTCCGGATGCTCGAGGCGCATTTCCTCGTCCCGATGGTAATGGAAAATCGCGAGATGCTCCAGGGCGAATGGAAAAAGCTCGTATGCGAAGATTTGATTTTGCCTTGCTTCAAGATCAGCAAATTGGAAGCGGTTGGGCGGCGATTAAAACGCAATTACGTTTTCATTTTCATTCTCATTTTACTGGCGTGGGTGACGAAGATTTTCCTGCACGCCGAGCACGCCATGGACAGTGTAGGCAGTTTCTATCGTGCATTGCGCGTTGGCCACATTCCGTCCTGGCTGGTCGCGTCCATCTTTGTGGGCACCTTCATCGGCGTCATCTGCATCACGATTTACGTCAGCAAGAAATCCTCTGGCGAGATCTCAGAGTTCGGTACCCATCGTTCGCTCTGGCGGATTTGACCGACGGTTGATGTTCGATGTTCGATGTTTAATGTTTGATTGGTTGTGAATGGACGCCGCTAAGGATTCGTCGATTCAGCAGTCGCGATCCATAAATCACTTTCAGCAACTCTGCGAGATCGTCGCAAAGTTGCGCGCGCCGAGTGGTTGTCCGTGGGATCGCGAGCAGACCCATGAATCGCTGCTGCCGGCATTGATTGAAGAGGCTTATGAAATAGCTGGCGCGGTGCGTGCCAAAGACGATGTAAATTTTCGCGAAGAACTGGGCGATCTTCTTCTGCTTATTGTAATGCACGCGGAAATCGCGCGAGAAGCCGGTCGATTCAATATC
>Ga0066686_10001284_pt1 | contig 10084 bp, 9 predicted proteins | sample GraSoiAngelo_135_FD_65627 | JGI IMG/M metagenome (GOLD analysis project Ga0066686, IMG submission 65627) | Grasslands soil microbial communities from the Angelo Coastal Reserve, California, USA - 14_0929_05_40cm | ecosystem: Environmental > Terrestrial > Soil > Grasslands | place: USA...
CGATGACCCCGAGCTTCTCGATCTCGTTGAGATGGAAGTGCGCGATCTCCTCACGCAGTATGAATTTCCCGGAGACAAAATCCCGATTGTTAAGGGTAGTGCCCTGAAGGCGCTCAATGGCGACGCGGAGGCGCAAAAGCAGGTGCTCGCCCTCGTGGAGGCCATCGACGATTACATCCCGGTACCCGAGCGGCCGGTCGATCAGCCATTCCTAATGCCGATCGAGGACGTGTTTAACATTGAAGGCCGCGGCACCGTCGCCACCGGCCGTGTTGAGCGCGGGGTTCTCAAGAAAATGGGAGAAGTCGAACTGGTCGGAATTCGTCCTACCGCCAAGACGGTGGCGACCGATATCGAAATGTTTCGCAAACTACTCGATGAAGCGCGCGCGGGCGATAACGTGGGCGTTCTGCTCCGAGGCCTGAAGAAGGAAGATGTCGAGCGCGGCCAGGTCATCGCCAAGCCGGGATCGATTACGCCGCACAAGAAGTTTAAGGCGGAAGTGTACGTCCTGAGCAAGGAGGAAGGCGGTCGTCACACACCGTTCTTCTCCAACTATCGGCCACAGTTTTATTTCCGCACCACGGACGTTACTGGCACGGTCAAACTGCCCGAAGGCGTCGAAATGGTCATGCCCGGCGACAACATCTCAATTGAAGTCGACCTGATCACGCCGATCGCGATGGAAAAGACGATTCGCTTTGCTATTCGCGAAGGCGGAAAAACCGTCGGCGCGGGTCGCGTCAGCGAGATTCTGGATTAAATTAGGGACGCATCGCATTACGCCAGTAGCTCAATTGGTAGAGTAGCGGTCTCCAAAACCGTCGGTTGGGGGTTCGAGTCCCTCCTGGCGTGATTGACCGCTGACGCGAGTTTTGAAAAATTACACTCTCCCTTTATAACCTTGTAACGCTTTAACGATTTAACATTCAGCAATGATTACGAGAGTAAAAAGCTTCCTCAGCGAAGTGAAGGTCGAGCTGCAAAAAGCTTCCTGGCCGTGGGACCCGAAGGAAAAGGGCTTCCGCCGCTATAAAGAGCTCACGGACTCGACGCTGGTGGTAATCATCGCGATGTTATTGCTCGGCGGTTACGTCGCGCTCTTCGATTTCGTTCTCGTGAACTTTGTGCACTTTTTCACCCGATTGCACTGATTTATGGCACAAACGCTCGCAGGCAAAGATCAATGGTTCGTCGTGCACGTTCTGTCCGGACAGGAAAACAAAGTGCGCGAGAACATCTTAAAGCGCATCAAGACCGAGGAAATGGGCGACTTGATTTACGAAGTGCTTGTCCCGACCGAGCGCGTCTCGGAAATCAAGAAAGGCAAGAAGAGCGAGACGACGCGCAAATTTTTTCCCGGCTACCTGATCGTTAACATGCATCTGCTCGACGAAAACAATCAGCTTGTCGGACGCACCTGGTATTTCATTCGTGATACACCCGGCGTGATTGGGTTTGCCGGTACGAAAGACAAGCCCATCCCGATGCGGCAATCGGAAGTGGACAGCATGCTTGCGCAGATGAAAGAGCGCGAAGAAAAGGTAAAACCGAAAGTCAGCTTCGAAGTGGGCGAATCAGTGAAGGTTGCTGATGGCCCGTTCCAGAACCAAACTGGCATCGTCGAAGAAATTGATCCCGATCGTGGTAAATTGCGCGTCTCCGTCACGATTTTCGGTCGTGCCACGCCGGTAGAACTCGAATATTGGCAAGTGGAACGCGGCTAAGAATTTTCTGACAGAATCGACAAAATGTTCACAATGATTTTAGTCGCTTCAGTCCAATCTATTTTGTGAATTCTGTTCATTCAGTCTAAATCTTATGGCTAAAGAAAAAGTTGCCGAAATAAAATTACAGATTCCCGCTGGTCAGGCGAACCCGGCGCCGCCCGTCGGCACCGCGCTTGGACCACGCGGCGTCAATATCATGGCGTTCTGCAAAGAATTTAACGCCGCCACCCAAAAACAAGCCGGGGACATTCTCCCGGTGGTCATCACCGTCTTCAAAGACAAATCGTTCACCTTCATTACCAAAAGTCCGCCTGCTGCGGTTCTCTTGAAAAAGGCGGCAAATATCGCCGCTGGTTCCAAAGAGCCGAACAAGACGAAAGTTGGCAAAGTCACGCGCAAACAAGTCATGGACATTGTGAAGACGAAATCCAAAGATTTAAACGCGCGTAACGACGAAGCCGGCTTCAAGATCATTGCCGGCACCGCCCGCCAAATGGGCCTCGAAATCGTCGATTAATTCAACCGCGGATTCTATGGGTTGGGGAGCGTACGCGTCTCGCGTGCTGGTTTCGGCGCCCTCGCCGAAACGAACTTGGTTCGCTGTCGCATGTTTACGCGCACGGGCAGAATTTACGATCAGTTATCCAGGTTTCTTCAACGGCGTGCTTTGATCTTGCCTTCAACCCACTTTCGAATTCGCGCTAGCTAGCCCTCCGTGTTCATCTGGATGCAATGCTCGCCCTGAGCGTCAGTCGAACGGGTCATGTTGCCCGTCCATCGCGCCTAAATACTCACAGCGCTGCAAGGCGATCGGGACGTTGCCGTTTTTCCAGACGAAATCGTGGAAGGCGCGGAGGTTGAATTTTTCTCCCTGCTGCATGCGCGCGTCGGCGAGAAATTTTGTGATTTGAAGTTTGCCGATCTGATAAGTGATGGCCTGGCCAGGTCCGGTGGAGAAAGCGATCGCTTCCTGGCGTGCGGTATTTTCATCCATCGGAACTTTCTCCTGTAGGTATTTCGCGGCTTCATCGAGAGTGAATTCGCCGAGCGCAAGTTTTACGTCCACTTCCACCCGGAGCGCACGGAGCCGCATGAAATTGTAAATGATCTCGCGCGTGTGCGGGCTGTCGTCGAACAAACCGGCCTGCAACATCATCTCTTCTGCGTAAAAGCCGATCCCTTCGTTGGAGCCAGAGTCGTAGTAATGCCGCCGGATCGGGTCTTCGTGTTTCCAGGAAAGACAAAGCTGAAAATAATGACCGGGAATTCCTTCATGAACAGTGATTGGTCGTGGGTCTTCCGCAGTCGCGTGCCAGAAATAACCAAGATTCGCTGACGGTTCTGTTACATACCGGATACAATTGTTTTTCAAGCGCGACGGTGAAGTGAAGTCATCGGTTTCGCCGAAGCCTTGTAGCGCCCGCAAATACTCCGGCATTGGGCGCAGCGTGTAGTGTTGAATCCAATTTGGGACGGTGAGAATGTCGTGCTCATCGAGAAATTTGCGGATCGACAATTCCTTCGCCGCCGCGTCTTTGATCCAACTGTCGATGCTACCCGCCAATTTCAGCGGCGGCACGTTTCGGTTTCGTTCCTTTTCGTAGGCTTCGAACGCGACCGCACGATTCCATTCCTGGCGACCCCTGGCCAAAAGTTCCTCCGGCGAGTAGAGGATCAACGCCACGTTTGTGAGAAAAAATACGTAGGCATCGCGCCCAAGCGCCGTTTCTTTTGGAAGCGACGGCAACTTTTCCTGAAGCTGCTGTTGAAATTTGTCGAGCGCCTCGGCCGCGCGATCGGTTGCGCCGTTCAATTCCTCTTCATTAAGAGTTGTCGATCTTAGCAGCGCAGTCGCCATTTCATGCAGGCGCGGCCGAATATTTTCCAGCGCTTGAATCGCGACCGTGGCAAATGGCGCGGGCGGATTCGCAAGATTCTCTTCGCCCTGCTGCAAGATTGACGGAATATTTTCGATGCGGGTAAGAATTTCCCGGCTGCGCGCGGCATCATACGGCCCCGGCACGGTGAGCGCTTCGACGACCGGAGTCAGCGTCTGAGCGATGTAAAAGTTGGGATCGCGTTTCCAACGTGGGTTGACGTCTAATTCCCAGTGCACGCGCGACAAAGCGGAACCGATCAGACGATAGTCCACCTGCTGCGGAATCGGCCAGCCGGTCGCATCCAGTTTTTTCCAGCGCGCTTCGAACTCGGCGAGATCTTTTCGTTGCTTATCGATGCTGGCGCGCGACCAGTCGCGTGTTCCGCCCGGGCGCTCGATTCGATTAACGTCATCGCCTGTAAACGGCGCGTACCTCGCCCGCCACCCCCAAAAATCGTCGGCGAGCTTATCGAACCCTTGCGGTTGAGAGTATGCGCTGCCCGGCGAAACGGCGAAGATCAAAACGATTGCAAGGCGGGCGTTCCTCATGGTTTCATCGCAACGGCAATTGGATGGCGCTCGCGTGTGTCGCGTCGTGATAAACGTGAACGTGCGCCGTTCGCGCATCCTTGGCGGTTTCGTCGGCGACGACTCCGTCTGAATTATAGTTTTTCTGCCAAAGGATGGAATTGGGTGAAGAGACAACAAGCCGCAGCCGGCTGCCTTTCATTAACTTTCGCGCGACAAACAATCCGGGATTGAAATCGCAACGAACGATCTCGCCGGGTTTGACTAACTTTTCCTGGCGCAGGGATTCGCGATAACGCAAGCGGCGTAGATCACTCCAGAGCGCGATGCTTGCTCCATCGGGTTGGATTTCGTAGAGATCGGCAGAGAGATCGGTGTCGGGGGTATCGATGGAAACCCAAAGAGTCAACTGCGGACATCCGACAAACGGCGTTTCGTTCAGCAATGGCTCGGTGTGATAAACCAAGCCATCGTTGCCGATGCTCAGAGCATAACTTTGATCGATGCCAGCGGTTTTTTCTTTGGGATCGATTCCTTCTACATTCTCACCGCGCTTTGTGTCGAGCGGATCGTAAATGAATTGATCCGCGCCTTGGTTAGGCTGCTTCTCCGTTAGCATTCCCGAACGGAAGACCCCGTTGGCGTCGTCATTTTTTGAGTCGAGATAAAAAGTTCGCGGATTTGCAGCTAAAGTTTCGAGGCTGTCAGCGTATTTCCATTCGCCATTTGCACCTGTGTCTCCGGGAGCGAGCAAATAATATGCGACTTGGTTTTTGAGGAACTCCGGCTTGGTGCCGTTCTTCATCGTCCAGTCGTACCATTGCCGATGCAGGTCGTTAAGATCGATAATCGCTCCCGGCCCGAACTTTACGCCAGCAATTTCATCCGTCGGCGTTCGCGTACCGGCATGGTCCCACGGACCGATAATGAGGAAATGCTTTGCGCGCGCTTCAGGCGAAGCGTTTGCGATATGATCGCGATAAAATGTGAGCGCGCCGATCTCATCGCCGTCGTACTGGCCCGTAATCGTCAAAATCGGCTGCGCAATTTTTTGAAATTGGTCGCGAGTTGGCACCATCGCGTCGTAATACCCATCGGCGGTTGGATGCTTGAGAACGCGTTGGAAATTCGCGGACGGATTTCCGACAAACGAATCGAGGCTCTTGAAGGGAATGTGTTTCTTGTAGGCATCCAGAAATTTGGTGCGCCAGAATTTTTGATCACCAAAAAGATTGTCTTGCGCGGCGCGGCCGCTGGTGAGGGTGAACCATTGCACATCGTAAGTTTCGCCGACGTTTTGGTATGAAGGATAATCCAGCGGCGGATGCGGCGCGGCTACAGGCACGATCGTGGCGAGATGCGGTGGAAATTCCTTTGCCGTCGCCCATTGATCGAATCCGGCGTAGGAACCGCCCCACATCGCGACTCTGCCGTCGCAAAATGGTTGCTGCGCAAACCACTCAACGACGTCGCGGCCGTCGTGCGGCTCCTGCGCGAGCGGCTCGAATTCGCCGTCAGAGTTACCCCGGCCGCGAACATCGACAAGAGCAAATGCATAACCGTGCGACGCGAAGTATGCGGCGCGGGAGTGATACGTGTCGGAGATGTAAGGCGTCAGCGTGAAAATGACCGGCGTCTTTGAGGGCGCTCCATCTTTCCCTTTCGGTAAATAGAGCGTCGCGTTCAGCTCCACCTTGTCGCGCATCGGAATTTTCTCACTCCAGCGGAAATTGTACTCGGCAGTGGCGGGCGGAGACTCCTTGGGAGAAGGGGATGGCGCCGGCGGCGGAGTCTGCGCCCAGAGGGAATTCGTCGCGACCAGAAGAATGGGAACAAACGGAATCCGGTTCATGGGCCGATTGAACCACGAACCTTCAACGCGATTCGCACTCGAACGTCCGAGTGAGACAGAATGGTAGTTATAATCGGTGATCGGCGTCGGCACATAGAGTGATCAAACGAGTCGCGGCGGCTGGCGTTACAGGCTGTCGATGCTGTTGGTTTCGTAGTTCCAATAGTTTGTTGTTTCAGGTGAGATGCGCCGCGCATCCCAATTGGATTCAAAATTTGCTGCTATGGAGGGAAGTTTGTCCCTCCAATGCACTTCTGGCATTGCGACAAGAAAGTTTCGCGCTCTGCAGCGAGCGCTGCCGCCCCGCTTCGGCCTTGCTTGTGTCGCGCGGCTTCGGTTCTCTCGGAGAAGGAGATGGCGCGGGAGGCGGTGTTTGGAGGCTGCAAGCGCGATAATGGCGAGGAAGGCGGCAAAAAGTACCGCGCAACCGAGCGGCGGATTTTTCATTGTGGGCGATTCAATCCGAGGGCGCGAAGGCAAACAAGAATGTTCTTTCTTGCTTGTAAGCACGAGAGTTTCTAAATCGACGAGATGCGAATCTTTCTTCGTCTTGTTCTAATAATTCTTTTTTCCTTCGCGGTTAGCGCCCGCGCTGCCGATCAGACCATTGTGTTAAAAGCGGCGCGGATGTTCGATGGCAAATCGAAGGCGCTTGTCCAAAACGGCGTCGTCATCGTGCAGGGCGATAAGATTGTCGACGTTGGAAGCAATTTATCCGTTCCGGATGGCGCGCGCCTGATCGATCTGGGTGACGCGACCCTTTCGCCGGCATTCATGGACGCGCATACGCATCTGACGCTGGATTATTCCGGCGATTACAATCAGCGACGCCTGCATGAGCTTGATCTCAATGTTTCTGAACAAGCGATCAGGGCGACGTTGTACGCGCGCGCGACGGTTGAAGCGGGTTTTACGACGGTTCGCGATCTGGACAGCCGGTTTGTCGCTAGCCGCGAATTTGTCGATGTTGCCCTGCGCAATTCAATCAACAAAGGCGTGATCGTCGGTCCGCGCATGCTGGTCGCGACCAAAGGGATCGGCGCAACCGGCGGTCACTTCGATCCGACGAGCGGATTTCGCGATTTCCTTTTTGGGCGCGAACCGGATTATACCGACGGCATTGTAGATGGCCCCGACGAAATGCGGAAGGCAGTGCGCTTCGAGGTCAAGAATGGCGCGGACGTGATCAAGGCCGCGGTTTCCGGCGGCGTGCTGTCGCTGGCAGATGAAGTGGACACGCCCCAACTGACTCCCGCGGAAATGGCCGCACTGGTCGACGAATCTCACCGGCTGCGCAAGAAAGTGGCGGTGCATTGTCACGGCGATCAAGCCGCTCGGGAGGCGATTGACGCGGGCGTCGATTCGATCGAGCACGGTTCGTTTATGAAACCGGCAACGATCACGTTAATGAAAAGCAAAGGGACATTCCTTACGCCCACCCTGATGGCTACGGAATGGATCATGAGCAAGCTGGACAACTATCCGCCAGCATTACAGGCCAAAGCGAAAGCGGCAGCAGCGGCCCGTTCCGAAATGTTTCGTAATGCCGTGAAGATAGGCGTGAAGATTTCTTTTGGGACTGACGCGGCGGTCTTTCCGCACGGCCAAAATGCGAGAGAATTTAAGTTAATGGTCGATCTTGGCATGACGCCGATCGACGCGTTGAAATCTGCGACGGCAAATGACGCCGAGCTTCTGGGCCTTTCGCAAAAACTCGGCACTTTGGAAAAAGGCAAGCTGGCCGATATCATTGCGATGCCAGGCGATCCAACTGCGGACATCACGGCGACTGAGCGCGCCTCGTTTGTGATGAAAGAAGGCAAAATCATCAGAAACGGACCACCGATCGTGCAAACAGCTGCGGAATCGACGGAGGCGACAGACATCGCGGCCCCGGTCGACTAAAGCACCACTGTAGGTTGTTGGGCTGAAGTTGGTTTGACAAGGCAAGGATGGCCGCTAGGTTCCACGTCCCGCCGCCGGATTTGGCGGTCGAAGCAGGAGCCTTGTCACTTCTAGCAAAGTACCGGGCGCTTGAACTGCAGAGAAACATGCAAAGAGATCGAAGCAAACGTTATCGCGCTGCCGCTCAGCAAGTGGATCGGGCAAAGGCTTACAATCTTGCCGAAGCAGTTGCGACGTTGAAGAAGTTTTCGCCCATGAAGTTCGATCAGACCGTGACCGTTTCGTTTCGACTCGGTGTTGATCCAAAGCAATCCGATCAGATGGTGCGCGGGACCTGCCCCCTCCCCCATGGCAGCGGCAAACAGGTGCGCGTGCTTGTTTTCGCGGAGGGTGAGGCAGCAAAGGCAGCCAGGGAGGCAGGCGCAGAATTTGTAGGGATGAAAGATCTGATTCTAAAATGCCAGGAAGGTTTTCAAGATTTTGATGTTGCGATTGCCACGCCGGCGGCAATGGTCGAGGTTCGAAAACTTGGAAAAGTGCTTGGACCGCGCGGATTGATGCCCAATCCCCGGACCGGGACGGTAACCGACGATACGGCAAAAGCGGTGCAGGAAGTGAAAGCGGGTCGTGTCGAATTCAAGCTCGACAAGAACGGCAATGTCGCGGTGCCGGTTGGAAAATTTTCCTTTGAAGAACAGGCGCTGGTGGAAAATGGAAACGCAGTGATCGAAGCGGTTGTACGGGCGCGCCCGGCGACGGCGAAAGGGCATTACCTTGAAGGCGTGACAATTAGTGCGACGATGTCCCCGGGAGTCCGCGTCGATCCAGCACCGTATTTAAGCGTCTGAGCCTTAGAGCCACAACAATTAGACCACAATATGCGACCAGAAAAAGCCAGCATTGTTTCAGATCTGTCCGAAAAATTGAAACGATCGCCGTTTGTACTCGTGACCGATTACCAGCGCATGAAGGTCGGCGATTTCGGCGAATTGCGTAACCGGCTTGCGCCGGCGAGGGCGGAAGTGCACGTAGTGAAGAATAATTTCCTAAGGCGCGCGATGACGGATTCGGGTTTTCCGGATGTCGGCGAGAAGCTGGTTGGCCAAACAGCAGTTGTCACGGGCGAAAAAGATGTAGCGCCAATCGCCAAAATCTTTAAGACATTTGCGAGCGAATTTAAGATCGCTGCCCTCCGGATTGGTTTTGTCAATCGCGCTGTTCTTTCCACTGCGGAGTTGGAAATGTTGGCCGAACTACCGCCGCGCGACGTGTTGCAAGCGCAATTGCTGGGCCTACTGTTGTCTCCAGCAACCCGTCTTGTCCGTTTATTGAATGAACCAGGCTCTGCGCTAGCGCGAGTGCTGAAAGGAAAATCAGAAAAGGAGGGCATGTCGGCGCAGGCGGCAGCATAAGGATTTTTCTCCCGCACTGGCGGGACGGGAAGTAAAACAAACTGTCCGGACTGATGGCTATCGGCCTTAATTTTCCGAAGGCTTTCGGAGGCGGCAATTGGAGGAAACAAAAATGGCAGATACGAACAAATTAGTGGAGCAACTCAGCGAGCTGTCCGTGCTTGAGATAGCCGGCTTGGTAAAGCAACTTGAAGAGAAATGGGGCGTGAGCGCGGCAGCCCCGGTGACGGTAGCGTCTGGCCCTGCGGCGGGTGGAACTTCGGGAGGTGCAGCACCGGCGGCGGATGAAGAAAAGAGCGCATTTGATATCATCTTAAAGGAAATGGGCTCAAATAAGATTGCTGTGATTAAAGAGGTTCGCGGCGCTGTACCCGGATTAGGCTTGGCGGAGGCCAAAGCGCTTGTGGAAGGAGCACCCAAAACAATCAAGGAAGGCGTGACCAAACAGGAGGCTGACGAGATCAAGAAAAAGATTGAGGCTGCGGGTGCGAAGGTCGAAATTAAATGAATTGATTGACTGCTTTTCACCGGCCGCTGTCGCACAAAAAACAGTTGCGCGGCGGCCGTTTTCGCCTAAGCTAAATCTTTGTTAGAAGTAGGCAGAACTTATTTTTAACCCGGCACTCGACGGCAGAACACAGAACTGGCAGCAAAACGGTGGTCGTGAATTTGACAGGCGGCTGTTTTGGTGCCATTATTGCGCCCCTCGCTCGTCGCTGATTCCGTAAAATCTTGCCCGCGTCGGCCGCGATTTGGTGTGGCCGCTGCGAGGTTTAAC
>Ga0066686_10001285_pt1 | contig 10084 bp, 8 predicted proteins | sample GraSoiAngelo_135_FD_65627 | JGI IMG/M metagenome (GOLD analysis project Ga0066686, IMG submission 65627) | Grasslands soil microbial communities from the Angelo Coastal Reserve, California, USA - 14_0929_05_40cm | ecosystem: Environmental > Terrestrial > Soil > Grasslands | place: USA...
AAATATATTTTTGTATGCAACTGTAAAAGATGGGCAAGTGAATAATAGAATATACAAATATACTTTGGGAGCAGGACCTCAGTTGACAAATCAAGAGGTATTTATGGATCTTCCAGGAACTCCTGCAACTAATCATCAAGGAGGCAAATTAGCTGTAAGTAAAGACGGATATCTTTATTCAGTAACTGGAGAGTTACAACGGAATGGAAAAGATCAAAATATTATAAATGGTCCAGATCCAGATTTTAGTGGGGCAATTTTAAGAACAAATCCAAGTGATGGTTCTCCTGCTCCTAATAATCCTTTCAAAAGTGACAATTCCAAAGACCCAATAAACTGGTATCAAGCTTATGGAATAAGAAATAGTTTTGGGCTTGGGATAGATCCTGTTACTGGAAACTTGTGGGACACAGAAAATGGCGAGAATGCATATGATGAAATTAACATGGTTACTCCTGGATTTAATAGTGGCTGGAAACTAACAATGGGGCCACTTGCACAAAGTGGAATTACGCAAAACGATTTAGTAAATTTTCCTAATTCAAAGTATAGAGATCCCGTACTGAGCTTCAAGCGTTCTATTGGCATTACAGATATTGAATTTTTGAATTCTGATAAATTAGGTATGGAATATGCAAACAATGCATTTGTAGGAGATATCACCACCGGTAATCTGTACAGATTTGCATTAAATGGTGATAGAGTTGACTTTAAGTTTGGTACACCCGAATTGGCAGATCATGTAGTTGACAATAATAATGAACTAGATTCATTGATATTTGGGAAAGGTTTTGCAGGAATAACCGATATAAAAACAGGGCCTGATGGCTATCTTTATGTTCTCTCTTATGATGATGGGACAATTTACAGAATTAGTTGAAAGACTAGACTGGACAATTAATTGTAGCCGCAACAAACGTATCTTATTTTATTTCTATCATTTCTATCAGGAATTAATTGTTGTCAATTTGAAAAATTTTTATTTTTTGTCCAGCTATGATTGCATTTAATATCTGTCTACCACTCTCCGACCTCTTGTCTATTTTAATTCTGGATTTCTTTCCAACCTGATTCGCACATATAAATTCATCATCTATGTACAAATTAACTTTGTTACCAACTGTTGCCTCATCTAACTTTATAACAACTCCGTTACCAGATTCATTTACTTCAAAATATACTTCTTTGCCAAGTGTGGGAGTTTTCATTTCGACATCTATTCTTATTCCGAGCATTTCTTCAAGTTCACCGATTGTGGTACCACCTCTTCCAATTATTCTAGGAATTGTGTCTTTTTGGACCTTAATTCTAACTTTATTATCTGATATGATGGATATCTCCGGATTGGGGTCAAAGCGTCGTATTACATCTCTTATTTTTGATTCAGCAAGTTTATAGATATTGTTCTGATTCCCACTGTTATCCTGATTATCTACCGGAACAATGACGTTTTCTTCACCAAAGGTATAGATCTCATATTCTGTTTCTCCAGTTGAAAAATCCTTGACTTCTACAACAGGTCTAGCTAGATCCGCTTCGGTCATTTTATACGGCACCTTTACTGTAAGTGAAATTTCATATACCTTCTTGATCATTCCTGCGTCCATAAAGATTATTGTGTTTAGAATTTGTGGTATCATTCCCAATTCAATTCTGCCGATAAATCTCTGGACTGCGTCCAAAGGTTTGCTTGCGTGGATTACTCCTATCATTCCAACTCCAGCAAGCTTCATATCCGAAAATACTTGAAAATCCCTGTATCTTCTTATTTCATCAAAAATGGTATAGTCAGGACGCACTAGCAGCAAGATATCAACAGCATTTTCAAAACTTCCTTCAAGAGGCCCATATTGAGTTACTTCTTTTGGTACTTGCAAATCTCGAGGTGATTCAAAAGTTTTTACAATCTTATTTTGAGTAACATAAAATTCTGCAAGACTGCTCGCCAGTGTACTCTTGCCTGAACCAGGGGGCCCTGCAATAATTATTCCTTCTACGTCTGATGTCAGTCGAGCCAATAATTTTTCACTCAGTCCATAGTCTTCTAATGTCAACTTTGCTATTGGTCTAACAATAGTAATTTCATCCCTATCTGAAAAAGGCTCTTTTGTAATTGCAATTCTAAATTTACCTAACTGAATTACAGTTGCTCCCTCTTTGCTGATCTCCTTGAAACCTTTTTTTGAGCGTGACTCTTCTAATATTTCCTTTGTAATTTTATAAATTTCTTCACTTGAAAGTATATTGTCATCTAAGCGTACAAGTTTTAGATTGCCCGGTACCCCTTTTTTTGCAAAAGGGCAGGTCTCTTCCTTAAGATGAATACTCATAGTATCATTATCAAAGTATTTTTCAAATTGTAATTCTGAATCTCTTTTAGTGGAACTAATATGAATTGACTTGATTCCCTGTGCCTCTGACGCCAGGTGTTGGATGTAATCGCATGTTATCAACGTTGCATTTTTTTCTAAAGCTATATCCTTTATTATGGCATCAATTCTTCCATGTTTGGCTAATCTAATTTCTTCAATTGTTGGTCTATTTCCGATGAAATTTAAGCTTATTTTTCTTGCATTGCATAAATCCCTTATCTTTTTTATCTCAAGCAAGCCTTCTATTCCATGTGTCTTATTTCTTGACGCCTGAGCCTGCAATTCATCAAGAACAGCAATAGGAATTATTATCTCACTATTGGGTTCGATTTTATCTTGTATGATATCTTTAACCCTGCCGTCAATTATTACACTGGTATCTAAAACGAATTTATCATTCATTTAAGGTAGACTATGACTCTAAGATTAATGTGTTTTTTTATGATATCAAAAAATTGTAAGGAAACAGATGATGCAGAACATAGATACCATGCCTTTCATGATTCGTCGACATATAATATGGTCTGACTATTTCCGTTATTTGATTCCGAAATAATATTCAAAATTGCCTTAGTAATTTTTTCATCATCAGCTTGCAGACCATCGATACTGCCCCCTAGCAGTAGGTATTGTCTTATTTGGGATTTTAGAACATCTCGCAATTCTTGATTAACAGTTGCATTAAGAGGTCTTAAAGCGCCGCGAAATATTTCTGATCTAGCTCTCGCAACGCCAGAAATCTTATCACCCACAGGAGCGTCTGGCCCAATTATAGTTACTGATCCTCTTGAAGTCTTGAACAAAGCAGGTTCATTAACCGCGCCAGGTGGAGACATAGCAATCACGGATTCCCTGGTTATCAATGCGGGTACGAAGAGGTAATTTTCTACAAGTTGATCCCATTTTTTCCTACCAAGTGACTTTAATTCCAGTCCATAGTTATATTCACCGGTCAACAGAACCACCCCATCTACCTTGGAAAATTTTTCACGAACTACCTTAAAGATACCTTTCATAGAATCTTCATTGGACAAGGCTATAGCGTGAGAATGAAAGTCTTTATAATGAGTCAGGTCTTTACTATCTTTTGTAAGTACTACCAATTGCTTTATCTTTTGTACTAGAGAATTTGCAATCATAGTTGCGCGTTTATGATCTTTTTCAGAAGAGGAATTAATTATTAGTACGATAACCTTATCAGAAATATTAGTATCTTTTTGCTGAATAAGAGTACCAATTATCGGTTTTGTTGGGTAAAATATTCTATCATTTGGCACTATCTTACCATTCAATAATTTGCTCATTTTTTCAGATGCTAAATTTATCACCATCTCTGCCACTTCGTCTTGTGAAAGAAATTCTTTATCAACTATCATCTTCTTTGTATTCAGTTGTATTTTTTCAGCTATCTCCTGTGTTTTTGATAAAAGGTTTTTGAATGTTGAGGCAAGTTCAAGCTTATTTTCTGTATTTTTTATATTTTCAACAAACGGCTCTTTTGAAACCAGGTCTATTTCCTTATCTATAACAACCTGGTCTTCGCCTAAAACATTCAATAATCTTTGCAAAATTCTTTCTATTTCCATTGAGGTCAGTCCTGGAAAACCTCCAACCCGTAAAAATTCTGCAGCCGCCTTTGGATACACAGTTTTGTAGATTCGATCAGAATGGACTGGTCCGGGATTGGTAGCCAAGGACATTATGCCATCAGGAACCAATTCCCAAGCGAATGCCTCAGTCAGCCTGTTTTTTGCCCCCTGGGCACTTGTGTAAGGGGTTCTAAACCTATACGGCCGTTGTTCAAATTTATTTTCTTCTGTGAAAAAAGTAGATATGGTTATTATTTTAGAACCCCTTTTCATATTCTCTATCGCTTTAACAGTTGTCCAAAATGTACCTGTTAGATGAATCGAAATACATTCTTTGAATTCAGCAAAATTTGAATTCGTAAAAATCTTTACTGGTCCAGAAACTCCGGCATTATTAATAAGAATGTCAACTTGTCCTAATTCCTTTGAAACGGTTTTGAACATATCAGTTATTGCTTCTTCATCAGAAACATCGACGCCAGGAAATATTCTGATTTTTCCTTGAGCACCTAAATTTGTGATTATATCTTTCAACTCAGTTTGTGTTTTTTCTAATGGTTCCTTTCTCCTTCCAAGTAAAACTATGCTCGCTCCATTTTCAGCAAATTTTTTTGCTATCGCCTGTCCTATTCCAGTTCCACTGCCAGTAACAACAACTACCTTATCAGCAAAATTAAAATCCTTCTTCAATTGCAACTTTCCCTCCTCCGAAGGTATAGCTTGAAGGCATATTATATACACTATTAAATATAGCTAGATTTTGCCACACATTGGCAAATACAAATAACAAAAGTCATGACTAATCTAAAATAGTCACTTATTTCACACAATTTATTTATCAGTGCGAAAGTTACAACACACATGAATGAAATACCTGCAAACCCAGATCATAATGGTAATCATCTAGAAGAAGGTGAACCCGAAACCATCAAGACATTAAGCCTGAATGAATTATTTGCAGCGCAAATGAACCAAAACGGCTTGAGCGTCGAGATAGTACCTTTAGGCTCATTGGGTTTGGAATCTGAAGAATATTACCATAATGATATTGGCAGCAATCCTAGACTTATAAGCAATCGTGGTTGTATTAAGATAAAAGATAAAGAAATAAGCATGATTCAAATCATCCAAAGAAACTAGAGTCCCAATATTCTTGACTTTACTAAACATGTATTCAGATCAAGTTCCATTTTATTATCTAGTAAATCCTATCTAACTAACGGTTTTTAGGCCCCAGAATGACATAGTAGCGGCATTGCGACTCTAAAAGAAGGAGGGAAAATACCTTGATTATTTTTACCGTATTCATGCCCTCCACCAATCAAAACTAAGAAAATAAACCTTCCGTGGTTTAATTGATGTTACTGCCAAAATAAATTGCTTCTTTACGGTAGTGGCCAACCTGCCAGCCAACACAATTCCAGTCGCCGTAATGTCTTGTTGATTATCCACAACCTGTACCAAATAAGGAGCATGGTCAATACCCGGACCATGTTCATATACTGCAAAATCACAGCCAAATTTAATCCCGGGAGATACAACGTACCCGATATCTCTTAGTTTCTTGAACACGAGATATTTGATGTCAAAATCAACATATTGTTTTCTACAGATTTCCTTCATTTCTCTTAAGACAATTTTTTCCCCATTGACTTTGTTTACTACAAGCAATTTTGATTCAACGAGGTAGCATCCTTCGATTAAATCAAGTATGAGCGGAGTATCAAAATCAGCTCCTTTTGGTTTGTAGATTCCAAGAGGTTTGCCATAATACCCAAGTGAAAAAATGGATCTTGAATCCTCAATATCCCATATGATAATTCTACTCGCTACAAGGGTACCAGAGAAAACAACCATTACATACTCAGAGCAAGTATGGTAAGTGAATCTGAGGCAGCCTGACATTTATCCGCCATTCCCTCGATGCCTTCTACTGCATCCTTTACCAAAAGAAGATCTTTAACATTTGGAATTTCATTCAAAGCTTTAATTACAACCTTTCTGTAAGAATTGTCAACCTTTCTCTCGATATTTTGTACTTCTTGTGCGAGTTCAATAGTACTGGAGGGATTTATACTAAGTGCACGGGCCATTTCATTTAATTTGAAAATAGCCTCCACAACCATACTTATCAGTTCACTAATATCCTCATCAAATTTCCCTTTCTTCAACGTGGATATTTTGATATTTGAGAGTCTAAATGCTATTCCAGTGATATACCCTGCAATATCATCAATTATGTAGGCAGTTCTCAAGACATCTTCTCTATAAACCATTAGACTTCCAGTATCTGATATTTCCCTAGTCATTTTTCTCCTAAGATTCTCCACTTCTTCACCAGCATTTTTCATCCTATCTAGAGACAATTCAGTCTCTTTATCGATACCCTTTATAATGGAATCAGTAAGGGATGACAAGTCTCTTGCAGCGTTTAGAATGTGATTAATTTCATCGTGTAAAACAGCTAAAGTCTTTCTTTTAGCCTGTACTTCTAGTTCTCCATTATACATATCCTAATTAGAAGCCGCCGGATGTTTTTAATCGTTTTCAAATTATATTCATGCTTTACAACCTAGAAATTAAAGTTTAATCTACAAATTACCTATTAGAAATAATTAACTGGATAAATAAAAAAACGGATAAATGATTTGCCTTTCTATTGACTTGTTCTATTAGCCCATGTTACTACAGTAAATGTACTTACTGCAGATCCAACCATTCCTGCTATCAGGGCACCTATGACTGCCTGATTGACAAATTTTGGCATTGATGTGGCAAACCAGTCTGCTATTCCAGGTAATGAAAGATATCCAGCAAATCCAATACCAAAACCAATCAGCCAAAATACAAAAACTGCAAGTCCCCTAGCCATTCTCTATCTCCATCTCGTCCAAATTTAGCAGGACCATGGCACTTTCATAGATCATGCCATTTTTTGTGGAAAATGTATTAAATTGTGAATGTCAAAAAATATGTATTTCCTGCATTACTGATTTAATGCATAAAATATATTCAAATCCTGTACGCATAAAATGAGAACATTATTAGGTATATTTTTAACAAATTCAAACTTATTTAACGGGATATTTTAGATACTAAAGTAATTGAGGCTGATATTGTTAGGATTTGGAGTAGTTGGTCAGAGCTTGGTAAAATTATTGTTATCTCATTCAACCGACTTGTATAATGAATACGGCATAAAGCCCAAAGTGGTTGCCTGCGCTGACCATGGGGGTATAATAACCTGCGACCAGGGCTTAGACCTGGATATGTTGCTTAGTGTCAAGAAGAAGAAAAGATCAGTTGTCCAGTATGGGCCGAAAGTGGATAAATCTGAAATAATTGATGTGATTGAAAATATGGACGCAGAGACAGTTATTGAGCTAACCCCAACCAATATTATCGATGGTGAGCCGGGGAAATCACACATTATCACAGCCATGAAATCTGGCAAAAACGTAATAACGGTAAATAAGGGACCCCTTGCTTTAGAGTTTCCTTCGTTGATGGAGCTGGCAGAGTATAATAGAATTGCTTTTAAGTTTAGCGGGACCGTAGGCGGTGGTACACCCATCCTTGAGTTTGCAAAAAGATGTCTGAAAGGAGATAGAATCCTGTCATTCGAAGGGATTCTCAATGGAACTACAAATTATATCTTGAGCAAGATGTACGGAGGATTAAATTTTTCTGAAGCTCTTAAAGACGCGTCGGAAAAAGGTTATGCTGAAAAGGATCCAACGCTTGACATTGATGGATATGATGCTGTTGCAAAATTGGTAATTGCATCAAATCTTGTAATGAACATGAAATCAACAATGAATAATGTTGAGAGGATGGGTATTAGAGGTGTGGAGCGCACACAGGTTATGAAAGAACGAAAAAACGGAAATGCTATAAAACTGATTGCAAGTTGTGACGGTAAAAATCTAGTTGTTAGACCAAAGCCAGTCTCTACAAAAGATCCAATTTGTGTTGATGGAATTCTCAATGCAATCACGTTTACTTGCCAGCACTCAGGTCAACAGACGATTATTGGTAAGGGAGCTGGGGGGATGGAAACAGCAAGTTCGATCTTGCGGGATTTAATTGATATCAGAACTGTGATTCGATCATAAAAGTTCAATAGCTCTTACGATTCATATTTTTTGATTACCAAAATATAATGGGATTAATTCTAAGGATTATAAAACTTATAAAGCTAGTAATTTTGAATTCAGTTCCAACATATCACCATTTAAACTGTTTTATTATTTGTTGAGCAGTATATTATACGTCAATCCGTAACAACGTTTTAACCTGGTGGGTTCATAATTAGTCGTCAACGACTAACTCTTATGAACCCATCAGTTTTCAGTCAAAAGTATGTTGTAATATAGTGACTATATCTCTTGGTTTGCTAGTCGTTATTGATGATATTTGTTTGTAAGATGCGTCAAATCATTTTCCTCTAGTTTTTCAAGGGCTTTACATTTTTAGAACATTCTTAACGATTGAGTCAGGTAATAGTCACAGTAAAACGTTACCACTTTTTGGATTACGAGTAAACTACAATATTTGTGAGATTGAGCTTTTAATCTCCATCGACTCTATTAGGAAACTCGAGATAGTAAATTGTATTAGAATAACTGTAACTTGTCTAGAATTGAATTAATCATTAAAAGATCATTAGTCAAATTTCTCCTCTTTTGTAATAGTCTGTATTTCAAAACACGTCTGTAACTTGCTGAATATTTCTTCTCCATCTTTCTTATATTCCACTCTCTAAGATCATTGATAAATTCTCTTTCTTTTACACCGAAACAAGAAGGCATATTTTCTCATTTATACTAGATTTTGGACACCATATTACGTTTTAGGAGATAGCAAGAATTATCTGGTGAATGTGACATTTCTTTCCTTTTTAAATTTCTAAAAAAAATGAGCACCTAGAGAATCGGCAATACAACGGGCTTTTGTTTGTAATAATTTATTGGCAGAGCAAAATTAACATGTCTTAGAATTATCAAGTTCCATTGGTATTAGCTGTGACAAAACGTAATTTTGACCACGCAATTAGAATTTCATTTTGGTAGAATTAATCATTCTGTTTGAAAAAAAATTAAATTATGTAAGTTCTTATCAGTATTATTGGCCCAAGTCACAACAACTGACATAAAGAAATTACGTTCAGACTTTCTCAGCGTTAGGAATATTACTTCACTTATCTTTGAACCGTTATCAATAGAAGACGCCGTAATGCAGTCTGATCCATTTGGTAGCACTCCAAACTGGCATATTGCTCATGTAACTTGGTTTTTTCAGAAAATCCTTGAAAAATACGAACAAGACGTCGAAGGCAATTGTATAAACACAGATTATCTAAACTCATACTATCAACGATATAGCAAGATTCTCCCTAAGACGCAAAGAGGAAAATTTCCAAGACCCAAGATTTCCGATACGCTGAAATATCGAGCCATGATAGAAGACCTGTTTCTAAAATTTTTAGATACAATGGAACGAAATAACTCGTTAACACGCAATACGGCATATGACATTGAATTAGCAAATCAACATGAAATGCAGCACCAGGAGCTTTTGACCTATGATCTTCAACATTATTTTCAAAGATTTGACGATCCCCTCGACAATTATCAACCAAAAATCAGGAGAAAAACTGAATCAATTACCGATAATCCGGATATAGAACAAGGGATGATAAAGATAACTGGAGGTTTGTATGAACTTGGATTTTCTGGCGAAGGATTTTGTTATGACAATGAAATTCCAGAACACAAAACGTATTTGATTCCCTATGAAATTGACAAATATCCAGTAACAAATAGCGAATTTATGGAATTTACTGAAGCTGGCGGATATCAAGATTATAGGTATTGGTTGTCAGATGGTTGGGATTTAGTAAGGGAGAATGATTGGAAATCTCCCTTATATTGGCAAAAAATAGATGGGGAATGGTACAAGAAAGATTTCACAGGTTTAAACAAGGTATCTCCCAATGAACCCGTCACAAATGTAAGTTATTTCGAAGCAGATGCTTATTCCAAATGGGCAAGAAAAAGATTACCAACAGAAGCAGAATGGGAAAAAGCAGCTAGCTGGAATGAAGATTTGAGAAAAAAGACA
>Ga0066686_10001286_pt1 | contig 10082 bp, 7 predicted proteins | sample GraSoiAngelo_135_FD_65627 | JGI IMG/M metagenome (GOLD analysis project Ga0066686, IMG submission 65627) | Grasslands soil microbial communities from the Angelo Coastal Reserve, California, USA - 14_0929_05_40cm | ecosystem: Environmental > Terrestrial > Soil > Grasslands | place: USA...
GGCCTGGTGGCGAACCGTAAAGAAGCTCGTACATGCGCCGGTTGGAGATGATCCGTTTCACGTAGAGCCGCGTCTCGGTGAAGGGGATCTCCTCGACGAAGCGCTCGGCATCACCATGGCTTCCGGCCCACCACCGCGACGCCCGGCTCGCTCCGGCGTTGTAGGCCGCCAGGGCGACCTCGAGCCTTCCGCCGTACTGCCGCAGGAGATCGGAGAGGAAAGCTGTCCCCAGCAGGATGTTGACCTGAGGATCGAAGAGTTTCTCCCGCTCGATCGGGCCGGCGCCCACCTGGTGCGCCAGCGCTTGGGCCGTCTCCGGGACGAGCTGCATGAGGCCCAGCGCGCCCGCTCGGGAGACGGCGAGAGGATTGAAAGCGCTCTCCTGGAGGATCAGGGAGCAAACGAGGTACGGATCCAGAGACCGCCCGAGCGCGGCCCGGCGGATCTCATCCCAGCGTTCGATCGGGTAGAGCGCTTCGCGGTGCCGCCGCGGCAGGGAGGGGGAGCTGGCGGAGAGCAGGTCCGGATAGGCCGCGCGGAGGTAAGGGACAGCGGCTGCCCGCTCCCCACGGTCCAGCGCGAGATCGGCCAGGCGAAGATTGAGGACGCGGTCGTCGGGACGGGAGCGAAGGGCGAAGCCGTACACACGGGCCGCTTCCACCGGCAGATGCAGGGCCTCGAGCTCGCGTCCGGCAGCGACGGAGAGCCGCTCGGGGACGGGGTAGTCTTCCGGCCGAGGCAGACCCTCCGGAACACTCTGCCCATCCTGGCCTGAGGAAGGGACAGGGGCAAGGCGCGGTGTGGCAAGGGTGGCGGCTCGCAGGTTCTGCGCAGGAGGAGAGGACATCCCAAGCCGGGCGGCCGCGCGGACGCCGTAGTAATCATTGCGGTAGCGTTCCTTGGTCAGCAGCAGGAGCCTGCGGGCTTCGGCGAGATGGCGCCTGGCCTCCTCGGCCCGCGCGGCCCAATAGAGCGCTCCAGCCCTGTAGCCCGAAGGAGCGCCGGGGCGATCCAGCCTGTTGAAGACCGCGATCGCCTCGGAATGCCGGGCGAGCTTGAAGGCCAGCCAGCCGGTCCTCCAGGCCACGAGGTCGGCCCGCGACGAGGCCCCCATGATGGGGAGGGCGGCGCTGTAATGGCGGAAAGCATCCCGATACCTGCCGGAGCGTTCCGCCGCCTCTGCGAGGAGGAGGTTCGCTTCCAACTTTGCCGGTATTTCCGGGCTGGACAGGATCGGTCGCAGCAGCTCCCGCGCTCGCGCCGGATGATCGCGAGCCAGCTCGATCCGCCCCCGGGCCAGAAGCAGCTCGCGGGCGAGGAGCGGGTCCGAGGGGAGGGAGGGGAGGCACGCGGCGGCTCGATCGTACTGTCCGTCTACCGCGAGGGCGGCGCCCCAGTGGATGTTGATCTCCGGATCATTGCGGACTCCCGGGATCTGCTCGCGAGCGAAGGCCCATGTATCAGCCGCCCCCCGGGTGTCTCCGGCCTCTCGCAGAAGCGAGGCCCGCTGGAGCAGCATCGGGAGGTCGGAACGAGACCAGCCTTTGACGGGAGCGGGAAGGGCCTGCAGGAGTTCCAGCGCCCGTGCTGCGGCGGAGCCCTGAGGGAAGCGGCAGAAGACGCTCTTGAAGATCGCCGCCGCCCCCGGAGCATCTCCCCCTTCCAGTCTGATCCGGCCCGAGAGCAGTTGAAACCGCTCCGGGGCGCTCAGCCGGCGGGCCCCACGCAGCTCGTCGAGTCGTGTCAAGACTGTGAGTCGCTGCCCCGCGGCCGACGCTGCCAGGGCCCAGGTTTCCAGGGCGTCCTCGCCAGGCGCGAAGCGCTCGAATCGCCGCGTCAGTGGATCGAGGATCCGTGCCGCCTCCGGGGCCCGGTTCAGGCGGAGAAGCAGCGAGCCCTCGAGGGCGGCGGCCTGAGGGGCCAGGGGGAATCCCGGCTGGTCCGCCGAGAGGAAGGGCTCGAGCGGACCGAGACGTTCCAGGTGGCGCAACGCCGGCTGGAGAAGCTGGAGGCGGGCGGACCAGTAGGCGGCGAGGAACTCCACACGCCGGTTCCAGAGCGGGTGCGTCCATCGACGCCTGACCCGGGCGAGCTCCGCAAGCCCCTGTTCGGACCTGCCGGCATCGAACTCCGTCAGAGCCGTCTCAAGCCCCGGAGGAGGGATCGTGTCGCTCTTCCAGCGGGAAGGGAGCGCGATCAGCAGCGCGAGAGCGGCGATGCCCCCCGCCGCAGCGAGGCCGGCCGCGAGCGGGAGAACGATGCGATGCCGCGGAGACATCTGTCTAATCTAGCTTCTCGAGGGCAATCGTATCAGCAGCCTCTGGAGGGTCTCATCATCGCTTGTCCTCAGGGTGCCGGGTCCGGCCTCTCCCGAGAAGCGAGGGTACCGAGAGGGAAAAGACCCGTGGGATCAGGGGAGCAGGTCGCTCTTGCCACCTGCGAGGACTCTGACCAACTCGATGCGCAGGTAGGAAGAGTCGGGGTCGACCTCCGAAAAGCGGGCAAGGTAGCGGGCCCGGGCCCGATCGATCGGCCTCTCGAGCCTGATCGCCAGGTCGCCTCTCCTACGCCCCACCATGACCGCTTCCTCGTTGTAGAGTCGGATCTCGCCGGCGAGAAGACGCGCGAAGCCGCAAGCGGCTTCCTGGCGGCCCGATCTGTTCCTCGGGCCCATGGCCTCTTGATTCACCGGGGCTTCGGGGTCACTCACTCATCTGGACTCAGGGTGGTGCCCCGACGGGTGGGATGAGGATCGCCGCGAGGGGACAATCCCATCGAGCCATCCCTCTCGCCGCATCCTGTCGAGGTCCGTGATGGCGGGCAGAAGCGCGGTCAACGAGGCGTTCCGCTCGACCGCTTTCATAAGGTCTTCTCGCGCCTCGGCAAATCGCTCCAGCTTCGCGAGAGCCATCGCACGATTGAGCAAGTAGGAGGCGCGCCTATCCGCCAGCTCGATGGCCCGGGCATAGCAATCCACGGCCTCTTCCCACTGTCCCAGCTCTTCGTAGACGTTTCCCAGGTTGTTCCAGGCCGCATGGGAGGAGGCGTCGAGCTCGATCGCCTTTTTGAAGCAATGGATGGCCTGCTCGTGCGCCCGGAGATCGGCATGGGCGTTTCCCAGGTTGTTCCAGACCTCGGGGTCGACCTCGTTGAGCGAGAGGGCTTTTTGGTAGCAATCCAACGCCTCCTGAGAAGCGGACAATTCCAGGAACGCGTTTCCCAGGTTGTACCAGACCTCGTAGTCTCCCGGATTCAGATTTGCCGCGGCCTGATAGCATTCGGCAGCCGAGGCGAAGTCCTCCATTCGCCCGTAGGTAAAGCCGAGGTTGTACCACACCCGGTAGGGATCGCTTGCCCCCTGAATCGCCTGCCGGTAGCAGCGGACGGCCTCTTCGTAGTTCCCCGCCTCCACCCAGGTATTGCCGGCATTGAACCAGACATCCGCGAAGCCAGGCTTCATCTCGAGGCACATCGAGTAGCAGCGGACAGCTTCTTCGAAGCGACCGAGATGGGTCATGACGTTTCCCAGGTTGTTCCAGGCCTCGCACAGCTCCGGTCGCAGCTCCACCGCCCTTCGGAAGGCTGCCTCCGCCTTCTGGTAGTCACCGCGCGCGTCGTAGAGGTTGCCGATATTGAACCAGCACTCGGCGGAGGTCCTATCGGCCGAGAGCGCCCTTTCGTAGTAACCGAGGGCCTCCTCGTAGTGGCCCCTGATCTCGGCAACGTTGGCCAAGCCGCTCCACGCCGCAGCAAACTGCGGCTCGATGTCGACAGCCTTTTTCCAAAGTTCCACCGCTTCGTCCATGCGGCCGGAGGAGAAGAGATCCAGGCCCCTGTCGAAAAGGACCAAGGAGTCGAGAGATTCACTCTTTTCCGAGCCCGATGGCTTCTGGACAGGGGGCACAGGGGCGCGGGAACCGAAGCTGAGGTGAGGCCGGCGCTTGGACGTCCGGTCATGCCTTTCATCCATGCTGCTTCCCCCCTGGCCGGAACGCTTGGTTCATCTCATGCCGCTCTGGAAAGGACACCCCGCCCTCCTCGATGGCTATACCCCGGTGTGATTTAGCCGTATGGGCAATCCCCAAATAACCGCCGAGCGGCTCCCCCGAGAACTGAGCCGGAAGCTAGCACACGCCCCTTTTGGTGTCAATAAAATCCAGATACTCATCAAAGAGGGCCATTTTGATGAGCGATGTTCATCAAGTCCTGCAAATTCCTACGTCGCTTCACCCGTTCCCCGGATGCAGCAGTTCTATTTTTGCGCCACCTATATACGGCTTGACTAACGGACGTGCCAAAGCTTTATCTATTTGCTGCGAGCATGCAGCGGAAAAGCCACGTTTCATTGGCGAGAAAGCCTCATCGGTCGCCGCTCGGCGCGAGATAAGGGGCTAATTCTGTGACAGTAAGTTTAGTGTTCGCTGTAAGTTACAGCAGATATCGCCCGGTCCTCTTTGCGCCGGCACGGCTTGTGCTTGAGCACGGTTTCAGGAAGAATCGAGGGAACGATGTACCTGCAGAGGACCATCGGCAAAGAGATGGAGGTCTCGGGCAGAGGTCTCCACAGCGGCGTGCCGGCGCGGCTGCGATTGAGGCCTGCCGCGGCCGGAACGGGGATTGTCTTCGTCCGCACCGACCTTGGGGGATTCGAGATCCCTGCCACAATCGCCAGCGCCGGAAGGGCAAACTATGCGACCGTGCTCCAGCGTGACACCCACACCGTCAGTACCGTGGAGCACCTGCTTGCGGCCCTCTACGCCCTCGGTGTGGACAACGCACGGGTGGAACTCGATGCCCCCGAGACTCCCATTCTCGATGGCAGCGCTGCCCCGTTTGTCGAGATGATCCGTCGAGCAGGGCTGGTGACGCAGAAGGTCCCCCGCGAGTACCTCGTGGTCGCCCGTTCGGTCCAGGTTTCGGATGGGGAGAAGCGCATAGCGGTTTACCCCTGCCCTGAGTACCGGGTGACCTACGCCATCGACTTCGAGCACCCGGGGCTCGGCTTTCAGGAGCTGACTGCTAGCCCATGGGGAGTGGAGGCGTTTACGAGGATGCTTGCTCCGGCCCGGACGTTCGTCCTGGAGCGAGAGGTGGAGGGGCTCCGTCGGGCTGGGCTGGCTCGTGGAGGCTCGCTCGAGAACGCCGTGGTGATCGGCGATGAGGGAGTGCTGAACGGAGAGCTGCGCTTCCAGGACGAGTTCGTCCGCCACAAGATGCTCGATCTGACCGGGGACCTGGCCCTACTGGGGCATCCTCTGCGCGGCCATGTCGTCGCCTTCCGTGCCGGGCACGACCTGCACATGCTCCTCGCCCAGCGGCTGATGTCCCGACCGGGTGCCTGCTATCTCTCTCCCTGGCCGGCAGAAGATCCCATTCCTCGGGCTTGGATCTTGCCGTCGGCTCCGGAAGCGGGTTTCTAGGTGTTTCCCAAGTACCAGGAGCGGTTCCAACTGACCATCTTGCCCGGGTAAAGGTCGGGCCTAGCCCCGGATGTTCGGATGTTCATCGCTTCCTGTTCGTCGGCGCCGCGGGGATGTGTTTTTCTCGCTGCCGGCCGCCCGCCTGCGCAAGTGTTGCAAGAATGCATCACCTTGACTAGCATCCACCTTCCCGAGGGAGCTCGTCTCTTGAACCCCGGTCGGAATGAATCACAGAGCCCTCCACCTGCAGGTCTGTTTCCTGGTCCTCTTCGTGGCCGGGGGGGTCGCGCGAGCGCAGGAGCCGAGGCTGCCCGCAAACATCCGCGGCCTTTCGGTGAACTACAAGAACGGCTCACTCCTGGTTTCCTTCCGCGTGGAGGGGGCTTTCTCCCCGCCCGTCCTTGAGAAGCTGGCCAGCGCCTCGGCAGTGAAGTTCGTCCACAAGATCAGGGTGGTTCGCAGACGGGGGCTCTTTGGTAGGACCCTCGATCAGAAGACTGTCGAAACGACCGCTCGGTACGACAATCTGACTCGTCAGTACGCCCTTGATCGCGCCGTGGACGGGACCTCCGTGGAGAGCCGGACGACCGACAGCGACGCAGAGATGCGCCGGTTCATGACGGAGGTCCATGATCTACCCGTCGGGGATCGGGAAACGCTGTCGGGTGAGGAGCACATTCTGGTCAAGGTCCGGTCCGAGTACGAGGACACGTGGCTGCTGTTCCTTTTCCCGTGGACCTACCACGCGGAGGGAGAGAAGGCGGTGGACATCAAGCCGTGAAGAAGACCCTCCGTCCCATCCTGCTCGTCGGGACGCTTCTGCTTGCCGGAGTGGTGGCGGCCTTCGTCGTTGCGCGCTGGGTCAACGGGGGCGAGCTGCGGCAGCTCGTCAGCGACAGGGTCGGCATGACGTTCTTGATGATCGTCATCGGACTGCTCCTGCTCGCCCTCGTCTATGTCCTGCTGAGGAACCTCGTCAAGCTCCTCGTCGAGAGGAGGCGCGAGGTCCTCGGGTCGCGCTTCCGCACGAAGCTCGTCGTCAGCTTCCTCATCCTCTGCTTCATCCCCTCCGTGGCGCTCTTCTACGCGGCGACCACGATTATTGCAAAGGCGATCGAAGGGCTCTTCACCCCCACCGTCGAGGATTTGACCGGATTGTCCCAAGAGGTCGTTTACGCCTACAACGGCAGAAGACAGGCGGATGCGCTGCACTTCGCAGGAGAGATCGCCCGGGAGATGACCGGCCGCCGCCTGCTGGAGCCGCCGGAGAACGCCGCGCTCGATTCGTTCGCGCACTCCTGGCTCTCGGCCTACCGGCTGGATTACATGGCGATCTTCGACCGCGAAGGCGCTCCCGTCGTTCTCGCCGGGAACCTCTCCCGTGGGAAGGATCGGCTGGGCCGATCGGAGCTTGCGACGCTGCTCAAGCCGGCGATCGAGGCCGCGTTGCGCGGCAAGGAGTCTTCCCGGATCGACCGGCTCCAGTCCGGTCACCTCGTCAGCGGCGTCGCGCCCATCCACACGCAATTCGGCGCGGAGCCGGTGGCCGGCGCAGCCGCCGGAGGCTATTACCTCGGCGAGGAGATCGCGGCCAAGACGGCGAGGATCGCCCAGATCGTCCAGCAATACAAGCAGGAGAAGGCGTACCGGCGGGAGACCAAGCGTGTCTACATCGCCTTTTTCCTGCTGCTGACCGTGCTCATGTTGTTCTCGGCGATCTGGCTGGGCCTGTACCTCGCCCGCCAGATCACGGTCCCGATCCAGAAGCTCGCCGAGGGGACCCGCGAGATCGCCGCGGGGAACCTCGACTTCCGCGTCGAAGCCGAGGCGGGTGACGAGATCGGCGTCCTGATCCACTCGTTCAACGAGATGACCGCCGATCTCCAGCGGAAGGAGCACCAGCTCGAGGAGCGCCGGCGGTACATTGAGACCCTCCTCGAGAACGTCCCTGCGGGGGTGATCTCGCTCGACCCCGACGGCAGGATCACGACCCTCAACAGGGCGGCCTACCGGCTGCTGGGCCTCGAGGCGGGACGCGAGATCCGGGGGAAGCCCCTGGCGGAGGCCTTCTCGGACGCCGCCCTCGGTCCTCTCGTCGAGATGCTGCGCGACACCGCCGGCGCCGAGGGGATCCGCGCGACCCGTGAGCTGACACTGGCGGCGGGAGGGCGGACGGTGAACCTCGCCTGCATCGTCTCGAACTTCCGCGGGGGCCAGAACGGCCGCTCGCTGGGAGCGCTCGTGGTCCTCGAGGACCTGACGCTGCTGATCCGGGCCCAGAAATCGGCCGCTTGGAGGGAGGCGGCGCGGCGGATCGCCCACGAGATCAAGAACCCACTGACGCCGATTCGGCTTTCCGCCGAGCGTGTCCTCAAGAGATTCCGCGAGTCCTCTCCGGACTTCACGAAAGTGCTCGAGGAGGGGACGGCCACGATCATCGCCGAGGTTGGTTCCCTCAAAGCCATGGTGGACGAATTTTCGAGGTTCGCGAGGATCCCCCCGGTGTCGCCCGCTCCGAACGATCCAAAGACCGTGGTCGAGTCGGCCCTCTCGCTCTACGACGGCACCCGCCCAGGCTTCCAGTTCGTGCGCGACTTCGATGCGTCCCCGGTCTCGGCGCTCATCGACCCGGAACAGATGAAACGGGCATTGATCAACCTCATCGACAACGCGATCGAGGTGATGGGGCAGGGAGGAACGATCACCATCTCCACCAGGCACCTGGCCGAGCGGGGCGTCCTGCGGATCGACGTCTCCGATGACGGGCCGGGCATTCCACCGGAAGACCGCGGTCGGCTCTTCCTCCCCTACTTCTCGACGAAGCGGCGCGGGACCGGCCTCGGCCTGTCGATCGTCGATCGCATCGTCTCCGACCATGCGGGGACGATCCGGGCCGAGGACAACGATCCACACGGGACCCGCTTCATCATCGAGATCCCCTGCGCAGGAGAGCCGCATGCACGGTGAGAGGCTTCTGGTCGTGGACGACGAGAGCGGCGTAAGACGGTCCCTCGCAGACATCCTCGCGGACGAGAACTGGGAGGTGGACATCGCCGGGAGCGGCGAAGAGGCCCTCGCGGCGCTGAAGAGGCACGCCTACCGGGCGATCTTTCTGGACGTCTGGCTTCCCGGCATCGACGGGATCGAGACGCTCCGACTGATCCGGCGGGCGGGTGTGGACGCCCCGGTCGTGATGATCTCCGGCCATGGCACCATCGAGACGGCTGTGCGCGCCACGAAGCTCGGCGCCTTCGACTTCATCGAGAAACCTCTCTCGCTCGAGAAGATCCTCCTGACCCTCCGCAACGCATTGCGCCAGACCAAGCTCGAGCAGCAGAGCCGGGTTCTCATGGAGCAGTTCCGCCGCGACACGGAGCTGGTGGGCGGCTCGCCGGCCATCCAGCGCCTCAGGGAGGAGATCGAACGGGCCGCTCCCACGGCGGCCACGGTCCTCATCCGGGGGGAGCACGGCACGGGGAAAGAGCTGGCAGCGCGGCTGCTCCACGCCAGGAGCCAGCGCTCGGGGGAGGCCTTCGTCGCAGTGAACTGCGCTGCCATCCCGGAGGATCTGATCGAGTCCGAGATGTTCGGTCACGTCAAGGGGGCCTTCACGGGAGCGACGGAGGGCCACAAGGGAAAATTCGAGCTGGCCCACGAGGGGACCCTTTTTCTGGACGAGATTGCCGACATGAGCCCGCTCACCCAGGCGAAGCTGCTTCGTGTCCTGGAGCGGGGGGAGATCACGCCGGTCGGCGGCACCGCCTCGTCGAGCGTGGACGTGCGGCTGCTGGCGGCGACCAACCGCGACCTCGCCCGGGAGATGGCCGCCGGCCGCTTCCGCGAGGACCTGTTCTTCCGGCTCAATGTCGTGCCGCTCGATGTGCCGCCGCTACGGGAGAGGCGCGAGGACATCCTCCTGCTGGCGGAGCATTTCATCACCCGCTTCTGCCGCGAGTACGGCCGCCCGCCAATGGTCCTCTCGCCGGGAGCGAAGGAAAGCCTGATGGCGCATCTCTGGCCCGGGAACGTCCGCGAGCTGAAAAACCTCATCGAGCGGCTGGCCATCATGGCACCCGGAAGGGAGATCTCGCAGGAGCAGCTTCCGGCACCGTTCGGGGCGGCTTCCCGGCAGCCGCACGATCCGTCCCCGGGGGAGACCCTGAGGCGGGCGCGGGAGAACTTCGAGCGGGAATTCATCCTGCGCCGGCTCGAGGAGAACAACTGGAACATCAGCCGCACCGCCGATGCGCTGGGGCTCGAGCGAAGCAACCTCTACCGGAAGATGAAGGCCTACGGTCTGAAGTCGGAGGTGCCAGCGGGCCGATCCGAAGTTCGCAGATTGAGGGAGTAGGAAAGTGAAGCCAGCTCAGTCCTCTTCGAGCCGGTTCTCCAGGACGAGGTCCGGGGAGAACTCCTCGATACGGAGGTAATGCTCGGCGGCCGCAAGCAGCGCATCCTGCGGGACCAGCCCGACGATCTCCGAGCCTACGATTTCGACTCCGTAGCGCGCGGCTTCCGAGCGGATCGTCTCGAAGACGCGGTGGAGGGGGGTCCGCCGGAAGTCGGTCATGTTGATCGAGACCTGCGCGATGCCCCGCTTCTCCAGCGCCACCCCCATGGCCTTGACGTACCGGTAGCCTCCCGATGAATGCCGGATCGCTT